>Ga0075421_100009974_pt1 | contig 11712 bp, 8 predicted proteins | sample SoiMetdeltSBSDD5_FD_75292 | JGI IMG/M metagenome (GOLD analysis project Ga0075421, IMG submission 75292) | Bulk soil microbial communities from a Populus tree surrounding site in Tennessee, USA - Soil MetaG P. deltoides SBSDD5 | ecosystem: Environmental > Terrestrial > Soil > Tree plantation...
TTCGCGCTCGAGATCCTGCCGGATGGCGGCCCGAAGCGCGTCGAGGCTCTCGAAGTCGCCGGCCTCGCGAGCCAGCGCGTCATCCAGCGGAGGAAGCTCCTGCTGCTTCACCTCGTGCAGGGAAATATGCACCTGGCGGGTCTGGCCCCGCCGCGCCTCATCAGGGTGATCCTCAGGAAACCGGACCTCCGCCTCGGCAGTCTCGCCGGGAAGGAGCGACATGATCCGCTCCTCCAGCTCCGGAATGGCCTGGTTCTGGCCCAGAACGAGATCATGGGGCTGGGCGGCACCGGTGACACCGTTCTCGATCGGCGCCACTTCCACCCGCACCATGTGGCCGGGTGACGGGCGCACCCCCTCCAGCGGGATCCAGGTGGCCTTCTGCTCCTGAATGTGGGCCAGTTGCTCCTCCACTGCGGAGTCCGGTACTGGGCTCACCCGCCGCTCCAGCCGGAACCCGCCAATCCGCTGCAACTTCAACTCGGGCCGAACCTCGACCAGCAACTCAAACTCAATCGGACTGCCCTCTTCGAACTTGAGGTTGCGGATGGATGGATCAGTGATCGGCTTGAGTGACTCGCTGGTCTTGGCGGTCTCCCAGCTCTCCCGGATGATCTCTTCCAGCACGGTCTGGCGGATGGCGTCCCCGAAGCGCTTCCGCACCACAGTGTCTGGCGCCTTGCCGGGGCGGAACCCAGGGAGGCGTGCTCGCTGGCCGTAGTACTTCAAGGCGCGCGCTTCCGCCTCCCGGACGCGGTCGACCGGTACGGTCACGTGCAGTGACTTGGAGGCGGAGTCTTCGGAGGTTTTTTCGACCGTGATGGGGCTCATTCTGCGGGGAATCTACCCTGACGTTGTCCCCAGGGTCAATTTTGCCTACGAGCGCCAATCATTGCACTGCCGGAGTTGCACGACGGGCCCGCCTCGACCAAGATTCGGCGCCCCAAGAGCCCGGCCTCCGGGCACCCCCTGAGCAGACGGCAATCCCCTGATCCATCGTCACCCCGATGCGGACAATTGTCGTGTCACATGCCAGAGGGTGTTCCCATGCGTCCTTACGTTCTCGTGTTTCTAGGAGCTGTCGCTGCATGCGGCGGGGAGGAGGGGCCCACCAGTCCAACGGCGGGGTCGCTGGAAATTCGGACGGTGACCTCGGGTGAGGTTCCGCCTGACGGATACACCTATCGGGTGGACGGCCAGCCGGCCCAGGCCATCGGAAGCAACACCACCGCAACTCAGGCCGACCTGGAGCCCGGGGCCCACGTCATCCAGCTCGCCGGCCTACCCGATGGCTGCACCGCTTCGGGCGATAACCCCCAGACCATCAGCATTACCGAGGGCTCAACCGCCGTCGCGTCCTTCTCGATCAACTGTGTCCCGCCGGTCGGCACCCTTGAGGTTACCGTCGCCACTACTGGTGCGGCGCCGGCAAGCTACGACTTGGTCCTGGACGGGACTTCCCAGGGGGCCATCGGCACCGCGGCCACCCGATCGCTGGAGAACATTCCCTCAGGCGCGCACTCCATCGGACTCTCGGGCCTGCCCGCCAACTGTGAGGCGGCCGGTGAGAATCCTCTCAGCTCGACGGTGCGCACCGGAAATACGACCGAGATTGCTTTTGCGATAAGCTGCGCTGCGCCCCCACAGGAGACCGGAGCACTCAGCATCACCACGAGCACGACCGGGGAGGACCCGGACGGATATCGCGTGGCGATAGATGGCGGCGCCCGCCAGCCTATCGGAGTCCAGGGAAGCCTCACGCTTCTGAACGTGGCAGCCGGGGCACATTCGGTGCGCCTCATGGGACTGGCCACCGGATGTGCAGCGGGGGCGCCCAACCCGCAGCAGGTAACTGTGGCTTCCGGTGCCACCGCGACCGTCGCCTTCAGCGTTACCTGCGCCCCACCGCCCACCACGGGAACGGTTCGGGTGGTTACCAGCACAACCGGTGTTACCACGGACACCGACGGCTATGCCTTCACGGTTGATGGCGGTGTTCCGCAGCCGATCGGAGGCAATACAGCGGTCAATCTGGACAATGTGCCTGCCGGAGCTCACACCGTCGCGCTGACCGACGTGCCCGCCGACTGCGCGCTGGATGGGAGCAGCACTCGCAGCCTGATCGTGGCCGGAGGCGAGACGGCTGAGGCGCGCTTCGTAATCCGCTGCGCGCCAGTGACAGTGGGACAGTGGAGCCGGATGGAAAGCGGCACCGCGTTCAGTCTGTACAGCGTCTGGGGCAGCTCAGCCAGTGACATCTTCACCGTGGGTGAGCCCGGAGGCAGCTTCGAGTCGGGCATTTTTCACTACGACGGCCAGTCGTGGACGCCGCAAGCGACCGAGCAGGGCATTATCCTCTACTCCGTCTGGGGCAGTGGCGCCGGCGATGTGTTTGCGGTGGGCTCCGATCCCCTGGGGGCAAGAGGATATGACGGAGCCATCCTCCACTTCGACGGCAGTACCTGGTCACTGATGCCGGGCCCCGGCGTTGCGACCGCTGACGGCGCGGTGGAGGTCAGCTTCTACTCGGTGTGGGGCAGCTCCGGAGCGAACGTCTTTGCCGTGGGCGAGGCCAGTGGAGGGCTCAGTCGAGCGCTGGTAGCCCGGTATGACGGTGCCGGGTGGGCGGAAATGACCCTGCCGGCCGGAGACAACCGCGTGCTGACGGACGTGTCGGGAACCTCCTCGGAGGACGTATACGCCGTCGGCTATTTCGCTCCTTCATTCGGTCTTCGGCGGGCAGCACCGCGCACAGCCAACCTCCGGACCTTCGCAGAGGGCTTCATTCTTCATTATGATGGGAGCCTCTGGTCGGAGGTACTGCCGCTCACGGCCGGGGTCGCGTTCAACGCCGTCTGGGCCAGCGCGCCGAACGATGTGTTCGCGGCCGGCTCCGCCAACGACGTCGCCGCCGTCTATCATTACGATGGAGCCACCTGGTCGCCCATGACAGTTCCGCCGGTGGGACCGTTGCTCGATGTGTGGGGACTCTCGGCTACCGATGTGTATGCAGTAGGGGCCGGGACAATGCTGCACTTCGACGGTCAGGCCTGGACCGAGGTTCAGTCGGTCCCTCAGCGGCTCACGGGGGTGTGGGGAAGCTCCGCTGCTGATGTGTTCACCGTCGGGAGCGGAGGAACCATTATCCGTGGATCCCTAGCGGGCGCCCCGCAGCCGTGAGCTCCGGGCCCACCGTGCTCCTGGTCGACGATGAGGGTGCCGTCAGGAGCGCGCTTCGAAAGATCTTCGAGCGCGGTGGGCTGTCGGTGCGGGAGGCACAATCGGGGCGGGATGCTCTCGAGACCCTGGCCGATGACCCCTCGATTTCGGCAGTGGTGAGTGACTTCATCATGCCGGAGTTAGATGGCCTTGACTTCTACGATGCACTGGTGGCCCGCTCGCCCCACCTGCGGAACCGGGTGGTCTTTCTCACCGGTGCCGCGCGCGATCCTACGGTGCATCGGCCCCTGGAAGACCGCGGAGTGCCTCTCATCAACAAGTTGGAGGATCTAAGCATCGTGCTCGATGCAGTGCGGCTGGTATTGCTGCGACCCTGATCCGTGGACTGGTCTCGCGCGAATGGGCTCGGTGCTGTATGATGGTGGAACCCACACCAGCATCCCAATCTCACTTAAGGACGTCCATGCCTGCCCGCATCCTCGTCGTTGACGACGAGCCGATGGTTCGAGCCCTGATCGCACGGGCTCTGACCGATGCAGGCTATGAGGTCATTGCTGTCGCCAACGGGCGCGCGGCCCTGGATGCGGCTCGAGGCGCCGAGGTCGGATTCGATCTCATCGTCACCAACAGCTACATGCCGGGCCTCAGCGGTGTCGAGCTGGTGAGCCGGATCCGGCAGGATTTTCCCGAACTTCCGATCCTGCACGTCGATGACATCGGCCGCCGCAGCCGGATCGGTCAGCTGCCCAGCGAAATTCCCACCCTCTATAAGCCTTTTGCCATCGCCACACTGAGGGACGCCGTGCGAAGGCTGCTGCCCGACTCCTAATTCGGCCCCACTCAGGGAATCTGCCAGAGGCTCCGCAGCGCACCGGTCGGCTAGCGGTGCTCCACCGGCCCATCTGCTGAAGAATCCACGACTTAAGGCTTGGCCTGTTCCCTGCTGAGGTCGAGCCGTCTGGTTGTCCGTGTCCCGTCCCTCTACCAGAGGAGTCCGGTTGCGCCGCTTGGCCCACCCCTTCACCAAGCACTTTCCGGTGCTGCGGTTCGATACCATCCGCAGCAAGATCCTGGTCTTTGCTCTCCTGGTCACGTTGCTGCCATCGGGACTCACTGCGTGGGTTTCATACAGTCAGAACCGGCGGGCGCTGGAGGAGAAGATCTCCCAGGAGCTGCTCAGCTCCAGCAGCCAGGCTGCCCGAGAGCTCGACGTCTGGATCAAGGAACGGCTCTACGACCTTCGGGTGTTCGCCAGCTCCTATGAGGTCTCCGAGAAACTGGCCAATCGCAAGCCCGGAACCGCCACCAAGCGGCTCAACGATTACCTGAACTCGGTCCGGGACCGGTTCAGCGAATACGAAGAGCTGGTCGTGGTCGATGGAGCCGGCCGCCCGGTTGCCACCAGCGGCAATGAGAGCGGAATGGTGCGGCTTCCCAGTGGTTGGGCCAGGGAGCTGAGCACCAACAGCGGGCTGATCGGCAAGGCCGAATGGGACCCCTCCCTCAATAAGGGCACCCTGGTCGTAGCCGTACCGGTCCAGCGGGGCGAGGGGCGAATGATCGGCGCCCTGGCAGCACGGCTCAGCCTCAGAGGAGCAGAAAAGGGGCTCCGAGCATTCGCCCCCCGCAGCGGGCAGGTCTATCTGCTCACTCTGACAGGGACGATGATCGTCGGCTCGGCGGAGAGCTCCGCCGAGCTGATGAAGGTCAACATGAAGCCGCGCATGCTCGACCGGCTCAAGTCCCGCGAGGGTCGGGTGGTGAGTTACGAGAGCATCTCCGGCTCCGACGTCGTGGGCAGCCTCAAGCGAGTGCCCCGAGCCAAGTGGGCGGTGATATCGGAGATCCCGTCCGAGGCGGCGTACGGGCAAGTTCGGCGATTCCGCGATCTCGCGTTACTGATCGTGGCGGCCCTCCTCCTGGGCGTGAGCCTGATCGCGTATCGCCTGGGGGTGCTCATCGTGCTGCCCCTGGAGCGGCTCACCCGGGGCGCGGCGGAAGTGGCGGATGGTGACCTGGCGGTGGACCTGCCCGCCGCCAAGGGGGAAGTGGGCGAGTTGACGGCGGTGTTCAACCACATGGTGGGGCGACTCCGCCAGGGACGGCAGGAGCTCGACGCCGTGAATGAAAAGCTGCGCCGGCAGAACGAGGATCTCGAGCGGCTCTCAACCTCGGATGCTCTGACCGGCCTCCACAATCGCCGCTACCTCACTCAACGCCTGTCGGAAGAGCTGGTCCGCTCCTACCGCCACAAAGGCTCCTTCAGCGTTCTCATGGGCGACGTGGACGAGTTCAAGAAGTACAATGACGCATTTGGCCACCCGGCCGGCGATGAGGTGTTGAAGAAAGTGGCCTCGATTCTCTTGAGCACCACCCGCTCGGTCGACTGCACCGCGCGGTACGGGGGCGAAGAGTTTGCCGTTCTGCTTACCGGGACCAGCGGAGACATGGCCGCCGAGGTCGCGGAGCGCATTCGGGCCAGAGTGGAGGGCCAGGAATTCCACGGCCGAAAGATCACGATCAGCATCGGACTCGCCGAGTTTCCGGCGGACGGTCAAACCGCAGATGAAGTGATTTCCTGCGCGGACGAGGCGCTCTACGCTGCCAAGCGAGCCGGTCGCAACCGGGTGGTCCGGGCAGGTGAGAACGACAAGCAGGCGGCGGTCAAGGGATCCAAGGGAAGAACCTGACCCGGCACGTAGAGTAAATGGGAGCCGTTCAGCGGCGAGAGATCAGCTTCCGGAAAATCCAGCCTCCCCGACCCATGTCGTCACTGATCCGAATCCAGTCCTCCACGTACGAGTAGCCGGTTAGACTGTCGCCCCCCTCGACCGCAAAGGCGACTGGAGCGGCGGTTCCCGGCCCTTCCCGCACGTTGCCGGAGCCCACGGCCCGGAGCGGAATGGGGACGGCGAACGGCTTCTCGCCGGGACGATCGGAGGTACGCTCCCGGGCCGACAGCCGGCCCGTACCCGCAGCGGCGAGTGCCTTGGCCTGGTTTGCCAGGTAGAGCGCGCCGCCGTAGTTCTCCTGGTTGAACTCCGCCGATGCCTCACGGAGGAGCCGGGTTGCCTGGGCCGCCTCAGGCGCGGTCTGCTGGGCCGAGCGCATCCTCAAAGGCTGCAGGGCGACTTCCGCCTCCGCCATGCCAGAGGCTGCCTCGGCCCTGCTGGCGAGGGTCTGCAGCTTGGCCATCGCCCTGACCACCTCTTCCCGGGCCTCGTCCAGCCGGACCTGCAACTCCTCGACCTGAGCATTCCTCTCCAGCACTGTCAGCTCCAGGCGGGCGATGCGGCGGTCCTGCTCGGCCCGAGCCGCAGCCAGCGCCCTGGCCTGCCTCCGGGCGGCAGCCGGAGCCGGGGCCGACTCTGCCTGCTTTCCGGCACAGCCAAGGAGCGGCAGGCCTGCAGCCAGCAGCAGACCGGCACAGGCAAGATGCCAGTTTTTTGAAGACGTACGAGACCGTTGGCGGGGCCCAAACACGCTAGTGGTCATGGACGAGCTCCGTAAGTTCCCTACTCCGAGTCAGATACAACAGTTGGGCGGAGCTTCGAAGCAATAGGCATACCGCGACCTATCGCCCGGGGACACCGGCCGGTCTGGCGCGGTAAGGATCTGCCCGCTACGCTTGGCGTTTTGGTCAGTCCACCTTGCAGGAAGGAGAAACCAATGGCGACCAAGCGCCAGCAGCCCGAGACCCTCCGCCTGCGCTCCATCGTGCCCAGCTTTACGGTGAGCGATCTCCAGCGCAGCATCGCCTGGTACCGCGACGGTCTCGGATTCTTCGTAATCGAGCGCTGGGAGGAGGGCGGCCAACTCGAAGGCGTCATGCTCAAGGCCGGAGCCTGTCATCTGGGCCTGTCGCAGGACGACTTTGCCAAAGGCCGGGAACGGCTCAAGGGAGTCGGGTTCCGGATCTTGTGCGAGACCTTGCAGGAGGTGGACGCGCTGGCGGCACGACTGAAGAAGTTCGGTGGGACGATCCTGGAAGAGCCAGGGAACCGGTGGGACACCTACAGCTTCACGGCGCAGGATCCGGACGGCTTCAAGCTCACCATCGCCCGGGCGAAAGAGTAGGTCGGAACCGGGCCGATGCGTGATCGCAGGCTGGCGTGAGGCCAGCCGGGCGGTTGCTGCTGGTTTGCCGGAACCCCGGCGTTATCTTCAGAGAACTTCCCGCCGTTTGAGGCGCCCCCACAAATGGACCAGCTCGACCAGCTCCGTGCTGCCCTCGATGGGCGTTACTCCATCGATCGTCTGATTGGACAGGGTGGGATGGCCAGTGTGTACCTGGCCAGCGATGACAGGCACGAGCGCCAAGTGGCCATTAAGGTACTGCGCCCCGAGCTTGCGGCCACGATGGGTGCCGACCGCTTCCTGCGCGAGATCAAGGTTGCCGCCCAGCTGCAGCACCCCAACATCCTGGCGTTGTACGACTCCGGCGCGGCGGGTGGCTTCCTGTACTACGTGATGCCGTATGTGCAGGGCGAGTCCCTCCGAGATCGAATGGACCGGGAGCAGCAGCTCAGCCTGCAGGAGTCGATCCAGCTCACCTGTGAGATAGCCGACGCCCTGCATTACGCTCATAATCGGGGGGTCGTCCATCGGGACATCAAGCCGGAGAACATCCTGCTTCAGGATGGACGTCCGCTGGTGGCGGACTTCGGTATCGCCCGAGCGGTAAGTCAGGCCGGAGGAGAGAAGCTCACCGAGACCGGGATGGCGGTGGGCACCCCTCATTACATGAGCCCGGAACAGGCTGTGGGCGGCGACCGCATCGATGGGCGAACCGACCAGTACAGCCTGGCCTGCATGTCGTACGAGATGTTGGTTGGTCAGCCTCCATTCGTAGGTCCGAATGCCATGGCCGTCCTGGCGCGCCATTCCATGGAGGCGGTCCCCAGCCTTCAAGTGGTGCGCAGCTCGGTCCCCGATGAGATCGAAGACGCAATCATGCGGGCGCTGGAGAAGACTCCTGCCGACCGGTTCCCCACGGTTTCCGATTTTGCCGACGCGCTGGCGGCGGTGGACACCGGGCCTGCCGCCCGGCGGAGCTCGTCTGCCGCCATGCGGGCGCGGCGCAGTGCACCTCACCCGGTCCGGCGACCTACCGGCCCTGTCCCCCAGGGCCCTCGGTCACTGCCTGCACGAATCGCGGCGTGGACCGCTGGCCATCGGAGGGTTTTCTGGCCAGCTGCCGCCGGCCTCCTGTTGGTCGCGGGAGGCTTGATTACCTGGAGGGTACGGCTGGACCGAGCGGGGGCGAGCACAACCTCCGGGCCCGATCCTAATCGCATTGCGGTGATGTACTTCGACAGCCGGGGCGTGGGGGATTCCGCTGCTTACCTGGCCGATGGGCTTACCGAGTCGCTGATCCACGAGCTGAGCGGGGTGCGGCCGCTGGAGGTGATCTCCCGCAGTGGGGTAAGTCCGTTCCGTCAGGCTCGGGTCACGCCGGACAGTGTTGGTCGAGCCCTCAAGGTCGGCACCCTGGTCACCGGTAACGTCACCCAACTGGGTGACCGCCTCCGGGTAACCATTTCTCTGGTGAACGCCCAGGACGGAACTGAGATCGGCAGCACGACGGTCGAGCGGCCTCGGCAGGAGATCTTCGCTCTGCAGGACGACGTAGCCAAGGAGGTCGCCATCTTTCTGCGACAGCGGCTGGGACAGGAGATTCGCTTTCGCGAGGGCCAAAAGGGCACCAGAAGCGCTGCTGCCTGGGAGCTGCGCCAGCAAGCGGAGAAACCGAGTCGCGATGCCGAAGACCTTCTGGCGTCTGGAGACACCGCAGCCACGGCGCGCAAGCTCGCGGAATCCGACACGCTGCTGGCCCAGGCGGAGAGGGTCGATCCGAAATGGGTGGAGCCCACCGTTCAGCGCGGTTGGCTTGCCTACCGTGAGATGGATCTGAAAGATGACAAGGCACACTACTCCAAGTGGCTAGGAATCGGCATGCGTCACGCCAATCGAGCCTTGACGCTCCAACCGGCGGATCCAGATGCCCTCGAGCTCCGTGGGGTGCTGACCTACATGCGCTGGCTGGTCAATCTCGAGCCCGATCAGGCCGAAGCCACGAAGCTACTCACGCGCGCGGAGCAGGACTTGAGAGCCGCAGTCACCGCAAATCCGACGGCGGCTATTGCCTGGACCTGGTTGAGTCATATGTTGATGGCCCAATCCCGAAGCGCTGAGGCAAAGCTTGCTGCGCTCCGATCCTACGAAGCCGATCCCTATCTCTCGTCGGCCAAGCAGACCCTGTTGCGATTGTTCCAGAGCTCGCTGGATCTGGAAGATCAGGTAGAGGCGACCCACTGGTGCCAGGAGGGTCAGCGCCGGTTCCCCGATTTCTATCGCTTCACGGAGTGCCAGATCTGGCTTTTTACGCTGAAGGGGCAGACTCCTAATGTGCCCGAGGCGTGGCGGCTCTATGACAAGTTTGTCGAGCTCAGCCCGGCGAGCGTCCGGTCTTACCACCGACTTTATGGCCAGATGCTGGTGGCTATGGCACTGGCCCGGGCTGGCTTGGCCGATAGCGCCAGGGCAGTCGCTCTGCGCTCGAGGGGCGATGCAACGCTCGACTCCACGCACGATCTCGCCTTCTTGGAGACTATAGTTCGAACCTTTCTCGGGGACCGCGACGAGGCATTCCGACTTCTGAGCACGTACGTCGCCGCGAACCCTCAGATGCGGGAGTCCATGGCACGGGATCAAAGCTGGTGGTTCCGAGACCTGCGGGATGACCCGCGCTACAAGGCGCTTCTGACTACTGGGCGGTAGCGCCCGTCCTCACGGCGGACGTCAACCTTCGTCGGCTCCGACCGGCGGATTTGCGCTTTTGGGGTTTTCACGGGATATTCACGGCTCTCTAATACAAGTTCCATACCTATTCGAGACCGTGCTCGGTCCCTCATACCCCGGAGTGCCGGAGAAGGACGTATGTCTCACCGCCTATTAGCCTGCTTGGCTGTGTCCCTGGGGATTTCGCTCGCTGCCTGTACCGATCGGCAGCAGGTGCCATCGGGGCCCCAGTTCGCCAGCACGCTGCCCGTATCTAACACCTGCGATTTCAATGCGTTGAACTCCCTCATCTCAAGTGTGTTCAATCCCCCGCAATCGCAAACCGTACAAAATCTCAAGCAAGCAATGGAAAACGCGGGCGCCCAGAGTGCGACGGCGCGGGAACGCGGATTCGACATCATGGTGGAGATCGGCAAGGCCTCGCGCTCGGGCTCTCCACCGGATCCATCCGACGGCCGGAACCTTACTGTAGGGCTGATCCGGTGCATGTTCGACGCGACCAACGCAACTGAGTTCCCGAACTTTCCGGACCCGACGGTTTATAACTTCGCCGCCGCTCTCAACTGGTCCGCTGGCGGCGGGTATTGGGTACGGGGTGGGGCAGCAGACCCCGAAACGGCGCCGGCGCTGGCAAGAAGTGGTACCAGCATCGCTTCAGGAGTCGCGCCGCCAGCACCTCCGACCACACCGGTGGCATACAAGTGGAGAAATACCGCGATTCCGCCGGCTGCCAGAAATGGAATCCTGGATGAGCGGGTCCTCATCTACGGATACCCGGTGACTGGCGGGTACGACTGGTCACAGATCCGACCGCTGGCCATCGAGAACCCGTTCTCCGTGGTCGCATTATGTAATGTGGAGGCCACTCTCTTCACGATGATTCAGGAATCGAATGTGGGGGCACTGCCGTACGACGAGGCCACGGCCGCCAGTCTCTGCGCGGCGACTCCGTCGCTGACTCTCCTGGAGCAGGAGCACGGACCGTTAGCCCTCGTGTCGCGCCTCGCGCAGTTCGGTGCCGATCTTCTCGGCCCCGCGCCGCTGCATGCAACAACTTTGCTCCTCACAACAAGTGTCGGCGGCTTGAGGTCTACAAGGAGTAGATTCACGAAGCTTGAGGTGGAGAGTGTCACCTCCAAGTGGTTGCAGGCGCCTCCGCCAAGTGTCAAAGTCAACACCCCGTTCACTGTGAAGATCGAGGCAACCACCAAGGACGGGAACAAGACCATACCAGCCCTGGGCGTGTGCTACACAGTGATCGGCGGAGCCAATAACGGCACTCCAGGGACAGCGCAGCTCACGGGAGCACACAACTGCGGACAGGGTACCGCACCCTCATCGGTGACCACACTGGTTGACGGGAAGGCGATTGCCACATTGGTGGTTACCGCCACTCAGACAGGTAATCTGATCACCACTGCGTCAGGAGTGGTGCTCCAAAGAGGCGGTGCCGTAGGCAGTCTTACCGCCCGGACCAAAGTGATACCGTAGACGGACGCGGACTGATTGACCACTCCTGGACGGGCGGCTCAAGAGTTGAGCCGCCCGTCTTCTTACGCCATGGGTCTGGAAAAGGTCGGGTTTCTGGATGGATAGGCAATTCTTTCCGCAGATTGCGACTGGAGACTGTTCATAGCGGTAGTACTTCCGAGTGGACTTCACGAGCCCCAATCCTGAGTTGATACAGCATCCTCCGATACGACTTGTGCTTCATGAAGTGCGCGCCGTCGC
>Ga0075421_100009975_pt1 | contig 11711 bp, 8 predicted proteins | sample SoiMetdeltSBSDD5_FD_75292 | JGI IMG/M metagenome (GOLD analysis project Ga0075421, IMG submission 75292) | Bulk soil microbial communities from a Populus tree surrounding site in Tennessee, USA - Soil MetaG P. deltoides SBSDD5 | ecosystem: Environmental > Terrestrial > Soil > Tree plantation...
TGTAGAGCACCGTGGGATCCGCGGGTGAGAAGATGATCGGAAACGTCCATTGCCAGCGCTCGACCAGCGCACTCGACGGTTCGCCGGAGAACATGCGCGGGTAAGGGTTCACTTCCTTCAGCTCGCCGCTGCGGCGATTCAAACGCGTCAGGAACGATCCGTTGTTGCCGCCGGCATAGAAGATGTCAGGGTCGCGCGGATCGGGCGCAACGTAGCCGGGTTCGGAGCCGCCGGGACTGTAGAGCGTGGGTGCTCCGCCGCGTCCGCCACCTCCGCCGCCGGCTCCTCGCCCGCCGCGGCCGTCGCCGGCGAGCGTGGCATCGCTCGGCACACACACCGTGCTGCCATCCTGCTGCGCGCCGCAGACGTGATAGGGCACGTGCCTCGTCGTGGCCACGTGGTAGTACTGCGGCGTCGGAAAGTCCTGCGCCGTCCAGCCCTGACCCGCGGCGACCGAGACGGCGCCGCCGCCGTCGTTGCCGAGCACGAGATGCTTCGGATCGTCGGGATCGATCCAGATGTCGTGGTGATCGCCGTGCGATCCGCCGAGCGTCGTCAGTGTCTTGCCACCGTCGGTCGATCGGTAGAGCGCGACGTTCAGCAGATAAACCGTGTCGCGGCTCACGGGATCGGCCGCGACGTGGGTGTAGTAGAACGCGCGCTGACGGATGGTGCGGCTCGAGTTGATCAGTGCCCAGGTCTTGCCGGCGTCGTCGGATGAGAACAGCCCGCCGTTTTCGTTCTCGACGAGCGCGTAGACGCGGCTGGAATCCGCGCCCGAAACCGACACGCCGATCTTGCCGAGTGTCCCCGCCGGCAGCCCGACGTTGCGCGTGATCTCGCTCCACGTTTCGCCGCCGTCGGTCGACTTGAAGAGCCCGCTGCCAGGGCCGCCGCTCGACATCTGGTACTCGACGCGATATGCCTCCCACAGGGCGGCGAACATCACCTGCGGGTTCTTCCGATCGATGGCGAGGTCGACGGCGCCGGTCTTGGCGTCGCGAAACAGCTTGCGCTGCCAGGTCTTGCCGCCGTCAGTGGACTTGAACACGCCCCGCTCGTCGCTGTCGGCGCCGTATTTGCCGAACGACGCGACGTAGACAATCTCGGGGTTGGCGGGATGGATGCGAATCTTCGAGATGGCCTGCGAGCCCGGGAACCCGACGTGCGTCCAGGTCTTGCCGGCATCGGTCGACTTGTACACGCCGTCGCCCGGCATGATGTTGCCGCGAATGCACGATTCGCCCATGCCGATGAAGACGATGTCAGGATTCGATTCGGACACGGCGACGGCGCCGACCGAGGAGCTCTTGAGTTGCCCGTCGGTCACCGGCTGCCAGTTCTCTCCACCGTCGGTCGTCTTCCATAATCCGCCGCCGACGGCGCCGAAATAGGCTTCTTTCGCGCGTCCCTTGACGCCGCTCACCGCAATCGACCGTCCACCGCGCGCCGGCCCGATACTGCGCCACTGCAGGGCCTTCACGATCATCGCGTCGATCGTCGGCTGCGATGCCTGTTGCGCGCTTCCTGCGACGGTGCCGAAGCGCACCGCGCCAATCGAGACCAGGAGAACCGCCGAGATGACCACCGGCAGCGATCGTGGAACCACGGACATCGAGATTCCTCCCTGAAGGTGGGAAGAGTTTAACTCGCGAACTTGCCTTCCACTTGTGGCTTCCAGCTTTCGCTGGAAGTCGATCGCTCGGGCTTCCGGCTGAAGCCGGAAGCTACAGGTCCGCTCAAAACGCGTAGTCCATGCCGACGATCGTCGTCAGGCGATTCTTGAGGCCGGCGTCGGTGAGCGGAAAGAGGACGCTGGCGGACACGAGGATGTTGCCCTTCGGATTGATCTTCACGCCGGCGGTGCCGTAGAGGAGATTGAGATGGCCGCCGCGCGGCTCGAACTCGTCGAACTGCATGGAGGCGAGCGGCGGCGCGGGAGTCCCGGGCGGTTGGTACTGGAAGGTCTTGGTGACGAGGTCGAGGCGCCCGGCGTTGCGCAGGGTCCGGCCGACGACGTCGCCGATGACGGTGACGCGCGGTTCGACGACGAACTCGACGCCGGCGGCGTAGTTGAATTCGTCCGGGAACGTCGGGGTCGCGCCGGGTTGACCGGCGGTCAGCGTCGTGCCGGCCTTCGAGAACGTGTAGCCGATGTTGAGGTGCTGCGTCACCCGATCGGTGCCGCCCGATTCAACCAGGAACACCTTCACCTGGGTGCTGCCGCCCAGCAGATCGTCTTCGTTTCCCGTTGGCAGGCGGAAATCGGCCGCCGCCGCCAGACCACCGGCGCGGAAATCCTTGAGGCGATATTTGGTCCGCACCTCGATGTCGCCGATGCCGGTGGCGGAACCGCTGCTGGCAATCGTCGTGCGGGAGACGTCCTGACCGGCCACGAAGGTGTGAATGAGCGGATTGGCCGACGTCGCCAGCCGCTGGATGGAGGCGACCACGCTGGCATCCATGTCGACGTGGACGAACGGTACGGCGACGCCGACGTCCCATCGATCGGTCAGACCGTAGTTGCCGAAGATCGACACGACGTCGCTTTTGACCTTCAACGACAAGGCCGCTTCGATGACGTCGCCCTCGAAGAACGGATTGAGCAGCGTGCCGTTCGGGTTCTCTTCGACGCCGAAGAACGGCGGCACGGCCGGACCGGTTCCGGTCCGGCAGCAGTCCTGATGCCGGAGATAGAACTTGATGTTGCCGTCATCGAGGCGGCTGCCCTCGAACTTGTCGTAGCTCGCGTGCTGATAGTTGAAGCCGGCGCTGAAGCGGCCGCGGCCGATCGTCGCCGCGCGCTCCGCAAAGAGCGGACCGAAGCTGCTGCTCGCGCGGCGCAGTGTGCCGAGCGTGGGATCGAACGAATAGCTGAACCCTCCCGCCGACGAGCCGATCGGGAACGTCGACAGCTGCACGACCATCAGCTTATTGAAGGCTTCGACGATCGCCACGGCGGGGTTGTTGAGATCGTTGATCGAGAAGGGACTGAAGTGGGCGGCGTGCGACAGCCCCGCGCTCGACGTCGGCAGCTGGATTTCCCGCAAGATCAGCTGCGGCAGCAGCGACGACAGATCGTGCGTCTCCTCGCTCTGCGCAAACGCCCGCGGCGCCAGCGCCACGATCATCACCACCGCGCCGCCAATCGTCGTCAGCGCTCGAACCCGTCGATCACCCATACCGCCTCCTGCTTTCGTAGTCGGAACACCCGCGTCACCGTGGATGTTTGTCTCGTGCCCGCTTTCGGGGTCAGCGTCTGAAGGACCCGGCAGCTGACGCGGGCGATCGCGCCATCGATCGAGAGCACGCGGACGCCCTCGATCTCCACCTTGAGCTCGCGCATCTCGCGAAAGGCGCGGCGAAGGCCCTCGACGTCGACCGTGGGATGAATCTTCTTGACCTGCTCGGCGTCGAGCGACATGAGCGCGGTCGCGTACTGCTGCAGCGCGTCCTTGATCGGAGCCTCGAAGGCCGTCGGGGTGCTCGGAGGCAGCGGCGGAAGGGGAGGGCCGCCCGGCTTCGGCGGCGGGCCCTGGGCGTTCAGCGTCACGCTGAGGAGCAACGCGCCCGCACGGAGCGCCCGGCAGAGAACTCGTCGTGCCATCGGCAACGCGCCACTGTAACATGACCTCGCCACCGCGCTGAGCGGTATAATCCACGTCAGAGCAGTAGTTTGCGTCTCTCCCCCGGCACGTCTGTCGGACCCTATCGCATCTTGTCCTCCCTGGGCGCCGGAGGCATGGGCGAGGTGTATCGTGCCGAGCATGTCCGGCTCGGACGCGAGGTCGCGGTCAAGGTTCTCCACGAGCTCACGTCCGGAGATCCCGAGTACAAGAGCCGCTTCGAGCGCGAAGCGCGCGTGCTGGCGTCGCTCAATCATCCGAACATCGCGACCCTGCACGGCCTCGAGGAAGTGGGCGACGCGACGCTGCTCGAAATGGAGCTCGTGCCGGGCGAGACGCTGGCCGAGCGGATCGGGCGCGGGCCGATGCCGCCGATCGACACGCTGCCGATTTTCAAGCAGATTGCCCTGGCGCTCGACGCCGCGCACGAGCGCGGGATCATCCACCGCGACCTCAAGCCGTCCAACGTCAAGGTGACGCCCGACGGACGCGTGAAGGTCCTCGACTTCGGGCTCGCGAAGGCGTTCGAGAGTGAGCGACCGGAGTCGTCTTCGAACGCCGCGCTGTTCACGACCACCACGCAGCGCGGGCTCATTCTCGGCACCGCCGCGTACATGAGCCCCGAGCACGTGCGCGGCAAACCGCTCGATCGCCGCACCGACATCTGGGCGTTCGGCTGCATGTTCTACGAGGCGCTCACCGGCAAAGGGCCGTTCGCGGCCGAGACGGTGTCGGACACGCTCGCGGCGGTGCTGCGCGAGGAACCGGACTGGCGGCGGGTCTCGCAGGCGCCGATGGCGGTGCAGCGCCTCATCCGCCGCTGTCTCCGCAAGGACCCGACGACCCGGCTGCACGACATCGCCGATGCGAGCCTCGAGATCGATGACGCGGTGGCCGAAAGCTCGCCGCTGGTCGTGCCGCTTCTCGGGCACGCGCCGGTGCGCATCTCGAAGAAGCGCGCGGTGTTCGTCGCGGCCGCGGCACTGGCCTTGACCGCGGCCGTCGCCGCGATCGCCCTGTGGGCGGGATCGCGCGCGCGGCCGGCGAACGACGTCGCGATCGCGCGGCTCGGCGTGCCGATTCCCGGCGGGCAACAGCTGGAGCGCGGCAGCCTCGCGCCGCTGACGATTGCCCCCGACGGCCGCTACCTGGTGTATGCCGCGACCGAAAGCGGCCGGCGCACGCAGTTGTACGTGCGTCCGCTCGACAAGTTCGAGTCGGCGCCCATCGCCGGCACCGAGGGGGCGAGCGCGCCGTTCATCGCACCCGATGGCCGCTGGATCGGCTTCTACGCCAACGGCATGCTGCAACGCGTCTCCGTGGATGGCGGTGCGGCGATCAGAATCGCCGAGACGCCGTCGGTGTGGAGCGCGACCTGGGGCGAGAACGACACGATCGTGTTTGCCGCGTCGGCCGCGCCGGGCGGTCTGTGGCAGGTGAATGCGTCGGGCGGAACGCCCGATCGCGTCACGACGGTCGACACGGCCAACGGCGAGATTCAGCACGGCTACCCACGCCACTTGCCGAACGGCGATGTGCTCTTCAGCGTGATCACCGATCGCGGCTGGCACTTCGCCGCGGTGACACTTGCGTCGAAGCAGGTGCGCGCGCTGGGGCAACCCGGGAGCGGCGGCGCCGGCGGGCAGTACGTCGCGAGCGGGCATCTGTTGTACGCGAGCGGCGGTGGATTCGTGGCCGTGCCGTTCGATCCGGCTCGGGGCGTGACCGGGTCGCCGATTCCGCTGCTCGAGCGGCCGGAGATCGATCCCTCGGGTGGCGCGCCGTTCGCCGTGTCGTCCACCGGCACGCTGGCCTATCTGCCGCGGGCGGCGACGCTGCCCACGCGATCGCTGGTGATGGTCGAGCGCGGCGGGAAGGCGACGCTCTTGTCGGAGCAGCGCGGCGCCTTCATGCATCCGCGCCTCTCGCGCGACGGTCGCCGGCTGGCGGTTGCCGTCGAGTCCGAGAACGGATCGGATGTGTGGGTCTACGACCTCGATCGGCGGAGCCGCACGCGGTTGACGAGCGGCGGGGTCAACGGCTACCCGATCTGGAGCCACGATGGCCTGCGGGTCACGTTCCAGTCGGCTCGCTCGGGCGGGGTCGCCCTGTATGCGCGTAATGCGGATGGGAGCGGCGAGGCGGAGCAGCTCATCAGGCCGGGTGGCAATCAGTCGGGCTTGTCGCGGTCCCTGGCCGGGCTGCTGCCGGGCACCATGCCCACGTTCAGTGCGTCGAATCCGCACGTGCCGATGTCCTGGTCGCCCGACGGCAAGCATTTGGCATTCGACGAACGGAAGCCGAGCGCCGAGCGGGACATCTGGATCCTGCCGCGCGGCGAGGATCCGTACCCGTTTCTGGTCACGCCGTTCGATGAGTCCGCTCCGGCGTTCTCGCCGGACGGCGCCTGGCTGGCGTATGTATCCGACGAGTCGGGCCGCAGCGAGGTCTACGTGCAGCCGTTTCCCGGGCCGGGCGCCAAATGGCTGATCTCGATCGACGGCGGCACCGAGCCGGCGTGGTCGACCGACGGCCGCGAGCTGTTCTTCCGGCGCGGCGACACGTGGATGTCCGCCTCGTGGACGGCGGCCAACGGCGAATTCAAATCGAATCGGCCGCTGGCCGTGTTCGAGGCGCGCTACGCGACGATCGAGGGGGCGCGGAATTATGATGTAGCGCCCGACAAGCCGGCGTTCGTGGTGGTCCGGACCGATGGCAGCGGTGAGGGCGCGCAATTCCACGTGGTTCTCAACTGGTTCGCAGAGCTGAAAGGGCGCCGATGAGCATTCGATCGACTCGACGCGCCGTGCTGTCCGATACCGCCGCCGAGAAGCCTCGCGACACGGCCGTCGAACGCACGCGGGCGGCGGCGTCGCTCGATTCGTGGCTGGCGCGTGACTGGAGCCAGTCCGTAACGGTGACCGCGCTGGATGAGTTCCAGCAAATCCACGTCTGCACGCAGAACACGCTCTACGAGTTGATTGTGGTCAACGGCGGTGGCGACATCCGCGTGCGCGGCGGACGGTATTTCCCCGACTGGACCGCCGCGCGCCTGGCCGGCTGCACCGGCGGCGGCAGCTTCCTCAAGCGCCTGACGATTGCGCTCGGCCTGCAGATGGAGATCGAGAGCGACGGCCGCCGCATCGTCACATCGCCGGTCCGCACGATTGCGTTGCTCGAGCATCACAGCCAGAAGAGCTGACGGAGGGGACGGAGGGCACGGTCTCAACACGGAGGAACGAAGTCAACGAAGATGAACGGAGCTGAGTGGTCGCGTCGCGCGCAGCGCGACATGAATGGTGAGTGATCGGGATCGCAAGCAGCGGTGTGGTTCGAAGGCTGCTTGCGATCCCGGTCACTCACCATTCATGACGTCGGCCTGCGGCCGACGTCGCGACCACACGATCTCACCTTCAACGCGCTCCACTCCGTGCCGCCTCCGATACTTCGTTCCTCCGTGTTGAGACCGTGCCCTCCGTCCCCTCCATTGCCCGTGTGCCCGACTTGACTTCCGGTCCCGGGCGCGCGACACTTAACAGTGTTAACCAGATGCTCATGCGATGGGAGTGAAAGAGCGGCGCGCCCGGCAGAAAGGACTGCTGCGTCAGGAAATCCTCGACGCCGCGCGCGAGATCCTCGTCCACGAAGGCTACGACGGGCTGTCGATGCGCAAGGTGGCGGAGAAGATCGACTACTCGGCGACCGCCATCTATCTGCACTTCAAGGATCGCGACGACCTGGTGTTCTGCCTCTGCGAGCAGCTCTTCGCCGGCCTGGTTCGCGAGCTGGCGGACGTCACCAGCCGACAGGCCGATCCGCTGGTCGCGTTGAAAAAAGGGCTGCGCCGCTACGTCGAGTTCGGGTTGAAGCACCCCGAGCACTACCAGGCCACGTTCATGGTGCCGCACAGCCGCGACCCCGAGACCGACGAGCGCTACCACGAGCCCACCACCATGAGCATGCAGGCGTTCGGCTTCCTGCCGCGACTCGTGGGCGAGTGCGTCAAGCAGAAGAAGCTGGCGAAAGTGGACATCCAGGCCGCGAGCTGCGCGCTCTGGGCGGGGATCCACGGGATCACCTCGCTGCTGATCGCGATGCCCAACTTCAAGTGGGCCGATCGCGACACCGTGATCGACCAGCTGATCACCATGATGGTGGATGGGCTGCGGCCGTAGACGCGGACTGTCGGGGATCGCGGAGAATTTTTTTCGAACCGTACTTAACACTGTTACGTAAAATAACATCGTAAATGCGTACCCTGGCCTGGCGCAATCTCGTCCACGACAAAGTCCGGTTGGCCGTCACGCTGACCGGCATCGTGTTCGCCGTCGTCCTGATCGTGGTCGAGCTGGGGTTGTTCCTCGGCTTCACCACCGCCACCTCCAGCCTGATCGATCGGTCCGAGGCCGACCTCTGGGTGACCGGCCCGCGCGTGCCCTACATCGAGCAGGCGGTCCCGTTCAGCGAGCGCAAGCTGTCGACGATCCTCGCCACACCAGGGGTCGCGGGCGCCGCCAAGTACGCCGTGCGTTTCACCCAGTGGAAGCGCCCGGACGGCCGTCAGGAAAGCGTCCAGGTGGTCGGCGTCGAGCTCGGCTCGGGCCTTGGTCTGCCCTGGAACGTCGTGGCCGGCTCGCTCGACGATTTGCGCCGCCCCGACGCGGTGTTCGTCGACGAGATCTATCGCGCGAAGCTTGGCGTCGATCGCATCGGCCAGGTGGTCGAGATCCGCGGCCGGCGCGCGCGCATTGCCGGGTTCACCCGCGGCCTCCGCGCGTTCACCACCTCGCCCTACGTCTTCACCACCTTCAAGAACGCGCAGGACTTCACCGATCTCCGCGAGGACCAGACGCTCTACGTGCTGATCAGGGCGGCGCCGGGCGTCGACGTCGGCGCGCTGCAGTCGCTGCTGCGATCGCGGCTCACCGATGTCGAGGTCGTGACCAACGCCGCCTTCAGCCGGATGACGCAGGTCTACTGGATGTTCACCACCGGCGCCGGCATTGCCGTCCTGCTCGCCGCGCTGCTCGGCCTGGTCGTGGGCGTGGTGGTGGTTGCGCAGACGATCTACGCGACCACCGTCGATCACATCCGCGAGTACGGCACGCTCAAGGCGATGGGCGCCACCAACGGCTATCTCTATGGCGTGATCGTGCGGCAGGCGGTGATCAGCGCGGTCATCGGCTACGGGCTCGGGATGATCGTCAGCGTCTTCGTGGTTCGCGGCAGCGAGCAGGGCGGCGCGGCGATCCTGCTGCCGCTGCCGATGGCGATCGGCATGCTCGGTCTCACGCTCGTGATGTGCGTCGGCGCGGCGGTCGTCTCGATCAACAAGGTCACGCGGCTCGACCCGGCGATGGTGTTCAAAGGGTGATGGCGATGCCGGACGTGGCAGTCGGCGTTCGTGCGGTCACCAAGACCTACGCCCAGGGCGAAGCGGCGATGCGGGCGCTCGACCGCGTCGATCTCGACGTCGCGCGCGGCGAGCTGGTGCTGCTGATGGGACCGTCGGGAAGCGGCAAAACGACGCTGCTGTCGATCATGGGCTGCATCCTGCGGCCGACGAGCGGCTCGGTGCGCGTGCTCGGACGCGAGATCTCGACCTTGCCCGACCGCGAGCTGCCGCGTGTGCGTCTCGATCACATCGGGTTCGTCTTCCAGGGGTTCAATCTCTTTCCGACGCTCACCACCCAGGCGAACGTCGCATTGGCCCTCGATCTCAAGGGCGTCGGCGGTCGCGAGGCCGCGCGCCGCGCCGCCGCGCTGCTCGATCAGGTCGGCCTGGGCGCCAAGCTCGACGCCTATCCCGCGGATCTGAGCGGCGGGCAGAAGCAGCGGGTCGCGATCGCGCGGGCGATTGCCGGCGATCCGCCGATCGTGCTTGCCGACGAGCCGACGGCCGCGCTCGATACCCATAGCGGCCATACCGTGATGGATCTGCTGCGTTCGCTCGCCCGCGAGCGCGATCGAACGGTCGTCATCGTCTCGCACGACAGCCGGATGCTGGGGTACGCCGATCGGATCGTCCATCTCGAAGACGGGCGAATCGTTCAGGGCCGGGAGGCCGGCACGCGCGAAACCGTTGGAAGCTGGAGTGCTGTATGAAAGTATCACCGCTGTTCGTGGCGATCGGATTGACCGCGATCACGGGTGTCAACGTGATGGTGCTGCGGCAGCGCAGCGTGGCGCCGCCGGCGCTTGCCGCGGAACCGCCGGCGACGGCGGCCGCGGCGGGGCCGGGCCTGGTCGAACCGGTGTCGGAGGAAGTGCGCGTCAGCGCGCAGATCGGCGGACGGCTCGAGCAAGTGCTCGTCGACGAAGGCCAGCGGGTCACCGCCGGCCAGGTGCTGGCCATCATTGATAACCGCGACTATCGCGCGCGCGTCGATTCGGCACGTGCCGACGTCGCGGTGCGCGATGCGGCGCGGCGCCGGGTCGAGAACGGCGCGCGCGGCCAGGAGCGCCAGGAGGCTGCCGCCGGCGTGGCCGAGGCGGAAGCGGTTCGCGAGAACGCGTCATCGAACGCCGAGCGCATGCGCGGATTGCTGCGCGAACGCGTGATCTCGCGGGCGGAGGCGGACGACGCGGAACGCGCCGAGCGCGTCGCGCGCGCGCGCCTCGAGGCCGCCCGGCAGCGGCGCGATCTCGTCGCCGCCGATGCGCGTGAAGAGGACCGTGCGCGGGCGTCCGCCGACGTGCGCCTCGCGCGCGCCCAGCTCGACGAAGCGATCGCGCTCTACGAAAAGACGGTCCTCCGCGCGCCGATCGACGGGGTCGTTCTGCGACGGCACCGCCGCGCCGGCGAGAGCGTCTCGACCCAGTTCGATTCGCCGATCGTGACGATTGCCGACGATCGCGTGCGCCGCGTCCGGGTCGACGTCGACGAGGCCGACATCGGCCGCATCGCGATCGGCCAGCCGGCCTACGTGACCGCCGATGCGTTCGGCGATCGCCGGTTCCCGGGCAAGGTCGTGCGAGTCGGTCAGCTGCTCGGACGCAAGCACGTCCGCACCGACGAGCCCACGGAACGCGTCGACACGAAAGTGCTCGAGACGCTGGTCGAGCTCGAGGACGGCCGCGAGCTGCCGTTCGGCCTGCGCGTCCAGGCGTTCATTCAGAAATGACGCGGCGATCGGGCGGCGCGTTCATCACGACGCGCCGGTGGCCTCGCCGCTTTGCTGGAGCAACTTGGCGACGAGCGCCGTCCAGCCGGTCTGATGGCTGGCGCCGACCGCCGACCCGTCGTCGCCGTTGAAGAACTCGTAGAACGGGATGAGATCGCGCCAGTGGGGATCGCGCTGAAACAGTTCCACGCCGCCATGAACCGGTCGGCGGCCGTCGCCGTCGCGGAGAAAGATGTGGGCCAGGCGGCGGGACAGCTCCTCGCTGACCTGCCACAGGGTCATGTAGCGGCCCGATCCGGTCGGGCACTCGACGCTGAACTCGTCACCCAGATAGTGGTGGAACTTCTGGAGCGACTCGATGATCAGGAAGTTCATCGGAAACCAGATCGGGCCGCGCCAGTTCGAGTTGCCGCCGAAGAGGCCGGTCGACGATTCGGCGGGCTCGTAGCCGACGCGATGCTCCGTGCCGTCCACCACCAGCACATAGGGCGCGTCTTGGTGAGCGCGCGAGAGCGCACGGATCCCGTACGGCGACAGGAACTCGCGCTCGTCCAGCATGATCCGTAACACCGACCGCAGCTGATCGGCGTTGACGACGGAGAGCAGGCGGCGTTGGGCGTCGCCGCAGATCCGCATGCTGGCGACGTTGCCGACGAGATCCGGACGGTTGTCGATGAACCACTCGAGACGGCGGCGAAAGCCGTGCAGGGTGTCGAGCAGCTCGGGCTCGAGCGTCTCCACGGCAAACAGGGGGATTAGTCCCACCATCGATCGGACTTTAAGCGGGCGCCGCTCGCCATCCGGCAGGTGCAGCACGTCGTAGAAGAAACCGTCGTCGACGTCCCAGAGCGCGAGGCCGTCGCTGCCGCGGTGGTTCATCGCATGCGCGATGTAGAGAAAGTGCTCCCAGAACTTGCTGGCGACGTCCTCGTAGACGCGGTCGTGGCGGGCCAGCTCGGTG
>Ga0075421_100009977_pt1 | contig 11709 bp, 9 predicted proteins | sample SoiMetdeltSBSDD5_FD_75292 | JGI IMG/M metagenome (GOLD analysis project Ga0075421, IMG submission 75292) | Bulk soil microbial communities from a Populus tree surrounding site in Tennessee, USA - Soil MetaG P. deltoides SBSDD5 | ecosystem: Environmental > Terrestrial > Soil > Tree plantation...
AGGGGTCGAGCCAGACGTCGATGCGGCGCTGGACGTGGTCGAACATGGCGAGCGAGAAGCCGACGCCCGCGGCGAACAGCACCGTGCCGATGGCCAGGTAGGCCGCCCGCTCGGTCGCCACCCACAGCAGGACGACGAACAGCGTGAAGAACAGCAGCGACGAGCCCAGGTCGCGCTCGAGGATCATGATCACCAGCGAGGCGCCCCAGGCGACGATGATCGGGCCGAGGTGCTTGGGGTCGGGCAGCGACATGCCGCCCACCGAGCGGTTCACCGCCAGCAGCTCACGGTTCTCGACCAGGTAGCCGGCGAAGAACACCGCCAGCGCCAGCTTGGCGAACTCGCCGGGCTGGAAGTTGACCGGGCCGAACGACACCCAGATGCGGCTGCCCCGGAACTCCTGGCCCACCAGCGGGACCAGCGGCAGCAGCAGCAGCCCCAGGCCGATCAGCCCCGCCGTGTAGCGGTAGCGCTGGAGCGTGCGCGACTCGCTGAGGAACATCAGCGTGGCGACGAAGGCGCCCATGCCGAGGATGGCCCAGGTGGCCTGGAGCCCGGCCAGGCCGGCGGGTTCGGGGGCGGCCTCATCGAGGCGGACGATGAACACGTAGCCCAGCCCGTTCAGCAGGCCCGCCAGCGGCAGCAGCATGCCGTCGGCGTCGGGCGCGAACTTGCGGAGCGCGATGTGGCCGACGAGCTGCATGCCGAGGATGATCGCCAGGAACGGCCCGATGTTCGACGGGATGCCGCTGTCCTCGGCCAGGCTGGCCAGCGTGTAGGCGCTGACGATGAACAGCGTCCCCAGGACGATCAGCCCGAGCTCGGTGTTGCGGCGCACCGACCGCATCAGAGTGCCGCCGTGCTGCTCGTGGTCGTGCCGCGTGTGGTGGTGGTCGTGGGGAGGGTCGTCGTCGAGCCGTCGGTCGAGCCGTCGGCCTCGGCCTCGTCGTCGCCCTGCAGCTCGGCCACCCGGTCTTCGAGCTCCTGGACGTAGGCGCGGGCCTCGTCGAGCGACGGCTGCTCCTTGCCCGCGTCGAGGATGTCGAGCGTGTCCTGGGGGACGTCCCCGCGCCGCAGGCCGACGACGTCGACCCGCTCGGGGTCGATCCACAGCAGCCCGCCGGGACGCCCGCGGAAGATCGCCACCTCGTCGCCGGAGAACCCGACGAAGTAGGCGGCCCGGCCGTACCACTGGATGGTCGCGAAGGCTCCGCCCAACACGCCCAGCACCAACAGGATGAAAAGCGCCACCCGCCAAGTGAAGCGCCGGGGCGGCTTCGTGCGGTGTCGGGGCCCCGCGTCGCCGCGGCGGCCCCGGCGGCCCGACCGGCCGCCCATGCGGTGGGCCGGTGCGGCCTCGTCGTCGTCGACCTCGAGGCCCGCGTCGGCGTAGGCGCCGCCGCTGTAGGGCGCGAGGTGCTCGCCGGTGCCGAGGCTGCCCGTGGGCTCGCCGCCGAGGTCGCGGGTGCGCTCGTGGCTGTCGAGGCCCGACGCGGTGTCGCCCAGCGCGGCCGAGGCCCGCTCGGACCGGCCGCCGTCCTCGACCACGTCGACCAGCAGCACGGTGACGTTGTCGCGGCCGCCGCTCTGCACCGCCCGCTGCACCAGCTCGTCGGCGGCCTCGGCCGGATCGACCAACCGCCGCAGCACCGACGCGATCGCCTCTTCGGGGACCTCGTTGAAGAGTCCGTCGGAGCACAGCAGGTAGCGGTCGCCGTGGTGGGGGCTGACGGTGATGACGTCGACCGGCACCTCGTCGTAGACGCCGAGCACCCGGGTCAGGATGTTGCGCTGCGGGTGGGTGGCGGCCTCCTCGGCCGAGAGGCTGCCCTCGCGCACCATGTCGGCCACCAGGCTGTGGTCCTCGGTGAGCTGCTCGAGCACGCCGTCGGCCAGGCGGTAGGCGCGGGAGTCGCCCACGTTGGCGACCGCCAGCACCTCGTCGTCGTTGTCGCGCACCAGAGCGATGGCCACGACGGTCGTACCCATGCCGGCCAGTTCCGGATCTTCGCTTCCGGCCTGGTGCACGGCGGCGTTGGCCGCCTCGATGGCGTCGACCAGGCCGATGATCGTGTGCTCGCCGAACCGCTCGGCCAGCGCCTCGCACGCCAGCTGCGACGCGATCTCGCCGCCCTGGTGCCCGCCCATGCCGTCGGCGACGGCCCACAGGCCCGCCTGCGGCCGGCCGATGTAGCGGTCCTGGTTGTTGGAGCGGACCTGGCCGACATCGGTGGCCCCTGCCCAGCGCAGCGCGGTGTCGTAAGCCATGTTCGTCACACGAGCTCCAACACGGTGTTGCCGATCTGGATGCGGTCTTTGCGTTTCATCACCATGGGCCCTGCCACCCGGCGTCTGTTGAGATAGGTGCCGTTCGTCGAGCCCAGGTCCTCGACGTACCACTGGCCTTCCCGATGGAAGACCCGCGCGTGGACCTGGCTGGAGTAGGCGTCATCGAGCGGAACCTGGCAACCCGCCGCCCGTCCGAGGGTGACCTCGTCGTCCAGAGGGTAGGCCCGGCCGCGCAGGCCGGGCGGCTCGATGACGCGCAGGGACGGTCCGCTCGCCTTGCCCGCACGCCGCGTGCTGCGGCTCCGCTGGGCTCGCGGCCGGCTCGGACCGGCGCCAGCCGGTGCCTCCGCGACCTTGGCCGGGTTCATCTCGGTCCACACCGCACGCAGGACGCGGAAGAAGAACAGGTACAGCAGCACCAGCAAGAAGATCTTGAGCAAGTTGAGGAGCTGTTCGGGCACCGGTGCGGAGGTTACCGGCCTGCGGGGGGTGGCCTTTGCTCGGGCCGTGCAGCTTCGCCTGGCCGGCGGTCAGCGGACGGTCGGGCAGCCGGTCGCCGACCGCTCAGCTCGCCTCGAAGTACATGTGCGTGTTGCCGAAGCTCAGCTTGTCGCCGTCCTGCAGGACGTGCTGGTCGACGCGCACACCGTTGATCTTGCTGCCGTTGGTCGAGCCCAGGTCGATCAGCAGGAAGCTGTCGCCGTGCGGGCGGATCTCGGCGTGGTTGCGGCTCACGTTCGGATCGGCCAGCACGATGTTGCACTCGGGCCGGCGGCCGATGCTGATCGGGTGCTCGGCCAGCGTGAAGCGATCGCCGGTGGGCAGCACCAGGCTGCCGGCACCCGCACCGCCCGGGCCCTCGCGGAAGCGACCCTCGACCTCGAAGCCCCCCGTGTACAGCCGTTCGTCGAGCACCAGCTCGACGTCGACCGGACCCATGAAGCCGTAGCCCTCGTCGCGCGCGTGCTCACGTGCGGCGTCGCACAGCTCGCGGCGCAAGGCGTCGAACACCTGGGCGAACTCGTCGTGGTCGCTGGGCGAGAGGTAGATGGTGAAGAAGTTGGGCACCACCCGGCTGCCACGGACGCCGACGGAGACGTGGTCGTCCATCTCGCGGGCCAAACGGCGGGCCAACTCGACAGGGCGAATGCTGGAGCGAAACGCACGGGCAAAGGCACCTTCCACCATGCGCTCCAACCTTCGCTCGAAACCGCGGATAACCATCGGACAGAGACTATCGGCGCCCTGATCACCCGATGCGGTCATCACGGGGTCAGCTGGAACTCCCGGACGTGCTGGAGCCGGGGCGACACCAGCGCCCGCACCGTGGATCCCTGAGCCGCCACCGGCGGCGTTCGCAGCAGCCACGCCCGCAGCCGTTTGCGGGTCCCGTCGTCGACCGCGACGTAGCGGAGGCGGTGACGCAGCACCCGTCCCTCGATCAGGTCGCGGCCCGAGATCAGGTCGGAAACGCCGGAGAACAGCATCCACGCGGCCCGCAGCGCGGCGATGGCCGCGACCGCGAACGCGGCGGCGAGCACCACCGCCAGCCCCGTCCCCAGCGCGGTGGGGATCTCCTTGTCGGCCGCGTCGCGGTACGCGTCGCGCGCCGCCTCGAGGCCGTCGGGGCTGAACCACAGCACCGCTCCGGCCAGCGCCCCCTGCAGCAGGCCCAGCGCCGCCACCTTGAGCGGGTGCTGGCCGTAGCCGGGCGGGACGCGTTGCGGGTAGCGGATCTGCACCACCCGCCAGGTCCCGCTCTCGGCGCTCCAGGCCTCGTCGTCGCTCTCGGCGCCCAGCGGCAGCGCCGCCACCGCGCCCCGGGCCACGCCGAGCGCCGCCCCGTAGGCGATGTGGCGGTCCCAGATCGCCACGCCGGCCGGGGACTGCTCGGCGAAGAGGTGGTCCTCCGCCAGCATCTCCCGCAGGCCCAGCCAGCGGGCCGCGACCTCGCGGCCCGGGCGGGTGTCGCGCTCCTGGGCCATGGCCTGGACGATGGCCAGCAGGCCGCCCCAGGTCACGACCCCGAGGCCGAGCGCGGCGCCGAGGGGGTCGTCGTCCTCGGTGCTGTCGGGGTCGTCGGGCAGCGTCGTGATGGCCACGCCGGCCGCGACGGCAACGACCAGAGCCGTCGCCGACAGCAGCACCCGGGCCCCTTGCGACCAGCGCGCCCGCGACAGGCCCCGGGCGCGCGCGTCGACGACGACCGCGCTGTTGAACCTCTTCCACCAGCTCTTCGACTCCTCGTCGGGACCGGTGGTCAGCGCCTCGGCGGGGATGGCGCCGTCGGCGGTGTCGTCGGCGAGGCCGCGCAGGTGGTCGAGGACCATGGCCTCGTAGGGCGTGAGCGGCGCGGCGCCGGCCGGCGGGTGGGCCCGGACCCGGACCACGATGCGCTCGCCGTACTGGTCGATCGCCAGGTGCTTGCGGCCGGCCAGGTCGAGCAGCGTCGCGGGGATGGCCTGGTGGGTCAGCCGCCAGTCGTTGGCCAGCAGGTCGACCACCGCCGGCGGCTCCGGGCCGCCCAGCTCGAGGGTCGACGGGCCGGGATCGACCTCACGGGGGTTGGTCGCCGCGGCCAGCACCCCGAGCAGCGCGAACCAGACAGCCGCCGCGCCGGCCGCGGTCAGCCAGAGCGTGGGCCCGAGGTCGCGCCAGCGCTCGACGATGTCGCTCGCCACGATGCCGTCCAGTCCGCCCACGCCGCTTCTCCCCGCCAGGTCGCCGCCGCCTCGTCTCGGCGGGAGGGTACCCCTGCGGCGACGGGCGGGTCAGCCCGGTCGACCCAGGTGCCGGGCGTGGTCGGTCCGCAGCAGCGGCGGACGATGCCCTCGCCTCGACGCTCGCGGGGGAGGGTCCGACCGAGGTCGGGGCCGACGCCGGCTGATCCCGCCGCCGGCTTTTCGGTTGCCGGGCCCACCGGTCGGCCGCGCTATCGTGTCCCTCCTTCCCACTCGCGCGAGTGGCGGAATTGGCAGACGCGCTGGCTTCAGGTGCCAGTGGCCGCAAGGTCGTGGGGGTTCAAGTCCCCCCTCGCGCACAACTCGTCCGGCCGTCAGGGCTTGCGGGCGACGGCGCCGTAGATCGGCACGACGGGGCCGTCGGCGGTGGCTGCGGCCGGCGGGCGCCACTCGTCGACCTGGACGAGGCCGGGGTCGACGAGCTCGAGGCCCGTGAAGAACCGGGCGATGTCGTCGCGCGACCGCACCACGTAGCTCCCGGCCAGCAGGTTGGCGAACTTCTCGGCCGCCTCGTCCATGCGCCCGCTGCGCAGGTCGTGGCTCGAGTGGGTGATCGCCAGGTAGCTGCCCGGGACGAGGGCGCCCATGGCCCGGGCCACGATGCCGTGGGCGTCGTCCTCGTCGGTCACGAAGTTGAGGGCGCCCGGCAGCAGCAGCGCGACCGGCCGGTCGGTGTCGAGGATCTCGGCCGCCTGCTCGACGATCGCGTCGACCTCGACGAGCTTGCCGTGGACGTAGCCGGTGACGCCCCCGGGCATCGAGCGGCGCAGGGCGTGCGCGTGGGCCAGCACCGTCGGGTCGTCGCCGACGTAGACGACGCGGGTGTCGGGTGCGGCCGCCTGGGCGATCTCGTGGACGTCGTCGCCCTCGGGGACCGCGGTGGCGAGCTTGAGGAACTGCCGGACGCCGGCCTCGACGACGAGGTGGCGGACCACCCGGGCCTGGAAGGCGGCTATCGACGCGACGGCCCGGCGCACGGTGTCGAGCCCGCCGGTGAGGATCGTGGCCGCCTGGTCGACGGCCTCGCGATCGACGGCGAAGTTGGCGTCGCCGCCCGCGAGGTAGTTGTAGATGCGTGCCGGTTGAGCGGCGTCGAGGTCGATCTCGATCTCCGGCGGCTGCCGCTCACCCCGGTCCGGGCGCTGTCGATCGGTCACGCGAAAATCGCCCTGCCCCCCTTGTGGTCACCTGCAGTGTAAGCACCTGTCCACGGCCGCTCGAACGCGGTGCGTGGCAGGTGGACGGGAGGAAGCATTGACCCTCCACGGCAGCGGTAAACCCCACGACGTCTGACGTAGCCTGGCGATCGAGGCGGAGGCGGCGACGGGCCTGGCCGGCGGCGGGATCGCTCGGCGGGGAACGGCGGACGAAGGCGCTCCGCGCACGGCTGGCGGCCGAGACGCAGCGAGGACCGGGAGGCAGCGATGGCGACGCTCTACCCTGACGCCGAGTTCGACCCGTTGGGCGAGCAGCGCGAGCCGCGCCTGCTGACCCACGACATCGTGTGCCTGCACACGATGGCCGCGACCTTCGACGGCACCGACCAGGGCTTCCACGAGAACGGCTACGGCGGCCTCGAGTCGCACTTCGGGCTGTCGGGCTCCGGGCGGCTCAAGCAGTGGCAGGACCTCGACTTCCAGGCCGACGCCAACTTCGACGGCAACCACCGGTGCATCTCGATAGAGACCGCCGACAAGGGCGAGATGTTCCCCTTCTGGGAGGGCTCGGACGTGCCGGCGTGGACCGACGAGCAGATCGACCAGATCGTGCCGCTGGTGCGCTGGCTGTGCGACACCTTCGGCATCCCGAAGGAGCTCGTCCCCGACGCGAGGCCCGGCCGGCGCGGCATCGCCTACCACCGGCTGGGCGTCCCCCACTCGACCCACGACCCGAACGCGCCGGGGGGACCATGGCACGGCCCCGGCAGCGAGCTGTGGACCGATCCGGTGAAGGGCCTGGGCAAGGTGTGCCCCGGCGACCGGCGCATCGCCCAACTCAAGGAGATCGTGATCCCGCGCGTGCAGGGGTCAGGAGAGGAAGACATGCCGCTCAACGCCAACGACGTCCAGCTGATCAGGGATGCCGTGCGCCGCGTCCTCAACGAGGGCACCGGGGAAGGCCAACGCGAGTGGGCCGGCACCAGCAAGGCCACCCTCGACAACATCCAGGACCTCGTCCGCCAGGTGAGCGAGCTCAACCGGCGCGTCGCCCGGATCGAGGAGAAGCTCGACTAGCGCGCCGGCCCGGCGAGCGAGCGCAGCTGGTCGGCGAGCCCGTCGAGGCCGGGGGCGAGCGCGGCGTCGAGGGTCCGGGCCTCGAACGCCAGCGACAGCGCCTCCAGCTCGGCGGCAGCGCCTTCCGGCGACGGCGGGGTGCGGCGGGGCAGGTTGCGGGGTGCGAGCGACAGCAGCTCGGCGGCGCCCTCCATCTCGTAGGCCCCGGGATCGGCGGGCACACGGAAGATGCCCGTGCTGCCCGACGGATCGGTCAGCTGCTTGACCTCGTGCTCCGCGGCGGTGACGTCCTCCAGCGTGAACGGTGGGTCGGCGTGCCGGCGCAGGCGGCGGCTGACCGACGCGAACGCCTTCTTGGCCTCGTCGACGGGCGTCCCGAAGTCGATGCCCAGGACGATGTAGGGGTTGCGGCGGGTGCTCATCGGCCGTCGGTCCGCGGCTCAGAAGAGGTACGAGTAGGGGGCCAGCACGTCGCGGAGCCGGGCCTTGGCGTCGTCGAGCGCGTCCTCGCCGGCCTGCTCGAGCGCATCGGCCGCGGTGCGCACCTCGTCGGCCTCGTCGCCGTCGAGGAACGGCACGACCTTCACCCGGGCCTGCTGCAGGAGCTGCGTCGCCTCCGGATCGGCCCCGGCGACCCCCGCGGCCTCGCCCTCCTTGTCGACCACGCCGGACTCGACGGTCTTCTTGGCCCGGCGGGCGATGCGCACCAGCTCGTGCTTGTCGTCGGTCACGCCGAACGCCACGGTGTCCTCGAGCATCGTGGTCGACGTGGCGTCGTCGGTCACCGTGACGTGGAGGATGCCGTCGACGTCGTACTCGTAGGTCATCTCGAAGCTGCGGTCGAGCGTGCCGGCGTTGCCCGGCAGCGCGACGCGCCACTCCTTGAGCACGACGTTGTCGGGGTGGTCGAGCGTGGCCTCGGGGTCGCCCTCGATCACGCAGAGCTCGACCGCCTCCTGCTCCGGGGTGACCGGCGTGTAGCGCTCGCTCCGCTTGGCCGGCAGCTTGTGGTTGCGCGGGATCAGCACGCTGAAGATCGGCCGGTTGGCCATGGCGTCGAGCACCACCGTGCCCAGCGCGTGCTCGGTCGCGACGAAGAAGTCGTTGGTCTGCAGGTCGCCGGTCAGGATCGCCGCGGCGATCGCGGCGCCCTCGCCGACCGCGGTCATCGGGTCGACACCGGCCTCGGGCTCGCGGCCGAGCAGCTCGCTCACGAAGCTGCGCACCAGCGGGATGTTCGACGTCCCGCCCACCATCACCACCGAATCGATGGCACCCGGCCCGGCCTTGATGTCGAGCAGGCACTGCTCGATGGGCCGGCGCGCCTCGTCGATCAGCGACCGGGCCGCGCTGTTGAACATCGCCCGGGTCACCCGGCGGCTGTCGCCGCCCGGCAGCTGCACCTCCACGAAGTCCTGGCTCGACAGCTTGATCTTGGCCAGCTCGACCTCGAGGTCGAAGCGGCGGCGCTCCTCGGCCGTCCACGTGGTCGTGTCGGACACGGTCTCGAGCAGCAGCTTGCGCATGCGGCTGTCGAAGTCGAGGCCGCCCTTGGTCGGCAGGCCCTTCGACGCCTCCTCCATGAACACGCCCTCGACCGAGCGCAGCACGGTCACGTCGAGCGTGCCGCCGCCCCAGTCGAACACCAGCAGCTGCTGGTCGCCCGGGTTGCGGGCCGAGTACGCCATCGCCGCCGCGGTGGGCTCGTTGATCAGCGCGAGGACCTGGAACCCCGCCATGCCCGCGCACACCTTGGTGCGGTGCCGGGCGAGGCCGCGGCTGTTGGCGGGCACCGTGATCACCGCCTCGCGGGGTTCGAGGCCCTGGGCCACGACCGCGGCGCGGATCTCGGCGAACAGCATGGTCGCGACCTCTTCGACCGCGAACACCGTGCCCGCGTCGTCGGCGATCGTGTCCTGGCGCGTCGCGAACAGCCGCTTCACCGCCTCGAAGCGGCTGGTCTCGGACCGCTTGGCGGCCCACCCGAACAACGCCGATCCGTCGACGCCCTCGGCGAACACCGACGGCATGATCCGGTCGAAACCGAGGCTCTCCCACGCCGCCTCCGCCGGGTTGTCGATGGGGAGCACGTCGACCTCACCGGACCGCCACACGGCGGCCACGGAGTTGGACGTGCCGAAGTCGATGCCGATGGCGGTCACCTTGTCTCCTCGGTCTCCTCGGTCTCCTCGGACGCGTGGGTCGGCTCAGTCTCTCCGGTCGGCCCGCGTCCGGCTGCCTCGGCGGGCTCGGTTTCCTCGGTGGCGTCGGCCTCGCCGGGTTCGTCGGACTCGTCCGCGTCGCTGTCGGCCTCGGCTTCCTCGGCCTCGGCTTCCTCGGCCTCGGCGACCTCGCTGGCCGGCTCGGCGTCGTCGGCTTCCTCGGCCTCGTCCGGCTCGTCGATGGGCTCGGCGTCGTCGGTCGACTCGGTCGACTCGGTCTCGGCCGTCGCATCCGCCTCGGACGTCGTCGCCTCGGGGCTCTCGGCCTCGGTCTCCCCGGTCTCCGCCGGAACGGGCTCGGGCGGGGCCGCGGGCCAGGACCGGCGGGCGGTGCCGCGCTGGACCAGGTGCCCGACCTCGGTGTCGGCCCAGGCCGGGGTGAGGACCTCGATCTCGGGGCCGTCGCCCTCGACGATCCGGAACCAGTCGGACTGGCCGCTCTCCAGGTCGGTCACGGCCTCGAGGCCGACCTCGAGGCACCACTGCTCGCACTTGCGGCGCAGCGTCTCGGTCGTGGCCCCGTTGTCGATCGCCTCCGACAGCTCGACCAGCCGGGCCAGGTGCTGGCGCCGGTCGCGGGCCGCGATCGACACCTGCTTGCGGAGGCCGTCGTAGGCGTTCGCCGACAGGGCGGTCCCCGGCTCGCGGACGATCAGCGCCGCCGTGATGTGGCCGATCTGGTCCAGCGTGGCCTCTTGCCGAGCTTCGAAGCGCTCCAGCCGTCTCTTCCCGAACAACGTGGCTCTCCTCTCATCCGTGCACCCGCCCGAGGCGCTCCAGCGCGTCCCGATAGTGGTCCGCCACCACGCTCACCTCGTCGATCATGGGCACGACCATGGCGCTGACGCGTGGGCGCAGGCGCCGCATCAACGAGATCGTGTCGTCGCACAGCTTGGACGCCGGCGCCGTGATCTGCCGGACCGCGTAGACGTCGACCTGGTAGAAGGGCACGCCCGCCAGCCGGTCCTGGATCGCCACGACCACGTTGGCCACGTCGTCGAGCTGGTTGCGGCGGGCCTGGGCGTACACCGTGCCCAGCGCGTCGTAGCCGATCACCAGCGCCGCGTCGCACCCGGTGCGCTCGGCCGCCGGCAGCCGGTCGACCTCGCTCTGCGAGGCGTCGAGCCAGTCGAGCAGCTTGTGGGTGGGCTCGGCCTCCGCCGGGTCGATGCCGGCCGCCGCGGCCATCGCGGTCAGGCCCCGGAGGATGGCGGCCTGGGCGACGTCCATCGGCAGGCCCTCGTCGACGAGCAGCATGGCGAAGGCGGCCGCGGCCACGTCGGCCTGGCTGGTCAGGGCCTTGAGCGCGGCCCGCACCAGCTCGTCCCGGAGGCCCTCCATCCACGGCTCGGGGGCGGCGCGGAGGCACGAGGCCAGCTCGCGGACGAACTCGTCGATGGCCCGGGCCCGGGCGGACCAGACCCGCGCCGCCGGCGAGCGCGCGTGGGGCGAGCCGGCGAGCGCGCCGGCCTGGGCCAGCCAGGCGCCGTCGTGCTCGGCTAGCAGCCGGACGATCTCCCGGAAGTCGGGCTCGTCGATCGGCTGGACGACCAGCGACCGCAGGGCCACGGCGATCTCGTGGGGGAACTGCTCGGTGTCCTGCCAGACCTGCAGGTTGTGGCCCCAGATCAGCAGCACCTGCTTGGCGGCCGAGACCCGCAGCGGGAGGTTCGGGGCCTCGTGGACCAGCCGGGCGAGGTGGGTGGCGGCGATCCTCGGCTCGAGCTCGGCGGCGACGACCGCGATGTTGGCCTGCAGCGCGGCGGTGTGGTCGCCCTCCAGCGCCACCTGCAGGGCCCGGATGGCCTCCTCGTCGTTGCCCAGCTCCCAGTGGGCCGCGGCCAGCAGGTTGAGGGCCTCGTCGCGCTGCCGCTCGACCCGGGCGAGGCGGAGGCAGTTCCGGGCGAGGTCGGCCGCCGCCGTCCAGTCCCACTGGTGCAAGGCGTCCTTGGCGGCGCGCAGGAGGGCGAGGCTCGCATAGCGCCGCTGGCGCTCGTCGAGGCCGTCGGCGTTCAGCCGGCCTGCCGCCCCGCCGTCGAACTTGCTCCGCCGCAGCAGCAGGGTGGCCACGATCGGGTCGTCGAGCACGGCGGCGTCGGGCACCACCGACGGTTCCTCCAGCGCCCGGGCCAGCGCGGGGTTCTCACCGGCGCGGTCGCGGATCGCCTGCAGGACGAGCTCGTCGCCGCCGGTGGCCGCCGCCGCGGCCAGGTTCAGCCGGCG
>Ga0075421_100009980_pt1 | contig 11708 bp, 5 predicted proteins | sample SoiMetdeltSBSDD5_FD_75292 | JGI IMG/M metagenome (GOLD analysis project Ga0075421, IMG submission 75292) | Bulk soil microbial communities from a Populus tree surrounding site in Tennessee, USA - Soil MetaG P. deltoides SBSDD5 | ecosystem: Environmental > Terrestrial > Soil > Tree plantation...
GAGTGAGCTGCATGTCGCTCGGGATAAGGTAGACGGTGCGCGCTTCGTCGACATCCGACACGCCGCCCACCACGAAGCGCGGCCAGTCGACGGCGACGTTGTTGAGCACGCTCGCCACCAGCAGGTCGACGATGGTCAGACCGTCCGACTGCAGGCGGTGCAGATTGGCCGCGGTCAGCAGCATGGCGCTGACGCTCGCCTGCGAATCTGAGTCGATGATCAGGACGTTCTTGCGAAACTGGGCCGACAGCGTTTCGGCCATCGCCAGCACGAGGGTGGATTTTCCAACCCCACCCTTCGTGTTCATGACAGCAATCGTGTTACGCATGCCCCGCCAGCCCGTCCGAGCGTTGGTCGAAGAAATCTACCCGCCTAGGCCCCCATGAGGTGTGCATGGCAAATGTGGCGGCCTGCGGGTGGGCCTACCAAGGCCGGTCGCCGTTCGTCAACCGGCTTTGCCCCCCCGGCGCCTCGCGCCTGCCCGATTTGTGGGGGCCACCCGGGAAGCGGCCACAGGCGCTGACTTGTCCATAGTGTGCGCGGGGTGCCGGACCATGTAGTGGTATTCGCGATTGGGGCGCATGTCGGTCGCCGCAGCCATCCGGTTGGTCATATTATAGAAAGCCGCCACGGCGGCGATGTCCCAGATGTCCCGGTCGACGAATCCCGCCTTGCGCAGGCACTGCCGGTCCGCCTCTTCGATCTTGTCGGGCTGCTCGGTCATCTTGACGGCGAAGTCGAGCATGGCCTTCTGACGTGGCGGCAGGTCGGCAGCCCGGTAGTTGTGGACCATCAGCTCGCCAAGTTCCGGGTCGCCCGCACGCTGCCGCACGGCCGCCCCGTGCGAGGTCAGGCAGTAATGGCAGTGGTTCACCGCGCTGACGGCGACGGCGATCATCTCGCGCTCGAGCTTGGACAACCCGCTGTCGCCAAGCATCAGGTCATCGGCCATCAGGATGAAGGCGCGCAGCTTGGCGTTGTCGAAGGCATAAGCGGCCAGCACATTGGGGACGAAGCCAAGCTTCTCTCGGCATTTGGCGAAATAGTCCTGATTGTCGGCATCCAGCCTGGCGGCCGGGCCGGCATCGAGTGCCATGGGCTTGTTCTTTACGGTCATGCGTGATTTCTTTGGATTACCCGCCACGATTGTCAACGGCCAGCCAACCTTATTGTTAGTTTGAGGCGGCGGCTCAAGCGTTGCGCGCCCTAGTGTCCTGTCTGCGATTGCCTGCACGTTTTGCCGCAGCGTTGGCAAGACAATGCGGAGACTGCAGGACACTCGCAAGAGTCGATTCTAGTGCGGTTCAGTCTGGCAAATGCCATGATGGAGCCCACCACAAAGGCTGATGGCAGGGGCCAGACACCGCACTAGGATGCCAACACAGAGCACAGCATGGCCGACGACGCAAAGACGGACGGCAACGGGGTGATCCGCCAGGTTCAGCAGATCTTGGGAGCCGCCACGCCGGCTGCGAGTTTTGCTGCCCTGCTGTATGCTCGCACCGACAGCACCAGCCTTGCACACCTGACGCCGGCCCGGCTAGCCCGCACCGCCCGCGATGCCTTCGAGTTCATCGCCGAGAAGGCGAAGGGCCGGCACAAGGTCGGCTTGCGCCGCAGCCCGGCGAGCGCCGACCTGCCGGCAACGACCGTGCTCGAGGTCTTGAACGACGACATGCCCTTCCTGGTCGACTCGGTGCTGGCCGAGGTCGGCGCGCGCGGGCTGCCGATCAGCCTGCTGCAGCACCCGATCTTCAAGACCAGGCGCGAGGCCTCCGGCCGCCTCACCTCGATCGAGGGGCCGGGCGACAGCGCCTGGGGGGACGGGCATCAGGAAAGCTACATCGCCGTTCACCTGCCGCCTATGTCGGAGGCCTCGGCGGCCGACCTCGGTGCCGCCGTCTCCTCGATCCTGCGGCAGGTACGCATGGTGGTGTCCGACTGGAAGCCGATGCTGGCCGCCGTCAAGGCAGCCAACACGGCGCTGGGATCAGCACCAGCGAGCATTCCCGCGCCGCTGCTGAGCGAATCCATCGCCTTTCTCGAATGGCTGGAGCGGGACAATTTCACGTTCCTCGGCGTGCAGGAGCTGGAGCTGTCCGGCGATCATCAGACCGGAGACCTGGTGCCTGTCGAAGGCAGCGGGCTCGGCGTACTGCGCGACCCATCAGTGCAAGTGCTGAGGCGCGGCCACGAGCTGGTGGCGATGACGCCGGAAGTGCGCCGCTTCTTCTTTGCACCCTCGCCGCTGATCATCACCAAGGCCAACGTCGTCTCCATGGTGCACCGGCGCGCGCACATGGACTATATCGGCATCAAGACCTATCGCGCCGATGGCACACCCAAGGGCGAGATCCGCGTCGTCGGGCTGTTTACGTCGCAGTCCTATTTCGCCTCGCCCACGCAGGTGCCGTTCCTGCGGCACAAGGTCGACGCCGTGCTCGGCGCGCTTGGCTATCCGCGCTCCAGTCACGACGGCAAGGCAATCCTCAACATCCTGGAAAGCTTCCCTCGCGACGAGCTGTTCCAGATCGGCGTCAGGCAGCTGCGCGAATGGGTGGACGGCATTCTCGATCTGGAGACACGGCCGCGCGTGCGCGTGTTCGCCCGCGTCGATCGCTTCGACCGGTTCGTCTCCCTGCTCGTCTACGTGCCGCGCGACCGCTACACCTCCACGATCCGCGAGCGCATCGCCACCTTGCTGTCGGAAGCCTACGACGGACGCGTCGTCGCCTTCTATCCGCACTTTACGGATGGCCCGCTGGTGCGCGTGCAATTCATCGTTGCGCGCTACGCCGGCACCACGCCGCAGGTCGCCGGCGAGGATCTCGAGCGCGGCATCGTCGAGATCATCCGCACCTGGGAGGACCGGCTGACGCAGGCCATTGCCGCATCGGGCGGTGATGCCGATCACCTCGAGAAGCTCGAAAGCAAGTATCGTACGGCGTTCTCGCTGGGATACGCCGAGACGTTCACGCCGGAGCGGGCGCTGGAGGACATCAAACGCATCGAACGGCTGGGACCGGATCGGCCGGTCGCCGTCGACTTCTACGGCGCGCCCGAAGGCCGGCTGCATGCGGCGATGTACCGGTTCGGCCCGCCCATGCAGCTGTCCGAGCGCGTGCCGATCCTGGAGAACCTCGGCTTCTCCGCCATCGACGAGCGCACCTTCCGCATCACGCCGCGCTACAGCGACGGCACCCGCGAGGTGACCCTGCACGACATGGCGCTGCAGATGCGCGGCGGCGATCCCATCGACCTTCGCATGCACGGCCCGCGACTGGAGGACGCGTTCCTGGCGATCCTGCAGGGCAACGCCGACAACGACGGCTTCAACCGACTGATCGTTTCAAGCGGCGCGGACTGGCGCGAAGCAGCCATCCTGCGGGCCTATGCCGCCTATTTGCGCCAGCTTGGCTCGCCCTTCGGCCTGCGCTATCTGGCCGACATCCTCAATCGCCACGCTGGCGTGTCGCGCGATCTCGTCGAGCTGTTCCATCTGCGTCTCAACCCGGACCGCAAGGCCGGCGTCAAGGATCGCGAGGCGGCGGAAGCGCCAATTCGCAAGCGCATCGATGGCGCGCTGAGCGCCGTGCCCAGCCTGGACGAAGACCGCATCTTGCGGCAGTTCCTGAGTCTGGTCGGCGCCACGGTGCGCACCAACTACTATCAGACCGGCGCGGACGGCCGTCCGCCTGAGACCATCACCTTCAAGTTTGACGGCAAGGCTCTGGACCCGGCGCCCCAGCCGCGCCCCTACCGCGAGATCTGGGTCTACGCGCCGCGCGTTGAAGGCGTGCACCTGCGCTTTGGGCCGACCGCACGCGGCGGCATCCGTTGGTCGGATCGCGCGCAGGATTTCCGCACCGAGATCCTGGGGCTGGTGCGCGCCCAGCGCGTCAAAAATGCGGTGATCGTGCCGACCGGTGCCAAGGGCGGCTTTTTGCCCAAGCAGATGCCGCGCTTGGGAGGGCGCGATGCCATGCAGGCCGAAGGCGTAGCTGCCTACGGCATTTTCATTGCCGCCCTGCTCAGCATCACCGACAACGTGAAGGATGGCGCCGTTGTCGGACCGCCGCGGGTGGTGCGCCACGACGGCGATGATCCCTATCTGGTGGTGGCGGCAGACAAGGGCACGGCGACCTTCTCAGACATCGCCAACGAAATCTCGATCGCGCACGGCTTCTGGCTCGGCGATGCCTTCGCCTCGGGCGGCTCGGCTGGCTACGACCACAAGAAGATGGGCATCACCGCGCGTGGCGCCTGGGAGTGCGTCAAGCGCCACTTCCGCGAGATGGACATCGACATCCAGCGTCAGCCCTTCCGGGTGGTCGGAGTCGGCGACATGTCGGGCGATGTGTTCGGCAACGGCATGCTGCTGTCGCCCGAGATCAGGCTGGTGGCGGCATTCGATCATCGCGACATCTTCCTTGACCCAGATCCCGATGCCGCCGTTGCTTTGGGCGAGCGCCAACGCCTGTTCGACCTGCCGCGATCAAGCTGGCAGGACTACGACAAGGCCAAGCTTTCCAAGGGCGGCGGCGTGTTCGCGCGCTCTGCCAAAGCCATTGCGCTGAGCGTGGAGGTGCAGGATCTGCTCGGCATCCCGGCCACGGCGTTGACACCTACCGAGCTGATCCGCGCCATCCTCAAATGCGAGACCGACCTGCTCTGGTTCGGCGGCATCGGCACCTACGTGCGCGCCTCCAGCGAGACGGATGCCGACGCCGGCGACCGTGCCAATGACGCGCTGCGCATCACCGGCGCCGAGCTGCGCGCCAAGGTGGTCGGCGAGGGCGCCAACCTCGGCATGACGGAGCGCGGCCGCATCGAATTCGCGATGCGTGGCGGCCGGCTCAACACCGACTTCATCGACAACTCGGCCGGCGTGAACACCTCCGATCAGGAGGTCAACATCAAGATCACGCTGGGACCGGCGATGCGCTCGGGCCGCCTGACCATGAATGCCCGCAACACGCTGCTGACCGAAATGACCGACGACGTGGCGGCGGCATCGCTGCGCAACAACTACCAGCAGTCGCTGGCGCTCAGCTTGGCTGAGGCACGCAGCGTCCGCGATCTGCCGGACTACCCATCGCTGATGCGCGCCCTGGAAGCGCGCGGACTGCTCGATCGCCCGCTCGAAGCGCTGCCGTCCGACGAGGATCTGCTGGAGCGCGCACGCGCGGGGCGCGGCCTGCAGCGGCCGGAACTCGCCGTCCTGCTGAGCTACGCCAAGATCGCCCTGTCGCAGGACCTGCTGGCGAGCAAGGTGCCGGACGAGCCGCTGCTGGAGTCGTGGCTGAGCGCGTATTTCCCGGCACGATTGCATGCGCGCTTTGCCGGCGACATCAAGAAACACATTCTGCGCCGCGAGATCATCGCCACGGGTCTCACCAACGCCATCGCCAATCGCGGTGGGCCGGTGCTGGCGATGCAGATGACCGACGAGACGGGGCACGGTACCGGCGATGTCGCGCTGGCCTTCATGGCGGTGCGCGAGGTGTTCGAGCTGCCGCAGGTATGGCAACGCATCGATGCCCTCGACGGCCGGATCGGCGGCGCTGCACAACTGTCTCTCTATGAGGCTACCCAGGAGCTGGTGCGCACCAAGACGCTGTGGTTCCTGCACGACGGCAAGGCGATCGGCGACCTCGCCGGCACCATCGCGCGCCACAGTGAGGGGCTTAACGCGCTCAAGCCCACCATCGAGGACGTGATGCCGGCTCGACTTAAGGAGCACATTGCCGAGGTCGAGCAGCACTTCGTCGTGGATGGCGCGCCGGCCGACCTGGCCGCCGACGTCGCGCGGCTGGAGGCGCTCGGCTTTGCGCCGGCCATCACCGAGATCGCCGCACAATCGCGCCATCCGATCCTGCGCGTCGCCCGCGTGTTCTTCGAGGTCGGCGAGCATTTCCGCATCCGTGATCTGGTCGCCAAGGCGGCGGCGATCGGCGCGCTCGACACCTACGACCGGCTGGCCATCGGCCATGCCGTCAATCAGCTGGCGGCAGCGCAGGCGGCGTTCACGCGCGAGGCGATCGGAGGGGAAAGCGGACAGCCCTGGTCGCTCGCACCCTGGCTGGAGCGCTTTGGCGCGCGACTTCGCCGGGTGGAAACGACTGTCGATGCTGTGCTGGATCGCTTCCCGCTGACGATCGCCCAGCTGTCGGTGGTGGCCGGACAGCTCAGCGAGCTTGCGGCCCCGGCCGCTCCCTCAGCATCAACCAGCACGGGCCATCAATCGGATCCTGCCAAATCCGCGCCCAGCGAAAGCCTGCCTTTTCGTAGGTTCTGGCGGCAGCCTCGTTCCTGACCGAGACGACAGCGCAGCAGGCGACCGCCAGGCGGGTCGCGAACACATCCGCGACCAGCAGGACCAACGCGGCGCCTCCGGCGCCACGCTGGCGGTGGTCGGCCGCGGCGATGAACAGATCGATGTCCCAGGTTCCGGCCGGCACATCGTCGGGGTGCGGCCCACCCCACAGCCCGACCTCGACGGCATGGCCGTAGCCGATCGGAACACCGGCCATCTCGATGATGCGGCACAGCGAGGCCTCGCTGCTCATGGCCAGCGTGATCTCGGCCTCGGCGCTGGCCGCACTGCCCCACCACGCCTGCACCTCCGGGTCGGCCAGCCAACGGCGCATGCGAAAGCGATCCTCGGGTAGCGCCGGGCGCAGGCGAATAGCGGTGTGATCGTCAATGTCGCTCACTTGCGCGGCTCTCCGGCGTCATGCCCACGCAGATGGGCATCCACGCCATTATCGATTTGCACGCGGCCACTTGCGTCGATCCCCGCCGGCGCGGGATGACGGCTAGTGCCGGAAGTGGCGGGCGCCGGTGAAGACCATGGCAAGCCCCTTCGCGTCGGCAGCGGCGATCACCTCGGCGTCGCGCATGGAGCCGCCGGGCTGGATGACGGCGGTAGCCCCGGCATCGGCGGCGGCGAGCAGGCCGTCGGCAAACGGGAAGAAGGCATCGGAGGCCACCACCGATGCGTTGGTCAGCGGCTCGGCAAGGCCGGCCGCCTTGGCGGCTTCCAGCGATTTCCACGCCGCGATGCGGGCGCTGTCGACTCGGCTCATCTGGCCGGCGCCGATGCCGACGGTGGCACCGTCCTTGACGTAAACGATGGCGTTCGACTTGACGTGTTTGGCGACCTTGAAGGCAAACTTGAGGTCGGCGAGCTCGGCTGGCGTCGGCTTGCGCTTGGTCACCACCTTGAGGTCCATATCGTCGACGACGGCGTTGTCGCGCGATTGCACCAGGAAGCCACCCGCCAGCGAACGGAACGTCAGGCCCTGCGCGCGCGCACCGGGCAGCCCGCCGGTGGTCAGCAGGCGCAAGTTCTTCTTGGCGGCGAAGATGATCTTGGCCTCTTCGCTCGCCTCAGGAGCGATCACCACCTCAGTGAAGATGCTGGTGATCTCGCGCGCAGTTGCCGCGTCAATGGCGCCGTTCAGCGCGATGATGCCGCCGAATGCACTGACCGGATCGCAGCGTAGGGCCTTGGCGTAAGCCTCGGCGAAGGTGGCGCCGATGGCCACTCCGCATGGATTGGCGTGCTTGATGATGGCGACCGCCGGCGCCGCCTTTGGGTCGAACTCGGCCACCAGCTCGAAGGCCGCATCCGTGTCGTTGAGGTTGTTGTAGGACAGCTCCTTGCCCTGGTGCTGGACGGCGGTGGCGACGCCCGGCCGTCGCTCGCTGGAGACGTAAAATGCCGCCTGCTGGTGTGGGTTCTCGCCGTAGCGCAACTCTTGCGCCAGCCGGCCAGCAAACGCGCGCCAGGGCGGCGACCGCTCACCCAGCTCTGCGGCAAACCAGCCGGAGATGGCCGCATCGTAGGCGGCCGTGCGGGCGTAGGCTTTGGCGGCCAGCGCCTTGCGCAGAGCGAGCGTGGTGGCGCCGTCGTTGGCGGCCAGCTCCGCCACCACGCGCGCGTAGTCCTCCGGTTCCACTACCACCGTTACGCCGGCGTGATTCTTGGCGCCAGCGCGGATCATGGCCGGACCGCCGATGTCGATGTTCTCGACGCACTCGTCGTAGGGCGCGCGGTGTGCGACAGTTGCTTCGAACGGATAGAGGTTCACTACCAGCAGATCGATGTGCGCGATGTCGTGCGCACGCGCCGCTGCGTCGTGCTCGGCGTTGCCGCGGATGGCTAGCAGCCCGCCATGCACCTTGGGGTGCAGCGTCTTGAGACGGCCATCCATCATCTCAGGAAAGCCGGTGTGATCGGCGACATCCTTGACGGGAAGACCCGCCGCCTGCAGCGCCTTGGCGGTGCCGCCGGTCGACAGCAGCTCGATGCCGCGCTGGCTGAGCACGCGGGCGAACTCGATGAGACCGGTCTTGTCGGACACCGAGATCAGCGCTCGCCGGATCTTTGCATCGGTCATGGCAATCACCCTCGCAGACTGTTAAATCAGCCGGTTAGCACGGATAATCGACGCGATACAGCCGGCGTGAGGTAGCTTGCGATAGGTCAGAGCACATCTGCTTCGGTCTGCCGCTTTTCCGAGCGCAGGCGGCGGCGTGTGCTGGCATCCAGCGGCCGGCCCTGACGAACACGCTCGAGCCGCCAGGCCACCCGGGCGGTGCCGCCGCACACCCCTCGCAGCACGATCGACTGTGCGGCTCGCGGACCCGACACGTCGGCGAAGTAGGTGCCGTCCTCGATCGACAGCGCCGCACCCGTCACCGACATGCGCCACAGCTCCCCGGTATCCAACGCCACCTCGGCGCCGTCGGGCGTCTGGCCGATCTCGGCCTCGGCCTCCGGATGCAGGTGGAAGTGGATAGCGAACGGCAGGTCCCAGGCGAGGCGTAGGACGCCCTTGACCGGGCTCAGCGTATCGACACCATCAAGCCGGATACCGCCTGCGTCGAGGTGCAGCGCGCGCGTGTGGATCAGGTTGAAGCGTGGCAGGTAGCCATCGTGCGCGGCATCGACAGAGATGCCGGCCTCACCCTCATGCACGCTACACCTGACGACGTGCGGATGGCAGATCGGGGCGGCGCCGATCGCCTGCTCCAGCTTGGCGTTGCGCACCAGCGTCGACGACGACTGGTCATTGAGGCACAGCGTGTTGTGGCTCGCCGTCGATCTGGCCATGGCGCGGGCATGGGCGTCCGGCGCGCTCGGCCGACCGGCGTTGACGAACAGGAGATCGCCGCCGGTGCTCATTTCGAACGCCAGGCTGCCGGCACAGGCGCTGCCGGCCAACTCCAGATCGGGCGGCGCACCGGCATCCATGACGATCACCGTGGCGCCGCGTGCCATGCGCAGATACCCGGACGGCGGCGCACCGACCGGAGCCATCGGCGGACTGTCGTCATAGGCGAGTGTGGTCGCCAGCGCATCGCGCTCCGTGAAGCCGACGCCGTTGAACCGGGCAGGCAAGCCGTCGCCCAGCAGCAGCGTGCGCAGCATCGGCGCCATGCGCGCAATGGCCGCCGACAGCGCCGGCTCCGGCTTGATGCTGCGCGCGCCGAAACATTGCCGCAGCGGCAGCAGATCGAGCATCAGTTCGATAAGGGTTGCTGCATTGCGGCTGAGATGGCCGCCATCGGGCAGGATCTGGCGCTCCAGCTCGGCGGCCAGGAGCGGCACGGAATAATCGAGCTGGCGATCGCGGCCGGCGATGCACAGATCGGCCTTCACCAGCGCGATCAGCGCCAGCAGGCGCGGATAGCCGTCGGGCGCGCTTTGCCAGGAGGCCTGCACATGCGACACCTGCTCATCCAGGCTGCGCATGAAGGCCGCATAGGGCCGCTTGCGCTCGCCATCCAGCAGTAGCGCGGCATGCGACAGCCAGGAGATGACGCGACGGCCGACCACATCGAGCCGCCAGGCGGGCGGGTAGCGGCGGCGGCTGCCGGCGATCCACTCGCGCACCAACTCGCGCGCGAAAGTCTCCACCTGCAGCGACCGCGCAGCATCGAGGTGCCGCAGCCAGCCGAAACCGTGCAGCGCGCGCTCCCAATCCGCATTGGGCGCCGCGATGGCGAACGGCGAGCGGCCGTGCAGCAACGCCACGCAGCCGGCGAGACCAAACGTGCCGGCCTCGATCTCGTCGACGAAGCTCGCGTCTTGGGTGCGCAGGTCGGGTGGGGCGATTAGCAGTTCCTCGGCCACCGGCGGGCGATGCCGCCAGCGCAGCAGCGCTGATCGGCGCAGCCGGGCAAGAGCGCCGCGCGGCCCGCGGCACGCGGCCACGATGGCCTGATCGATCTGCGCGCGCGTGGTGAGAGCCTGATCCGACCCGGCATCATCCATCCCGACCGCTTAGCTTGGCCCGGCAACCGGTACAACGCCCGACCCGAGAAATGCTGTGGGAAAACAGGTGACTGCCGTCAACCGGTACGGCGCAGGCGGGCAGCGTAGAAGCCGTCCATGCCCGCCAAGTGAAACGGCAGCGTGCGCAGCTCGCCCTGGGGCGTGAACCAGGCCGGGTCCGCACCGAACGGGGCTGGATCGATCGTCTCGCGCTTGAATTGTGATCCTTGGTCAAGGAACGCTGCCACCTGCCGCTCGCCTTCCTCCGGCTCCAGCGAGCACGTGGCGTAGACCAGCACCCCGCCAGGCGCCACCAACCCTGCCGAATTACGCAGCAGCGTGCCCTGCAATTCGGCCATGCGGGCGATATCCTCGACACGTTTCAACCGCAGGATGTCGGGATGGCGACGGATGGTGCCTGTGGCGCTGCAGGGCGCGTCGACAACCACCACGTCGAACGTGCGGCCGGGCGACCAGGTAGCGGCGTCGGCCGCGACGACGTCGGCCTGCAAGTGCAGGCGGGCAAGGTTGTCGCCCAGGCGGTTGAGCCGGGCGGCCGACACGTCGACGGCCGTCACCCGAGCCCCCGCTGCCGCAAGCTGGGCCGTCTTGCCGCCGGGAGCCGCGCACAGGTCGGCAACGCTGCGACCGGTCACATTGCCGGCCAGGCGCACCACCAGCGCGGCGGCGGCGTCTTGCACCCACCAGGCGCCACCGGCAAATCCCGCCAACTCCTCGATGCGGCCGTGTTGCGTCACCCGCACCGAGCCGGTCGGCAACAGCGCACCACCGAGCTTGTGCGCCCAGGCCTGGGCCTCTGCCTCGGTGCCGGGCTTCAATGTCAAATCGAGCGCGGCCTCGCTCAGGCTGGCCTCGGCGATGCGCCGCGCCGTCGCCGAGCCGTAGTGGTCCGCCCAACGCTGCCACAGCCAGTCGGGCGTATTGCAGCGCACGCCATCCTGGTCGGCCAACAGGCCAGTGCCGTGCTCGCCGACCCGCCGCAGCACCGCGTTGGCGAGTTTGGCGAAGCGATGGGCGCCCCGATCGCGCCGAGCCAGGTCGACGGCGATGTCCACCACCGCATGCGGCGGCATGCCAAGGCAGACGAGTTGCGCGGCAGCGGTGAGCAGGATCGGCCACAGCCGGCCTTTGTCAGCCGGTAGCGGCTTGGTCAGGAAGGCGTTGAGCACGTGCTCCAGCTCGCCCTGCCGGCGCAAGACGGTTGCAGCGATCAGGCGGGCGAGCGCCCGATCGCGCGGCTCCAGGGTCGTTATCGCTGGCCGCGCCGTCCAGTGCGACCAGGACTGGTCGAACGGCTGCCTGCCGATCAGCACGTCGGACACCAGTTGCACGGCAAGATGGCGCGCGGCCACGCCTTGCGGCGAGCGCGCAGGCCCGGCCGGCTTGCTCGTCTTGTTCTGCT
>Ga0075421_100009981_pt1 | contig 11708 bp, 14 predicted proteins | sample SoiMetdeltSBSDD5_FD_75292 | JGI IMG/M metagenome (GOLD analysis project Ga0075421, IMG submission 75292) | Bulk soil microbial communities from a Populus tree surrounding site in Tennessee, USA - Soil MetaG P. deltoides SBSDD5 | ecosystem: Environmental > Terrestrial > Soil > Tree plantation...
GTTGGCCGCTCGGCGGCGAGGTTGGAGTGGTTCTGGTCGTTGATGGCGCGGGCCGGACGCGCGGTGCTCATCCAATACCGCGCGGTGATGCAGCGCGTGTGGTCGGCGACGGGACACGCCTTCGCTACGACGCTCGTTCACGCCGGCAAGGGCATCGAGTTGCTGTGGGTGGCGATCGTGCGTGGTGGCCTGCGAGCGCTCGTTGTGTACCGCGCAGTGCTCCAGTGGCTGTGGTCCGGGGTCGGGCGCGCGTTCGTGTGGACGCTCGCTCGTTCCGGCGAGGGCCTGACGGTGTTGTGGGCGGGGGTTGCGCACTGGGGGCAGCGGGCGCTGGTCCAGTACCGCGCCGGGATGCATTGGCTCTGGTCGACTGCCGGACGGCTACTCGCGCGAGCCTTCGCGCTCGTGGGCGCGACGCTGGCCGTGCTGGGCGCGGCGATTGCACGCGCGAGCGAATGGTCGCTCGTCCGCTCCGGCAGGGGCATCAAACGTCTGTGGTTGGCGGCCGTCGGCCGCGGCGACGAACCGACACCCAAGCCCATCCGGCGCTGGTACTCGGCAACCGTCGACTCGGCGTTCGGGATCCCTCCCGACGACGCCTCCGTCGACGTGTTCGGCGGCCGCGCCGCAAGCCATGTCCCGAATGCGACCGATCCTGGGCGCGCTCCGAGCCGCGCTGCCGGGCACGGCGAGAAGATCGGCGCCGTCAGCCGCTCGGGCGCCCGCCAGCGTCGGCCATGACGCAGCCCTATGATCCGCGCACCAGGACCAAGGGAGGACCGCGCGATGCCCAAGTACCTCTCCCAGGAGTGGCTCGACGAAGGCAAGAAGCTCGCCGAGGGCCAGCCTGACCGCCCGGGCGCGAGCGCCCGGATGCAGTACGTGGTGACCGGCGCCCCCGACGGCGATATCAAGTACTACTGGGTGCTCGAGAACGGGAAGCTGCTCGAGTCGAAGGTCGGCGAGATCTCCGACGCCGACTTCACCCTGACGCTCACCTACGACGACTCCGTCAAGGTGCAGAAGGGCGAGCTCGACGCCAACGCCGCGTTCATGCAGGGGCGGATGAAGGTGACCGGCAACATGGGAAAGCTCATGCAGCTGATGCCGCTGACGAACTCGCCCGAGTACAAGGAGCTCCAGGAGCAGGTCCGGGAGATCACCGAGTACTGAGCCGAGCCCGTCCCGATCAGAGGGTCAGCTTGGCGTTGCGGAACACGCGGCTGACCACCGCGCCCGCCTTGGCGTAGAAGCCGATGGGGCCGACCCACGCGATGTCGGCCTCGGCACGGCCCTCGGCCGCGAGCGACGCGCAGACCGCGCCGAGCAGCGCCCGGCCGACGCCGCCGCGCTGGCGCTCGGGATCGGTGGCCATCGGGCCGATCCAGCCGGCCCGGTTCACCGAGTGGCACGCGAAGCCGATTGTGTCGCCGCCGTCGCGCGCCACGTAGCAAGCGCCGGAGGCGCAGGCGCGTTCAACCTCGTCCAGCCAATGCGGGAAGCGGCGGGACGCAAGCGCCGCCGCGCCGTCGCCGCCTTCGCGCGCGACGACGACACCGGCGGGGGAATCGGCGCGGAAGCTCGTGGCAATCGCCATGTTGCACGCCGCGCCGTAGGGCTCGAACCCGGCGGCCTCGAAGAGGGCGAGCGCCGCCGTGAAGCGGAAGTCGACGCCGGGCCAGACGTAGCGGGGAATCGCGGTGCCGAGATGCAGGTCGATTGCGCCCGCGGCGCGGGCCCGCGTCGCGCTCTCGTCGAGGAGCGCCCGCCCCCGGCCCTCGCGCCGGCGGTCTGGATGCACGGCGAGGAGCACGAGCCATGCTGCGGCAAGGCCGCCGGATCCCTTCACGGTGAGCACGGCGGCGGCGGTGTCGTCCCCGAGGATCTCCGTGTCCGGCCCGTAGCAGCACGTCTCGAGATCCGCCGCCGTCAACTCTTCGTCCGGCAACGCGGCCGAGACGAGCCGGGCGAGCCCGTCCGGCGCGAGCGTCACGCGGCGCGCTGGAGCTCGCGCAGCCGGCGGTAGCCGATGAGCTGCACGCCCGCCCGCTCGACGAGGTCGCGCAGCGACGGGTCCTCGCACAGGTACGCGTGATCCTCGACCCGCCCCGCCCAGTCGCCGTACGCGGCGCGCAGCTCATCGGTATCGATGCCCGGGTGCAGGTACACCTCGGTGACACCCGGCCGCAGGTCGAAGAGGACGCGCTCGATCCGGCGTCGCGCGCCGACGGGGCACAGGACGAAGTGATCGGGGAACACGACTCCTTCCTCTTCGGCGAGTCGGCGGAACGGGAAGCCCACGACGCGCTCCGCGCTCGCGCTCGCCATGCGGAGCGGGAGCTGGAAGTCGACCGCCAGCTCGAGGTACACGTCGAAGAAGTCGGCGCGCTGCTGGAGCGTTCCCATGTGGCTGTCGAGGTGGCTCACGTCGAAGCCCCACATGATCGCCCGTTCGATCTGCGCCCGGCATTCCCTGCGGACCTCGTCGAGATCGGCGTGGTCCCACGTGTCCTCGACCGTGCGGGGGTATCCGCCGTCGCCGTCGAGCAGGCTCGACGACTGCGTGATCGGTCCCCAGCGGTACGTCTCCCACTCGGAGTTCAGCGTGAGGTGTACCCCGACGTCCTCGCCCCGGTACTGCGCGGCGGCATCCCGCGCCCACGGGCACGGCACCATCAGCGAGGCGCTGGTCGCGACGCCGTTGCGCAGCGCGTCGTACACGGCGACGTTGGCCGAACGCGTCGAGCCGAGGTCGTCGCAGTTGACGACGAGCAGCTTCGCGTCGGGCGCGTAGCCGAGGCGTTCGGCGAGGCTTGCCACGCAGGAGAAACTACTGCCCGACCCGCCCCTGGTCGGCAGCCACCCGCTATCCGAAGCGCGCGACGAGCAGCTCGCCGGCGCGGCGCACCGTGGCGGGGTCGGCGAAGGGCAGATTGAAGATCAGCTCGTCCAGGCCCGCATCGACGAGCGCGCCGACCTGGTCGATCACGGCGCCGGGGTCTCCGACCGTGAAGCGCTCCTCGAAATCGGCGCCGGCGGCGTCGCGCAGGAACCCGGAGGTCTGCTCGGCTTCCTCCGCCGAGGACGTCAGGAACAGCGACCCGAGGCGCGTCGTCGTGACCTCGGCCGGGTCGCGGCCGACGTCGGCGCAGTGACCGCGCAGCACTTCGAGCAGATGGCGAATGGTGTCCGGGCTCCCGTTGATGTTGCACATGTCGGCGTACTGCGCGACGAGCCGCAACGTGCGCTTCTCACCGCTGCCACCGACCATGATGCGCGGCCCGTTCTCCTGCAGGGGGCGGGGGATGTTCAGCGCCTTGTCGATCCGGTAGTGCTTGCCCGCGAAGCTCGGCGTCTCCTCCGTGAACATCGCCCGGCAGATCTGCAGCGCATCCTCGAGGCGATCGAGGCGCTCGCGCGCGGGCGGGAAGTCGAACCCGAGGGCTTCGTGCTCTTCCTCGTACCACGCCGCGCCGAGGCCGAGCATCGCCCGCCCACTCGAGACGATGTCGAGCGTCGTCACCATCTTGGCGAGCAGGGCGGGGTTGCGGTACGTCACGCCCGTCACGAGCGTTCCGAGCTTCACTCGGCGCGTGCGCGCCGCCAACCCGCCCAGCAGCGTGTACGCCTCGAGCATCGGCTGCGTCGGGCCGCCGAGCGGCGGCAGCTGCCAGAAGTGGTCCATGACCCAGACCGATTCGAAGCCGGCCTGCTCGCCGGCGACGGCGAGGTCGGCGACGTGCTCGAACATCTCACGGTCGGGCACACCCGCGAACGTGAAGTTCGGGATCTGGAGGCCGAACTTTGTCATTGCTCCGTCCTTTCGAGGATCGTGCCCGTGCCGAGGGGGTCAGGTACGCGCAGCGGCCCTGATGGCGGCGTCGGCCGCGGTCTTGGTGGCGAGCTTGGCGCCCTTGGCCAGCTTGGCCATCTTCGGGATGCGTCCGGGGTGCTTGGCGAAGTAGGCGGCCACCGCACGTCCGTTGGGTGTCCCGTCCTGGTTGCTGAGCCGGAACACCTCCTCGTCGACGCTGCCGTCCGTCGCCCGATCGCTGATCACGCGGAACACCGACCAGGGAATGCCACGACGCTCACAGCTCTCGGCGATGGCCGCCGTCTCCATGTCGAGCGAGACCACGCCGCGTGCTCTGAGGTCGGCGAGCACGTCGGGGTCGGTGAGGAGCACGTCACCCGTCCACATCTTGCCGTGCGGGGTGCCGTCGCCCAGTGGCTCCGGGCGGTACTCGGTCCCGGTGGCGCTGTTCACGACGACTTCGGGGAGGATGAGCGTCCCGATCGGCGTCTCGTTCTCCAGTGCACCGGTGATGCCGACGACGACGACCCGGTCGACGGGTGTCGCGTCGAGGAGGCGCTCGGTCGCCTCCGTCGCCAGCTTGGTTCCCATCCCGGTGACGATGGCGACCACGTCACGACCATCGAGCGTGCCCCGATGGACCGTGACACCATTGACGTCGCTCTCGGTCAACGACAGCTTCTTGACGAGCGGCGACAGCTCCATCGGCATTGCACAGACGAACGCGATGGGACCGGAGTTCTCGGGCATGTCCATCCGGCAAGCTTGCCGGATCCGCCCCGCCGCGGCCAGACGCGTCGTGCGAAGCTCGCGGCGGTGCACGCGTGATGCCCGGACTCATTCTCTTCCGACACGGCAAGTCCGACTGGGACGCCGACTACCCCGGCGGCGATGCCGCCCGGCCGTTGGCTCGTCGCGGGCGGAAGGCGGCCAAGACCATGGGACGGTTCCTCGCCCGTGCCGGTCAGGTGCCGGATGCCGCCATCACGTCGCCCGCGGTGCGGGCGGAAGACACGCTCCGGTTGGCGATGGACGGCGGCGGCTGGACCTGTGCCGCGCGCACCGCCGCCTCCCTCTACGGCGGGGGCATGGCGGAATTGCTGGCCGAGGTGCGGAGCGAGCCCGCCACCACGGATGTGCTCCTCGCGGTGGGCCACGAGCCCACGTGGTCGGAAGCGGCGTCTGCGTTCATCGGTGGCGGGGACGTCCGACTCCCGACGGCGGCGATGGCGCGCATCGACTTCGACGTCGATGGCTGGGGTGAGGTCGGACCGGGCACGGGCGTGCTCGTGTGGAGCGTCGTGCCGCGTCTCCTCGCCGGGCGTGCGTAGCGGCGTCAGTCGTCGCGGAGCGGGTAGTCGACGACGATCGCCCGGCACGCGCTGAGGGCTCGCGCCGAGTGCAGGGTGTCGGGCGGGACCACCGCCGCGCACCCGGGGCCCGCGACCTGCTCCACGCCGTCGATCGTGACCGCCAGCTTTCCCTCGATGACGTTCCACACCTCTTCCTGAGGGTGGTGATGCTCGTGGAGCGGGACGGCGTCGGCTGCGATCTCGTAGTACGCGAACGTCATGTTGTCGGACTGGAAGACACGACTCGTCCAACCCGGCAGCCGCTCCCGCGTGGACAGCTCGGTGGAGTCGACGAAGGGCATGCGAGGACGGTACTAGTCGCGCGTCAGCACGATCTTGCCGAGCTTGCCGCCGCCGACGAACCGGTCATAGGCGGCTTCGGCTTCGCTCATCGGGTAGATGGCTGCGACCGGGACCTGGAGCGACGGCTTGTCGTCGCGTAGGAACGGGAGCACGTGCGCTTCGACGAGCTGCACGGAGCGAGCCTTCTCCTCGAGCGGGCGGGCACGGAGCGTGGAGGCATGGATGCGGCCGCGCTTGGCCATCAGCGTCAGCAGATTGACGTCGGCGCCGGCGCCGCCTCCCACCCCGATCACCACGATGCGACCACCCACGGCGAGCGCATCGAGGTCCGACGGGATGTTCGGAGCGCCGATGAGCTCGAGCACGACGTCGAAGGGACCGCGCTCCACGAACGCATCCGGTGCGACGACCTCGGTGCGGCCGACGCTCGCCCCGATCGCGGCGACATCGTCGCGCAAGTCCGGATTGCGCACTGTCGCGGTCACGCGTGCCCCCGCCAACGCCGCGAGCTGGACGCCGGCGATGCCCACTCCGCCGGCGGCGGCGTGCACGAGCGTGTGCTCACCCATGCGCAGCGCACATTGAGAGAACAGGGCGTCGTGCGCCGTGGTGAACACCTCCGGGAACCCGCCTGCCTCGTGCCACTTCAGGGTGTCGGGAGCTGGTGTCGTCACGCGCTCGTGCGCCAGCGCGAGCTCGGCTTGCCCGCCGCCTCCCACGAGCGCCATCACGCGATCGCCCACCGAGAAGCGTTCGACGTCACGGCCGAGCGCGACGACCTCACCGGCGAACTCCATGCCCGGGATGTCCGGCGGGCTACCGGGTGGCGCCGGGTACAAGCCGCGTCGTTGCAGCATGTCGGCGCTGTTGAGGCCGGCGGCGCGCACGTCGACCAGCAGCTCGCCCGCGCCCGGCTCCGGGTCGGGGTGCTCCCGCCACTCCAGCCCGCCCTCGACCACGGTCACGGCCCGCACGGCCTCTAACCCTACGGGACGGTCCCGGGGCGGGCGCTCTGACCTGCGCAAACGGGCGGCCGGAGGAGCCGGGCGTCGTGGGCGCTACCTTCCGGGTCATGGCGTTCGCCGAGCGCAGCCCCGACCACCCTCCCGAGGGCTCCCTGGCCTTCGTCGACGACGACGGCAATCGGGTGCTCCTCGACGCCGCCGAGGCGGTCCTGCTGTTCGGCCTGACCGATGGGCTCGAGGCGGCGACCGTGTCGGCGTGCCCGACGTGTCGGAGCCGGGTTTTGGCGGTGGTCGCGGTCCTCGACGTCCTCGAGAGCGGACCGTTCCACCCGCGCGCCACCGATCTCGCCGAGTTGACCGAGGAAGCGCCGACCCTGCACGTCTACGTCGAGGACCTCGTCACCGAGTGCGAGCACGACGATTGGCTCGACCCCGGGTTCACCGAATGGTGCGAGGCGATCGAGGAGATACCGGGCGTTCGTCGCCCGGCGCCCTGAGCGCCGACGAGCCGCCGACCGCGTCGCTTAGGCGTCCAGCAGCGCGCCGAACGACTCCTCGAGGCAGTCGATCAGCGTCGCCGGGTCGCTCACGGCGGCGGGATCGATGTTGATCCCCATGTCGAGCGAGTCGCGGTAGCTGAGCAGCGTGACGTTCAGCGCGCACGCCGCGCGCGGCCCCATCGGGTAGTTGGCCTCGATGCGGGCGCCTCCGAGGTACAGGTCCACCGGGCTGCCCCGCAGGTTCGATGTTGCGAAGTCGATCGTGTTGGCTTGGGTGCGGGTGAGCGCGACCAGCATCGCGGTCGGCAGGGCGGCCAGCAGCCCCGCCAGCGAGCCGGCGGCGGTGACCGCCGGCTCGTCCCGCAGGCCGTGCAGCCTGTCGTGCACGAGCTTGAAGCGGGCCAGGGGATCCTTGGGCTCGACCGGGATGAGCACTCGAGCCGGCGTGAAGCTGTTCGCGGTGTCCTCGTCGTCGGCGCGGGTGCTGATCGGCATCGCCATGCGCAACTCGTCGGTCGGAGCGCCCATGCGCTCGTGGTACAGACCGAGGGCGCCGGTGACGCCGGTGACGTACACGTCGTTGACGCTGCCTCCCAGCTTCGCCGCCGTCTCCTTCGCGCTCGTGAGCGGTACCGCGAACCGCTCGAACCGAAGGGCGAGCGAGCGGCGGGCGAGCAGCCGCGAGCGGGCGGGATCGGTGACCATCAGCTGCCGGCGTACCGACCCTGCGAGCCGGACGGCGTCGTCGAAGCCGCGGCGCGCCGACTCCGGGCTGGCCAGGACGCGCGCGGCGGACTCGAGGCCCCGCCGGGTGCGTCCGAGCTGCTGGCGCACGGTGTACCCGACGGCCTTTTCGACGGCATTCGCAGGTGAGACGCGTTTCACGGGGTCGGCGAAGGCTTCGGCGCGGCGTTCGGCTTCGGCTTCGGCGGCGATGCGCTGCGACGGCGAGGGCTCCGGAGGAGCGGGCGGATCGGGCTCGAAGTCGAGCAGGCTCAGCGACAGCTTCACGCCGCCGACGCCGTCCGTGATCGTGTGGTGGACCTTCTGGAGGAAGGCGGCCCGGCCGCCTTCGAGGCCTTCCACGACGGTGAACTCCCACAGCGGACGGGACCGGTCGAGCGGCGTCGCCGCCACCGCCGCCGCCAGGTCGAGCAGCTGCCGCATCCCGCCGGGCGCCGGGACGGCGATGGTCCGGAGGTGGTAGTCGAGGTCGAGATCGTGGTCGGGCACCCACTCGGGCGTGGCGAGGCGGAAGGGAGGCGCGACGACGCGGTCGCCGAGGCGAGGGATCGCCTCGATGGCCTGCTCGATCTTGGCGCGCACGCGGGCGGCGTCGGGCGCACGCTCGAGGATGCTGATGTTCGTGAAGTCCGAGCGGAGGGCAGGGTCCTTCTCGACCGCCCACATGATCGCCTCGGCGTCGCTCATTCGCATTGGATCAGGGTCCCGCGAGGCAGATGGAGGCGCAAGCGCGCCGCCGGTTAGCGCGCGATCTGCGTGTGCTTGAACTCGTTCAGGCGAGTCCAGTCGAGCAATCCGAGCGCCCGTTCGAGGTCGTCGACGCGGTTGCGCTCCATGAACCGGATGAACACGGCCTGGTCGCCCTCGATGAACGTGGGGACGCCGAACGCCCGAAAGCGGTCGACCTGCTCGGTGTGCTCGGCGGCGAGCGTCTTCAAGGGACGGCCGCTCCACGCCTCTTCGGCGACCGCGTCGACGTCGAGACCCGCGGAGGACACGGCCTCGCGGACGACGTCCTCGTGGCCGAGCTTCTTGCCGTGGTCGTGGCGGGCGGCGAAAGCGGCGAGATGGAAGTCGAAGAAGCGCTCGGGGAACTGGTCACGGATGGCGATGCCGTAGAGGAGCGCGGTCACGCCCGTGCCCCACTCGTCGGGCTGGCGGTCCCACACCGCCGGCTCGCCCTCCTCGACGTGCGCCTGGTCGAGCGAGAACGGTAGGAACCGCACGTCGAGGTCGGCGCCCTCGCGTAGGGCGGTGACGACCGCTTCATGTGCGTTGCGGGCGAAGGGGCAGCGGTAGTCGAAGCTGACGGCGATCTCGCGGGGCACAGGGAACCTCCCGGACGGGGACTGTCCTGCCGGCTGAGGTGGGCAACCTCCAAGTTACCCCGGCGATTCCGCGCCGATTACGTCAGCACCCGCTTGGCGATCTGCCCGAACGCGAGGCCGAGCAGCGCGCCCGCGACTGCGTCGGACGCGTGGTGCATCCGAACGTAGACGCGGCTCGCGGCGACGAGGGCGGCCAACTCCCAGTACGGAGATGTGGAAGAGCCATCGGACAGCAGCGTCGCCGCCATGAACGCGGAGGTCGCGTGCCCGGACGGGAAGGCGCTCGTCCGCGGTCGGTGCATCCCGTACGGAAGGGGGCCAGACGGCGCGCTCGGTGGCCGGATGCGACGGAATGCGAGCTTGATCGGGCCGTTGGTCAGCGCGGACTCCACTCCGAGCGCGGCGGCGAACCTCAGCCCGAGCGCGGGGTCACCGCGACGTGCCGCGCGCACCGTGCTCAGCGCGATCCAGAGCAGAGCGTGGTCGGCGGCGCTCGACAACCCGTAGAAGAGCGGGTCCAGCCGAGGATCGCGCGAGCGCTCGACCCACCGGTCGACGCTGTCGTCGAAGGCTCGGATCCACCTGCCCAGAGCGCCGCGCTGCGGCCAGCCCTGCACCCAGCGCGGTCCATTTGGAGAAGGAGCGAAAGCGATGATCGAGCCTAACGGCCGGTCTCAGGCAGCCAGCCCCGCCGGCGAGCTACCGGTGCTCACGCGCGAGAGGGTACAAGTGGCGCGATGAGGCTCGGACCTCGGATCGCCGTCGTCGGGACGAGCGGCGCGGGCAAGACGACGCTGTCAGCCCGACTCGCCGCGCGACTGAATTACCCGCACATCGAGCTCGACGCGTTCCAGCACGGCCCGAACTGGCAGCAGGCGACCGTCGACGAGCTGCGCGCACGTACCGATCCGGCGACCGCCGAGGACCGTTGGGTCTGCGACGGCAACTACGAGGCGGTGCGCGACCTCGTGTGGGGGCGCGCCGACCAGCTGGTGTGGCTCGACTACGAGCGTCCGCTGATCATGGCGCGTGTGATCCGCCGCTCGGTGTGGCGAGCCATCACGCGCAAGCCGATGTGGAACGAGAACCGCGAGGACTGGCGGACCTGGGCCGATCCCGAGCACCCGATCCGCTGGGCGTGGGTGAAGCACGGCGAGCGGCGTCGCACGTACCCCGATCTGCTGCGCCGTCCCGAGTACGCGCACCTCGGGGTGCTGCGCCTGCGGCACCCGCGCGAGGCACGCCGGCTGCTGGCCACTGCGAGCGCGGCCGCCTGAACGCCGCCGGTCAGGGGCCGACGAGCTAACTCACACCCAGCGGGAGGCTCGGCTCGATGACTGTGCCCGGGCCGCGCAGCTCCACCGCCTGCACGGGGTCGCCGCCGAACGCGGGGCAGTACGGCTTGAACGTGCAGTAGTCGCAGAGCGGACCGGGGTGCGGGCGGAAGTCCTCGCGCTCACAGGCTCGCAGGATGGCCGTCCATAGCGCGTCGGCGCGACGTCCGACGCCCGCGACCGACTGCTCCGTGGGCGTGGCGATGATCGCCTCCGGCTTCGACAGGTAGTACAGCTGCACGCGCGCCGGCCGCTTGCCGAGCATCTGCTCGCACAGCGCGGCGTAGATGTGCACGCCCGAGAGCCGCTGGTTCTCGGCGAACTCGCTCGGCACCGAGCCGGTCTTGTAGTCGGTGACGACGAGCTCGCCGTCGTCGTCGATCTCGAGGCGGTCGATGATCCCGCGCAGCGTGACCCGGCCGAATTGGGCCGTCAGCTTGAGCTCGAGGCCGTTGGGGCGCACCGTGCGCGGGTCCTCGAGCAGGAAGTACTTCCGTACGAGCTCCTCGGCGTCGGCGTCGAACTGCGCCCGCTGCTCGTCGGTGAGCTCGAGGCCGGCGAGATCGGGATCGTCGGCCATCTCGACCCGCGCGGTCTCGAGGTCGACCAGGGCCGCGTCGACGGTGCGGTCCGGCTGGGGACGGCACATCAGCAGCTCGAGCGCCCGGTGGACGAGCGTGCCCTTGGTGGCCGCCGGGCTAGGAGGCTCGGGCAGGCGGTCGATGTACGAAAACTTGAACGCGAGCGGGCACGACTTGAACGCCGACACCGAGCTCGGAGACAACGACGGCGGGAATGCCAGACCCATATCCGGAGAGTAACGCCGGGGTATGACGGCTTCGCGGATTCCCCGTAGCCTCCACGAGGCCGCGGCGACGGCGACAGTCGCGGCTGACCAGGGGGAATGATGCGAGTCGACGGAACGGTGATGACGGCTCGGCCGGAGGAGATGCCGGCGGCGGCCCGGGAGCTCGAAGAGCTGGGGTACGACGGCGTCTTCACCGCCGAGACGAGCCACGACCCGTTCCTCCCGATCACGCTGGCGGCGCTCGAGACCGAGCGCATCGAGCTCGCCACCGGCATCGCGGTGGCGTTCGCACGGAACCCGATGTCGACGGCCGTGATCGGCAACGACCTCCAGCTGTACACGAAGGGCCGGTTCATCCTCGGCCTCGGCAGCCAGATCAAGCCTCACATCGAGAAGCGGTTCTCGATGCCATGGTCGGAGCCGGCGAAGCGGATGCGCGAGTTCATCCTCGCGATGCGCGCCATCTGGGCGTGCTGGAACGACGGCGACAAGCTGGACTTCCGGGGCGAGTTCTACCGCCACACCCTCATGACGCCGTTCTTCAACCCGGGCCCCAACCC
>Ga0075421_100009982_pt1 | contig 11708 bp, 6 predicted proteins | sample SoiMetdeltSBSDD5_FD_75292 | JGI IMG/M metagenome (GOLD analysis project Ga0075421, IMG submission 75292) | Bulk soil microbial communities from a Populus tree surrounding site in Tennessee, USA - Soil MetaG P. deltoides SBSDD5 | ecosystem: Environmental > Terrestrial > Soil > Tree plantation...
TAACACAAACCAGTGCTCGGCAATTCCTCGAAAGACTGACACGCGCCCTAGGTTCGTGAGGACGATAGCGCAGAAAAGAGTTAGGAGAGACCCGACGGTTCTGTCAATACCGAATTCAAGATTATACCAACCTCGATCACTGGTTGTGACAGCCCCAGGGGAGGTCGCAAGAAAAAATAAAAGCGCTTTGGTGTTTCTAACGATGACCGATAGCTGCCTTTGCAGATCTACCGTCATCTTGACGCCCTCGTACCAGTAGGATGGATCGTACCACGGCGGATAGGTCACCCCGAACGCCGTGCCAAACTCATACATGGGTGGATTGTCATAAATCTTCCTTGTCGGGTGTACTGGGGTGCCGTGGACAGTTTCTTCGCCTTGCCAATGATTCCATTTCTTAACCTGGTTTACTTCCCATGCGTAATTTAACCGGCCGGCATCACTGAACATCCAGCGCCCGTTGGCATTGGACAGTACGATGATATACGGCAGCGATAGCAGCAAGAACACCGAAAGAGCAACGAGAATTTTGTATCGTTTGTTCGCTGATCGCCCGGTTAACATCAGAGTTACACCGGTGAAAACAAAGGCCATCGGAAACATGATGGCCTTGGCCAAATACCCAAGGCCTAGCAACACTCCCAAGCAGATCGATTCACCCCAAGTCACGCTCCCCCTTCGAATGCGGAAGAACATGGCGAAGATCAAGTACACCAAGGCACAAACGATCGAATCGGGCTCCGGCAGATGTGGGGGCATCAACCGAATAGTGGACCAGGTAAACAAGGAGTAGCCGAGAACGAGCCAAGACCAATCTGGAAATCGCTCGTTCGAGGCCGTATCTTTGTTAGCCCGCAAAAATTCCCACATGAACACACTAAAGGATGCCAATGTGACTAGATAAATGAAAAAATTAAGAGCGTGGACGGCGGTGAATTCCCATTGGGCCGACGGGTTGAAAAGCATCATGAGCGATAACAGCCATGGGTACAAAGGACTCCAAAGGCCGACTAGCGCAGCCCGCCAATCGCCGCGCCGATAAGCATCGGCCATATCAAGAAAGGTAATGCCCTCCGGATCAAATAGATCCCGATTATCCCAAAGGTCGAGTACCACCAAACAACAACTTACTATGCAAGCAATCGCTGCGACGCGTAGTGTCAACTGCCGATCTGTTCTGGAACGGAGGTTAGGGTCCAACGTGTTAATCCCCCGATTCGTGCAAACGCGGCGGCTGGCGGTTGTAGAAGATAGAAGTGGCATGCGCTTAGACTGTCCTGGGGGTAGGTTTAAGCGAAATCTCGGCACGTTCGGGATTTGAAATCCTGCAGTTAATGGATTTTTTAGCAATAATCGGTTCCGGCAACGCCTTGCGATCCGCTTTCCCGCTCGGCGTCAAAGGCATTTCATTGATTTTCTCAATATGATTGGGGACCATGTAGTCGGGAAGATGTTTTTTCAGGTAATGCTTCAGACACTGAACCTCCAGGTCAGATTTACAGACCACGTAAGCGATAATGAGAATGACGGTTTCCGAGTACTTTTTGACCACCGCAACGCAGTCGGTGATGCCTGGGTACTCCCTGATCGTGTTTTCGATCTCGCCCAGTTCGATCCGCAATCCCCGTATCTTTACCTGGTGATCCTCCCGGCCCAGATATTCGATGTTCCCGTCAGGCAGCCACCGAGCGACGTCTCCTGTGCGGTAAATTCGTTCACCAGGTTTGGCCGGGTTGTCGACGAACTTCTCATCGGTCAACGCCGCGTTATTCAGGTAGCCTCTGGCCAGACCGATCCCGGCAATGCATAACTCTCCGGCCTCACCGATAGACACCTGCTGGCCCTCTCTGATCAGGTAGAGCCTGATGTTATGAATCGGCCGCCCGATCGGAATGTTCTCGAAGTCATTGTGCGCAGGGCAGTCGAAGTAGCTGACGTCGACCGTCGCCTCGGTCGGGCCGTAGAGGTTGGTCAGTCGGGGCCCGGTCTTGCTGCCCCAAGTGTCATTGAACTTTCTGACATGACTGGGTGTGAGCGCTTCACCGCTGGCAAATACCAGCCGAACCGAAGCGAGGTGTCTTAGAACGCTGGCATCCTTTCCATCCAAATACTCCAGAAACACGTTCAGCATGGACGGAACGAAGTGCATGACGCTGACTTGGTGTTTTTTGATGGTCTCAATAATGGCCAGCGGGTTTCTTTCTCCGCCCGGCATCAGGAAGCACAGTTTGGCGCCCTGCATGGCCCACCAGAACAGTTCCCACACCGAAACGTCGAAACAGTAGGGCGTTTTTTGTAAGATGACGTCGCTCTCATCGATAGAGTAGGCGTGTTGCATCCAGTGCAAGCGGTTGACAAGGGAGCGGTGCTCGATCATCACTCCCTTGGGTTTGCCGGTCGATCCGGACGTATAAATCACATATGCCAGATCCTGCGGCTTGTTCAGGATGATTGGGTTGGCTATTGACCCACGGTAACTATCCGGATCGTCAAGATCGATGGTGAGCCCTCGAAAAGCAAAGCGACCGGCTGTCTTCCCGTGTACCAGCAGTATCCTGACCCCACCATCCTTCAGCATGTAGTCGATGCGATCCGGCGGATTATCTGGTGATACAGGCAGATAAGCCCCTCCTGCCTTTACGATCCCCAAGACGCCGATGATCATGGCGAAGGATCGCTCCACCATCATCGCAATGACGTGTCCCGGCCCAACACCTTCCGCCCTCAGGACATGCGCCAGTTGATTGACCTTGTCATTGAGCTGCGCATACGTGAGCGACGGCACGCCGAACGCGTTGTCGTGACCACAGATCACTGCCGTGTCAGATGCATGCGTGTCGGTCTGCGCCTCGATCAATTCTTGAAGCGTGACGTTGTCCGGAAACGCCGTCTCAGTCCGGTTGAATTGAACGATTCTCGTGAGATCGGCTTCCGTCGCGGCTTGTGGAGCGCTAGTAGCCATAGGAAAATCCACTGTGTCGGATCACTTGCCGAGCTTGCCGGCTTGGTCGACAAACATCTTTCCCAGAATGTCCTCATGAATCTGGGTGGTGCCTTCAATAATCTCCATGATCTTGGCATCACGGTAATATCGGGAAACCGCGGATGATCCGTGACAGCCTGAGGCCCCCCTGATCTGAATGGCATCAGACGCTGCTCTCACGGCGGCTCTCGACGTGAAATATTTGGCCATCAAGGTCTTTTCAAAAACTTCCGAAAGATGATCATCTTCCGCGCGGCAGGCGCTGTGGCATAAGAGACTTCCTGCCGCCAAATCGGTGCCCATTCTGGCAATCAGCGATCGGATCATCCCAATGTCGCCAACTGTGTTGTTGCCAATCTTCCGCGTGGCCGCGTGGGCGATACTTTCTTCGAAGCATCCTCTCAGAAGCCCCAATCCCGACCAGGCCGTGCTGATTCTTCCGTAGTGCAAAGCTACAGGTGCGACGTGTGACAGGGCGAAACCAGGTTTGCCGACGAGGTTGGCTGATGGCACTTCCACATCGTTGAAATGGATCTCGGCGAGACCGGCCGCGCGGAAGCCCATCATATCGCGGATAGGTTCAACGCGAAGACCGGGAGTGTCCCTGGGCACTAGACACGCCGCTGGCCGTTGGTCGAGCTTCCCAAACACTAGAAACAGGTCGGCGATTTGGGCGCAGCTAATCCATTTTTTGTGACCGTTCAGAATGAAATGGTCACCTTCGGGAATAAATCCAGTTGCCAAGGATTGGATGTCGCTCCCAGCGCCAGGCTCCGTCAAAGCAAAGGCCCCGATCCTCTCTCCTTTGGCCAGGGGAGGAAGCCATGCTTCTTTTTGTTCCTTCGTGCCCCACTTTAGTAGTGCCATGGAAACCATCGCTTGAACCGTCAGCACACCCGTCAGGGCTGGGGATCCTCTGCCTAAGGCTTCATTCAGCAACCCGAATGTGACCATGTCCCATCCCTGTCCATCATAATGCGGCGGCAGACTGCAGCCCAGGTAACCGGACTTCGCCAACAGCGATATCACGGCATCAGAAATCCTTTGGTCCCGATCCCACCGCTCGGCGAACGGTTCAACATTCAAGGTCACAAATGCCTTGAAGTCCTTATGTCGGCCCTCTTGCTGGTCAGTTAATAGGTGCCGCATAGAAAACTGCGGTTAATGGATTCGCTGACCTCGGCGAGGCAGGCGCTTTGAAGATTAGCCATTCCGCCGTCCGTTCTTTTTCAGGACAAAGGCAGTCGTCGCGTTGAGTGACTTGAAATTCTCGATGTCCAAATCGTCCATTCCAACTTCTATGGAAAAAGTCTTTTCGATGAACGTCATCAATTGGACAGCAAATAAGGAGTTGACGATGCCTGATTCGAACAGATTGTCGTCATCTTCCAAAAGTGTGAAGTTAATCGAACTCAATATGAAACGCTTAACGGTTTCCTTGATCCCGTTTTCTTCTCCTGCATTCATTGACGTCAAGATTTAGACCTCCGGATAATCATAGAATCCTTTCCCGGTCTTTCGTCCCAGCTGTCCCGCATGCACCAACTTTCTTAACAAGGGGCAACACCGGTACTTCGGATCCTGAAAGCTTTCATAAAGCACATCGAGAGAACGCATCACCGTATCCAACCCGATCAAATCAGCTGTTTCCAAGGGACCCATTTTGTGTCCGAAGCATTTCTTGAAAATTGTGTCGATCTTCTCTGCCGGCGCCACATGGTCCTGCAAGACAAACGCGGCCTCGTTCATGAACAAGTGGGAAATTCGATTTGAAACAAAGCCAGGCATGTCCTCGACGATGATCGCCTCCTTGTTGAGCCGTGAAAACAGCTGCAGCAAGATATCGACGGCCCGGTCCGAGGTGTGGAATCCGCGGATCACTTCAACGGTCGGCTTTAGATAGACCGGATTCATCAAGTGGATGCCCACGACATTCGCCGGACGCTTCGTCGCGCTACCTATTTGCGTGATGGAAATACACGAGGTATTAGCCCCAAAACAGACTTCGGGGGGCATCACTCGCTCCAGATTCTCATAGACCTGTTTCTTGATTTCCCAGTTCTCGGTAACGTTTTCGATGACGAAGTCGCAAGACGCAACGTCCCTCAGATCGGTCGTCAAGACCATTCGCGTTACGGCCTCCTCCTTCGTGATCCGTGGCAAGGTTTTCGACAACAAGGGGACGCAGCGTATATTTTTCAATACTTCGGTTTGAGCGCGCTGCAATATCTCTTCTGATATATCGACCACCACCGCTGTTATCCCATGAAGAACCAGGTCGGTTACGACGCCACTGCCGATATTTCCTGCGCCAAGAACGCCTATTTGTCTAATTTCCATGTTACGAAGCTTTTCGGCTCATGTTGTTATATCGTCTCTGCTGACCCCGTAGAGCGGCCGCGGCAGTTGTGGTTCCGCCGTGGGCCTCTCCAGACGTCGCATTCAATTTGGCGGCGAGAAGCGTCACCGTTGGGCACTCGAACAGACTGACGATTGACAGGGTCTGTTTCAGCTCTTTCTTGATCATGGCAATTACCTGGACGGCTCTGAGTGACGTTCCACCCGCCTCAAAGAAGTTATCGTTCATGCCGATTTGCGGCCTGCCCAAAACCTTTCTCCATATATTCGTGAGCGCCGTTTCCAGCGTGCTGCCCGGTGTTACGTCCGCCGCAGCATGGAGAGGTTGCTTCCTGAGCCGGTATTCCTCAATGGCCTTTGCAAGCCGGTCCATGTCGTACAGGTTCTCCCCAATTCGCTGCAGGCGCTCAGACCGGTCAGCGACACCGAATGCCAAGGCCAAGCGGGGCGTGAGTTTTTCTGGGTCAACGGTTGCCGGCAGCTCTTGCCCGCTCGGCGCCTTTTCGTCTGGATCGTATTCCACGCTTGCCAAGCGTTCCGCTGGAAAGATCCAGGATGTACAGGCCTCGTTCCGATACTGATCGCCGATGCTGGTGATGAACTCCAGCGCAGGGAAATTCTTTCCCGTCGGCAGATACGTGAATTCTACAAATCTTTTTCCTTCCTTGGCCGCCCGCTGGCCGAGCCGCGACACAAGCGCGTGCTCCACTCCTCGGCCCAAAACCCGGCAGCTCAACAACAACGTGTCCACCTTGTAACGGTCGGCCTCTGTCTCATACATCAGGACACCGACAAGCCCATAATCCCCAAATCGATCGACCACGCGAACCACCAGACAGGTGGCGTGTTCACGCTTCAAGAAGTTTTTGATCTCATTTTCCGAGCGCCGGATGGTTGTGAAGGTGAATTGATTTGTTCTGAGCGTCTGTTGCGAGACACGGCCGAGTTGATCTTCCGTCGCTTCAGTAATCTCGACGCGAAGTTGAAGTCCGTTGACAAAATCCTTCAAAGAGAACGATTGCTCAAGGTACTGCTGCCTTTTCGTGCTTTCCTGATACATCCTCGTGCGGTTTTGATCTTCCTCGGTCGAGCCCGTGTGATCGAACGCCCAGATATGATTCAAAAACGAAGAGAACGATTCAGTGTTCCGCGGCAATTGCAGCGTCAAAACGCCGGGGCAGTTGATCTTGACATCCGCGCAATCAACCGGGTTGTCATCGATGAAGATGAAACTGTTCAACCCAAGATTGAGCTCTTTCGCGAGCGATTTGATGTTTTCCGATTTACTCTTCCAATTGATGCGCCACGAAACCAAGTGTTCGCGTTTCAGAAGCATGTCGGTTCGTTGGTCGAAGACGTCCAGCGCATCCTTTTCATTATTCTTGCTGCACAGACAGAGCAGCATGCCGGCGTTCATTTGACCGATCATGAATTCTTGCAACGTGCGGTGAGGTGTAGTCAGTTCGATTCCTAAGGGACCATCCTCACCGCATACCCCTTTCCAGAGTGTATTGTCGCAGTCCAGCACGATCACTTTGAATGGGTCTCTTTTCAGGTTGAAAATGGTTCGGACAAGCTCCGTCCCGATCGCGGCGTAACACTCCGGTGTGTACGGGATATGACCCACATGACGACTATGCGGATCGTAATAGTCGTTGACCGGATAGCGCCGCAACGGCGACGCCGAACTGATGGTGTGAACATTCGCTATTCTGCCGGCTTCTGATAACAAGGCCTCCTCGGCATCGTCCAGCGCCGCCCTTAGTTCCGCGTTGGTTTCCGCGCCGGGGGTTCTTGGACAGAAACACAGGACCAAAGGTACCGTAGCTTGATTCATGAATGACCGCAGCGCGGCGCAAAAGACCTGAATATTTCGCTTTAAGCTGCCTGCCGTCTGGCGCGCCTGACCCACTCCAGTGGCGACAGCTCCGATGTCCTCCGAATCGGAACGAATCTCGTCACCAGCCTCGCCCCGGGTTGCATAAAGATTAAACAAGCCGGAATGTTCGAGCAATTTTTCGTGTTCGACGGCGCAACGGTACCCCTTCTCGCTCAGCAACTCTTCAATCCGCTTCACCGCCTCGCCGGTGTGATCGTGGATTTCGATCACGATCTGATCGATTTTCGGCCAGTCGCGGTCTTCGATGCCCTTGATGATGTCTAACTCGCTCTTCTCGGCATCAATCTTGAGCAGGTCGATCTTGTCAATCTGGTTCTCCCGGATAATCTCCGACAGGGATGTCAATCGGCACTCGTGGGTCCTGCGACGGAGCCTGTCAGCGGTGAGCTCGCTGACGTATTCCTCCACAGATTCGCCCGCGACCGATTCGCTGTTCAGCATGTTCCGCACGACCGTTTGAATGGCCTCGCGGTCCTCGGTTTGGTCCGGATGAAAACCGGAGAAGACCGAGGATTTTTCATAAAAGGTAAACGTCGCGGTTTTGGGCTTGTCCGACACGCCGACGTTCAAGGCCCGGACATTCGATCCGTAGGCATCGCAGTTTGCCTTCAAAAGGTCATACACAACCGGAGCCGGTTCGAAGGCGTAAATCTTTGGGTTTGCACAGCGGCTCATCACAAACAAAGAAAAGAGCCCAATATTCGCCCCGATATCCATTACCGTGTGCCCGTCCTGCAAGCGGATGCCATGCCTCAAATAGCATTCATCCTCAAAAATCTCCTTGTAGACATAGTCCGTCTCGTACTGGTTCAAATGAACTATTTCCAAGCCGTTCGGCAGAATGTATCTCGGACGATTTCCGAAGCATTGTTCCGCTCTTTCCTTGTCGAGATCGATGAGCGCATGCCGATCCCCTACCACCCACTCCTCCAACCCCAACAGGATGACGTTGATCCCGTCGCTGTTCCTGCGAAACGCGCTTCCAGTGTCCAGCAACTGCTGAAAGATTTGATCGTAAGGCGCAAATTCGATGTGGGTCTGAACGCCGAAATGGTCGCCCCAGAATTTCAGGGAATCCTCCAGCGGCTCTGCGGTAAAGTTGGCGGCAATGACGAGGATCGCTGCCGCCTTTTTATCGGCAACGTCAACGCGGTCTAGAAGGGTGAAGGCGACCCCGGAGAGTTCCAAATACGGTTTGTCCGACTGGTCGAAGATCCGAACATTGCCGAGAAAACCCTTTTCGTCACCATCACCCTCCGCCAGCAGTGTGGCGTGACCCCACAGCGTATCGGGGAAATTGACGTCCGTTAGTTCGACTTTCTCAATCGATCGCAATACGAAGGTCTTACCCTTCTCCATAACGAAGGGCGCCAGCAACTGTGTCATGGAATCCAGCAGGCTCGGGTGCAAGCTGCACGGTTCGATTTCTCTCTCCTGGCGTGGCACGGACAATCTCCCCAGAGATTGATCGCCCGCCCGCCAAATCGAAGAAACATTTTGAAAGCGGGGCCCGTATTGGTTGCCGTTTTCACGCAGTGTTTTGTAAAACTGTTCCGAGTCGATCACGGCATGAGACCGCGCTTGGAAGGCTTCGATTGAAAACGCGTCGGTGACCGCTTCCAGAGACGTTGATTGGTTCCGGTCGATTTCAAGCTTGGCAGCATACTGCTGGGCCGGAGGCCGGGCGCTGCCATCCTCGACACCCGCTTCGCAGAACATGTATTCAACACGCCCGTTGCCGTGATCCCTCACTTCGACCTTTATGACGGTATCTTCTGCCGAAAGAATAATGGGATTGTGGAAGGTGACGCTCCGTACGAGGCCCGGAACGCGCTTGGAAAGTTCACGATCTACACACAGGGCCATTTCAATGTAGAACGACCCGGGCAGCACAACCATGTCGTGAAAACCGTGATCGGCCAAATACGCTACGGAACGGACGCCGATCCTAAATTCCGCAGCGGCCTCTAGGGGCCGATCCGTGGAGAAAGTGAGAAGGTGTTTCATGATAAATGTGGATTCAGGAGTCGTTTGTACCGGGCACGGCGTTTGGCCTGGTGATGTGTCAGTTGATTCGCGCGCATTGAGTTCGCCATAGGTCAATCATTGGCTATTACAGACGAGAGCAACCCCGTCCGGCCCCTCCGTAGCTTGTTGTTCGAACGGCTGATGGACGCACTTGTCCTTAGGATAATCCATGTGGGTTTTGTTAAACTCCGCTAAGCTTGACGCAGATTCATTTTTTACGTAGCAGGTATCTCCGCAAGCCTAATGCCAGGAATTGAGGTCTGCGGCTTGGGATAAAAATTTGGCAACGTTTACAGCGAAATGTAAAGAATCTTAACGTAAATCAGCTGATGCCGTTCTTCCTGCCCGTTTTCGCCAACGGGTGCCGCGCCACATGTAAATTGGATTTACAGCTGAACCCTACTGACTTATGACCAGTGTCAAAGTTCGCATTGTCAATCGTGTCAAATTACCTTAGGGCTTCAATTTATGGAGAGTCACTTCAAAGGGAACTGGACTCTCGCAAAGTTCCTACTTCGCCACTTCAATTCTTCTATTCGAAAACCGAGAACTTCCAAGCCCGGGTGGTCATTTACCAACCCTTCAGCATACGGTCTGTTTTCGTGGGTTGTCGTCCCACGCACGTTGCTCAGGTTGCACGTGCCGCTCGAATCAGCTTTTCGAATGCCCGGTAATCTTTGGCGGATTTCAAAAAGGGTTGTCCTGCTCTGTGATGAGTTGATACGGTCCAGTTCAGATTACGGCGATTTTTGGATTTTCAGTGGTGCGAGCGATAACAGCGCAGCATCCGATTGAGTTCAGTTGACACCACCATATTATTTATACTATCGGCTCCGATAAGGGGATTAGGGAATGACCAAGAGCGGATTGAAAGTTCTCGACAGCGACATGCATGTCATGGAACCGCCGGATCTTTGGGAGCGCTACATCGACAGCAAGTTCAAAGGGCGCGCGCCGCGCGGGGTTACAAGCAGCAACGTTCGCGATCTGCGCATGGTTTATCCCGACGGGCGGGAGTGGGCGCGCACGACGACGCGCCAGAACGATTCGGCGCGCGGGCAAAACTTCGAAAGAAATCAAAGCGTGTACCGCTCAGACGCCGAGCGCGGTTGGACGCCGGAAGTGCAGCTCGAGGCAATGGACCTCGAAGGCATCGACGTTGCCGTGCTCTACCCGACTCGCGGTCTACGCGCGTTGGTCGTGCCGGATATGGACGCCGAGTTTGCCGCCGCGATTGCGCGCGCTTACAATGACTGGCTTTATGATTTTTGCCAAAAAGATCCCAAGCGTTTGATCGGCGCCGGCATGATCTCGCCTTACACCATGAATGATGCCGTTTCGGAAGCGCGTCGCTGCGCCGATGAACTGGCCTTTCGCGCCGTGTTTTTACGCGCCAATCCGTTAGTAAATCATCAGTGGCACGACGAGTACTACGAGCCGCTTTGGAGCGCGCTGGAAGAGCGGAATCTCGCTTTGGGCTTTCATGAATCCACCGGCACAGGGAAGCAACAAATCGGCGAACGCCTCGAGCCCAACCTGATGCTGCGTCGAGTTTATGCTCAACCGATGGAGCAAATGTTGGCGCTCGGCAGTTTTTGCGCCGGCGGCGTTCTCGCCCGTCATCCGCGGCTGCGGGTCGCTTTTCTCGAAGCCAATTGCAGTTGGTTACCGTGGCTGTTGTGGCGCTTGGACGAGGGCTGGGAGCGTGAAGGCGATGTTTGGGCGCCCGATGTAAAAATGGCACCGAGCGAATATTTCAAGCGCCAATGCATCGTTTCGGTGGAGCCGGACGAAGCGACATTGACGCATGTGATCGACTACATGGGCGGTCAAAATGTGGTTTTTTCCACCGACTATCCGCACGGCGATTCAAAATATCCCGAAGCGGTTCACCACTTTCTCAAGCTCCCGATCAGCAACGCGGACAAGAAAAAAATTCTCTGGGACAATTGCGCCGCGTATTACGCGATGTAAAAAACGCTTAGAGGAAGGGCGCTGCTCCGGTTTCCGGCGAAAACCAGAGCAGCACGATGAGAAGCTAGCGGGAATAGTAACCGTCGGAATAGTTAGAACGATGATGGTGCCAGTGACAGCCCGACGCAACAACGACGCCGAGCGTCAACAGCGTCAACAACGCGATGGTTTTCATAGTGCCTCCTTTCCGCAGGAAAAATCCGCACAATGGAGCTTGATCCTTTGGCGCTCCACTCTACTTCTTAGACGTGTTTGGCAGTCGTTTGTGAGGTGAGGAAAATCGCAATACGCGCGAGCGATTCAGCGAGCGCGGCAGTATGTCCGTTGAAACAACAGCAGCGTAAATTCGTGATAAAAGAAATCGAGAAGTCTATTAGGAAGCCGTCAGGAGCGGAGCTTCCGATATTGCAATTGCAAATTCGCCGCTGCGCGGCGAGTTCTGCGAAGCTCTATAAGATCGCTAGC
>Ga0075421_100009983_pt1 | contig 11707 bp, 14 predicted proteins | sample SoiMetdeltSBSDD5_FD_75292 | JGI IMG/M metagenome (GOLD analysis project Ga0075421, IMG submission 75292) | Bulk soil microbial communities from a Populus tree surrounding site in Tennessee, USA - Soil MetaG P. deltoides SBSDD5 | ecosystem: Environmental > Terrestrial > Soil > Tree plantation...
GAGAGCACGACCTCGCCGACCGGCTTGGCCTGCGGCTGGGTCATGTAGTAGTCGATCGACAGGCGGATCTCGTCGGCGAGCCGCGAGCCGGCCTCCTCCTCGTCCCAGACGGCGGACAGCGGACGGGTGAAGAAGCAGTTGGTCCCCACCGCGACAGCGAGGTTGGTCACGCCGCCGAGGTGGCAGAACACACGCGCGCGCGGGTCCTCCTCCTCGGTGTCGACGGCGAGCGCGCGCACCAGGGCGAACGCGTCGAGGTCGACGCCCTCGGCCTTCAGCCCGGCGGCCTTCACGGCCTCGAGCAGCGTCTCGACCATCTTGCGGCGAGCGGCCACGAGCACGACCTGCATGCGCGCCGTGCCGTCCGCGGCGGTGGTGAAGCCGGCGATCTGGTGGTCGAGCACCGCCTCGTCGAGCGGCATTGCGATCGCCTCTGAAGCCTGGAAGCGAACCGCGGCGTCGCGCTGCTTGTCGTCCTCGATGCGGGGCAGCTCGACGACGCGCACGACGATCTGCTGGTTTGCCACGCCCAGCCGCACGTTGCGCGGCAGGCCGGCGGCCGAGGCAAAGCTCTTGAGGTGCTGACCCAGCGCCTCCGGGTCGGTCACCTCGCCGTCGCGCACCAGCCCCTCGGGGAGGTTCTGGCTCGCGCAACGGGTGACGCGACCGCCGTTGACCTGGGCGGCCGCGAGGTAGCGCCCATCGATATCAAGGCCGATGCTGCCGCGGTCAGAAGACTTTCGGAGGGAAAACGCCATGGCTGTTCTCCCCGAATATCGGCGGGGGGGCGGAGTCCCTTGAATCCGGCGCGCTCAGTGCAGGAAGTTCGACTCGTACACGTCGATCAGCTCGGGCCCGGCGAGCACTCCCACCAGCCCCCCGATCGCGAGGAAGATCCCGAACGGCACCGCCTTCTTGCGCGCCTGCGCGCCCTCGCGCGCGATCACCACAAGCCCGAACACGGTTCCGGTGAAGAACGCGGCCAGCAGCGCCGGGACTACCGACACGCCGAGGTAGAGGCCCATCACGCCGGCCAGCTTCACGTCCCCCATGCCCATCCCGCTGGGATACGCGAGCACCGCCAGCAGCAGGAACGCAAACGCGCCGACGCCGGCGATCAGGTGCTCGGGGAAGTCCTCGGTGGCGACGATCAAGCTGACCACCAGGCCGTAGACCGCCATCGGGTAGACGATCTTGTTCGGCAGCAGCTTGTGGTCGAGGTCGATGCCGGCGAGGGCGATCAGGCAGGCGACGAACGGCAGCTCGAGCCAGAGGCCGTCGTCGAAGCCGCGCACGGCCACCACGGCACCGAACGAGGCAGCGGTGAGCAGCTCCACCGCCGGGTAGCGCACGGAGATCGGCGCGCCGCAGCTGCGGCAGCGCCCGCGCAGCACGAGCCACGAGAGCACCGGCACGTTGTCGAAGGACCGCACCGGCGCGTCGCACGCTGGACAGTGCGACCCGGGCGTGACCAGCGACTCTCCCAGCGGCAGCCGGTGGATCACCACGTTGAGGAAGCTGCCGATCAGCGCACCGAGCAGACCTGCTGCGGCTATCTCGGCGCCCATGGGTCGCAGAAGCTAACGGGCGGGCCGGAGCGCCCGCCCGTGGCAGTGGGCTACCAGGTGCCGCCGCTCGGGCAGGCGCCCGTGCTGGTGGTCGTGCAGGTCCGGGTCACCGTCGAGCCGCTCTTGGTGATCGTGAAGCGGTTGCCCGAAGCCGACTGCCCGACGATCGTGTAGCCGGTCGCCGTAGCGGTCGGCAGCGAGGCCTGGCCGTTGCCGGAGCCGTAGACGCCACTCGTGGTCACGTCGGTGCTGGCAGCCGCACCGCTGTAGGTCTGGTTGGTCGCGTAGAACGACTCGACCGCCGAGACCAGGTTGCGGGCCGCCGACTTGGCGTCCGAATCCTGGCCCTTCGACCGCTGGCCCAGGAAGGCGGGCAGGGCGATCGCGGCGAGGATGCCGATGATCAGGATCACGACGAGGAGCTCGATGAGCGTGAAGCCCCGCTCCTCGTTCTGGATGCGCTTCCAAAGCATGACGCCTCCTACCAGCTGCCCCCGCTGGGGCACCCGCCGTTGTTGGTGGTCGTGCAGGTCCGCGTAACGCCCGACCCGGTCTTGGTGACCGTGAACCGGTTGCCCGTGGCCGACCGCCCCACGATCCGGTAGCCGGTCGCGGTGGAGCTCAGGATGTCCGCCTCGCCGTCGTTCGTGCCGTACACGCCGCTCTTCTGGACGTCGTCGTCCGAGCCGGCGCCCACGTAGGTCTTGTTGGTCGCGTAGAACGACTCGACCGCCGAGACCAGGTTGCGTGCGGCCGACTTGGCCGACGAGTCCTGGCCCTTCGAACGCTGCCCCAGGAACGCGGGCAGGGCGATCGCGGCGAGGACGCCGATGATCAGGATCACGATCAGGAGCTCGATGAGCGAGAAGCCCCTCTGCCATTCACCTCTATGCGCACGGAGCTTCCGCAGCATGACTTCTCCCTTGAGTGCTGAATCGACTGGGTCTGGGTCCGACTTCTCTTTAATCGGCTCCCGAAACGATTCCTATAGCCCTGCAAAGCAAAACGGGCGGGCCCGAGGGCCCGCCCGCTTTTTGGGTACTCCAAGCTACGTCCGTGCTTACCAGGTACCGCCGCTCGGGCAGGCGCCCGTGCTGGTCGTGGTGCACGTACGGGTCACGGTCGAGCCGCTCTTGGTGATCGTGAAGCGGTTGCCCGAAGCCGACTGCCCGACGATCGTGTAACCGGTCGCAGAGGCGCTCGGCAGCGAGGCCTGGCCGTTGCCCGAGCCGAAGACACCGCTTCCGGTGACGTCGGTGTCGGTGGCGGCGCCAGTATAGGTCTGGTTGGTGGCGTAGAACGACTCCACCGCCGAGACCAGGTTACGAGCCGCCGACTTGGCGTCCGCGTCCTGGCCCTTGGAACGCTGCCCGAGGAAAGCGGGCAGGGCGATCGCGGCAAGGATGCCGATGATCAGAATCACGACGAGGAGCTCGATAAGCGTGAAGCCCTTCTCCCCGTTGTGGATGCGCTCGCGGAGCTTCCGCAGCATGGGTCTCCTCCTTTGAGGTGACTTTGATCTGGGTCTTTGCCAGTCGCCGCGGGAGTCCGTGACTCTGGCCCTGCCCCATACATCGGATCCTCAGTGAAAAGCCTTAGCGGCGGTTTTCTGGCTGGACGAGAATTCCCATGCCGGCTCGGGCACCGGGGCCCGATAGGCCCCCAGCATCGCCACCAGCGCCAGCGGCGCGAACCAGGCGACGTAGAAGAACAGCCAGTAGGTGGCGCACAGCTGGAGCGCGATAACGCCCGCCGCCGCGAGGGCGGCGACCTGGCGCGCGTCGCGGCGCCGCGGGAAGAAGCCGAACGCGACGCACAGCGCCGCCGTGGCCACCTCGAGCAGCACCTGCAGCCACTCGAGCGAGGGGTGCAGCCCCCACAGGCTGAAGGGGGACTCGCGCCCGAGCTGGTAGCCGATCGTCTCGCGCCAGAGCTCGCTCACGCCGCCGTCCGGCAGCACCACGTAGACGGCCACCAGGCACACGACCACGAACACGCCGGCGAAGCGCAGCAGCGAGCGTGGCCGGCGATCCCCGGTGCCGGCGGCGAACAGCGGCGCCAGCGCCGCCGGGAAGAACTTCGCGGCCGTCGCCAGTCCGAGCATGAAGCCGCTCCCGGCGGGCGTGCGCAGCGCGAGCATCGCGTAGACGAGCAGCATCGCGACGAGACCGTCGTTGGTGTTGGACTGGAGCACGTAGGTCGAGTACGGGAACGCGGCCCAGGCATACGCGAGTGCGAGGCCCAGGGTCCGGCCCTCGCTGCCCGCGCGCAGGCTGCGCCCCAGCAGCACCAGCCCCACCACCGTCAGCAGGTCGAAGGTCAGCGCCGCGGCGTGGGCGGCCGGCACCGCGTCCCACGCGCCGTGCCAGGGGAAGATCAGCTCGAACGGGACGTAGGCGAGGAACATCAGCGGCCCGTACCCGCTGATCTCGCCGCCGTGGGCGAGACTGTCGGCCCCCACGACGCTCGAGTAGCCGACGTCGATGACGTCCGAGTCCACCACGTTGAGGACGATCCGGCCCGCGACCAGCAGCACCAATCCGGCGATCAGCCACGACTCGCGCGCGAACGGCAGCAGCCGCTCCCTGCGCTCACGCGGGCGGAAGCCGGCCAGCAGCAGGCGCGCCAGCAGGTAGGCGAGCACCGGGTAGACCGCCGGCACCCAGACGTCCAGCTTGCCCTCGTTGAAGAGCAGCTGGGCGACCCCGAAGCTCAGCAGCACGACGAGGTCGAGGTGCAGCAGCCGGAACGGCCGGCGCGGGTCGACGAACGGGGCCAGGAAGAGCAGGCAGAGCGGGATCCAGAGCCACGCCTCGTTGAGCGGGCCGCCGGTCTTGTCCTTCCACGGGCGCGCGAGCAGGAAGTCCACCTGCGGCCCGGTCCAGCGCTCGAGCACCCGCCCGCTGCGGCCGTCGACGTGCACCTCCACGACCCCCACGCCGTCGCGGCTGTAGGTCACCTGCCAGCGGTGGGGATCGCCCGTGTAGCCGGGCACCGCGACCAGTCGCTCCAGGTTGCCCTCGGCGATCTCGGCACGCACCTCGGGCACGCGTTCGGCGATCGCGACCGCCTCGCCGGCCGACAGGCGGAAGCCGGGCGGCTTCGCGTCGGGCGAGTTGGCGATGATCTGGAGCGGCTCTGCCGTCGCCGCCTCCTGCGCGATGGCGGAGGGGGCGCTGAATCCGGTGATGGCCAGGGCCGCGAGCACGCACGCGAACCCCCGCCACCGTGCGGGAAGGGTCATCCCGGGTGGTATCGGCGCTGGCGGGGAGGCCCTTGATGGGTGGGCGCCTAGGATCGGGGCCGTGCACCTGCGCCGAGCACTGCTGCTGTTCGCGATCGTTCTCGGCCTGGCCGCCGTCGCGGCATCGGTCTCGCGCCCCCGCGACGATCCCGAGAGCCCGGGCCAGGACACCGTCACGGAGGCCGAGCAGCCTCCCACGGCGTCCCCGGGGGTTCCGGCCGCGGTGGAGCTGACCCTGTTCGCCGCCGACCCGCAACCGCAGCGGATCCGGGCCGGTCAGGCCGCGACACTGTTCGTCGAGGTCGAGGAACCGGGGCAGGTGGTGATCCCGGACCTCGGCATGGCCGCCGCGGCGGAGCCGCTCACGCCGGCGCGCTTCGACGTCCTGACGAGCCAGGCCGGCCGCCATGCGATCGAGTTCGAGCCCGCGGGCGCGAGCGACGCGCGTGTGCGGGTGGGGACGCTCGTGGTGGTGGAGGGACGCTGACCCGAGCAGCGGCCGCCGCGCTCGTGCTGCTCGTGGCGGGTGGCTGCTCGAGCGACGACGAGCCCGAACCCGCGCGGGCGCCCGCCCCGGAGCCCGCTCGCCGCGCCACGCCGCCCCCCGCCCCGCTGAAGCGCGCCCACTGCCCGGCCGACCTGAGCAACTGCCGGACCGCGCGCGGGCGGATCGTCTACGTCGAGCGCGTGGACCCGGATGGCGACGGCGACGCGCACTTCGTGCTCGCCTCCCCCCAGTCGATCACGCTGCCCGGGTTGTCGGTGATCGACGTCGAGAAGTCGCTCCGCCCCCACCCCCTGCCCGGGCCGGGCGACCGGATCAGCGCCGCCGGGCCGGTCTACCGCGGGTCATACGGGCAGAAGCAGATCCAGGCGCTCGAGCTGCACGTGGCGCGCGCCCGCTAGGCGGCGTTCAGCTCGATCTCGGCCGCCGCGGCGATCAGCATCGTCAGCCCGTGCCGCGGATCGCGCGGCGAGCGGCGCTGCTCGCGCAGCACCACCGCCGCCAGCGGCCGCCCCGCGTCCAGCTCCGGGGCGAGCTCGGCGGCCAGCTCACGGGGCACCCAGCCGACCTGGTCGCCGCCGTCGCTCGGGCGGACCTGGATCGCGTTCGCGTCGTGCGGGTTGTCCGGGTCGCGCCGCAGCTCCAGTGCGCCGCCGGGCGCGACGGCATCCGAAGCCAGCGCCTGCGCGTGATGCGCCCCGGCGCCCGCGACACCGGCCACCCGCAGGCCACGGGCCGCCAGCTCGGGAGCGTCGCGAGCGAGATAGCGCCCCGACTCGCGGTCGACGACCTGATAGCCGGCGATCCACACCTGACCGCCGTCGTCGGGGTACCAGTAGCGCTCGTCGTACTCGACGTCGACCTGCACGCGTGAAGCGTAGGCGGGGGCGGCCGCGCTAGCGCGCCGCCGCGATCGCCTTGGCCGCGTAGGTCGCTTCGCGCGCGATCAGACCGATGTGGGCCGGGCGCGGCAGGTAGCCGATGAAGCGCAGTCCGGGTGCGGCCTCGTCGCCCGTGGGTGGCTGGGGGACGCCGCGCTCGTCGAGCACGCCCAGGTGGCCGACCACCGGCTCGAGGCCGGTGCGGTAGCCGGTCGCGGCGATCACGGCCTCGGGCTCGATGCGGGTCCCGTCCGAGAGCGACACGCCCGCTCCGTCGAGCGACTCGACGCCGCCGACGATCTCGATGCGCCGCTCCTTGATCGCCTCGATGACCTCCTTGTCGACGATCGCCGGGGCCACGCCGAGACGCATGAGGCGGCTGAAGATGCCCTCCTCGGGCTCGGGCAGGCCGTACTCGGTCAGGTCGCCGATCTCGCGCCGGCGCACGAACGACATGATCCGGTCCGCGCGGCGCGGGCCCAGCTTGAGCATTCCCCTCGCCAGCAGCGGTCCGATCGGGTTGCGGATCAGGATGTTCGGGGGCGTGCGCACGGCCAGCCGCACGCGTCCGGCACCGCCCTCGATCAGGTCGTAGGCGATCTCCATGCCGGAGCAGCCGGGACCCACAACGAGCACATCGCGGTCGCGGTAGGCGTCCGGGTTGCGGTAGGCGGCGGCGTGCAGCAGCTGCCCGTCGAAGCTGTCGCGGCCCGGCCAGTCCGGGATGAAGGGCGTGTGCGCGTAGCCGCTCGACACCACCACCTGCTCGCTCGACAGGTCGCCCGCCGAGGTCCGCAGCGACCAGCCGCCGCGATCGCGGTCGATGCGCTCCACGCGCGTGTTCACGCGGACGTCGAGGGCGTTGGCGCGGGCGTACTCCTCGAGGTAGCGGACCATCTGGTCGCGCGAGGGGAACGGTCCCTCCCCGCGCTCGTGGCGGAGGCCGGGCAGGTTTGAGAACCAGCGGCTCGAGTTGAGGCGCAGGCGGTCGTAGCGGGCGCGCCAGGAGGCGCCGAGCGCGCTCGACTGCTCGAGCACGGTGGCATCGACGCCGAGCCGTCCCAGCTCGGCGGCCATGGCCAGGCCCGCCGGGCCGGCCCCGATCACGGCTGTGCTTCTGTCGATCATGCGATCGAGTTTGCGGCCCTGGGCCCAATCGGTCTGTGGCGTCGCGCACGTAAGGGGTCAAACGCGGCGAACGCCCGATGTAAGGCGTGGCCCTCAGTTCCAAGATCCAAGGTCATGGAGACAGGCAACCTGCTCATCGACGCCCAGACCGCCTTCGCCCGGCAGCGCCGCCGGCGCCGCTTCGATCGAGTCAGCGCCTGGGTGCGGCGCTCGCCCCAGGCGAGCCGCCTGACCGCTCTGGAGGAGGCGCTCGGAGCGGCGCCGCCGTCGTATCGCCGCCCCGCCGGGCTGCACGCGATCCCGCTCGAATCGATCGTCGGGACGGCGGAGCCGGCGAAGGCGCGGGTCTTCGACAGCCGCTTCCGGGTGCCCGAGTCGAGCCGCCGCCGCTGGGAGAGCCTCTGGATGGCGAGCCGCAAGGGCGCGGCACTGCCGCCGATCTCGGTGTTCCGGCTGGGCGAGCAGCACTTCGTCGACGACGGCCACCACCGCGTATCGGTGGCGCAGGCACTCGGCATGGTGGCAATCGACGCCGAGGTGATCGAGCTGGCCGCGTGACAGGGTGGGCAAAGACGACACCCAGGGTGTCTAGCCGCGCGCGACGAACGCGACCACGATGGTCGCATGACCACGAAACGCCTCTCCATCGCCGGCAGCCTGCCGATGTCCCAAGCCGAGGCCCAGGCGCTCATCGACACCGGCCACAAGGTCGTGCTGCACCTATGGGGCGAGGGGCCCTACACGGCGACGATCGCCGCCACGGCGACGGGGCTCGAGTACCGCAAGGAGCTGTTGGCCCTCGGCAGCGCCGCGGACGCGCCGCTCGACGTGGACGCCTGCTTGGTCGAGTCTTAGGGCGTGCGGACAGTCGCCACCGTCGGCGTGTACGGCTTCACGGCCGAGACCTTCCTCGCGCGCCTGCGCGCGGCCGACGTCGGGCTGCTGCTCGACGTGCGCCAGCGTCGCGGGGTGCGCGGACCCGAGTACGCGTGGGCGAACTCAGCGCGGCTGCAGGCCGCGCTGGCCGCGGCGGGCGTCGAGTACCGCCACCACAAGGAGCTGGCGCCCACCACCGAGCTGCGTCAGCTGCAGTACCGCGAGGACGACCGGCAGGGGGTCGGCAAGCGCTCGCGCACGCAGCTGGCGCCCGAGTACCGCGAGCGCCACGTCGCCGAGATCCTGGACCGCGCCGACCTGGACGCGGTCGCCGCCGAGCTGCCCAGCGACCGGGCGGCGGCCCTGCTGTGCGTGGAGCGCGACCCGGAGGCCTGCCACCGCTCGTTGATCGCGGAGCGCCTGGCGGCGGAGTACGGCGTCGAGGTCGTCCACCTCCGCCCCGGGCGCTAGGCCGAAGGGTGCGACCGCGAGGTCGAGGAGGCGCCTACTTGATCGAGTCGTAGACCTTGAACATCGGCAGGTACATCGAGATCACGATGAACCCGACGATGGCGCCCACGACCACGATCATGACCGGCTCCAGGATCGAGGTGAGCGCCTTGACCGCGGCATCCACCTGCTCCTCGTAGAAGTCGGCGACCTTCGACATCATCGACTCGAGCGCTCCGGTCTCCTCGCCCACGCCGATCATCTGCGTGACCATGACCGGGAAGGCCTCGGGCACGCGCGTCATCGGCTGCGTCAGCGAGCCGCCCTTCTTGACCGAGTCGCGCACGTCGTCCATCGCCTTCTCGATGACCTTGTTGCCGGACGTCTTGCCGGTGATCTCGATCGCCTCGAGCATCGGCACGCCGGCCGCGATCAGCCCCGAGAACGTGCGCGAGAAGCGCGCCAGCGCCACCTTCTGGACGATGTCCCCGATCTTCATCGGGAACTTCAGCTTGAGCGTGTCCCACTGCATGCGGCCGCGCTCGCTGCGCTTCCAGTAGCGGAACAGCCAGACCACGGCGAAGACGACCGCGAACATCACGTACCAGCGCTGCGTGAACATGTGCGACAGCCACACCGTGAACTTGGTGATGGCCGGCAGCTCGCCGCCGAAGTCCTTGAAGATCTTCTCGAAGACCGGGACGAGGAACGTCACCAGCGCGAACAGCACGACGAACGCGAAGCCGCCGATCAGCGACGGGTAGACCATCGCCGCCTTGATCTGGCGCCGCAGGGCCGCGTCCTTCTCGAGCTGCTCCGCGACGCGCACGAGCGTCTGGTCCAGGATGCCGCCGGTCTCACCGGCTTGCACCATCGCCACGTAGAGCTCGTTGAATGCCTCGGGGTGCCGCTGCAGCGCGTCGGACAGCGCCACGCCCGCCTCGACGTCCTTGCGCACCTCGATCCAGACCTCGCGCAGCTTGTCGCTCTCGGTCTGCTCCTCGATCACGTACAGCGCGCGCAGCAGCGACATGCCCGACGACACCATCGTCGACAGCTGGCGCGTGGCGATGACCAGGTCGTCCGGCTTGATCTTCTGGAAGCGCGCGAGCAGGTCGCCGGCGTTGGCCGGGGTCTGCTCCTCGATGTCGACGACGATCAGCCCGCGCGTGCGCAGCTGCGACGCGACGGTCTGCTTGTCGGATGCCTCGATCTCGCCCTTGGTCGGCGCGCCCGCCAGGTCGAGTGCCTTGAACGCGTAGGTGGCCATCTGCTCAGGCCACCCGGACCGTGCCCATCAGGCGGCGCAGCTCCTCCGGCGTGCTCGAGCGCGCCTCGGCGAGCTCGCGCGTGATCTTCTGCTCGCGCACCAGCTGGGCCAGCGACGTGTCCATCGTCTGCATGCCGAACTGGGCGCCGGTCTGGAGCGCGGAGTAGATCTGGTGGGTCTTGCCCTCGCGGATCAGGTTGCGCACCGCGGGCGTGGGCACGAGCACCTCGGTGGCCACGGTGCGTCCGGTGCCGTCGGCCATGGGCAGCAGCTGCTGGGTCACGATGCCCTGCAGCGACACCGACAGCTGCACGCGCACCTGCTGCTGCTGATCGGGCGGGAACACGTCCACGATGCGGTCCACGGTCTGGGCCGTGTCCTGCGTGTGGAGCGTGGCGAACACGAGGTGGCCGGTCTCAGCCGCGGTCAGCGCGGTGGAGATCGTCTCGAGGTCGCGCATCTCGCCCACGAGGATCACGTCGGGGTCCTGGCGCAGCGCGGCCTTGAGGCCGAGCGCGAACGTCTGCGCGTCGGCGCCCAGCTCGCGCTGGTTGACGATGCACTTCTTGTGCTTGTGCAGGAACTCGATCGGGTCCTCGATCGTGAGGATGTGCTCCTGACGCTCGTCGTTGATCATGTCGAGCATCGCGGCGAGCGTGGTCGACTTGCCCGACCCGGTCGGGCCGGTCACGAGCACGAACCCGCGCGGCTTCTTCGTGAACTCCTGCAGCACCGGCGGCAAGGCCAGATCGCGCAGCTTCGGCATCTCGCTCGGGATCAGCCGGAACGCCGCCGACAGCGACGCGCGCTGGAAGTAGGAGTTGACGCGGAAGCGCGCCTTGCCGGGGATCGAGTACGCGAAGTCGATCTGCCAGTCGGTCTCGAGCCGCTGCCGCTGGTCGTTCGTGAGGATCGAGTAGATGACCTCACGCGTCATCTGCGGCGTCAGAACCGGGTAGTCCAGCGCGTGCAGCTTGCCGTGCTGGCGGATCATCGGTGGGGAGCCGGCCGTCAGGTGGAGGTCGGAGGCGTTCCGGTCCATCACCTGCAGCAGGACATCTGCGAAGTCGAACTCCATCGTCACTCCTTATCGGCCGGAGGAGGCGATCACGTGACCCTCGCAACTTCGGCGATGGACGTGATGCCGTTCTTGACCTTTTCGAACCCATCCGCCCGCAGTGGGCGCATGCCCTGCGCGACGGCGATCTTGCGAATCTCTTCGGCAGGAGCGCGCTCCACCGTTAGGTCTCGGATCTCATCCGTGATCGGCATGACCTCGTAGAGACCGGTGCGGCCCTTGTAGCCGGAGTTGCCGCAGCGGTTGCAGCCGACCGGCTCGTAAGCGTCGAGGTCGAAGGCCACGCTGAACCCGGCCCGCTCGAGCGAGGAGACGCTCAGCGTGGTGTGGCTCTTGCAGTGCGTGCAGAGCTGGCGCACGAGCCGCTGGGCCACGACCGTGCAGACCGCCGACGCGGTCAGGAACGGCTCGATGCCCATCTCGGTGAGCCGCGTGATCGCCGACGGCGCGTCGTTGGTGTGGAGCGTCGACAGGACGAGGTGGCCGGTGAGCGCCGACTCGATCGCGATCTTTGCCGTCTCCCCGTCGCGGATCTCGCCGACCATGATCACGTCGGGGTCGGCACGCAGCATCGCCCGCAGGCCGCTCGCGAACGTGAGGCCGGCCTTGAGGTTCACCTGCAGCTGGTTGACGCCGGAGAGCTGGTACTCGACCGGGTCCTCGATCGTGATGATGTTGCGCTGCGGCTCGTTGATCTCGTTGAGCGC
>Ga0075421_100009985_pt1 | contig 11707 bp, 7 predicted proteins | sample SoiMetdeltSBSDD5_FD_75292 | JGI IMG/M metagenome (GOLD analysis project Ga0075421, IMG submission 75292) | Bulk soil microbial communities from a Populus tree surrounding site in Tennessee, USA - Soil MetaG P. deltoides SBSDD5 | ecosystem: Environmental > Terrestrial > Soil > Tree plantation...
CGCGCCGAACGGGCACGCATAGAAACAGTAGCCGCAGCCGATGCACAGGTCCTTGTCGTGCAGCACCACGCCGTCGTCCGTGCGGTAGAAGCAGTCGACCGGGCACACCGCCATGCAGGGAGCGTCCGAGCAGTGCATGCAGGCCACCGAGATCGACTTCTCTGCGCCAACCACGCCGTCATTGATCGTGACGACGCGCCGGCGGTTCACTCCCCAGGGAACTTCGTTCTCGTTCTTGCAGGCGGTGACGCAGCCGTTGCACTCGATGCAGCGTTCGGCGTCGCACAGGAATTTCATTCTCGCCATGTGTCCTCCTTAGGCCTTTGCCACTTGGCACAGCGTGGTCTTGGTTTCCTGCATCATCGTCACCCGGTCGTACCCGTAGGTCGTGGCGGTGTTCACCGCCTCGCCGCGGATGACCGGCGCCGCGCCCTCCGGGTAGAACGGCAGCATGTCTTGCCCCTGCCACCAGCCGGCGAAGTGGAACGGGATGAAGCAGGTGTCGGGCCCCACCGCTTCAGTTACATGCGCCTTCACCTTCAGCTTGGCGCCCGACGCCGTACTGACCCAGACGTATCCGCCGTTGCGCACGCCGCGGTCGGCCGCCGCCTTCGGGTTGATCTCGATGTAGCAATCCTGCTGCAGCTCGGCGAGCCAGGGGTTGGAGCGCGTTTCGTCGCCGCCGCCTTCGTACTCGACGATCCGTCCGCTGGTGAGGATCAGCGGGAATTTCTCGTACGCCTTGTCGGCGATCGCCTTTTGCTGCACGGTCTTGAACAGCGTTGGCAGCCGCCACAGCGTCTTCACGTCGTCGTGAGTCGGCCACTTCGCCACCATGTCGGGCTTGGGCGAGTACAGCGGCTCGCGATGCAGCGGCACCCCATCCGGGAAGTTCCAGACAACAGCGCGCGCTTTCGCGTTTCCAAACGGCGAGCAGCCGTGCTTCATCGCGACGCGCTGGATGCCGCCCGAGAGGTCGGTTTTCCAGTTTCGGCCCTCCGCCTCCTTCTTCTCCTCGGCGGTGAGCTCGTCCCACCAGCCGAGCTTCTTCAGCAGCACATGATCGAACTCCGGATAGCCGGTGGTGATCTCCGAGCCCTTCGAATGCACGCCGTCCTCGGCCAGCAGATTGACCCCGTCCTTCTCTATGCCGAAGTTGGCGCGGAAGGTATTGCCGCCGTCCATGATGTGGCGCGTGGTGTCGTACAGATTCGCCGAACCCGGATGCTTGATCGCCGCCGTGCCGTAGCAGGGCCAAGGCAGTCCGTAGTAGTCGCCGGTAAGGTCGTAGCCGGTCCTCGCGTCCTTGCCGCCGCGCGCCTTGAGCGTCTTTACGTCGAAGACATGCATGTTGCGCATGTGCGCCTGCAGCCGCTCGGGCGACTGGCCGGTGTAGCCGATGGTCCAGCAGCCGCGGTTGAACTCTCGCGTGATGTCTTCGATGTCGGGCTCTTCCATACCGCCCTTGGCTTTCGCGAGCCTGATGTTCTGCTTGCCATCCCTCTTGCCGAGGAGCTGGTCGGCAAAACCGAGTTTTTGCGCGAGCTGGTACATGATCATCTGGTCGGTGCGCGACTCGAACAGCGGGTCGATCACCTTCTCGCGCCATTGCAGCGAGCGGTTGGACGCGGTCACGCTGCCGGGGCCTTCGAGCTGGGTCGCCGCCGGCAGCAGGTAGGCGCCGTCCTTGCGCACCATCGCGAACATCGCCGCGGTCGCCGACGGATACGGATCGATCACCACGAGGAGGTCGAGCTTTTTCATCGCCTCGACCATCTCTAGGCCGCGGCTCTGCGAGTTGGGCGCGTGGCCCCAGTAGATCACCGCGCGCAGATTCGGTCCCTGGTCGATGTTCTCGTTCTTCTCGGTCACGGCATCGATCCACCGCGAAACGGTGATCCCGGGCTTGTACATCGTGCCCGCCGGGAATTGCGACTTGAGCCACTTCAGGTCGACGTTCCACACACGCGCCCAGTGCTCGTACGCGCCCGGCGCCACGCCGTAGTACCCCGGCAGCGAATCAGGATTGGGACCGATGTCGGTCGCGCCCTGCACGTTGTCGTGGCCGCGGTAGATGTTGCAGCCGCCGCCTGGCTTGCCGATATTTCCGAGCGCGAGCATCAGCACCGCGTTCGCCCGCACGCCGGCGTTGCCGTTGGTGTGCTGGGTCTGGCCCATCGACCAGACGATCATGCCCGGCCGGTTCTCGGCGAGGATCTTGGCGACCGCGTACATCTCGCTCTCCGGCACGCCGGTGACTTCCTCGACCGCCTTCGGCGTGTACTTCGCCATGACTTCTTCCCTGACCTTGTCCATGCCGTAGACCCGGTCGTGAATGTATTTCTTGTCCTCCCAGCCGTTGTTGAACACGTGATAGAGCAGGCCGAACAGAAATGCGACATCGGTTCCGGAACGCACGCGCACGTATTTGTCCGCCTTGGCGGCGGTGCGCGTGAAGCGCGGGTCGGCGACGATGATCTTGCAGCCGTTCTCCTTGGCGTGCAGCGTGTGGAGCATCGAGACCGGGTGCGCCTCGGCCGCGTTCGAGCCGAAGAACAGCAGCGACTTCGAGTTCATCTCGTCGTTGTACGAATTGGTCATCGCACCGTAGCCCCAGGTGTTGGCGATGCCGGCGACGGTCGTGGAGTGGCAGATGCGCGCCTGGTGGTCGGTGTTGTTCGTGCCGAACAGGCGCACGAACTTGCACAGCAGGTACGACTGCTCGTTGTTGTGCTTCGACGAGCCGATCCAGAAGGTGGCGTCGGCACCGCTTTCCTTGCGGATTTGCAGGAGCTTTTGCGAAATGTCGTCGTAGGCCTGGTCCCACGAGACGCGTTTCCACTTGCCGCCCTCGAGCTTCATCGGCGTCTTGAGGCGGTGCGAGTCGTGCGTCATGCCGTGCTCGCGAATCGAGGCGCCCTTGGCGCAGTGCGCGCCCAGGTTGAACGGAGAATCGAACACCGGTTCCTGGCGCACCCACACGCCGTTCTCGACCACTGCGTCGATCGCACAGCCGACGGAGCAATGCGTGCAGACCGTGCGCTTCGTTTCGACAGTGCGGGCGCCGGCGCTCTGCGCCTCCGCCGTGCCGATCATGCTGAAGGGCAGCTGCGACGCCACGGCGCCGGCGCCCACCGTCACTCCCGAGCGCCTTAGGAAGCCGCGGCGATCCATCGTCTTCTGGGCGAGCACTCCGTGAAGGCCGCGCGCAAGGCGCGATTGCGACGCGGCAGCCGAGCTCGCTTTGCGGGTAAGCAGCATGACGGACCTCCTTAGATCTTGGCGGTACGGTAGTAGTGGTTGACGTGCTCGGATTCGTGATAGCCGCGGGTTGCGCGCTTGCCGCGGCCAGACACCGGCGGCTCCTGCGGCACGTTCTTTGCCACGATCGCCGCGGCGGTTGCTGCACCGCCGGCGCCAATGGCCAACAGAAAATTGCGTCGTGAAAGTCGCGTCGTGCGCTCGGTCATGGCTGCAGGCTCCAGCTAGGGTCCTGGTTTGGAATCAAGATCTGCGTCGCAAGGGTCTTGGGACGGCTCATTGGATGAAGCCGGCCGCGTCCGCGTTCGCGCGCTTGTCTGCTGCAATCGTCGATGATGTGCTGCACTGTTTCGTCCTCTATAGGGACTTCAAATACTCGACCAGCTCGCGTTTTTCCTGATCGTTCAGCCCAAGCCTGAAGGTGCGGTCGTAGTGCTCGATCACGGCCGGCAGCGTGGCGAAGCGCCCGTCGTGGTAGAAGCCGCCCTTCTGGTGCGTCCACAGCCCCGCGAGCGGGGCGGTGCGGTACATCAGAGTCGGCGATCGGTCGGCCTGGAACGAATCGATGCCCATCTCGGTTGGGGTGTGCAGATTGTGTCCGGGCTCGGTGAAGAGCGGCGGAACGTGGCAGGTCGCGCACTGCGCCCTTCCGTTGAAGACGTCTTTCCCGCGCGCGGCCGCTGCCTTATTGAAGCTGCCCTCGGGCGGCATCGGCGCAGGGATGGCGAGCTGGTAGAAATGCAGCGCGCCCAGCTTGGACGTGACCAGGTCAGGAGTGCCGCGTGTATTGAAAGAGCCGCTCTTCGCCGAAACCGGGTACTGGTCCTTGTTGCCGAGGCGCTCGTCGAAGAAGGTGCCCGAGCCGTGCTGCTGCGTCACGGCAACATAGGCATTCCAGTACGGCACCGAGCCGGAGCCGGTCCATGTGTGCAGGTTCACCCCGGCGAGGCCGAACGCGGGCGGAATCAGCGTGCACGCCCGCCCCCCATCCGGTGCGAAGGCCTTACCGTCCTTGTCGAGCCACGCGTCGTAGCAGCCAGGACCCCAACTCGTCAGCGCTTTCTTCACTGTGGCCTCGTCGACGCCGAGAAGATCTGTAAACGGCCTGAGGTTTGGAGCGAGCGAGACGATGACTCCGACGTTCAGGTCGCGGTTCGCCCAGCCGTCCAGCCGCTTGCCGATGCCGGGCGCGAACGAGTCGTCCACATTCGAATGGCACAGGGCGCACTGGGTCCCCAGCGACGTGATCCTGCCGCCGCTGTCGAACCTGCCGGTCAGTCCAACCACGGCATTGAGCTTGAGCAGGGCGAGGGTCGTGGCGGGATCGTCGAGGTTAACCTTGCCGGCCTTGAGCTGCGCTTTCAGCTGGTCAGGCAAAGCGTCGGCATCCACTTTGAGGCCGACGGCCAGCGCGGTCTTCGGGCTGACTCCCGGTCCAACGCCGCCGTTTTTCTGCCCGGCAATGGCCTTGTGCAGCTGAAGGGCGTCGCCGAAGAAGGCCTCTGAGCCGTAGGTGTCGAAGCGGAAGATGTTCCTGCCCTCTTCGAGCATCCGCTCCGCGTGAGCTTTGATTTGGCGGTCATTCTCGGGGAGCCGCTTCCCTTGTCCCTCCCTGTGCCTCGATTCCTCCGCTTGAGCACGCTCACCGATGCCCGCCCCGAATCCGACGAGCATGGCAACCCCGATGATTGAAACACCGATGACGGATGCAGCCGCTCTAAGTTTCATGTGACCCTCTCGAAGCAGGTGGCTCATTGGATGAAACCTGCAGCGCCGGCGTTCCCGCGCTTGCCTGCGCCTCCTCGGACAGCTTGTTCTGTTCCCCGGTCTTTTCCTCGGCCTGCGGCCCAAACAGCGTGGTTCTGGCGTGCTGCAACTGCGCCAGCATGCCGGGCGGAATCGGGTCTTCCTTGCTGTAATCGTCGATATAGACGTCGAGGCCGTCCATGATGTTGAAGCGCGGATCGCTGAACAGCTTCTTCAGCGCTGCCCGCCTTACGCCCTCGTCGACCTTGGCACGCATGAACGCGCCGAAATCCGACTCGAAATTCAGGCTCTCGAGCGGCGCCAACTCAAGGGGTGCTACGGAAACCTCTGGTTTTACCAGTGGCTGCCGCTTGAGGTGGGACCAGCGGCGCAGGAAGCTTTGTTCGTCGCGAGACATCGCCTTTACCCGCGGTCCTTCGGCGAAAGAAACGATTGCGGCCGCATCCGCTTTTTCGGCTCGGGCCGGTAGTGCTGCTCGACGAATGCACGCACCCAGTCGCGCATCGCCCGTGGCATAGCAACCGCATCGACCTGGGCGCCACCGTCCATCCACCGGCTCGCCTCGTCGTAGCTCACGGTCACGTAGTGAGGCACGGCACGGCTCTCTTCCATGCGCCACAGCACGAAGACGTTCGGCGCAGCCGTCGACACGTTATGGAAATAGCCCTCGGCTTCGGCGCGCTGGAGCACGATGTCGAAGCCCGGGTAAAGCCACTGCGTGGCGTCCGGCTCTTCTACGATCACACGGGGGCCGGCCTCGCCCTCGTAGCCGGGGAGCACGCCCAGCGGCTCCCACACCTCGCTTTGCCACGGGCTGTCGATGGCGCGGCGCTGCATGACTACGGCAACGCGCTTTCTGGGTTTTTCCAAGCCGGGACCGGCGGCAACCGCTACCCCATCTCTTGTCATGATTCCGGGGCTTCCGTTTGGCGATCCATCTCGCCTAGCCATTCGGCGAGATCGACGCCCATGAAACTCGTACCTTTGATAAACGTGCTGCCCGGCGCAACTTCTATTCGCCCCGTGGGATGCTCCAGCTCGACCGGTGCGACACAGGACCAGGAGCCGTCCGGGTTTCGACGAAATGCTTTCACCAGCTTGTCCACGGGTTGTCCATGGGGCGGCACAACACGTGCCTCAATCCTCTACAGCGTTCGGCGCCATCGTCGCCAGTTGCTCGAACACGTAGGGCATGATTCCGCCGGCCGTGAAGTACGCGACTTCGATCGGAGTGTCGATTCTCACCAGGACTGTCACTGCCTCGCGCCGACCGTCGCGGCGCTCGATGTGCAAGATCGCGCCGGCACGAGGGCGCAACGCATCGTGCAAAGCGAGATCGAAGCGCTCCGTGCCGTCGAGCCCGAGCGTGCGCGCACTGACCCCTTCCTGAAACTGACATGGCAGGACCCCCATGCCGACCAAGTTGGACCGATGGATGCGCTCGAATCCGCGCGCGATGACCGCGCGCACGCCAAGCAGGCGCGTGCCCTTGGCCGCCCAGTCACGCGAGCTGCCCGAGCCGTAGTCCTGTCCGGCAATGACGACGAGCGGCACGGCCTCGGCCCGGTAACGCTCGGCGGCTTCATAGATTCCCATGCGCTCTCCGGAAGGCTGGTGCCGCGTGATGCCGCCCTCGATACCGGGCACCATGAGGTTGCGGATGCGCACGTTGGCGAAGGTTCCGCGAACCATCACCTCGTGGTTCCCCCGGCGCGCGCCATAGCTGTTGAAGTCCTCCACCGGGACGCCCCGCTCTCGCAAATAGTCGCCGGCCGGCGAGGTCGCCTTGATTGCGCCCGCCGGGCTGATGTGGTCGGTCGTGATCGAATCGTCGAAGATGGCCAGAGCCCGTGCGCCCGAGAACCCGGCCGAAGGGGCTGCGGCCATAGAAGGGTCGAAATACGGCGGCTCGCGGATATACAGCGACCCGGCGTCCCATTCGTAGAGCAAGCCCGTCCTGGCGGGGATCTTGTTCCACAGCGGGTTCTGGGCGGCAAAGCCCGCATACACTCGCCGGTATTCGGCGGGGTCGAATGCGCTGCCAAGCAGCGCATCGATTTCCTGCATCGTCGGCCAGACATCCCGCAGATACACGTCGCGCCCGTCGATACTGCCCAGCGGCTCGCGCGTGAGGTCGATGTCGATCCGTCCGGCGATGGCAAACGCCACCACCAGCGGCGGGCTCATGAGGAAGTTCGCCTTTACGCTCTGATGGATGCGCGCCTCGAAGTTGCGGTTCCCCGAGAGCACGCTGGCGGCGATGATGTCGTTCTTAGTGATGGTCTCTTCGATCGCCCGATCGAGCGGCCCGGAATTCCCGATGCAGGTCGTGCAGCCGAATCCCACGAGCTGGAAACCCAACCGGTCTAGAAACGGCTGCAGCCCGGTCCTGTTCAGGTACTCGCTCACCACACGCGATCCTGGCGCGAGCGAAGTCTTCACCCACGGTTTGACGCTGAGCCCGCGTTCGAGCGCCTTCCTGGCGAGAAGGCCCGCGGCCAGCATGACCGCCGGATTCGAGGTGTTGGTGCATGACGTAATGGCGGCGATCACCACGTCGCCGTGGGACAGATCGAAGCTCGACGCGCCCGCCGGCACGCCAGAGCGGCCCAGCCGATTGGGCGTCGGCCGGTTGTTCATCATCTCGGCCTCGGTGAGCGGGTTGGTGTCGTTCGCGCGTCCGGCGGGCAGCGTGTCTTCCGATTGCTCGCCGCCGCCAGGCAGCGGCGCCAGGCCGTCGCCAAGGCGCACGTTCGCGCGCCGCGCGGTGGCTGGTTTGCCGTAGCCATCGGCGGCCGTGAGCAGGGCAAGAAACTGGTCCTTGAGCCCGCCCAGTGCGATCCGGTCCTGCGGTCGCTTCGGACCGGCGACTGAGGGCTCGATGCTGGCGAGCTCGAGGTCGATCACCGTGGTGTAGTCGCACTGGCCGCGCGCGGGCATTCCGAACAGGCCCTGCGCCTGGTAATAGCGGCGCACGCTCTCGACCTGCTCGTCGCTGCGGCCCGTCGAGCGCAGGTAGCGGCAGGTGGTGTCGTCGACTGGAAAGTAGCCGATGGTCGCGCCGTACTCCGGCGCCATGTTCCCCAGCGTGGCCCGATCAGGCACGGAGAGGTGGGCGGCGCCTTCGCCGTGGAACTCGACGAACTTTCCGACCACGTGCGCCTGCCGCAGAAGCTCCGTAATGCGCAGGACCAGGTCGGTTGCGGTCACGCCTTCGCGCAGCCGGCCGTGCAGGTGCACGCCGACCACGTCGGGCAGCAGAAGGTAGACCGGCTGGCCGAGCATCGCCGCCTCGGCCTCGATCCCGCCCACGCCCCAGCCGACCACGCCGAGCCCGTTGATCATCGGCGTGTGCGAGTCCGTGCCGACGAGCGTGTCCGGATACATCACGCCATCCTTCTCCAGCACCCCGCGCGCCAGGAACTCGAGGTTCACCTGGTGGCAGATGCCGAAGCCCGGCGGCACGATGCGCATGTTTTCAAATGCCTGCATGCCCCACTTGAGGAAGCGGTAGCGCTCGCCGTTGCGGTGGAATTCCATCTCCATGTTGAGGCGCAGCGCATCGCTCTGGCCAAAATGGTCGACCTGGACCGAATGGTCGATCACCAGATCCACCGGCACCGAAGGCTGCACCCGAGCGACGTCAAGGCCGCGCCGGGCGATCGCTGAGCGCATCGCCGCAAGGTCCACGAGCAGCGGCACGCCGGTGAAGTCCTGCAGCAGCACCCGCCCGACCACGAACGGCACTTCCGCGGTGCGCGCGGCGCCCGGCTGCCATCGCGCGAGCGCCTCAACATCCTCGTCGCGCACGCGCTGTCCATCCAGGTGGCGCAGCACCGATTCGAGGAGGATGCGCAGGCTCACCGGCAGCCGCGAAATCGCGGCGAACCCCTCCTTCTCGAGCCGGGGAAGCGAGCAATACGTTCGCGGTCCCCCGGACGAGAGCTCCAGGCGCTGGCGTACATCGATCATCGTGCGCATAGGATGACGATGCGGCCGCGTTCGTTCCCGGTAGCGGTTACGAAGCCTCGGGGTTTGTCAGTGTTTCTGCTGCGGTGGACGGGAGAGGCGATGTCCATGAGGCCTAGTACGAGAAGAAATGGATCGAAAGGTGAATAAGTTTCGTTTTACTAATCCCTGGCGCCGGCTGAAGATGCCCCGAGGAGGATCCATTGACCGATACCGAGCTCGTCACCAGAACCCCGGGGGGCGACATGCACTCGCTTCAGGCGCTGATGCGCATGCACCACCGGATGCTTTACCGGACCGCGCGTGCCATCCTGCGCGACGATGCCGAGGCGGAGGATGCCGTCCAGGAAGCCTGCCTGCAGGCATATCGGGCGCTGGGGACGTTCCGCGGTGAATCCAAGCTCTCCAGCTGGCTCGTGCGGATCACGATGAATGAGGCGCTGATGCGGCGGCGGCGCAATGCGAAGGCGGTGGCACGAATGGATGTGGAACCCGATGACCTGGCGTCCGCCGACGCCGGGCCAGAGACGACCGCGCATGGCGGCGAAATGCGGCAGCTGCTCGAGGCGCGTATCGGCGCGCTGCCCGAAGACTATCGGGCGGTCTTCATAATGCGCGCGGTCGAGGAACTCAGCGTCGAAGAAACCGCCGCGGCGCTCGGAATCCCGGAGATCACGGTGCGCACGCGCTATTTCCGGGCGCGCAACCTGCTGCGCAAGTCCATGGCCGACGACCTCGATAAGCGCTCGAGCCTGGACTCTCCGCTGCTCATCACCGAGGAAGACCGCAGGCGGCTCGTGCGTCTGAGACCGCACGCGGCACTCTTGCGCGAGATCGACCGCGCAACGGTCGTTCTGCCCAAAGTAGCGCTCCTGGCGGATGCCGTTACGATGAACACGCAGGTTTTCTATACCGACGAGACCACCGGTGCGCGTCAGCACGTGAACCTGGTCTATCCGCAGGAGGCTGGTGGCTGCGCTTGCTGCGTTTCCATTCTGGCGCCAGTTGGGACGGCGCTGCTCGGCTTGTCGGCCGGGCAAGCCATCGAATGGGATTTCCCCGACGGTGTCCATCGGCGCCTGCGCGTCGACCAGGTGATTCACCACGACTGCCCGATCAATGTAGCGGTCGCTAGCTGAGCCCTTCGCGGGCTCACGCGACTTTTCTCTCGGCGCGCTGTTCTGCCGGTTTGGCGCCCTCGCACAAGTTCATCGCGCTGTTCACCATCGCCACGTGCGAGAACGCCTGGGGGAAATTCCCCAGGTGCCGCTTGGCGAACGGATCGTATTCCTCGGCAAGCAGGCCGACATCGTTGGCGAGGCCGACGAGCCGCTCGAACAGCCCGCGCGCCTCGTCGTTGCGCCCCTGCATGCGAAGGTTGTCGACGAGCCAGAAGCTGCACGCGAGAAACACGCCCTCGCCCGGCGGCAAGCCGTCGATCGACTCGCGGGTGCGGTATCGCTGCACCAGTCCGCCGACCATAAGCTCGCGCTGGATGGCGTGGACCGTCGCGACCATACGCGGATCCGTGGCCGGTAAGAAGCCTGTGATGGGAATCAGCAGCAGCGAAGCGTCCAGCTCCTCGGAGCCATAGCTCTGCACGAAGCAGCCGCGTTCAGCGCTCACCCCCTGGCGGCACACATCATCGTGGATCTCCTGGCGAAGCCGGCGCCAGCGGTCCAGAGGTCCAGGCAGGCCCATGCCCTCGACCATCTTGACCGCGCGGTCGAAGGCCACCCAGCACATGACCTTGCTATAGGTGAAGTGCCGGAGCGGACCTCGCACCTCCCACATCCCTGCGTCGGGCTGCTGCCAGACCTTTTCGAGATGCCCGAGAAGAGCGCGCTGCAGGTCCCATGCGACGTCGTGGCGTGAAAGGCCGACCTTGCAGCCCTGGTACAGGGCGTCCATGACCTCGCCATACACGTCAAGCTGGGTTTGGCAGGTCGCGGCATTGCCGATGCGTACTGGCGCGGAATTCTCGTAGCCCGGCAACTCGCCGATGACGCGTTCCCGCAGATGCCGCTCGCCGGCGATTCCATACATGATCTGCATCTGCGCCGGGCTGCCAGCCACCGCGCGCACCAGCCACTCGCGCCAGGCGCGCGCTTCGTCGTAGTAACCCGCGTCCATGAACGCCAGCAGCGTCAGCGTCGCATCACGCAGCCAGCAGTAGCGGTAGTCCCAGTTGCGCACGCCCCCGATCTTCTCTGGCAGCGAGGTCGTCGGCGCGGCGACGATGCCACCGGTAGGCGCGTAGGTGAGCGCTTTCAGCGTTATGAGCGAGCGGCGCACGGGCTCCGTCCAGGCGCCGCTGATGTTGGAGCGGCCGGCCCACTCGCGCCAGAAACGCTCGGTCTCCCCGAGCGCATCCGCTGCGCTGATTTTTTCAGGTGTCCCGAGGTGCGAAGGCGCGTACGAAAGAACAAAGGGCAGTTCCTCGCCTGCTTTGATCTCAAACTTAGCGACGGTCGTCAGGTCACGTCCCTTGAGCCGGACCGGTGAGCGGAGCACTGCCATGCAGGGCCCGGCGATCGCGCGGATCCCTTTGCCGTCGGGCATCCGGGTGACCCATGGCACCGCATTGCCATAGTCAAATCGCAGCACCAGCTCCATGTCCATCGTTACGCGGCCGCGCAATCCGGTAACGATGCGCACGAGATCGGCCTGCCCATTGCGCACCGGCATGAAGTCGATGAGCTTCGCCGCG
>Ga0075421_100009988_pt1 | contig 11706 bp, 9 predicted proteins | sample SoiMetdeltSBSDD5_FD_75292 | JGI IMG/M metagenome (GOLD analysis project Ga0075421, IMG submission 75292) | Bulk soil microbial communities from a Populus tree surrounding site in Tennessee, USA - Soil MetaG P. deltoides SBSDD5 | ecosystem: Environmental > Terrestrial > Soil > Tree plantation...
GCAACGACAATGACGACGACTGCGAAGACATCACCCTTCGCAATATCACCCGCACCGGGCCCTCTCCCGCCGACTGGTACACGGTCGCCGTCTTTAAGACCCGCCGTTTCCTCATCGATGGCGTCCTCTCGCCCTATCCCAACGGCAAGTCGATGCACGTCGCGGCGGCCAACTCCGAACACGGCGTCATCTCGAACGTAGTCATTGAAGGCGACTCTTCCGGCCGCGGCAGCGGCATCGAGCTCATCGATTCGCGCGCCGTCACAGTCAGCGCTTTCCAGATCCGCCGCGTAAAGAAGGGCGTCGTCACCTACTGCGGCCGCGCCTACTGTACCGGTCCCGACAAGCGCCTGGAGAGCCACCACGTCATCGGCCCCGGCGCAATCCGCGACTCAACCGACGCGCTGTTCCTCTATACGTCTAAAAACCTTGTCACTGGCGTTCTCACAAGCAATAACAAAACCAGCCTCCGCTTTGGCGCCGACGCCCGCCTGAATGCCATCACCGGCTGCTACTTCCAGGAGTCTGCCGTCACGTCCGCCGAAGCCGCTGCCCGCAACACGATTCAAGCCACCGTTGGATGGCCGCCTGTGCGGTAAACTACACAATTCATGCCCTTTCGACTCGACAATCGCGTGGCCCTGGTGACGGGCGGCGCCAGTGGCATTGGGGAAGCAACCTGCCGCGTGCTTTCCGCCGCTGGCGCAACCGTAGTTGTCGCCGATCTAAACTCCGAAGCGGCGCAAAAACTGGCTGCTGAGCTCGGAAACGCACAGGCCCTTCCGCTCGACATCGCCAACGAATCGGCGGTCAACACCGGTTTGGGTGCCCTAGACCGCCTCGACATTCTCGTCAACAACGCCGGCATCGGCCTCGTCGGCAGCATCGAAGAAACCTCGCTTGCCGACTTTGAACGGCTCATGCTGGTCAACGTCACTGGCATGTTCCTGGTGACCCGCGCTGCCGTGCCTAAACTGCTCGCCACAAAGGGCAATATCGTCAACATCGGCTCCGTCGCCGGGGTCGTCGGAATCAAAAAACGTTACGCATACTGCGCCACCAAAGGGGCAGTTGTCGCGATCACTAAACAGTTGGCCGTTGAATATGCCCAGCAGATCCGCGTGAACTGCATCTGTCCGGGAACGGTCGATTCTCCCTTCGTGGAGGGTTATCTGGAAAAGTATCATAAACATGAAAAAGAAAAGGTAAGACAGGAGTTGAATCAGCGCCAGCCAATCGGTAGACTGGGGAGGCCTGAAGAGATTGCTAACCTGGCGCTTTACCTGGCTTCAGACGAAGCAGCATTTATAACGGGGTCCATTGTGACCATTGACGGTGGTTGGACTGCAGCCTAACTGCGGAACAGCCGATACATGAGGAATGGGCACGGACGGCCAATCGGTCGCCTGTCCCGGGGGAGAGTAATAGATCGATGGCGCGTATTCTTTCCGTACTCTTACTGTTGCTATCAGTGACGCATTCATTCGCCGCGACGACGGCCACCAAGAAAACAACCCCACGCCGCACCACCACGGTGCGCACCGCCAAGAAACCGGTGGTTAAGACGAAGGCCATAGTTCCTGCCAATTCTTTGGTTAGCACTCGGCGGACTTCGTCGACTCGTCGCGCCGTGTCGACTCCCGCATCACGCCGAGCCCCCGTCAAGCGTGCCCGCGCCTCGCGCGGCCGCCGCGGAGTGTCAGCCGGCGTGTGGAAGGTGTCGAGCTTTGCCGATTCGACCGTCGGAGACGTCGTCGATGGCGAAGACCTCAACGTCCGTAGAGCGGCTGTCGAAGCGATGCACGGCCTCAACGGGACCGTCGTTGTGGTCGACCCCAACACCGGCCGAATCCTCACAATCGTGAATCAGCAGTTGGCGCTGAAGAGCGGCTTTATTCCCTGCTCCACCATTAAGGTTGTTGTCGGCATGGCCGCGCTGAGCGAGGGTTTGATCGACCGCACGACTCCGATGCGCCTTAGCCGCCGCTTGACGCTCGATCTCACTGAAGCGCTGGCCCGCTCCGATAATCAGTTCTTTGCCAACCTCGGCGTCAAGATGGGCTTCGAGAAGGTCTCCTATTACGCCCGGTTATTCGGACTCGGCGAGCGCGCCACGCTCGGCCTCGAGGGTGAGATGCCCGGCCGGCTTCCCACCGAGCCCCCGAAGTTCGGAGGCGTTGGCATGATGTGCAGCTTCGGTGAAGGCATCACGCTCACCCCCCTTCAACTGGCCGCGATGATGAGTTCTATCGCCAATGGCGGCACGCTGTATTATCTGCAGTACCCACAGGATCAGGAGCAGGTCGCGAACTTCGTGCCCCGCGTCAAGCGGCAACTCGACATCGCCCAGTACATCCCCGACATCAAGCCGGGCATGATGGGTGCCGTCGAATATGGAACCGCGCGCCGCGCTGCTTACGATCCCAACGAACCGATCCTCGGCAAGACCGGCACCTGCACCGATCGTAATTCGCCCACCCACATGGGCTGGTTCGGTTCCTTCAACGATGTCGAGAAGAATAAACTCGTCGTTATCGTTATGCTTACCGGTGGCAGGCATGTCAACGGCCCGGTTGCCTCGGGCGTCGCCGGCGAAGTCTACAAACGCCTGTCCGGCCAACAATACTTCGCCCAAGAGCGCCAAACCTCCCCGGTACAACTAGTCCAGTCGGCCTGCTGTCTGCAATAGGCGAAAATGGGCGGATGCTTCGCATCGCCTTTGCCCTAACCCTCGCCTGCGCCTTGCAGGCCGCCGAACCTGTATTTGAAAAGCGGGACATCTTTCCGCCTGAGCACTGGCACAATCACTCCTCAAGCGTCGTCGAACTTCCCAACGGCGACCTGTTCGCCGTCTGGTACAACGGCTCCGGTGAACGCACGGCCGACGATGTGAAGATCGAAGGCGCGCGCCTGCGCAAGGGCCAGAAGAACTGGGACCCGCGCTTCACCATCGCCGATACGCCCGGATTCCCCGACTGCAACCCCGCCCTCTTCCTCGACTCGAAACAACGCCTCTGGCTCTTTTGGCCCGTCATCATCGCCAATGAGTGGCACACCGGGCTCTTGAAGTATCGCGTCTCCACCGACTACAAAGGGCCCGGCGCGCCGAAATGGCAGGAGAAGGAATCGTGGCTCGTCATTCCGCGCGATTTTGCCGCGAGCGTCAAGCGACAGGCCGAAGCGAACTTCCCCAACGACCCCCACGTCATGGGCATGATTCCCAAAGCTGCCGACAAGTACTTCGCCCGCATGGGCTGGATGCCGCGAGCCCGGCCCACGGAACTCCCTGGCGGCCGCCTGCTCGTACCTCTCTACTCCGACGGCTTCGATTTCTCCCTTGTCGCCATCACCGATGACGGCGGCGCCACTTGGTCCACAAGCGAACCAATAGTCGGCAATGGCCCCGTGCAGCCCACCATCGCCCGCCGCCGCGACGGTTCTCTAGTCGCCTACTTTCGCGACAACGGCCCGGCTCCCAAGCGAATCCTCCAAAGCGAGTCCCGCGACCAGGGGATCACTTGGTCCAAGCCAATCGATACCCAATTTCCCAATCCCGGCGCGGGCATCGAGGTTCAGGTGCTCCGCGACGGAACCTGGGCTCTGCTCTACAACGATCTGGAAAGCGGACGCTGGTCGCTCGCCCTCTCGCTCAGCGACGACGAAGGCAAATCCTGGAAATGGACGCGTCATGTCGAACGCGACGAGACCAATAAGCCGCCATCCAGCTTCCACTATCCATCCATGCTGGAGGGACGTGACGGCACTCTGCATTTGACCTATAGTTACTTCCAGAACCACATTCCAGCAGGCGGACCACGAAAAACGATCCGCTACGCGCACCTCAACATAGATTGGGTCAAAGCGTCCGTTCACTAGGGAGCACTTCCATGAAGCCGACCGCTGTCATCCTCTTTCTCGTCCTGCTCTCCTGCGCTCCAAAGCCCACGCCTCCAGCCCCTCAGGGAAAGGCCATCGCGCCGGAATTGAAGGGCATGGGCGAAATGACGTTCAACGCGACAGCCCAACGCCCCGAAGCCCTCCGCTTCGTCCGCCAGGGACTCGCGCTGGTCTACGCCTTCAACCACGACGAGGCCGCACGCGCTTTTCGCGAGGCTGCCCGACTCGATCCAAACTGCGCAATGGCGTACTGGGGACTTGCGCTCGCCCTCGCGCCAAACATCAACGACCCCGTGCCCGCGCCCGAACGCGAACAGGAAGCCTTCGAAGCCATCGCCAAGGCACGCACCCTCTCCGCGCAGGCGCCCGAATCCGAACGCGCCTACATCGACGCCCTTTCGAAACGCTTTTCCGCCGAGAAGGGAAAGGACCGCCTCACTCTCAACAAGGCCTATGCCGCCGCAATGAAAGAGGTGGCGCTGAAGTATCAAAGCGATCCCGATGCACAGGTCTTGTACGCCGACGCAGTCATGAACACAATGCCCTGGCAGTATTGGGGCAAAGACGGCCGCGCCCGCCCCGAGATTCCTCCTGTCGTCGAACTCATCGAACGCACCATGAGCCGCTGGCCCGATCACACCGGCGCAAACCATCTCTACATCCACTTGGTCGAAGCTTCCACTACGCCCGAACGTGCCACCGAGGCAGCCGAGCGGCTGGCCAAACTCGCTCCCGCCGCGGGCCACCTGGTCCACATGCCCTCGCATATCTACATTCGCACTGGACGCTACGCCGATTCGATGAAGGCGAACAGCGACGCCGTCAAGGCCGACGATTCCTACCTCACCCAGTGCCGCATGCAAGGCCTTTATCCAATGGCCTATCACCCGCATAACTGGCACTTCCTGGCAGTGTCGGCCATGCTGCACGGCGATGGCGCGCAGGCAGTCGACGCTTCGCGCAAGATGGCCAAGCGGCTGCATCATGACGTCATGGCGCAGAAGGAGTGGGCGCTCATCCAGTATTACTTCGCCTATCCCATGTTCGCCATGGCGCGATTCGGACAGTGGGACCAGATTCTTGCCGAACCACAGCCCGACACAAAGCTCCGTTGGGCCACGGCCGTCTATCACTACACACGCGCGCTCGCCTCGCTGGCCAAGAACCAGGTGCCACAGGCTTCGGCGGAACTTGCCAAGCTGAAGTCCGTTGCAGCCGAGCCCATATTCAAGGAACTCACGGTCGGTGGTTTCAATGGCATGCCCCAACTGTTGGAAATCGGCGTCTCAGTGATTGAAGGTGAAATGGCCGGCAAGCGCAAAGACTACGCCCAGGCGGTTCGGTTGCTCGAGCACGCCGTCCGCGTGGAAGACGGCCTCAATTACAACGAGCCGCCCGATTGGTATTATCCGGCCCGCCATTCGCTTGGCGCCGTGCTGCTCGAAGCTGGCCGCCCCGCGGAAGCGGAAACGGTCTTTTGGGAAGATCTGCGGCGTAACCCCGAAAACGGGTGGGCCTTGATTGGCCTCATCCGCAGTCTCCGCGCCCAGTCGAAGACGGAACGAATCGATGAACTCCAGAAGCGCTTGGACAAAGCCTGGGCTAAGGACGCGCCGAAGCCCACATCCTCGCGAATCCTCTGACGGCTACGGCTGCTTCAGCACCAAGTGCTGATTCGCGCCGACTTTCTCCATCCGCTGCGTCCTGCCGTCCGGCCAGCGAATGTCGAGTGTCGCCTCCGTTGCCGCGCCCAATCCAAAGTGCAATCGAAGTCCGTTCGAGGAGTAGAAGCTCGACTGACTCAAGACTTCTTGCGCCTGCGTACGCCCGCCATAACGTGCCACCACGCGCGTGCCCGGAGGCGCACCGCGCACTCCCAGCCAATTCGCTTTGCCTTTGGGAGCGCTGAGATCGTTTCGCAATAGCGCCGGAGGTTCGTGCAGATTGACGACCAACACGTCGAGGTCGCCATCATTGTCATAGTCGCCAAAGGCCGCGCCCCTGCTTGCATGCGCTTCCGCGAGCGCGGGACCCGCCTGATCGAGCAGTTCTTCAAATCGCGTCGCTCCAGTGGCGCCCAGCCCACGAAACAACACCGCTGGGGTGCGGAACGGATACGCGGGTAGCGTCGCCTCCATTTCCGGATATACGCTGCCCGTCACGTAAAACAGGTCCGGCCAGCCGTCGTTGTCGAAGTCGCCGATCGCCGCGCCCCAGCCGACGAACCGCGTCTCCACGCCCAGCCCGCTCGCGATCGTCGCATCTTCAAAATTCGCCTTGCCTGTGTTGCGGTACAGCACGTTTGTGTCGTCGGAGAAATGGGTCTTGAAAATGTCGAGCGCGCCGTCGAGGTTGTAGTCGCCAATTCCCAACCCCATGCCCGCCTGCTCCATACCGTCTTCGTTCAACGCCACTCCGCGCTCGAGCCCCTGCTCGGCAAACGTCCCATCATGCTTGTTGCGGAAGTAGAAGCTCGATGTCGAATCGCTCGCTACATACAGATCCCTCCAGCCATCGTCGTCGAAGTCAGCCGCCACCGCTGTCATGAGATAGCTCCCTGTTGCCGCCGCAATTCCCGACTTCGCCGACACGTCGCTGAACTTCCCGCCTCCGTCGTTGTGATATAGCCACCCGCGCCCCGGCGGCAATCCACGCGGCCCGCAGTTCACTGCAACGCCCTTCCACGTGCAGTTGGCCGACTCGCCGGGCTTCGGCACGCGCGCCGGATCGAACTCCAGATAGCTCGCCGTGAACAGGTCGGGCCGCCCATCGCGGTCGTAGTCGATAAACGTCGCCCCCGATCCCCAATGCCGCTGCTTCGTCACCAGTCCCGCCGCCGCTGCGACATCGGTGAACGTGCCGTCGCCATTGTTCCGATAGAGAGCGTTGTTGCCCCAAAACGTCAGGAAGAAGTCGGTATCGCCGTCGCTGTCGTAGTCGCCCAACGCGACTGAAGAGGCCCACCCCACACGCCGCAACCCTGCCTTCGCCGTCACGTCCTCAAACGAACCGTCGCGTAAGTTGCGGTAGAGGCGCAACGAAGCCTCGGACGGATCGCCGTCCAATCGCGTCCCGGTCAAAACAAGAGCGTCTAGCCAGCCGTCACTGTCGTAGTCGATCCATGCCGCCCCACATCCAACCGATTCCAGAATGTATTCTTTGCGGTCGGCGCGCCCATAGTGAACCAATTGCCGCAAGCCCGCCTCCCGCGCCACATTCACAAACCGGCCGTGATACGGAAGTCCGCTTGGCTTCCCGCGCGGCACCGCGCGTACACCCCGCGATGCGATGCCCTGCGCAAACAATAGCGTCGCCGGCACAACCAGTAACCCCAAATACCGCGCCCGCATCATTTCACCTGTATTCGGAAATCCACCGTTAGCACAAGCGCGTCCTTCTGCACGGTGATCGCGGTGACATCGAAACGCGTGAGTTTTTTCTGTACTGTCTGCGTCGTCACGCTGGTTTCGAGGATCGACTTCGCCAGCCCCTCGATCGGCCACTTGATCTGGCTGTCGAGCGTCTTCGCCAGCGCGTTGCGCACCTGCCGCGAATAGTAGGTCTCGCGCCCCCGCGTCTCTACATAGACGTCTTTGAATTCCATCGCACCGCCCTTGTAAATCGGCGTGGCGAGAATGATCAGGTCGAAGGAGTCGCCCAGTCCCACACACCTGCCGAACATATTCAGCGCGCTCCTCCCGCTGAATTTCGACTCAACGCGCAGCCGCCCGCCCGCTTCGCCCACCTTCGGATTCTCCAAGTAGGCGAAGCTGCACTTCGTGGAATGATTTCCCTTCACGTATCTGCGTCCGTCCTGGCTGAACAATTGCGCCGACAACATTCGCTGCAACGTCACAAACGACAACTCGACTTCGGTCGCCGCGCCGCCTGGGCGCACCGCCGCCAGAAACAGAACCAATCCCACCAATCTGCGCATCTTCAAGGCCAGTGTAGCGTTAGACTCAATCCATGCGAACCTACCCGCCGGCGGCTGTTCTTTTTCTCGCTCCCGCGCTCCTTTTTGCGGACGCCGCCCGCGATGCCGAAATCGCCCGCCTAGCCGAAGCATTGCGTCCAAAGCTCGTCGAGATGCGCCGCGACTTTCACATGCACCCCGAGCTCTCCAATCGTGAAGAGCGCACGTCGCGTGTCATCGCCGAACGCCTCCGCGCTCTCGGTTTCGACGACGTGAAAACCGGAGTGGCGAGCCATGGCGTCGTCGCTCTCCTCAAAGGTGCGAAACCGGGACCAGTCGTCGCACTGCGCGCCGACATGGATGCTCTACCCGTCGAAGAGACCATTGACGTCCCCTACAAATCGCGAAACGCTGGCGTGAAGCACGCCTGCGGCCATGACGTCCACATGGCCGTGCAACTCGGGGTCGCCGAAATCCTCTCCAAGATGCGCGCCAATCTCCCAGGTTCCGTGAAATTGATCTTCCAACCCGCCGAAGAAGGCGCGCCGAAAGGCGAGCAGGCCGGCGCGCGCCAGATGGTGAAGGAGGGCGCTCTCGACAATCCACGGCCCATCGCGATCTTCGGATTGCATACCGATCCCTCGTTGCAAGCTGGCCAGTTGGGATTTGTTTCCGGACCGATGCTCTCCAGCGCCGACCGATTTACCGTTCGCATCAAAGGCAAGAAGTCGCACGCCGCCTGGCCGCACTTGGGCATCGACCCCATTGTCGTCGCCTCGGAAGCCGTACTGGCCCTGCAGACCATCCGCAGCCGCCGCATCGATCCGCAGGATCCCATCGTCCTCACTATCGGGAAGATTGAGGGCGGCAATCGGGAAAACATCATCGCCGACGAAGTGCGCCTCCTCGGCACGATTCGAACCCTCAACGAAGACACTCGCAGCCGCATCGAAAAGCTGATGCGCGAAGTCCTGGGAGGCATCACATCGGCGCACGGCGCGAGCTATGAGATGGACCTGGAGCGGCAGTATTCGGTGACGACCAATCCCGAACCTCTTGCGTCGCTCACCCGCCCGGCCATGGAACGCATCGCCGGCAAAGCAAACGTCGTTGTTCAGAAGCCTGTCAGCGGAGCCGAGGACTTCTCTGAATTCCAGAAAGTCATCCCGGGATTCTTCTATTGGCTCGGAGTGGCCAACAGACAGCGCGGAATTACCGCCTCTCTTCACACCGCTGACTATGACGTCGATGAGGAGTCGCTGGTGCTTGGTGTCAAGACCATGACCGCGATTGCACTGGATGCTTTGGAGCGCGGCCGGTAGTATTTGTTATCACACGAAACCTGGAACAAACCCCTTCACACCACACGCGCGTAGGCGTACTATATAGGCGGCTACAAGTTTCATAGCACCGGCTCATATAGCTACCTGAGGAGGTGAAGGCCATGTTTGATAGCCTCGATGAGCAAATTAAGCAGGATGATCGAGCAGCCAGTAGCACCAAAGAAAGAGTATTGGTCTGGGTATCAGTCGCCGTAGTCAGCGTTGTTGTCTTCGGCGGACTGTACATGGGAATTCGCCTGCTGGACTAATTGTTCGGCACGCGCACCAAACTAATCGCAGACGCACGAGTCAAGACACATTCCGGTGGCGGGGTGCGTCTTGACTCGTTTTTGTTTTGGATTATCGTGTTTACTTGCTGATTGGCGTCTCGTCTTCGCCCGTCACGGCGACTACCGTACCGGTAGTCGCGGCAGCTATAATCACACCCGCGATCACAGCCTTCGCGGCGATCCCCATCCCAACACCGGCGGCTGTACCAGCGGCCGTTCCACCCGTGGCTGCGCCTCCGGAAGCGGCGCCAGCGGCGCCACCAGCAGCCGCACCCGCAGCGGCGCCTGCCTTGCTGGAGCACTTCTCCTCCAACCGTTTGATCTGCCCGGCTTGCACCACATGGGTCGCGCCCGCGGCTGGCTTCGCCTCCGGCACCTGCGAACCGGTCACTTCGATGCGGTGACCAACATACTGATCCAGATTTCCCCGCAACTCGACCACTACGCCCGCCGCCTCGTCGGTGAGAAAATATCTGCCGTCTTTCTTCACCACGCATCCGGTGACCAGCGCTGGACCCGACGCTCCGGCCTCCGACGGGACTTCGAATTCGAGTGCGCGCCCAGCGGCCATTGCGGCAATTGTCACACCGCGGGCATTCGTCACGCGGAAGTTGCCACTATGGGCCATTACTTGAATCTTGTTCGCCGCCGTAAGCTGCACTGCCGCTTCCGCTCCCGCGCCTACCGGGACAACACGTAGGCTTCGCGCTTCCATGACGTAGTTCGAAGCGTTGTTGCCTGCGCCCGTCAATTGACCCGTGCCACGCTGCAACACCATGCGGTCGGCATACACTGTCCCCTTCGATCCCGACGCCAGTTGCACGCTCACGCCGTTGTTCAATCGCAGATCGCTCGCCGTGCGCCCCGTCTCCACGGTCGTTCCCTCAAATAGCGTCCCATTTCCGTTCACCGTGGTCTGGTCCATGCGCACCCCGCCACGGGCCGTCGCCACTCCTATGACCGGCGACGCAGCCATCCCAGCCGACAACTGCGCCGAAAGAATCACTGCCAGTCCGAACTGTAAGTTCATCACCTGTATGCTCCTCGTGCTTTCAAAGACTCTTGTTGTATTTGTGCGAACTGACCCCGCCGTGCCGCAACAACACTGAAAGAATTCTCGCGTTTGGGAGAGTCCCTCTGCCCTTCCGCCACTGAAAAGGTGTGATCAGGACGGAAACATATCACCTCTTATTCATCGGCTCGCGACGCTGGGTTGTGGAGCTGAACCATGCCTGAGAAATTTCCGAATGCTCTATCACCCCGGCCTAGAGTAAATACCCGCCGCGCTCTCTTACTCCTGTTTATACCTGTCCTACTTTTGTCCATCGCGCAGCTCGCCGCTGCTCTCTTCGAAGCCTCCGGCACGCTTCCCCACCTCGAGTGGGCCCAACTTCTCAACCCCTTCGACCACCATCCCCATCTTCTGCTCGCCGATCTTGAACCCAGCCGTGCCGCAGCGCATTGGGAACAGATCCGCGTGCTGCACCCCCTTTATGCGCCCGCTTGGATTCGTCTCGGACTCGACCAGGAGAGGGAGGGCCACAATGCCGCCGCCGAACGCTCGCTTCTCCGTGCGGCCGCACTCGACCACACCTTCCTGCCGCAATGGACACTCGCGAACTACTACTTCCGCCAGGGACACGAAGACCTGTTCTGGACCCACGCCCGCCACGCTGCGTCTGTCTATCAAGGCGACCTCACCGGAGTGTTCCACCTCGCGCTCCGGCTCGAAGACGATCCCCGCCGTGTTTGGGAACGCCTGACACCACCCTACGCGCCTGCGCGCATCGATCTCGTGCGAGTCCTTCTCTCCACCGGCCGCCTTGCCGCCGCGGCCAGTGTCGCCGATCTCATGGCTGCCGCGCATCTCCGAGGCACGCGCGAACTCCTGCTCGAAGCCTGCGCCCTGGCAAACGAGCGTGGGGAGGTCGCCGCCGCGCTCGCCTTTTGGAATGCTGCCGCGCGCAACGGTTGGATCGCCCGTCCCGTTCTCGATGTCGCCCGTGGCGTTCTATTGGCCGATGGCGCATTCCAGCATCAGCCCATGGGGACCTGCTTCGACTGGCGCACGCCACGGCAGGAGGGCGTTTCGCTCCACGTTGGCGCGCCCGCCGGACTACGCATCGAAATGACGGGACGCCAGGCCGCCGATACCGTCCTTGCGGCCGTGCGCATTCCCGTCCAACCGCACCACCGGTACCGCCTCGCCTGGCGCTACACAACTGCCCTCGGCCGCAACTCTTCGAATCCCGTCTGGCGCATCAACGGCACCGTCGTAGCT
>Ga0075421_100009991_pt1 | contig 11706 bp, 11 predicted proteins | sample SoiMetdeltSBSDD5_FD_75292 | JGI IMG/M metagenome (GOLD analysis project Ga0075421, IMG submission 75292) | Bulk soil microbial communities from a Populus tree surrounding site in Tennessee, USA - Soil MetaG P. deltoides SBSDD5 | ecosystem: Environmental > Terrestrial > Soil > Tree plantation...
ATCGAAATCGAAAGTGAATTGGGCAAAGGCACCACGTTCCGCCTGATCTTTCCGGTACGCAAGGCGTCCGGCGCCGGCGCAAACGCGGAAGAGGACGGCGCGGCTGCAGAACCGCTGCATATCCTCTTCATTGACGATGAGCCGCTCCTCCGCGAGTTGCTTAAGGAACTGCTCGAGCACGACGGTCACCAGATCGAAGTCAGCGACAGCGGCCAATCGGGCATCGAAGCCTTTCGCCTGGCCAGCCAGCAGGGACAGCCGTTTGACGTGGTGATCACCGACCTTGGAATGCCCTATCTGGACGGGCGGCAGGTCGCCAAAATCCTCAAAACCGAGTCACCCTCCACACCCGTGATTATGCTTACCGGTTGGGGCGCGTTCATGAAGGAAGACGGCGCTTTGCCCGCGCAGGTGGACGGCGTGCTGAGCAAGCCGCCGCGTTTGAGAGAACTGCGCGAGACATTGTTGCGTGTGACCTCCGACGGGGCCGTTTCCCGCGGGTAATTCTCCCCGCTACTCAAGGAAAAACGTGACGCACGGTGGCTCGAAGCACCCCGCTGACTACGGCGCGATCGCGGTCATTTCGGCTCCAAGACGGGACTGTCACTCGGCTCGACTCGCCCGCGCTCGCTTCGCAATATGCACACACAGCGAGACTGCGATAACCAGGTATCCAATTCCCAACGCGGGAAGGACGGCATAGGAACATGCCCAGCACCAGTCCACCAGGACTTTCACAGCTTCCGGATTGAGATTCTGTATCTCGGCATCAGAGGGTTTCGGAATATGCTTCAGAATAGCGAAGCTGAGCGGCGCCAAGCCGGCTACCGTGGACATCGCAACGAGTATTTTTAGATCCGTGAGTTTATCTTTCATACCAGGCAATTGGATCGTCGGTCAGATCCTTCTTCCGCTGATCTGAAAGCGCAAGATTCGTAACGGAGTCGCCTTTCCCTTTTGGCCAATTTATACTTCGCGCCAGGACGAGAGGGAGGGTAGAAATGCGCCGAACCAATGCTGCCGATTAGTCCATGACCGACGAGACCACCACTGACTTCCCCGAGTCCGTCCAGACTGAGCCGGAGGTGGAAGATCTGCTGACGCGGCCAGGTGTTCTGGTCGATTCCATCGCGACCATTACCAGCCCCCTGATCATCCTCGGCGCGGGCGGCAAGATGGGACCCACTCTCGCTGTAATGGCACGCCGCGCCGCGATCGCCGCCGGGCATGACCTGAAGATCGTCGCCGTGAGTCGGTTTAGCGACACGCTGTCGAGGCAATGGCTCGAAAAGCAAGGGGTAACCACGATTCCATCCGATCTGCTGGATGCGCGAGCGCTCCATGAATTGCCGGACACCGCAAACATCATCTATCTCGTCGGCCAAAAGTTTGGCACAACGAACAATCCCGCAGCGACCTGGGCGATGAACACCGTTCCGCCTGCCCGCGTCGCGGAACGATATCCTCGGGCGCGAATCGTGGCCCTCTCCACCGGCAATGTTTATCCCCTTTCGGAAGCAGGCCACGGTGGCTCTTTGGAGACGGATCCACTGACGCCCCTTGGAGAATATCCCAACGCCGCAGTCGGACGCGAACGGGTATTCGAGTACTTTTCCACTCGCAACGGAACCCCTCTCGCTTTAATCCGGCTCTTCTACGCGGTCGAGTTGCGCTACGGCGTGCTCGTTGACATCGCACGAAAAGTTTACGGCGGCGAAGCCATCCAACTCGACAACGGCTACTTCAACTGCATCTGGCAAGGCGATGCCAATGAGATGATCCTCCGCGCTTTGGCGCTGGCTGAATCGCCACCGACTGTTTGGAACCTCTCTCGGCCCGAAATCTTTTCGGTGCGTGAGGTCGCCACCCGGTTGGGCAAACTCCTCGGTCGCAACCCTCAGTTCACCGGCGCCGAAACTAAGACCGCTCTTCTCGGTAATTCAGCGAGGCTTTGTGCCGCCCTCGGTCCGCCACCCACTCCGCTGGACACGATGCTCCGCTGGATTGCGCATTGGGTGAAGCTGGGCGGACGGAATCTCGGCAAACCCACCCACTTCGAGGTTCGCGATGGCAACTACTGAACAACTCCAGAAGCGACTGGGCGAAGGTCTTGTCATTCCCGCTTGCCCGCTGGCGCTGAACGCCCAACGCAAGTTCGACGAACGCCACCAGCGTGCGCTGGTTCGTTACTACGCCGCCGCGGGCGCGGGCGGCCTGGCGGTGGGAGTGCATACCACACAATTCGCAATCCGCGATCCAAAGATCGGCTTGTTCCGGCCGGTGCTCGAATTGGCGGCCCTGGAGATGAATCGTTCGGCCGCCTTGGTGAAGATCGGCGGGATTTGCGGCCAGACAAAACAAGCCATCGCCGAGGCCGGATTGCTCCGCGAACTGGGTTACCACGCCGGCCTGCTCAGCCTCGGCGCGTTGCGCGACACCGACGAAACTAAACTCATCGAACATTGCCGCGCGGTCGCCGGGATTATCCCGCTGCTTGGGTTTTACCTTCAACCTGCCGCGGGCGGACGATTGCTTCCCTACTCGTTCTGGCGCCGATTTGCAGAAATCGATAACATCGTCGCCATCAAGATCGCGCCCTTCAACCGTTATCAAACGCTCGATGTGATTCGCGCCGTCGCCGAGAGCGGGCGCGACGACATCGCGCTCTACACAGGCAATGACGACAATATCGTCATGGACCTGCTTACGCCGTTTCGATTTCGCGTGGACGGAAAAATGGTTGAACGCCGAATTGTCGGCGGTTTACTGGGCCACTGGGCCGTCTGGACGAAGACGGCGGTCGAGCTTCACGCCGAGTGTCGTCAGGTTGCTCGGTCTGGACAGCCGGTTTCGACCGACCTGCTACGGCGCAGCGTTGAAGTCACCGACGCCAACGCGGCGCTTTTCGACGCCGCCAACGACTACTTCGGGTGCATTGCCGGCATCCACGAAGTCCTGCGTCGCCAGGGATTGTTGGAGGGAATCTGGTGCCTCGACCCGAACGAAGGTTTAAGTCGGGGCCAAGCTGACGAAATCGATCGTGTCTGCGCAGCCTATCCGCACTTGAACGACGATGAATTCGTTGCCAGTCATTTGCCCGATTGGTTGGCTGATTAAGCCGAAGGTGAAGCGATGGGTGCGACACCACGGAAAGCGGTTGCGCGGAGCGCGCCCATCTTGGGCGCAGCAGCTCTGAACAGTCCGGAAAGTCGGGAAGTTTTCCAAACCGCATCTCTGCGCGGACGCGCTGCGGCCTGGAAGGCCGCGGTCCGTTGGGTTTGCAGCTTGCCGCGACAGGCTCACCTGTGGTCATATTGAATCGCTCCTGCGAAAGCAACCGCATCGCCATTATGCAATTCATCCTGGCCAAGCGACCGCTGCCTCCCCTCGTCTGGGTATGTTATCTCCTCATCGCCTCTCTCAAAGGGGCCGCCGCCGAGGCGGACCTGATCCTGCATCATGGCAGGATCGTGACCGTGGACTCGCAGTTCACAGCGCACGAGGCCATAGCCGTCACAGGTAATCGAATCACCGCCGTTGGCAACAACGACTCAGTCCTCAAGCACAAAGGACCGTCCACAAAGGTGGTTGATCTCGCAGGAAAGATGGTAATGCCGGGACTCATCGACTCGCACGTTCATCCCGATGCGGCCATGACCGAGTTCGACCATCCCATTCCACCCATGGAATCCATCCAGGACGTGCTCGATTACATCAAAGCGCGCGCTGCGGTCGTCCCGGAAGGAGAATGGATTTCGCTGCGGCAGGTGTTCATCACGCGGTTGCGCGAACAGCGTTACCCCACGCGCGCCGAACTCGATGCCGCGGCGCCGCGTCACCCGGTCAGCTTCGCGACGGGACCGGACCAAATGCTCAACACGCTGGCCCTCAAGTCGGCCGGCATTGACCGCAATTTCAAAGTCACTGACGGCGGACCCGGCCACGTGGAACGGGATCCGAAAACAGGCGAACCGAACGGCCTGCTGCGTGGGCTGGGCCGGTTCGTAAAAATGAAGGAATCCGGCACGCAGCCTGCCGAAGAGGATCACTACCGGCGAACATTGGACCTCTTCAAAGACTACAATTCCGTCGGCCTGACAACGGTATGCGACCGCAACGCTTCTCCCGTCTCCATCGAGCGATACCAAAAGATGCACGAGCGGGGCGATCTGCCGGTACGATTGGCGATCTCTCACAGCATCGCCACGCTGGGTCCGATCGAAGAGGTTCAACAACGAATCCGCGCCGTCGCCGAACATCCACTCCGGCGCGGCAACCCGATGCTGCGGATCATCGGCATCAAGACCTTTCTCGACGGCGGCATGCTGACGGGCAGCGCTTACATGCGTGAGCCGTGGGGCGTGAGCAAAATCTACGGAATCACCGATCCGAATTACCGCGGCGTGCTCAACATCCCTCGCGAACGCCTGTTGCCCATCGTGAAGACTGCGACTCAAGCCGGCCTGCAGTTCACCGCCCATTCGGTCGGCGACGGCGCGGTGCACACGTTGCTCGACGTGTACGAGGAGATCGACCGCACCACGCCGGTGCGCAAGACGCGAGCCTGTATCACGCATTGCAACTTCATGAGCCGAGAAGCCGTCGAACGGGCTGCGCGGCTCGGGGTGGTTATCGACATCCAGCCCGCCTGGCTCTATCTCGACACGCGCACGCTCGTGAGCCAGTTCGGCTACGATCGCCTCCGTTACTTTCAACCGTTGAAGAGTATTTTCGCCCAGGGCGGCATCGTCGGTGGTGGCTCGGACCACATGCAGAAGATCGACTCGTTGCGCGCGACCAATCCGTACAATCCGTTTCTCGGGATGTGGATCGCCATCACGCGTCAGGCGCGCTGGTATGAGGGAAAACTTCATCCCGAAGAAGCGCTCACCCGCGAGCAAGCCATCCAATTCTACACCCGGAACAACGCCTACCTCCTCTTCCTCGATGACCAGGTCGGATCGCTGGAGCCTGGCAAGCTCGCCGATATGATCGTTCTCGACCGCGACCTCCTCCGATGCCGCGAAGACGAGATTAAGGACGTGCAGGTGTTAGACACTTACGTGGATGGCAAGAGGGTCTTTGGAAGGCGGTAGCAGGGTCGTTAGGCGACCTACCCGACATCAAGGTGAAACTGGTCACCCTTCTTTGCAGCTTTCTGCAATGCTTGTAGGCACTTCTTCAGGTCCGAGCGTAAATCACCAACGTCAACCCCCTCATCCTCACAAAGCGTCGCCCACTTGCCCTTGTCCTTTCCTTCTAAAGCGCCAAGCAACGCCTCGAACGTGATTACTGCATCCGCACAACTGTGCCACTCCTTCTGCTTAGAAAGCTGCTTGGCATACTTAGATGCAAACGCCTCACCAGCGAACTCCTCGTAGAGGCTCGGATTCTCGAAGAGAAACCAACTTAGTGTTGGCACTTTGAGCTTTCTCGCTATTCGATCCAAACTCCCCAGAGCATTTGCGATGGCGTAACCATACCTGGAGCGACGTGTCCCGTGGACTTGAGAATGATTGCCGTACTGTTTGACATAGTGTTGTCTGTGTCGACCTGGCCGAGCGATTCTTCGTCGTGCTTTTAACTACGTGATCCATGTGGTACGGGCAAGCGCCTGGTTTTGCTCAGGACACGCGTCCTTCCCAACAACCAAAAGGTGGGGCAAGACTCCGTCGAGCCGATTCTACCGTCGCAGACGGTGCGAGCGTAGCGAGCGTCTTCCCCCGGGATCTTGAAAGAATGCTCACTACGTTCGCCTCGCTCCGCTCGAAAATGGGCTCGACGGGAGTCTCGCCCCACGCGAGGGCCGCGGTGAGGGCGGACCACTTTGTCCGCGGAATGCGGCTTAGCCGAGGGCCGGATCGGCGATGCCGAACAAAGCACGCGGATCGCTCATAACAGCGCCCGATCCAAGATGCATCCGCATCAGCGGACGGACCGGATGAAACCCGAGTTGCTTTGCTGCGGCAATGGCCACCTCATTGTCGTCGGGAACGTCCCAGAACACCGCCCGTTTCTCCCCGCTGCGGAGCAGCGCCGTTGCCAGCGGTACCAGAACATCCGTGTTCGCACACTCCAGCGGACCGAGATAATCCGCCTTCATTCCCGGACGCAACAGGCCCCAACCGACCACCTGACCGTCGCTCTCGCAGGCCAGCGCCCGACGACAACGTTCTCGCAGTTTGCGGAGCAAACGCATACGCGGCACACCGAAGCCGCGCGTGTCGATCTCCCCTGCCCTGCCCCAATCACTCTCCACCAAATCCCGCACGACCATCGGGGAGGTTTCCCACAAAATGGGTTCGCAGGCCGAAGGACGTTCGTGCCGCGTCAACGACCACTCGCCAACAAAGCCAAGTTTCTCGTAAACCGGCCGACCAGCGGGCGTCGCGTCGAGTCGGATACACCTGACGCCGCGACTTTCCAAATACTCCAAAGCTCGCCGCATCAGACTCGACCCGATGCCACGTCCGCGATGGTCCGGATGCACCAACATCATGCCGATCCAGGCCAAGGCACGATCATAGGTCGTCGTCGTCACCGTGCCGATCACTTCGGCCCCGCGCACCGCCACAAAACAACCGTCCGGTTCCAGAGCGACAAAGAGGCGCCAGTCGGCGAGCATCTGGTTCCAGCCCGCGATTTCCCGCAACCGATCGGCGGCGGGAAGGTCGTCCTCGGTCATCCGGCGAAGCACGAGATCGTTCATAGCGAGTTCATTCACCGCCGGGGAGCCGGGGAGCGCACGCGGCCCGCGTGCAGCGGTCGGCGGCCCGCCGACTGCACCCGCGGTGACCCAAAGACGGGAGGTAGAAAATCGCGGCGTGGCAGCTCCCGAGGCGCCCCTTGCTTCGCGGCAAGCCGCCGCGAAGGGCACGCCAGCGGCGCGCGCTCCCCAGAAAAGACGAATTTTCGGACACGGTCCGAAGAGAAGCGGATTTGACTCCTGCCCCGGCAATAGTGTTTCCTGAAACAACAATCGGCGTCCGCACGCCCATCGTTTTAGAACCGTCAGTCAACTATGCAATACCGAACGCTTGGAAAGACCGGACTGAATATTTCCGTCGTCAGCTACGGCGCCGCATCCATCGGCAACGAATACGGCAACCTCGACGAAGCCCAGGGCATCCGCTCGCTCCACGTCGCCCTCGACGGCGGCGTGAATTTCATCGACAGCTCGCCTTACTACGGCCGGACACTGTCCGAGAAAGTCCTCGGCAAAGCTTTCAAGGAGATTCGCCGGGATCGCTTCATCATCGGCACGAAGTGCGGGCGCTACGACGTCGACAAGTTCGACTTCTCCGCCGACCGCGTGACGCGCAGCGTGAACGAAAGCCTTCAGCGGATGGGCCTGGAGCACCTCGACATCATCCAATGTCACGATATTGAGTTCGGCAGCCTGGACGAGGTCGTCAACGAAAGCCTGCCCGCGCTACGCAAGCTGCAACAACAGGGCAAAGTGAGATTCATCGGCGTCACCGGCTTTCCGCTCAAGATTTTCAAATACATCCTTGATCGCGCCGATCTCGACTGCATGCTTTCCTACTGTCACTACTCGCTGAACAACACTTCGTTGCTTGGTCTGATTCCGTACTTGAAAGACAAAGGCGTCGGCATCATGAGCGCGTCGCCGTTTTCCGAACGCTTGTTGACGCGCCAGCCGCTTCCGACCTGGCACCATGCGCCGTCCATCCTGCGCGAGTATTGCAGCAAGGCCGTTCAGCATTGCGACCGAAAAGGTGTCGATATCGCATCGCTGGCCATTCGGTTCTGCGTCGAGAATCCCGATATCACGACTACTGTCGCCGGCACCGCCAATCCGGTGAACATGGCCAACATTTTGAAATGGATCGAGCAACCGCTCGACCGTGAGTTGCTCGAGGAGGTCCAACAGATACTCGGACCCGTGAGCAATGTTCTCTGGCCGGTAGGTCTTCCGGAAAACAGCGAGGACCTTAACGCAGGTTTGTAGTCATCGGTTGAGGGGATCGCTTTGCACCTTTTCGAGGCTGCTGCGGCCCGGAGTGCCGCGGTCCGGCGCCTAATCGGTCGTGACCGCGCCGCGCAGCCGTTTCTTTTCGCCATGGCGCGCCTTGTCGGCGAGCATGCGCTCCTTCGCGCGCCGAGACCGCTTCCGTTTTTGGCGGCGGACCTTCTCGATCCGAGCCTGTTCGGCCTCCACATAGCCCTTCTGCAACCGCTCGATCTTGTCCAACAACAGACGCCGGGCCAGAAACCGGTTCATGCCCTGGTATCGGGTCGCCTGGCACTTCACGCGCAACCCGGTGGGCCGATGCAACAGCATGACGCAGGAAGAACTCTTGTTCACCTTCTGCCCGCCTGCGCCGCCAGAGCGGACAAACGACTCTTCGATCTCGCCCTCCCGCACGCCGAGAGTGATCATTCGCTGCTCAAGCTGAGCCAGCTTGTCCGCTGAAGGAAGAAAAGAACTCATGCCGTGGGCCTGGACGTTTCTGACCGGAGATCAAACAAGTCGTTGTTACCTCTGCAGTTTTGCGTCCATCGTGACCTTCGTGTTGAGCAAACGTGAGATCGGGCAGCCTGCCTTGGCTGCGTTGGCAGCCGCCTCGAACCTGGACTGATCCGCATTCGGGATCTTCACCGTCACATCGAGATGAATCAGCGTGACGGTCCAGCCGATTTCAAGTTTTTCCATCGTCAACGCCGCCGCGGTGCTGATGGTTTCGGCAGTCATGCCGGCCTTGCCCAACTCGGCGGAGAGTGCCATCGAGAAGCAGCCGGCGTGGGCCGCCGCAATCAATTCCTCCGGATTGGTGCCGGGCTGGCCTTCGAACCGGGTGCTGAACGAATACGGGGTTTGCTTGAGGACGCCGCTTTCTGTCGAGACAGTTCCCTTGCCGTCTTTCAATCCACCCTGCCATAAGGCTGATGCTGAACGTTTCATAGTTTTGTTCCTTTTGGCAGCGCGTTTCCCGCATCCGGCCTCTCCCCATCCGGTGTGAAGAGGGATCGCCTGAGGGCGCTCCGCTGTCTTTGACCGTCAGAATGGGAGCGATCAGGCCAAACGCAACCATGGATTTGCGTTTTATTCACCCGGAAGGGATGACGATTGTTACAGACGGCGGGCCATTTTAGTGGCAAGCTGAGCGTTCAGTTCAATTGGAAGAATCGAAAAACTATGCGTCACCACAAGATCGGCGCCCGCGCCGAATACCGCCAGCAGGAAGGCCAGCGGATCAAAGAGTCAACCCCCCTCGCGGAGAAGTTTAGGCAATTAAGGTCCTTGACGGTGGACCTTGCGTACTTTGATTCCGACGGTGTCACCCGAAGCAGTCAAATCAAATACACCGTCAACCTCGACAACGCGAAGTCCGTGTTCCGTTTCGATTGCCTCAACACCGAATGCGTCCGCGGCGATTTCGACCTGAGCGAGAGACTGGCCGAGGCCGTCGCCACGCGTCAGACGACCGCGGCTGGCGAATTGTGCTGCCAGGGCTGGCGCAGTAAGACGACCATCGATACGGTTCACTGCCACAATATCCTCCGGTACAAACTCAGCCTTGGGTATTGATGGCGCCCGTTCCCGGAACGGGCGTGGCGCGACGCCAAAGATTGTTGTCTTTGATTGTTGCCGCCGTCTCTGTTCCACCGTAGGCTCTTTCAGACAGTAAACTTCCAGGATTTGGCCCGTCATCTTTTAGTGATCCCGCGGAAGCACTTGGCAAGTTATGAACGACAAGTCCAACGTCACTGAAGACGATCATCAAACGCGCACTTCAGCATGGAAGGAGGTTGTAGCCCGATACCAGAAGCCCTCTGTGGGACGCAGCGTCTGGCAGATGGTTAACACACTCGTTCCTTATGCCGCACTCTGGTATTTGATGTACCTCAGCCTGGGCGTCTCCTATTGGCTCACGGTGCCGCTGGCGATCCTAGCCGGAGGATTTATGGTGCGTGTCTTTATCATCTTCCACGACTGCGGGCACGGCTCGTTTTTCAAATCACGGAAAGCCAATGACGTCGTAGGCTTCATCACCGGTGTGCTTACCCTCTCCCCTTACTATCACTGGCGATGGGAACACGCCGCTCATCATTCGACTTCCGGTGATTTGGATCGGCGGGGCCTGGGCGACATCTGGACGTTGACAGTGCAGGAGTACCTCGAATCGTCTCGCTGGAGACGCTTCGCCTATCGGCTGGCGCGCAACCCGATCGTGCTGTTCCTCGTCGCGCCAGTGTTCCTGTTACTCGTGAAGCATCGCTTTCCCAAGGCCGAAGCGAGCCAGCGGGAGCGTCATTCAGTGTATTGGACGAACCTGGGAGTTCTGGGAGTGGCCGCCGCGTTGAGCTGGATATTCGGTATCAAGGCGTATCTGGTGATCCAACTGGCGGTGGTGATGGTAGCCGGCTCGGCAGGGATGTGGCTGTTTTATGTTCAACATCAATTCGAAGGAGTTTATTGGGAACGCCGCGAAGAATGGGATTACGCCACCGCGGCCCTGCAAGGCAGTTCGTTCTACAAGCTCCCGAAAATCCTGCAGTGGTTCTCAGGCAACATCGGGTTTCACCACCTTCATCATCTGAGTCCACGGATACCCAATTATCGCCTCGAAGAGTGCCACAAAGCGGATCCGGTCTTTCAAAGCGTTCCACCCGTCACCTTGCTCGCCAGCTTGAAATCACTCACTTTCAGGCTTTGGGACGAACAACGGCGCAAGCTGGTCGGTTACCGCCGCCTCAGAACAGTCCGACGACAGCAGCGGTAACCGGTCGGCGGCACGGGAGGCGCGGCGGCAGCGTGATTCCTCAGCGCGCGGGTTTTCCCAGGGACCTCTTGAAGTGTCGCACGATGCGCGAGTAGAGCTGCTCGTTGACCACCGGATCGGGAACCATGTGCGTCAGTCCGGAGAGTGGGAGTAAATCGAATTCCTTCCCGGCACGAAACAGTGCGTCCGCCAGCCGCAGCGTGTGGCGGAAATAAACGTTGTCGTCCCCGGTGCCGTGAATCAGCAGCAGCGGGCGTCTCAATGCGTCGGCACAGGCGAGAAGCGAGCCTTCGCGATACGCCGCCGCGTCGGTGTCGGGCAGGCCAAGATAACGCTCGGTGTAATGCGTGTCGTAATCCGCCCAGTCCGTCGGCGGCGCACCCGCGACGGCAGCCTTGAACACGCCTGGTTCCTTCATCACCGCCAGCGCCGACAGATAACCGCCAAACGACCATCCATAGATTCCCACGCGATCGAGGTCCATCTCCCGATACTTCCGGCCAAGCGCCTTCAGGCCGGCCACCTGATCCGCCAATGGCACGGAGCCAAAGTGTTTGAAGATGGCCCGCTCCCAGTCGTGCCCGCGGCCTGGCGTCCCTCGGCCATCGACGCTGACGACCACGAAATCCTGATCCGCGATCCATTGCGGTAGCAGCCACGATCCCATCGTTCCAGTCACGACGCCCGAACTGTCCGGGGGTAACGGCCCGCCATAAACGTACACGATCACAGGATAACGTTTCCGTGGATTGAAATCGCGCGGACGAACAATGGCGGCATAAAAACCCGCGCCTTCTCCGACCTTTGCCAGTTCCACACGGGGCACGAACGGCGGTTCTTCGGCCACCGACGGCAACTCGCCGATGCGCGTTCCGTCGGCGCGATACACAGTCGCACTACGCATCGAGCGCAGGCTGGAAGCGCTCAGCACGTAGGTCGAATGCCTCCCGTTGAAACT
>Ga0075421_100009993_pt1 | contig 11703 bp, 12 predicted proteins | sample SoiMetdeltSBSDD5_FD_75292 | JGI IMG/M metagenome (GOLD analysis project Ga0075421, IMG submission 75292) | Bulk soil microbial communities from a Populus tree surrounding site in Tennessee, USA - Soil MetaG P. deltoides SBSDD5 | ecosystem: Environmental > Terrestrial > Soil > Tree plantation...
ACGTCGAGGATGTCGCGCTCGCGCTCGAACGTGGTGCCGCCGCACGAGGGACAGGTGGTGCCGTCGGGCACGAACTCCTCGAGCGGCCGCTCGTACCAGGCGTCGGCGCCGTAGTTGTCGAAGACCGACGCGGCGCGCTCGACGAGCGCCGGCGTCAGCAGGGCCTCGCCGCACTTCGCGCAGTCGAGGGCCGGGATCGGCACGCCCCACGCGCGCTGGCGCGAGATGCACCAGTCGGGCCGGTGCGCGAGCATGTTCGACAGGCGGTCGCGTCCCCACGCCGGCAGCCATTCGACGTCCTTGTCGATGGCGTTCAAGGCGGCCTGCCGGAGCGACGCCTGGTTCGCCCGCGGCAGCGGCGCGTCGAGCTCGATGAACCACTGCGACGTCGCCAGGAAGATCACCGGGTTGTGGCAGCGCCAGCAGTGCGGATACGAATGCTGGAACGCTTCGCGGTGCCATAGCCGGCCCCGCGCGTGCAGCGCGTCGACGATCGCCGGGTTGGCGTCGAACACCCGCTGTCCGCCGAACAACTCGACCGTTTCCAGGAAGTGGCCGCTCGGACCAACCGGCGCGTAGATCTCCAGCCCGTACTTCACGCCGGTGTTGAAGTCGTCGCTGCCGTGGCCGGGTGCGGTGTGCACGGCGCCGGTGCCCTGCTCGAGCGTGACGTACTCCGCGAGCACGCCGACGGAATCGCGCGTGTAGAGCGGGTGCTGGAACCGGATGTGCTCGAGCTCGGTTCCCTTCATCTTCGCCACCGGCGCCCCGAGCGCCGTTTTCGCCGCCTCGCTCACGCGCGGCGCGAGCGCTTCCGCCATGATCACGGCGCGCCCGTTCACGTCGTAGGCGGCGTAGTCGAAGTCCGGGTGAAAGGCGATCGCGAGATTCGACGGGATCGTCCACGGCGTGGTCGTCCAGATCAACACCGACACGTCGCGTCCGGCGAGCGCCGGGATGCGGCTGGCGAGCGTGTCGCGGCTCGCATCAGCCAGCGCGAACTCGACGTAGATCGACGGCGAGGTGTGATCCTCGTACTCGACCTCGGCCTCCGCCAGCGCGGTGCGGCAGTGGATGCACCAGTGCACCGGCTTCTTGCCCTTGTAGACGAGCCCCTGCTCGACGAACCGGCCGAGCGCCCGCGCGATCGCCGCCTGGTAGCGGAAATCCATCGTCAGGTAGAGGCGGCCCCAGTCGCCGAACACGCACAGCCGCTGGAACTCCTCGCTCATCATGTCGATGAAGCGCGAGGCATAGTTCCGGCAGGCCCGCCGGAAGTCGGCGAGCGACATGTCGCGCTTGCGCGGCCCGAGCTCGCGATCGACGTGCAGCTCGATCGGCAGCCCGTGGCAGTCGTAGCCCAGCACGTACGGCGCGTCGTAGCCCATCATCGTCCGCGTCTTGACCACGAGATCCTTGAGGATCTTGTTCATCGCGGTGCCCATGTGAATCTTGCCGTTCGCGTAGGGCGGCCCATCGTGCAGGACGAACTTCGGGCGGCCGCGCCGGTGCTCCCGGATGCGCTGATAGAGGTCCATGTCCTTCCAGCGGGCGAGCGCCTGCGGCTCGGTGGTCTGCAGGTTCGCCTTCATCGGGAAACCGGTCCGCGGGAGGTTCAGCGTGTCTTTCCAATCGGCCATGTCGATATCCAGACATTGTAGTTCGTGAGCGCGGCGTACAAGAAAAAGCCGGCCCCGATATCCGGGGCCGGCTGGAGATCGCCGCCGTCGACGCGACCGTGCCTAGCGGCGCGCGGCCGCGCGGGTCACCTGGACCTGGAACGAACCTTCGTTGTCCCCGTGGTTCGAGTCGTTGATGCCGAGGAACAACTGTCCAGCCGCCGGAGCCGTCACCTGCGTCTGGTTGCCAATCAGGAACGGCTGGCCGTTGCCGATCCGGCCGATCAACGCGCCAGTCGGAACGCCAGGCATGGGGTTGCTGGGGAAAGTCTCGCTCGAACCGGCCGGCGACGCGGCCAGTCCGGTCGGCCCGGCGATGCGGATCTCACCGCTGGCGTTGATCGTCAGCGGCTCGCCGCGGCGGACCGAGAGGCCCGTCGGCGTCCATGCCGACTTGGCCGACACCGTAATGCCGGTGGACGGCGCCGAGCCCGTCGATCCGGACGTGCCGGCGCTGGCAGGCGCGTCGTTCGGCCGTGCCAGCACGATGCGCGCAACCTGATTGGACTGCAGATCGCGGTTGGCGCCATTCGAGGTGAACGTCAGCCGGAGCGGTGACGAACCGCCGACGTCGGTCAGCTCGCCTGTGACGACCTGACCATCCTTGAGGACGGCAAACTGCCCACTGCCCAGCCGGTCCCAGTCGCTCTGGTTGGCTCCCGCGCCGGTGAAGTCGATTACGGCCATGTCGCCGGTCGGAATCGTGCGCTGCTGTCCGTTCACCGACACGGTGAACCCGGCCGCCGCCATGTCCATGAGCTGGCCCGAGAGCCGCTCGCCCGACTTGAGGACGAACGTGGCGTTCTCCTGCGCGCTGGCGGTGCCGGCCGTGGTGGTTGCGACCGCCGCAATCGACAGGGCGATTAACGTTCTGGTGATCATCGAAGTTCCTCCTTCGCGTGCACCGCCCGCAGCCCCCCTGAAAGAGTCAGGAGGCTCAACTGGCGCTCTATTGTCACACGTGGCATCAGTAGTCCCTGTCCGGCTGATGTGCAAGCCGCAGGCCACAGGACGGCGACATCCGAAGCCCGGCCGTAGGCAGGCCGGTGACGCAAAAAACCGAATAAAATTGGCCTGTATAATGAGTTTGTGCCCTCCGCGTCCGCGCCCTGGACAGTTCGTGAAGCCGTACTCGACAACGGATTGAAGGTCCTGGTCAGTCCAGTTCACACCGCGCCGCTCGTCTCGGTGTGGAGCTGGTATCGCGTCGGCTCGCGCGACGAACCCCCCGGCCGAACCGGTGTCTCCCACTGGGTCGAGCACATGAACTTCAAGGGCACCGCCAACATCCCGCGCGACGAGATGAAGGGCCTCGTCGAGCGGTTCGGCGGGATGTGGAACGGCTACACCTGGATCGACCAGACGACGTATCTCGAGACCGCGGGAACCGACGCGCTCGATCAGCTGCTCTTCATCGAGGCCGAGCGCATGGCGAACGGCCTCTACGATCCCGAGGACTGCGAGTCGGAACGGACGGTCATCATCTCCGAGCTGCAGGGGGGCGAGAACGATCCCGATCAGCTGCTGGATCAAGAGCTGACCGCGACCGCCTTCAGGGCGCATCCCTATCGCCATCCGACGATTGGCTGGCTGCCGGATCTGCGGTCGATGACGCGCGAGGATCTCTACGGCCACTACCGGCGCTACTACGTGCCGAACAACGCCACGCTGGTCGTCGCCGGCGACGTCGACGCCGACGACGTGCTCGGACGGATCGAGCGGACGCTGGGGAAGATTCCGCCGGGCGTGACGCCCGCGCGCCCGTCGATCGTCGAACCGCCGCAGCTCGGCGAGCGGCGCCTCGTGATCGAACGGCCCGGAACGACGGCGTATCTCAAGATGGCCTGGCACGCGCCCGCGGCGACCGAACCGGATTTCTTCCCGATGCTGGTGCTCGACGCGGTTCTGACCGGCGCGAAGGGGCTGAATCTCTGGACGAGCTTCCGCGGCGTGCCGCCGCAGCGCAAGGCGCGGCTCTACACCGCGCTCGTCGAGCGGTCGCTCGCGTCGAGTGTGTCGGGCGCGCTGGTCCCGACCACGGAGCCGTTTCTCTACACGCTCTCCATGACCGCGATGCAGGGCGTCAATCTGGCCGCGCTCGAAGCGGCCGCGCTCGAGCAGATCGAGCGCGTCCGGACCGAAGGCGTGACGGCCGAAGAGGCGGCACGCGCGCGTCGTCAGCTGCGCGCGCGGTTCGTGTTCGAGAACGACAGCGTGACGAACATCGCGCATCAGCTCGGCTACTTCGAAACGGTCACCGGCCCGGGCTTCCTCCCCGATCTCCAGGCGAAGGTCGACGCCGTGACCGCGGACCAGGTGTCGGAAACGGCGCGGCGGCGTCTCGCGCCGGTGTCGCGCACGGTCGGCTGGTTCCGGCCGCTGGAGCGTGAATCGTGACGATTGCGTACGCCCGCGGTCTGTCGCCCGTCCGCACCGTCCTCGCCAGCGGCGCGATCGTGACCGTGCAGGAGGCGTCGATGACGCCGGCCGTCACGATCAACGCGACGATCCAGGCCGGCGGCGTCTTCGAATCGGCGCAGCAGAACGGCGTCGCGTTCCTGACCGGCCGTGTGCTCGATCGGGGAACCGCGAATCGATCCGCAGACGTCATTGCCGAGGAGCTCGACGAGCGCGGGGTCTCGCTTCGCGTCTCGACGGCGCGTCATACGAGCGCGCTCACCTGCACCTGTCTGGCGGAAGACTTCGACGACGTGCTGGCGATCGTGCTCGACACGGTGCGGCATCCGGTGTTTCCCGCCGCCGAAGTCGCCAAGCGCCGGGCCGAGACGCTCAACTCGCTCCGCCAGGATCAGGACAATCCCGCGGTTCGCGCCGCCGACGTGCTGCTCGAGCTGCTCTACGGATCGGAGCACCCCTACGGCCGCCGCGCCAAGGGCACGATCGACACCGTCACGGGATTCACCCGCGACGATCTGGCCGCGTTCCATCGGGCGCGATACCGGCCGGGCCTGCTCTCGCTGGTGATCGTCGGCGACGTCGACCCATCGCACGCGCGCGACCGCGCCGCCCGCGAGCTCGATGGATGGGCGGGCGACGCGCCAGCCGATGCGCCGCTGCCGCCGCCTCCGCCGCACGACGAGCGCCGTGAATCGGTCGTGACGATCGAGGGCAAGTCGCAGAGCGACATCGCCTACGGGTTCACGAGCATCAAGCGGCTGGATCCGCGGTACTACGCCTACTGGCTGATGAACAACATCCTCGGCCAGTTCGGGCTCGGCGGCCGGCTCGCCGACAACATCCGCGAGCGCCAGGGCATGGCCTACTACGCCTACAGCGCGATCGATCCGAGCGTAGGTGAAGGACCGCTGTTGATCCGCGCCGGCGTCGATCCGGGCAACGTCGCCCGCGCCGTGGCGGCGATCGACTACGAAGTCGGCTCGCTGGGCGCGCAGGGCGTCACCGCGGACGAAGTGGCGCAGTCGAAGCAATATCTGATCGGCTCGATTCCGCGGATGCTCGAGACCAACGCCGGCATCGCCGCGTTCCTGCAGACGGTCGAGCAGTTCAACCTCGGGCTCGACTACGATCGCCGGCTGCCGGAGCATCTCCGCGCCGTGACGATCGAGGAAGTGAACGCCGCGGCGGCCGAGCTGCTGCATCCCGAGCGGGCCGCGGTCGCCATCGCCGGTCCGTCGGTTCCGAGTGACGGGGCGTGAGCGTCCGCGCGGTCTTCTTCGACGTCGATTTCACGCTCATCTATCCCGGCCCGACATTCCAGGGCACCGGCTATCGCGACTTCTGCCGCGCCCACGGCGTCGTCGTCGATCCCGACGCGTTCGATGCGGCGGTGCTGTCGGCCTCGGCGCTCCTGGCGCCGACCGGCGACGTTTACGATCCGGCGATCTTCATCCAGTACACGTCGCGAATCATCGAGGGGATGGGCGGCAGCGGTGCCGGCGTCGAGCGCGCCGCGCGCGAGATCTATGACGCGTGGTCGGCGTGCCACCACTTCGAGATGTACGAGGACGTGCCCGAGGTGCTGCGCGAGCTGCACGGCAGCGGCGTGAAGATCGGCCTCATCTCCAACACCCAGCGCTCGCTGACGGCGTTCGAATCGCATTTCGAGCTCGATGGGCTGTTCGCCGTCGCCATCTCGTCGTTCGATCACGGCTACATGAAGCCGCACCCGAGCATCTTCGAGCGCGCGCTGGAGCAGGTGTCGGCGCGGCCGCACGAGGCGGTGATGGTGGGCGACAGCCTCGCGCATGACATCGAAGGCGCGCGCAATCTGGGCATGCGCGCGGTGCTGGTGTCGCGCAGCGGCAGGGCGCCGGCATGCCCGGCCGATGTTCCGGTCATCCGATCGCTCCGCGAACTCCGCGGGCTGCTGTAGATCTCGATCGTCTGTTTCCTATCTCCTATCTCCTATCTCCTGTCTCCTGTCTTCTGCCTCCTTCCGCGCCAGCAAGTACTGTCCGGCCTGCGAGCCCCTGAAGAAGTCGACTATCCGGTAGCCGTGCGCGAGGTAATGCGAGAAGATCTCGCGCGTCGTCATACGCCAGTCGAGCGCGAGCGGCAGATCGGCGGTGAGCATCTCGGAGAACCCGACCGGTATCTCGACCAGCAGGCGCCGCGCATCGTGCGAGAGGTCGGAACGGCCTGGCGTTCGCCAGCGTGATCCCGCCGCCGAAGGGTTGACGACCGGCGCGGTGGCGACGCCGCTGTCGCGCGCGAGCAGGCCGGCGCCAGCCGAGAGCCGCCGTTCGACGTGCGGCTCGCGCAACCGCCAGAGCGCGATGAAGCGATCGGTGGGCACTCCGCGATGCAGCGGGCTGCTCGAGTCGCCGTAGATGTTCTCTTCGTACTCCTCGACGACGACGCCGAGCCTGGCGAAGTTGAGGTGGGCGTTCGCCGCCTGCAGCGGATCGTAGGTCCACTCGATCAGATCGATGTCCATGTCGAGCGCCGCCTGCCGCTGCGCCGCTTTCAGGCGCAGGCCGAGGCCGCTGCCCCGCACGTCGGCGGCGACGCCCAGCATGTGCGACCACTGCGCGGCGCGGCCCTGCGCGATCGACGGCATCGAATAGACGAAGCCCTTCAACATGCCGGCGTCGTCGAACGCGCCGAGCAGGATGCCGCCGCGCTTGATCGACACGATCAGCACCGGTGGCGGCACGACGTCCTCGGCGTCGGTGTATCCCCACACCTCGCGCTCGAGCGCGACCACGCGGCGGCAGTCGTCGCTGGTCGTGAGCGGGCGAATATGGAGGACGGGTGGCACGCTAGCCCGGCGGCCAGCTCAAGGTCCGGCCGCCGAGGACGTGCAGGTGGATGTGGAAGACGGTCTGCCCGGCGTCGGCGTTGCAATTGAAGACCGTGCGGTAGCCGCGCTCGGCGTATCCGTGCTCCGCGGCCAGCGCCGCGGCCCGCCGCACCATCTCTCCCACCAGCCCGTCATCGTCGGGTTGCAGCGCGTTCAGGCCGGCGATGTGCCGGCGCGGCACGATCAGCACGTGCATCGGCGCCTGGGCGTTGATGTCCTTGAACGCGACGACGCGATCGTCCTGATACACGATCGCGCCCGGAATCTGTCCCGCGACGATCTTGCAGAAAAGGCAGTTGGCGTCAGGGGGCATGGTTCACGGTTCAGGGTTCGTCATGACCGCGACGCGGGGGATGGACTGGAAATCGGCAATGAACTCGATCCCGCTCCAGCCGGCGCCGCGCGCCAGGGCCTCGACCTGGTCGTCCTGGCCGAAGCCGAATTCAACAACGAACAGGCCGCCGCCGACAAGGTAGCGGCGGGCGGACTGGATGAGGCGGCCGAGCGCGGTCAGCCCCTCGGCGCCCGAATACAGGGCGACTGCCGGCTCGTAGCGCGCGATGTCGGGCGACAGTTCGACGCCCGCAGGCACGTAGGGGGGATTCGCGACGATGACGTCGACGCGTCCGTCCAGGGCGTCGAGCAGATCCGATTGCACGAACCGGATGCGATCGGCGACGTGATGACGCGCGGCGTTGCGCGCGGCGACCGTCAGCGCCTCGTCCGAAATGTCCACGGCGATGATCCGCGCCTGATGGAACTCGGTCGCGAGCGCGACGGCGAGGCAGCCGCTGCCGGTGCCGACGTCGACGAACCGCCACTCCCGATCGCGATCGGCGCGGCGATCGCGGACCGCCTCGACGATGAACTCGGTTTCCGGGCGGGGGACGAGGACGTCGGGGGAGACCTCGAAGTCGAGGCCCCAGAATTCCTTGGTGCCGGTGATCATCGCCACCGGCTCGCGGCGCGCGCGCCGCGAGATGAGGGCGGCGAAACGATCGTCGAATCCCGAGGGGGACGCGCCGCGGCCGTCGGCGAGCAGGCGCGCCCGGTCCCATCCGAGCGCGTGACGGGCGAGGACCTCGGCGTCGAGCGCGGCCGCCTCGCTCGAGAGGCCGGCGCGCGTCAGCGTCGCTCTGGCCTCAGTGATGCGCTCGAGAATGCTCATGCTTGACCGGGAAATGGTGCATCGAGGCTCTCAGTGTGACGGCTCCGACTGGTAGTGGGCGACGGCCTGATCGATCAGCTCGCCGATATCGCCGTCGAGGGCGCTGGCCAGCTGGTACATGCTGAAGCCGAAGCGGTGATCGGTGACGCGGTTCTCCTTGAAGTTGTAAGTGCGAATCTTCTCGGACCGGTCGCCGGTGCCGACCTGCGTGCGCCGGTCCTTGGCGATGGCTTCCTGCTGACGCCGCATCTCCATCTCGTAGAGCCGCGACCGCAGCACCTTCATCGCCTTCGCCCGGTTCTTGATCTGCGACTTCTCGTCCTGCTGCGACACCACCAGGCCGGTCGGAATGTGGGTGATGCGAACGGCCGAGTAGGTGGTGTTCACGCTCTGGCCGCCCGGACCGCTCGAGCAGAACGTATCGACGCGCAGATCCTTGGCATCGATCTGGATGTCCACTTCTTCCGCTTCCGGCAGCACGGCGACCGTTGCCGTCGACGTGTGGATGCGGCCGCTGCCTTCGGTGGCCGGCACGCGCTGGACGCGGTGGACGCCGCTCTCGTACTTGAGGCGGCCGAACACGTTCTTGCCCTCGATCAGCGCGACGACTTCCTTCGTGCCGCCGACGCCGGTCTCGCTGAGGTTCAACACTTCCATGCGCCAGCCCTGGCGTTCGGCGTAGCGCGTATACATGCGGAAGAGATCGGAGGCGAAGTTGGCCGCTTCGTCTCCCCCCGTGCCGGCGCGGATTTCGAGCACGACGTTCTTGGCGTCGTTGGGATCCTTCGGGATGAGGAGCCCCCTCAGCTCGGCGGCGAGCTGATCGCGGCGCGCCTCGAGGCCGGTCAGCTCCTCGCGCGCCATCTCGCGCATGTCGGCGTCCTGCATCAGTTCCTGCGCTTCCGCGATCTTCGAGGTCACCATCTTGTAGGCGCCAAAGCGCTCGACCGTCTCCTCGAGGTCGGAGAGCTCCTTCGAATGCGCGCGGAACTTCGCCGTATCCGCCTGGACGGCGGGATCGGCGATCTCGGCCATCAGCTGCGTGTAGCGCGTCTGGGCCGCGTCGAGCTTGTCGAAAGCCGGCTTATCCAGCAGGGTGTCAGCCAATCACCACTCCTCACTACTCATCCACCGGACACCGGCGGCAGGAACGCCACCTCGTCGCCATCCTTCAACGCCGTCGACCACCGCGCGTACTCTTCGTTGACCGCGCACGACGTGCCGCGTTCGTAGTCCGCCAGCGACGGGTGCGACGCGATCAGCGCGTCCCACGCCGTTTTCGCGCTCGCTGGCGACGCCAGCTCCTGCCGGAGCTCGCCGGTCCCGGCCAGCTCGCGCAGCCGGGCGAACAGCCGGATGGTTACGAGCATGCGCGTTCGAACGCCGTCAGCCGCGCGGCCTCGTCGCCCGGGTCGACGGTCGATCCCTCAATCCAGACGTCGCCGCCCTCGAAGTGCTCGTGCTTCCACACCGGCGCGATCTGCTTCACGCGCTCGATCGCGTAGCGGCACGCGCCGAAGGCGTCGGCGCGATGCGGCGACGCCGCCGCGATCACCACGCTTGCCTCGCCGATCTCGATCCGCCCGGTGCGGTGATGAATCGCGAGCCGCGCCGAGGGCCATGGCCCCGCCGCTTCGTCGCCGATGCGCGCGAACGTCGCGACCGCCATCGGCCCGTAGGCCTCGTAGTCGAGCCACAGCACGCGGCGCCCGGCATTGTGATCGCGAACCAGCCCGACGAAGATCGCCACCGCCCCGCACGCGTCGCTCTCGACCAGCGCGGAGATCCGCGCCACGTCCAGCGCGTCCGGCGTCACCACGTAGTGCTCGCTCAATCGGAGAACCCTTGAACCCTGGAGAGAATTATAGCCGCCAGAAATGCTCGAGCGGGCCGTGGCCCCGGCCGATGCCGGGCGCATTGCGAAGGGCGCCATCGAGGTATTCACGCGCCTGCACGATTGCGGCCCGATCGTCCAGCCCCCGCGCCAGGTTGGCCGCGATTGCCGACGACAGCGTACAGCCGGTGCCGTGCGTGCTGCGGGTCTCGATTCTGGGCAAGCGGATCTCGAAACTGTCGCGGGCGGCGCAGGCCACGTCGACGCTGTCCGCGCCCTCCAGATGCCCTCCCTTGACGAGTACGACGCGCGGGCCCAGCCGGAGGATCCGGGCGCCCGCGGTGCGCATATCGTCGAGTGACGCGATTTTCATCTCCGCGAGCACTTCAGCTTCGGGCACGTTCGGCGTCACGATGTGCGCGCGCGGCAGCAGCTCGGTCCGCAGCGCCGCAACCGCGTCGTCTTCGAGCAGCTTGTCGCCGCCCTTGGCCACCATGACGGGGTCGACGACGACCAGCGGCAGGTCGAGGTCGAGAATGGCCGCGGCAACCGCCTCGACGATCGCGGCATTGGCGAGCATCCCGACCTTGACCGCGTCCGCGCCGATGTCGCCGGCGACCGCCTCGATCTGCGCCGTGACCAGATCGGCCGGCAGCGCCTGCCACATCGTGACGCCGAGCGTGTTCTGCGCGGTGACGGCAGTAATCGCGCTCGTGCCATAGACGCGGTGGGCGGCGAAGGTCTTCAGGTCCGCCTGGATGCCGGCGCCTCCCCCGGAGTCGCTGCCCGCGATTGTCAGTGCTGTGCGCATACAGTAAGATTTCTCACACCGATGGCTCACCCGAACGGAACCACGCTTCTGAATACGGTTGCGGTCCGGACCGATTTTGGCGCCGCCACCCGCGCCGCCGCGGTCGTGTTCATGACCGTGCTCACGGTGGTTGCCGCCCAGATCAGCATTCCGTTGCCCTTCACGCCGGTCCCGCTGACGCTTCAGCCGATGGTGGTGCTGCTCGGCGGTGCCGCGCTCGGGTCGCGCCTCGGCATGACCAGCCAGGTACTGTACCTCGCGGCCGGGCTTGCCGGCCTCCCGGTCTTCGCCACGTCGCCCTTGCTCCCGCAGGGCATCATGCGCCTGCTCGGGCCGACCGGCGGGTTCCTGATGGCATATCCGTTCGCCGCCTTTCTCACGGGTTGGCTCGCCGAGCGCGGCTTCGATCGCCGCTACTCGACGTCTGTCATCGCGATGGCCGCCGGCCTGGGCGTGATCTTCACGTTTGGTGTCACCTGGCTCGCGTGGTTCGCCGCACCCGCGCCCGCCGGCTTCTCGAAGGCGCTGCAGCTCGGACTCTATCCGTTCGTGCTCGCCGACATCGCCAAGCTGCTCGTCGCCGCGACGGTGCTTCCCGCGATCTGGAAGCTGACCGGCCCGCGAAGCTCGTCTTAACGAACGTATCCGAGCGACCGCAACCGATCGATCATCTCCTGATCGAGCGGTGCCCCCGTCTGCCGCCGCGGCTCACGCCGCGGTTCTCCGTAGGTGTCCACCAGCCGCACCGGGTACGCGCTCCTGAATTCGCCGGCAAAGATCTCGAGCAGGGGCCTCCCCGCGATGTCGCGGGCGATCGGAAGCCCGAGCGCGTAGAGCAGCGTCGGCGCGACGTCGACCTGCGCGCCCGGGATCGTTCGCGCCGGCGACGTTCCCCGGCCGCGCGCGGCCAGCCGTCCGGTTCCGACG
>Ga0075421_100009995_pt1 | contig 11703 bp, 9 predicted proteins | sample SoiMetdeltSBSDD5_FD_75292 | JGI IMG/M metagenome (GOLD analysis project Ga0075421, IMG submission 75292) | Bulk soil microbial communities from a Populus tree surrounding site in Tennessee, USA - Soil MetaG P. deltoides SBSDD5 | ecosystem: Environmental > Terrestrial > Soil > Tree plantation...
GAGCCGCTCCAGCGGTAGTGCGGCATGATCTCGACGCCCGGAACGATGAGGACGCCCGGCCGCGCCGCGCGCGCCCGGCTCACGCGCTCACGGAACTCGTCGAGCCGCCAGCGCACCGACGGCGACTCCTGGCTGACCCGTGTCAGCGCGCGGAACGGCGGCATCCCGTAGTCGACGCGATTCAGGTAGTTCTCCGAGATCAGCAGGGCGCCAAGCCCCTGGCGCTCGGCCATCTGGCTCAGCTCCTCGAGGGTGTAGGCGCCCGTGGAGAGATCCGAGTGAAGGTGCACGGCCGCGGCCAGCGGCGTGAGCTCCTGCGCCGCCAGCGCCGACGGCAGCAGCGCCATCGCCAGGACGATGGCCGCGCGCAGCCGGAGGAGGCTCACGTGAGTCGCTTGGCGCGCGCGAGGTCGTCGTAGATCGCGCGCATCGCGGCGTTGGCGACGCGGGTGGAGAAGGCCTCGGCGCGGGTGACGGCGGCCGCCGCCAGCTTGGCGCGCAGCCCGAGATCCAGGCCGAGCTCCACGAGCGCCTCGGCGAGGGCGCCGGCATCGCCGGGCGGCACCAGGCGGCCACACTCGCCGTCGCCGATGACGGCGGGAATTCCCCCGACCTCCGCCCCGACCACCGGCACGCCGACGGCCATGGCCTCGACGAGCGCTCGCCCCATTCCTTCGTTTCGCGACGGCGCCGCCAGAACGTCGCACGCCGCCAGGCAGCGCGCGATCTCGCTGGTGGCACCGGTGACCTGCAGGCGAGCGCCGACGCCGAGCGCGGCCGCCTGCGCCAGGAGCGCGGCGCGATCCGGACCGTCGCCGATGAGGAGCACGCGCGCCGACGGAATGGCCGCCGCCACCGCGGGCAGCGCCGCCACCAGCACGTCGAATCCCTTCACGGGCACGAAGCGGCCGAGCCCGCCCACGACATAGGCGCCGCCGGCGATGCCGAGCGCCGCCCGCGCCGCCCCCTGCCCCGGCGCGCGGGCGCGAAGCTCGGCCGTCGGCACCCCGCTCGGCACCGTGACGTATTGCTCGCGTCGCCCGATCCGCCGCGCCAGGTGCTCCTCGGTCCCGCGCTCCGTCAGCGTCACGATGCGGTCCGTCCAGCGCGCGGCCAGCCGCTCGAGCCGGATGTAAAACGCCGTGCGGCGCGGACCGTAGTAGCCGTAAAAGATGTGGCCGTGCGGCTGATGGATCACCGCGGGCACCCGCGCCAGTCGTGCCGCCAGCCGGCCGACGAATCCGGCCTTGGAGGTGTGGGTGTGGACGATGGCCGGTCGCTCGCGCCGAAGCACGCCGAGGAGCTGCATCACGGCCATCGCATCGCGCGGGCCCACCTCGCGGCCGAGGGCCGGCACGTCGACGAGGCGCACGCCGCGCCGGTCCGCGTCCTCCAGGCTCACGGCATCGGACTCGGCGAGGCCGACGGCGAGCGGCCCGCCGTAGCCGGTCTCCGCGAGGCCAATCATGGTGCTGACCGTATTTTCCGCGGAGCCGCCGAGGGTGAGTCGCGTGATCACGTGCAGGACGCGGACGCTCACGCGGACGCCTCCCCGGCTCGCGTCAGCAGGCCGGCACCGCCACCGGCCACCGTCTCCAGTGCGCGCTCGAGCGACGTCACCGCGCGCTCCCAGTCGTAACGCGACTCGGCGTAGCGATGACACGCGCCGCGCAGCGCCGTGGCGCCGCCGGGATCGGCGGCCAGCGCGCGGAGGAAGCGATCGAGGCCGTCGGCGATGGCCTCGGCCGACGCGCTCTTGAAGAGCAGCGAGGGCTCGAGCGGAGCGAGGATCTCCGGCGTGGCGCCGACGGGCGTTCCCAGCACGGGCGTCCCGCAGGCGAGCGCCTCCACCGTCACCAGCCCGAACCCCTCCAGCTCCCGCGTGGGCAGCACGAACGCGTCCGCGGCCTGATAGTAAACGGCCAGCCGCGCGTCGTCGACGAACCCGACGAAGTCGACGGTGTCCTCCACGCCGAGGGCCGACGCCTGCGCGCGCAGCTCGCCGGCGCGCGAGCCCGTGCCGGCCACCACGAGATGCGCCTGCGGGTGGAAGTAGCGGACGCGGGCCATCGCCTCCAGCAGGCGATCCAGACCCATGCGGGCCTCGAGGTTTCGCACGGTGAGGAGGAGCGGCGTGCGCGGCCGGAGGCCGAGGGCGGCCCGAGCGGCGGCGCGATCCGGCGCGGGCCGGAATCGCTCGGTGTCGGCACCACCCGGAATCTTCGCGATGCGCGCGGCCGGAATGCCATACAGCCGGCGCAGCTGTCGGGCCGAGAAATCGCTGAGCACGTGGACCAGCGTCGCGCGCCGCAGGCACGACCACTCGAGCAGCCAGAGGCCGGCCACGGTGGCGGCCCCGGCCACACCGCGCCGGTGCAGCCCGGTCATCCCGCGGCGCGAGCGATACTCGCTCGGCGCCGGCGACAGGAACGTGTAGAGCGCCGGCACGCCGCGGGCGGCCGCCGCCCGGAGCACGCCGTAGCCGGCGAGCGGTTGATACGCGTGCAGCGCGTCCGGTCGGCGCTCGCGCACGAGCCGTTCCCCGGCCGCGCGCGCGCCCAGCACGGCCGTGCGCACGAACGCGAGCGGCGAGCGGCGGTCCACCGGGAAGTGGGTGATGCTGAGCGACGCCTCGCCGCGATACGGCCGCGCCACCTCCGGCGCGCGCGCCAGCACGCGCACCCCGTGGCCGCGGGCGCAGAGCCGCGTCGCGTGCTCCCACAGCACTCGCTCGGCGCCGCCTCCCGTCGCCGGCGGCGAGGTGTCGGTCACCATGAGGACGTCGAGCGGACGGCTCATGCCGCGTGCCGGTCGCAGTACCGGCGCATCCACAGCTCCGTCATCATCAGCGTCCACAGCCGGTCGCCGTGCGACCGCGCGCCGCCGAGGTGCTCGGCCTTCAGCCGCGAGACGGCGGCCGGATCGAAGAGCCCGCGCGCGCGGAGCTGCGCGGGCGCCAGCAAGTCTTCCATGACGTCGCGCAGGTCGCGACGGAGCCAGCGCGCGAGCGGGATCATGAAGCCGCGCTTGGGCGCGGCCAGCACGGCGGGCGGCAGGACGTCCGCGAAGGCCGCCTTCAGCAGCGCCTTGAGGCGGCCGCGGCGGAGCTTCAGTGACGGCGGCAGCGCCAGGGTAGCTTCCAGCAGTTCGTGATCGCAGAAGGGCGCGCGGAGCTCGAGCGAGTGCGCCATGCTCATCCGGTCGGCCATGACGAGCAGGTCCTCCGGCAGGTAAACGGCGAGATCCGTCCGGAAGGCCCCGTCCACGGGATCGTCGTGTCCGTGTCCGGCAAAGGCCGCTCGCGCGGCCGCCTCCACGTCCTCGTGCCAGCGCGCGCGGAGTCCCGGCGTGGCGAGCTCGGCCAGCGTCGCCTCGCCGAAGAATCGCGTCCAGCCGATGTAGCGCTCGGCCACGCCGCGGTCCCCGTCGGCCACGAACCGTCGCACGCGATTGCCCCAGTTGCGACTGCTCTCCGACTCCGGCACCAGGCGCAGGACGAGCCGCTCCGCGAGCGCGCGCACGGGCCGCGGCACGCAGTCGTAGCGCCCGGCCAGGCGCACGCCGAGATACCGGGGATAGCCGGCGAAGGCCTCGTCGCCGCCGATGCCGGACAGGGCCACCTTCACGTGGCGCGCGGTCGACATGGCCACCGCGAAGGTGGGGATCGCGGAAGAGTCCGCGAACGGCTCGTCGAGGGCGTCGACCACGCCGGGCAGCAGACCCGCGACGTCGGGGACCAGCACCTCCTCGTGGTGCGTCGTGGCAAACCGCCGGGCCACCTGGCGCGCCAGGGGGCGCTCGTCGAACGAGGCCTCGGCCCCGAAGCCGACCGTGAAGGTCGCGATGGGGCCGCCGGTCAGCTCCCGCATGCTGGCCACGATGGCGGCGGAGTCGATGCCGCCGCTCAGGAAGACGCCGAGCGGCACGTCGCTCTGAAGACGCGCGCGCACGGCCTCGCGCACGGCGGCGCGCATGCGGCCGGCGGCCTCGGCGAAGGTCACGGACGCGGCCGGCCGCGCCGCCGGCAGCGACCAGTAGCGCCGGGTGACGAGACGGCCCTGCGTGACCACGGCCACGTGCGCGGGCGGAACCTTGCCGATGCCGGCCAGCATCGAGCGGTGGGCCGGCGCATAGCCGAAGGCGAGATAGTGATGGAACGCCTCGGGCTCGAGGTCACGCGGCACCGCGGGATGGCAGAGCAGCGCCTTGATCTCCGACGCGAACACGAAGAGCCCGTCGGCCTGCCAGTAGTAGAGCGGCTTCTTGCCGAGCCGGTCGCGGGCCAGCAGGAGCGCGTGGCGCCGGGCGTCCCACAGCGCGAACGCGAACATGCCGTGCAGGCGCGGCACGGCGTCGTCGCCGAACGCCTGCCACGCGCGCAGGATGACCTCCGTGTCGCTCTGCGTGCGAAACACGTGGCCCCGCGCCTCCAGCTCGGCGCGCAGCGCGCGGTAGTTGTAGATCTCGCCGTTGAAGACGAGCCAGGCGCTGCCGTCGTCGGTCGCCATCGGCTGCCGTCCGGTGACGAGATCGATGATCGCCAGCCGCGTCATCCCGAGGCCGGCCTCGGCGTCCACGTGCACGCCGGAGTCGTCCGGACCGCGATGGTCGAGCGCCTTCACCATGGCCGGCAGCAGCCCGGGCGGCGCCGCGCCGACGTAGCCGGCGATCCCGCACATCAGGCGGTCACCAGCGGACGCTCCTGCAGCGCGGCGGCGTACAGGCGCTCCACGGCGCGGATCATCCCATCGAGCGTGAACGACGCTTCCACCCGCGCGCGGCCGCGCGCGCCCATGGCCAGCGCGTCGGGAGCGTCGACGACGCTCGCCACCGCGCTCGCCAGCGCCGCCGGGTCGTCGCGCGGGACGAGGCGTCCGCTGCGCCCGTCCTCCACCACCTCGGGGACGCCGCCGACGCGCGTGGCCACCACGGGCTTGCCGAGGGCCATGGCCTCCAGCAGCGTGAACGGCAGGCCTTCCGAGCGCGAGGCGAGGACGACGACGTCGGCGGCGCCGAGGACGTCGGCGATGTCCGCGCGCGCCCCCGTGAAGCGCGCGGCGACGCCGAGCTCCGTCGCGCGGCGGGCGAGCGCTCCCTGCAGCGGCCCGTCGCCCACCAGCAGCCACGTGAGGTCGGCCCGCACCACGCCGAGCCGCGCCGCCGCCTCCAGCAGCACGTCCCAGCCCTTCTGCGGCGTCATGCGTCCGGCCATCACGATCAGGCGGCGCGCGGGCGCGATGCCGAGCTCGGCGCGGACGGCGGCGGCGGGGCGCGCGGGGCGGAACGCCCACGCGTCGATGCCGTTGTGGATGACCACCGTGCGCGCCGCGTCGATCCGATACCGCGCGGCCAGGTCGTGGGCGATGGCGTGCGACACGGCCACGATGCGGTGGCTGAGCGGGCTGGTGAGCCGCTCGGCGAGCACGTAGGCGGCGCGGCGCCAGCCGGCGACCTCGTAGTCGAACAGCGAGTTGTGCACCGTCGACAGCACCGTCGGCACCCCGGCCGCGCGCGCGGCCAGCCGCGTGTAGACGTTCGCGCGGGCACCGTGTGACTGCACGATGGCCGGCCGCCAGCGTGTGAGCGCGCGCGCCAGCGCCGTCAGCGCCGACGGACTCACGAGCCGCTCGTTCAGCGGCACCAGGCACGTCTCGACGTCGAGGGCGGCCAGCCGCGCCACCAGCGGTCCCGGCTCGGGCACCACGACCGACAGACGGAATCGCTTGCGGTCGAGCTCGGTGGCCAGCGCCACCAGGTAGCGCTCGCCGCCGGCCCAGCCGGCGCTGCCGGCCACGTGGACGACCGAGGCCGGCGTCACGCCGGTCGCCTCGCCAGGGCTTCGAGCGACGGGGCGAGCAGCCAGCGCCCACGGCTGGCCCACGCCAGGGCCTGCACGCCGCCGAAGAGCACGAGCTTGCCCGCCCCGACCGCGGTCTCGCCGAGCCGAGCAAAGCCAAGGTAGGGATCGCCGGGGATCGGGCGGCTGTTGCGGACGCCGATCTCGCGGAAGCCGGCGAGCTCGAGCGCAATCCGGAGCGAGCGAGCGCTGAAGTTCGACGCGTTGACGATGCCGAGCGAGCGCGGCCGCGCGTGCACGAGGAGGCCGGCCGTGACCAGCAGGCGGCCCAGCCGGAGGCCCTGCAGCTGGACCGGAACGTTGGGAGTCCGCACGAACACGCGCCCGCCCGGCACGAGCAGCCGGAAGATCTCGCCCAGCACCCCGAGCGGCTCCGGAACGAAATCGATGACGTTCCAGAGCGTCACCAGGTCGAAGCTGCGCGGCGCGAGCCCGAGCTCCGGAAGCCGTCCGACTCGCGCGTCGAGCCCGCGCTGGCGGGCGTAGGCGACCACGGCCGGATCGACGTCGACGCCGAGCGCCTGCCAGCCTTCCTCACGCGCGATCTCGAGCAGCCCGCCGATCCCGCACCCGACGTCCAGCAGCCGGCCCGGGCGGCCCGCCGACCGCAGCAACGCCGCGAAGCGCGGCCGGCGCCGCGCCGCCACGCGCTCCTCCAGCCGCCGCTCCGCGTCCGACATCACCGCGCGTGGCGCCGGCGCGGCCTGCGCTTCTTGCGCAAATACCAGCCGGCACCGGGCGCAGCGGACGAGAGGCCCGGCCGCTGGCGCCGTGAGCGCGCGGACGTCCACGCTCGCACACACGGGGCAGGTCGTCATGCCCGCCCCCGAGGCTCCGCTGGACGACAGCGCAGCAGGAGGTGATAGGCGAACCGCCGGCCGCCGAGGCGCGGCAACAGCCGCTCCGCGACCGGCGCCACCACCCGCCATCCTGTCCGAACGGCCGGCAACATCTCGAGGTAGCGGAAGTACGCGAGGCCGTCCGCCGCCTCCACGCGGAATCCTCCGGCGCGGACGAGCGCGACGATCTCGCCGTACGTCCAGCACGTGTCGATCGGCTGGTCGGTGTTCGCTGGGTGCTCGTACGGCAGCAGCTTGCCGCGCAGCCAGGCGCCGGGCAGCAGCGCGCCCAGCCGATGGAACGGCGCGAAGCCGGTGGCGTTCGGCACCGACAGCGTGAGCCGGGCCCCGGGCGCGAGCAGACGGCGGAGCTCGCGAAGGCACGCCGCTGGATCCTTGAGGTGCTCGAGGACCTCGGTGCAGAAGAGCGCGTCGAACGTCCCGTCGGCGAACGGCAGTCGAGCGCCGAGGTCGGCGTCGATCAGCGTGACGCGCCGATCGACGAGGCCGGCGGCGCTCTGCAGACGCGACGCCGCGAAGTCGACGCCGAACAGCTCGCTGGCCGGCCAGGCGGCGGCCAGCTCGTGCAGCAGCTCGCCGGTGCCACACCCGATATCCGCCACCCGGCCGCCCGGCGCATGCCCCGCCAGCGCGATCACGCGACGCGCGAAGGCGGCACCGAGACCGCCGCGGTGGGCGAGCCGCTCGTAGCCAGCCCGGATGGCGACGGTGTCGAGCTCGTGTCCAGTCCGGAGCACCGTCAGCTCTCCCGCCGCCCGACGATGTGCGCGCCGGCGTACTCGATGGTGTAGCGGCTCGCGTCCAGGTGCGGCTGCAGCAGCGCCGGATAGGGCCCGCACAGGGCGGCGTCGAACGGCACCAGGCCCTCAGAGACGCGTCGCATCAGGTGCGCCGCCGCCGCTCCTCGGTCGGCGATGCCCCAGCGGACGCGCGCCTGCTCGAGCGCGTAGACCTCGAGGGTCGGATAGCGCTCGGTGTCGGGCTCGGCCAGCCATTCGAGCCAGAAGTGTCGCAGCAGAAGATGCGCGGCCGACTTCACGTGGACGTGGAAGTACGCGACGTGCGGCCAGCGGACGGTCGCGTAGTACGGCGGCACGGCCAGCGACTCCAGCGCCAGGCTAAGGCGAGGCCGCCCGCGCAGGGGCCGGTCGGCCGCGCCGAGGGCGTCGGTCGGCATCTCGCGCGTGACGCGCACGAACCGCGCGTGCGCGGACGCCGTATGCGCCTCGCCGTCGTGGCGCAGCCGCCGATCCGGGAACTGGTGGCGCAGGTCCCCCGCCACCTCGGCCGCCGGCAGCACCACGCGAAAGTAACGGCGGCGGTCCAGCGCCAGCAGATAGCGTCGCAGATGGCGAAGGTCGCCCGGCCCGTCGGTGTGGCCGACGAAGTCGGCGTCCCAGCGGACGACGAACCGATAGCGGGCCCGTGCGAGCCCGAGGTTGGAGACGTCGAAGAGGTCGAGGGCCGGGCAGTCCAGCCGGACCAGTCGCGGTCCCAGCGCTCGGGCGAGGCGGTCGATCGAGCGCCGCGTCGAGTCAGAGGCGCCGTTGTCGAGCACCAGGATCTCGTCGGCGAAGTCACGGATGGAGGTCACGGCCGGCTCGATCCACTCCTCGTCGCCGCGCACGCGCACGACGGCACTGACGCCGTCGGGCCGGGCCTCCGGCCGGCGCACCAGCCCGGCCACGGGCGCCCACGAGAGGAGGTGCCGCACGGCGCTACGCGCGCTCACGCGCGAGGCTCCGGGTCCGGTCCGCGGCCTCGAGCAAGGCCGCCACCGTTCCGTGCAGGTCGAACTCCTGGCGCGCCACCGTGACTCCGCGCTCCGCGAGCTTCCGGCGTCGCGCCGGGTCGTCGAGCAGGCCGGCCACGGCCGCTTCGAGCATCGTCGCCGACGGCGACGGCAGCAGCACGCCGGTGTCGCCGTCCCGGACGGCCGTGCACACGCCGCCGCGGTCGGTGGCCACCACGGCCACGCCGCTCGCGAGAGCCTCGACGATCGTGCGCGGCATGCCCTCCGCCCGGAACGTCGGATAGAGCAGGACGTCGGCCGCCGCGTGATAGCGCGGCATGCGCGCCTCCGGCACCGCCCCGAGAAAGCGGACGCGAGCGCCCGCGTGGCCATTTTTGGCGAGCGCTTCGAGGCGGCTGCGCTCCGGCCCGTCGCCGAGCACGAGCAGATAGAGACGGGGTCGTGAGGCCGCCAGCCGGCCGAACACCTCCACGCCGAGGGCAATCCCCTTCTGGCGGTTGACCGTGGCCGCCATCAACAACACCTCGCCGTCGGCCGGAATGCCGAGCCAGCCGCGCGTCTCCCGGCGAAGCGTCGCATCCGGCCGGAAGCGCGCGGTGTCGACGCCGGTGTGGACGAGCTGCACCGGCCATCCCCGGCGCCGGAGCGCCGCATACGTGCGCTCGTCCTCGGCCACGATTCCGTCGAGCCGGCGGTAGAGCCGTCGCTCCAGCCACGCGTAGTAGCAGAGCGCGAGCGCCGCCTTCGGATACGTCGCCGTCCCGCGGAGGCCGGCGCGGTCGTGCCACTCACTTTTCAGATGCGTCAGCGTGCGGCCCGTCGACCACGCGAGGTGAGGCCCCCGCACGCCGGCCATGGCGGCGCCGTAACCCGCGAGATTGGTGCTGTACAGGAGATCGTACGGGCGATGGCGACGCACGGCCGCCGCGCTCGCCCGCCAGAAGGCGTCGGAGTACACGCCCGGCTCGGTGCCGTCGAGATACTCGATGCGATAGCCGGCCGCCGTCTCCACCGCGGCGCCGCTCGGATGCGCGGTGGCGAGGACGACGAGCTCGTGGCCGAGGGCGGCCGCCGCACGCGCGACGTGGTGGACGTACCCTTCCACGCCGCCGAATCCGTGCGCGAAGGTCCGCTTGGTGAGGATCACGAGCTTCATCGCCGCGTCAGCGCCTCCATGAGCGCGCCCGCCACGCGGTCCCAGCTCGCGTGCTGCTCGACGTATCCACGACCCTTCCAGCCCATGGCCACGCGGCGCACCGGATCCCCGAGCAGGGCCGCCACCGCGTCCGCCAGCGCCCCGGGATCGTCGGGGGGCACCAGGATGAGCGCGCCGCTCGGATCGAGCGCGCGCACCGAGGGAAGGTCGGAGGCGATCACCGGCCGCGCGCAGGCGAGCGCGTCGAGCACCTTGAACGGCGACGTCTCGCCGCGGTGGGCGGTGAACGGCGCCACCACGACGTCCATGGCGTTGAACCAGACGGGCGCCTCCGCGTACGGCACCTGGCCGGTGAACCGCACGGCCTCGTCCAGGTGCAGTGTCCGCGCCGTGGCCTGCCAGGGCCGGCGCATCGCGCCGTCGCCCACGATCAGCGCGAGCAGGCGCGGCATGCCGGGGCGCAGCTTGGCCAGCGCGTGCAGCAGCGTGGGCACACCCTGATGGCGGTAGAACAATCCCACGAAGCCGATGACCGGGCGGTCGACTTCGAGACCGAGCCGCCGCCGCGCCAGCGCCGACTCCACCGGCGTGAAGTGCGCGGTGTCGGTCGCGCTCGGGATGACCACGACCTTGTCGCGGGCCACGCCGAAATCCTCGATCAGCCGGCGGGCGAGGCCGGGCGTGAGGGCCACCACGAGATCGCTCGCGCGCGCGCTGACGCCGAGGCAGAAGCGCGCCAGTCGCCGGGCGCGCCGCGTGGCGCCCTCCACCTCCAGGAACTCGAGCGGGTCCGCGTTCACCTCCAGCACGACGCGGCTGCCCAGCGCGCGCCGCAGGAGCACGGGCAGCACGTTGAGGCCGGCGCGGAAGTAGACGACGTCGGGACGCGGCCGCGTCGCCAGGGCCGCCGCCAGCATCGAGGTGTAGGCGCTGAGCGGCCGCGCCAGCGGCCGGTCGATCACGCGATACGCGCGCGCCGGCACGTCGCGGAGCGGGCGATGGCCCGGCAGCCGCGGATAGAGCACTTCCACCGTCTCGCCATGCCGTCCGAGGGCGGCGCCGAGCTCCCAGAGCTTGCGGAAGCCGCCCGCATCGGCGCTCAGGCCCGGCTCGTACGCGTAGCTCAGCAGCAGGAGTCGCATGTCCTCACGCGGGCGCCCCCGCGTACGCCTCCAGCGTCACGCGGGCGGTATCGCGCCAGTCGAACCGGCGCGCGCGAGCGCGGCCGCGCGCGACGAGATCGCGGCGGAACGCGTCGTCCTCGAGCACACGGGTCAGGGCCGCCGCCAGCGTTTCCGGGCTCACGGGCGGATCCAGCAGGACGGCGCCGTCGCCGGCCACCTCGGGTAGCGAGGAGACGTTGTAGGTCACCACCGGCACTCCGCACGCCATCGCCTCCAGCACGGGCAGGCCGAAGCCCTCGTAGAACGACGGGTACACGAAGGCGCCCGCCGCCGCGTAGAGACCGGGCAGGTCGGCGCGCGGCACGTAGCCGAGCACGCGGACGCGCGGACGGAGCCCGAGCGCCTCCACGGTGGCGTCGAAATCCGTGCGACCGGCCACGATGCTCCCCGCCACCACGAGCGGGATCGTGGTTGGGAGCTCGCGCAGCGCACGCAGCAGCGTTCGATAGTCCTTGCGCCGGTCGATGGTGCCGACGTAGAGGAGGTAGCGCTCGGGCAGGCCGTGACGCCGTCGCGCCGCCTCCCCCGCGCCCGGCCCGGCGCCGTTGGCGACGTCGGGCGGCACGCCCCACGGCGTGACGCGCACGCGGCGCTCCGCGATCCGCGCGCGGCGGACGACATCGCGCCGCGTGGCGTCCGACGGGACCAGCACGCAGTCGGCGAACGCCGCCGTCCACGCGACCCAGCGCCCCCAGTACCAGCGTCCCGGTCCCGGCGGCAACCACTCGGGATGGGCACTCGGCGCCAGATCGTGGAGGGTCACCACCGTGCGCCGCCGCCGCGCCAGCGGCGTCGACGTGCCGCCCGGCACGTGGACGACGTCGGCGCGGAGCCGCGCGGCCTGCCGCGGAAACTCGACCTGCTCCCACCAGAGCTGCCGCCGCAGCCGCCAG
>Ga0075421_100009998_pt1 | contig 11701 bp, 9 predicted proteins | sample SoiMetdeltSBSDD5_FD_75292 | JGI IMG/M metagenome (GOLD analysis project Ga0075421, IMG submission 75292) | Bulk soil microbial communities from a Populus tree surrounding site in Tennessee, USA - Soil MetaG P. deltoides SBSDD5 | ecosystem: Environmental > Terrestrial > Soil > Tree plantation...
GATCATGATGTTGGGGATCGCCGCGATGCGCTTGGCGGCCGCAAGCGCGAGCGCGCGCTTCTCTGCAATGGCCGCGCGATAGCGCGCTGCGCCGTACAGCTTGACCGACAACCAGACGCGCAGGCCCGGAAAGCCGCGCGAGAGGTCCGGCCCGTACTGATGCGGGTCGTAGAGATCGTCGTCGTCCTGGCTGGCCGGCAGGTAGCTCGCCGTCGCCGAGTGCGCCGCGCGGAGCGCCGTGCCATCGGCCACGAGGAGCGCCCCGGTGCCGTAGGGGAGGAAGAGCCCCTTGTGCGGATCGAGCGTGAGCGAGTCCGCCTGCGGCAGCCCGGCGAGCAGCGGCCGAAGCTCCGGGCACATGTGGAAGAACGCACCGTACGCGCCGTCGACGTGATGCCATAGCCCCCGCGCCCTGCACAGGGCGCCGACCGCGGCCAGCGGATCGACCGCGCCCGTGTTGGTCGTTCCGGCGGAAGTGACGACCAGGAACGGGCGGAGCCCTGCGGCATCGTCGCGCTTGATCGCCTCTTCCAGCCCGTCAACGCGCATCCTGAACACATCGTCCACCGGGACGCTGCGTACGCGATCGGGCATGACCCCGGCGAGGCGTGCGGATTTCGTGACGGAGTGGTGCACGTGATCCGACGCGTACATGACTCCGGAGCGGATGTCGGCGCCGAGATGCTTCTCACGTGCGCAGACGATCGCGGTCAGGTTCGCCGTCGAGCCGCCGGTGGTGAACAAGCCGCGTGTTGACGCCGGGAACTGCATCCAGTCGCGCAGCCAGTCGAGCGCATTCGACTCGAGCTGGACGAGAGCAGGCGCCGCGCGCCACACGCCCGTGTAGCGGTTGACACCGTTCGAGATGAGGTCCGCCAGCGTGGACGGAAACACCCCGCCCCCCGGAATGAAGGCGAGGTACCCGGGACCTGCCGTGTTATAGCTGCGCGGGATCCAGTCGTCGAACAGCGCGTCGAGCAGCGGTGCGAGCTCGGTCGCGTGTTCCGGGGCGCGTTCGCGCATGGCGCGGCAGAGCCCGGCGATATCGACATCGCCACGTATCGGTTGCTCGCCGATGGTGGCGAGATGCGCAATGACGCGACGCAACACCGCGTCGCCCATTGCCTGCATCTGCGCCGGAGAAAACTCCAGATCGGACGAATCCACCGGGTAAATAATACCCACTCTCGCTTCCCGACCGCAGGCGGCGTGCATTTTTCGTCGCCGCGAGTAAAACTCCTGACAGGATTGCAGGGAGGCATCGGGAGTGTCTGCCGAAGCAGGTACCGTATCGGCGCGTCCCATCACGAGGCCGCGCATTTCCGCTGCCGCCGCGCCGCGGGTGCTGCTGCTCACCTCCAATCTGGGTGCGGGGCATTCGCGCGCCGCGAAAGCCATCGAGCTTGCGATCCTCGCGCGCGCGCCGACGACGGAAGTTCGGACCCTCGATCTGTGGTCGCTGATGCACGCGAGCGTCGCGGACACCGTTCGGCAGACGTATCTCCGCCTGGTGCAGGAGCACCCGGATCTCTACGAGCGCATCTACCAGCTCGATGAGAGTACCTGGCGCCGCATCCTCCAGGGCGACGAAGCGCCGCCCCGGCAGCTCCGCGAAGGGCTCGAGCGGATCAGCGCGATCATCGCCGACGGCGCAGGCCTCGGTCCGTACGTTGGGCCATACGCGTTTGATTGCGCGCTGCTGCCGCTGCTCTGCTCGGCCTTGCCCGGCGGTGCGCGAATGCTGCCGTGGAACGATGTGCGCGTGCGGATGCCGTTCCTGAAATGGATCTGGGCGCGGCTAACGCGACGTCTCGAGCGGCGCGTGCTCGCGTTCCGCCCCGACGTGGTCATTGGCACGCAGATGATTCCGGCGGCGCTGCTTTCGACGGTGAAAGATAGCCGACGCCTCGGCGTGCCGAGCATCGCGGTTCCTACGGACTTCGGCGTTCACGACTTCTGGCTGCAGTCCGGTACCGACGCGTATTGCGTCGCGCACGCGTCCATATCGGGTCTGGCGCCATCGTCTGCCGGACGGACCCTGGTCACCGGTGTGCCCCTCATGCCGGGTTTCAGTCGGCCGCCCGCGGTTGGCGAATCGAAGCTCGCGCTCGGGCTCGACCCTGCACGCCCGGTCGTGCTGGTGCTCGGCGGTGGTCTCGGCCTGGGCGTCGATGCAGTGGCCGGGCAGTTGCTCGCAAAGCGCCCGGATGCGGACCTGGTGTTCGTCACCGGACACAACGCCCCGGCGCGCGCGGCGCTTGCACCGCGCACCGTGGAGCACGCGGGCCGGCTGCACGTGTTCGGCTGGACGACGCGAATGGAGCACTTCATCCGTGCGGCGGACATCGTGGTCGGCAAGCCGGGTGGACTGACGGTGGCCGAGGTGCTGGCCTGCGGGCGACCGCTGCTCGCGGCGCGCTCGCTCGGCGGCCAGGAAGGATTCAACGCGCGGTTTCTCGAGCAGCACGACGTCGGTCGGCTCGTGCCGGAGGAGGAATTGCCGGCCTGCGTCGATGCGTGGCTCGGCAGCGGCGAGCGCCTGGCGCAGCTCAAGCAGCGCGCGTGGGCGATCGGCGCGCGGGACGGCGCCGCAAGGATCGCCGAGGTCGCCCTCGAGCACGCGGGCGCGTTTGACACCGACGTCGTCCGCGAGCGCGCGGTATGAGCTGGCCGCGGGAGCTCGCCCGCAGATTCCTGGCCGGCGTCGACATCGCGTACCGCCGCCGGCATCGCCTGCGAGCGGTCGGCCCGATGCTCTATGTGGCGCGCGCCCGTTATCCGGGCCCTGCAATCACGTTGCCCGACGGTACGCGGCTCCTGCCCGGTGACGACTACGGCGCGCTGCACTTCGACAACTCCCGGATCGCCGCGCTGGGCGAAGGCAGCCGGCTCCGCACGGGTGTTCGGTTCGCGCGGCTGCTGCGCGACTCGTTCGGGTACCTGGCGGAGGCGTCACGACAGGATCCCGCGCTGCGTGACTTATCGGTGTTTCACGGCATCACCTGGATCGGCGAGCACGGTGGCAGCGTGGGCTTCGTGTCCGAGCCGCTGCCGGCAGGGCCGCGACGCCGACTGCTGGGCGCGCACTTCCGCATGTTGAAGTGGGTGTTCGCCCCCTCGTTGGGAACCGCGGTCACGGATGCGCCCGAGCCACGCCGGTTTTGGCTCACGCGTTCCGACCTGATCGAGAACTTCGGGCAGACCCAGCGATGACGAACGCCGCTTCGCCGATCATGCGGGGATCCGGGGAAGGCACGGTCTATCTCACATTCGACGATGGGCCGGACCGTGAATGGACGCCGCGCGTGCTCGATGTTCTCGCCTCGGCGCAGGCGCGGGCCACGTTCTTCGTGGTCGGGCAGGCCGTGCGCGCGGCTCCCGATCTGATCAGGCGCATCGCTGCGGAAGGCCACCAGATCGGCAACCACAGCTACAGTCACCGTCATCCATGGACCCTGCGCGAGGCCGACGCGCGCGACGAGGTGCGAAGCGGCGCCGCCGCGATCGCGGACGTCCTGGGCCGGGCGCCGTGCGCGTTCCGGCCGCCGCACGGTCGGTTGCGTCGCTGCATGGTCGACGAGGCGGAGCGCAGCGGACAGCGGACTGTGCTCTGGAGCGTGAGCGCGATCGATTGGGGGCCCTTCGGTTACTCGTCTCGCATCGAAGCGCGTTTGCGCACGGCCGCTGCCGGCGACATCGTCCTGATGCATGACGGACGGAGCCGTCACAATCATCCGGACGAGCTGCTGCGGGTATTGCCGCGCGCGCTAGCCGAGCTCGGAGAACGGGGGCTGACTCCCGCGGCATTGCCTGCCTGAGCACGCTGAATCGGTCGTCACAGGGTTGATCCGGCCGTTTCGGCACTTCTGAGGGCCGACGTACCAGCGCCTTCGAGCCGAAGGTCTCTAGCCTCCAGCGCGGCGGTGCCCGCGCCAACACCGAACCAACGCCGCCGTCGCAGGGTGGCGACACGCTCACCACGCCGGCACTACTGCCGCCCGCATCGCGCGCCGAATCGTTCCATCGGCGCGACGAATTTGAGCGCCTCCGAGCGCCGCTTGCGCACGTATCACGTGACGACGGCGAAGAAGAGGAAGGGTGAGCTCAGGCGACTGAACCGCCCGGTCCTAGGAGGCTCAGTCATGACGAACACCTGGCACACCTATCAGACGCGGCTTGCCGCATCGCTGAACCAGCAACCAACCCCGGCTCCGCGCTGGCTCCTGGTCCGACGGGCGGCCCTCGCAGCGCTTGGGCCACTGATGTCCACGACCCCGGATAACGACGAACCGGTCGCGCCGCTCGTGCGTCTGCCTGGCATCTGGCGGCCCGAGAGCGGCCCTCTGCAGGCACGCCGTCAATGAACGGCGAGACCCTGATGGCAGCGGCCACGGCTCTCCCCATCGCCGCGCACGTCGTGACGCGTCGTACTGGGTATGTGCACCACGGCATCTACGTCGGGCACGGCAGGGTGGTGCACTACCGGGGGCTGGTTCATGGCTTGCGGGCGGGACCGGTCGAGGAGGTGCCCCTCGAGGACTTCGCCCGCGGACGTCCAATCGCAGTTCGTCCGCACGCCACCGCGTTCGATCGCGACGTCGTGATCGCCCGGGCGCGCTCGAGGATCGGCGAGAACGCCTATCGCATCCTATCCAATAACTGCGAGCACTTCTGCGAGTGGTGCCTGCATGGCAGGAACCGCAGCCTGCAGGTCGAGGCGTGGCGGGAGCGACCGCGCCGAGCGGCGATCGCGCTGTTCCGACTTCCTTCACGCCTTCTTCGGCGGCTTCAGCCGCCTCAGCATGACGAAGCTCGTGGAAACACAGCGAGCGTCGCCACGTAGAGCACGAGCGCAGTGCACAGCACCGCGGTGAATCCAAGATCCACTGCGAGCAGGGTCGCAAGCACCGGGCTCGCGACGGACGCGCAGCCGTTGATTCCCCAGGCCCAGGGAACGAGCGGCGCGTCGAGTTCGCCGAGGGCCAGCGGGAAGGGCATGCCCATGAGATACGCAAGAGGCGAGATGAGCGCTGCGGCGACCGCGATCTTGACCACGAGGGGCCGGTGATCGAACGCTGCCAGCAGCGGATCGAAGGCGACGGCAAGCAGCACGCCGAGCGCAACGATGCCGGCAACAGGGAGCATCAGCCGCTGGCGTACTCCTCGTACGGACGGGCGCCTGGATGTCGAAAGGCTGCCGGCACCAGCCGCGATCAGGAAAGTTGCGAGCACGACCGCAAGTGCGATCGTGGGATGGTGGACGAAGCGCAGCAGCTTCTGCAGGAACGCCACTTCGACGAACAGGAACGCGAGCCCGATGCACGTGAAATAAAGAAAGACGCGCCCGAGGCCGCTGGCCGGTCCAACGCGGCGGCGCAGCACGATGAGCGGGGCCAGTATCAACACGGATCCGGCAACGAACGCCTGGACGAGCGTCGCAGCGAGCACTGGATAGCCGGCCTCGAGCAGCGCCATCCCTCCACGCTCGCGGCTGCGCCATGCCTCGACGAACGTCGGCCAGCGGAAGAAGTTACGGAAGAACGGCCGGTCGTCGGAAGCGGGCCGGATATCGAAGGGATACCTCGCGATGTAAGTCTCGCGTTCCGGACCGAGCAGCGCCGTCGCGCCGTCGTAGAACCAGGGCTCGCGCAGCTCGTTGTAAACGTTCGCGAGCGTGCGTGGCATGCCCGGGTACCAGGCGACGTCGAACGCAAGGGCATCGCAGAAGCGACGCATCGCGGTGATCTCGCTCACAGTGACGTCAGCGTTCTTCACCAGCAGCGTCACCGTCTGCCAGCTGCGGATCATGAGCAGCCGGTCTGCAGGATTTTCGATCCCGGAAGCCTCGAGCGCCGCGATTGCGGTCGCGAGCAGCTTGAGTCCCTCGCGTGGCGGCACCTGCACGTAACGCGTGAAGGAGAGAAAGGCGCCGGGCTTCAATCGCGACAGATACAGCCGGAACGCCTCCACGGTGTGTACATAGTCCTCGTTGAGTCCACCGAGGCCGCCCGCGCCGCCGGGCCCGAGCGAGAGCTGGATGAGGTCGTACCGCTGCGTGCGCGAAGCAAGCACGCCTCGGGGGTCGCCGGTCACGAGTTCGACGCCTGGCTGCTCGACCAGGCGACCGGTGTACGCGGCGAACTCGTCACGCAGGAGTCCGACGACCTGGGGGTTGAGCTCGACCGCCTCGATGCGGCGCGCGCCAAGCAGGCGCGCGCGAAGTATCTCGAGACCGCCGCCCGCTCCGACCACGAGCACCGAATGCGGCGATGCGATCCTGTAAGGCAGCGCCCCGGTGCTGTCGCGCAGGAACTCGAGACGGGCAGGATCGCGGCTCCCGGCGGTGATCGCATCCATGCTGTCGCCGTCGACGAACATGCCGAGCTGCGGCGGGGGCTCGCTCGTCGCCATGAGGCTCAGGCCCGGCGCATGCCGCAGCGGCACGCGGTCGCTCTCGATCACGTCGACACGCCCCAGCGGGCTCGAACGCGACGCCAGGATGCGCGTGCCCGGAACGCGCAACGCCTGGCTGAGCGCCTTGTACTCCCCTGGAACCGCGCGCAGGCGATCGGCTGGCACGGCGGCAAGGACGAGGAGAACGCCGGCGGCCGCCGAATAGCCGCTGCGGGACCGCGACCCCAGCTCGACGAGGGCCACGATTGCCGCGACCGGACCTGCGCAGGCAAGGACCTTGAGTGCGTGCTCGGCGGGCATCCGGTAAAGGAGCCAGAGTACGAGCAGGCTGCCCGCGCCGGCGCCGACGAGGTCGGCTGCGTAGACCTGTCCGGCGCGAGCGCGCCATTGGAGGAGCGCGAGGCCGATGGCGTTTCCAGCGCAAAAGAACGGAAGCGCGAGCACGAGATAGGTGGTCGCAAGCCATGCAGGCTGCCACGGGTCCCAGAGCAGCTGCTCGGCCTGGAACGGCAAGGCCTGCGCCGCGACGGGCGCGCCAACGGCGAGTACGCCGAAGGCGACCAGGTTCGCGACGTAGACACGCGTGTACCGGGCGGAGAGCCAGCGCCGCGCCAGCGTGATGAACGTGCCACTCGCGCCGAACCCGAGCAGCGCGAGGCTGATCATCATGGTCGCGAAGTGGTACCAGTGAATGACCGCGAAGTACCGGGTGAGGAGGACTTCGTTCGCGAGCGCTGCGCCGGAGATGAGGCCGACGGACCAGGCCGGCAGTCGCTCAGTCATTTTCGCGTGGATGATCGCCTGTGAGCGGCACGAACCGGACCGGCAGGATCTGGCGGGTCGTGACACGACCCTCGCCGTCCTTGGCGACGAGGACGAGCTCCTGCGCGGTGAACCGCGTCCCCACTGGAAGAATCATCCGTCCGCCGGGCTTCAACTGGCGCAAGAGCGGCGGCGGAATGTGCGAGGAGACGGCCGTGACCACGATCGCGTCGAAGGGAGCGTGTTGTTCCCAGCCGTAATAACCATCGCCGACCCGGACCTCGACGTTGTCGTAGCCCAGGCGCGCGAGCCGCTCGCGCGCAGCGATTCCGAGCGCATCGATGATCTCGACCGTGTACACCCGGTCGCAGAGCTGGCTCAGGATGGCGGCCTGATAGCCCGAGCCCGTGCCGATTTCGAGTGCCCGGCAACCGGCGCCGGGCTCGATCAGGTCGGTCATGATCGCGACGATGTACGGTTGCGAGATCGTCTGGCCGTGGCCGATCGGCAGCGGCCGGTTCTCGTAGGCGAACTCGCGATCGTCGGCCTGCACGAACTCGTGACGCGGTACTGTCGCGAGCGCGCGCATGACGCGCTCGTCGAGGGCGCGCCGATTCAGGTACGTCGCGGTATCGCGGACGTCCTGCTCGATTTCTCGCAGCAGCGCCATGCGCTGGGCCTCGTAGGGGTCGGACGTCCGGGCGACCGCGACCGTCGCTGCCAGCACGAGCAGCATGGCGGGCCGCATGCGCGAGGTCGTGCCGACCTTCATCCGCCGAGTCTACGCCCGGCGCGCGGGTCTGCGCCGTCGGTTACCGGGCGTCTTCCAGGTAGGTCGCGAGATCGGCGGCCCGCTTGGGATCAAGTGTCGCCAGGCGACGCTGCACCTGCAACGCCTCCTGGGCTTTGCCGAGATCGGCGTAAGCCATCCCCAGGTCCAGCAGGTACTCCGCGTTATCGGGCTGCGCCTTGGCCGCCGCTTCCAGGTGAGGCAGGGCGTCCTCGTGACGATCCAGGGCCTGGTACGACTTCCCGAGCCAGTTGCTGGCTTCGTAGTCGTCGGGCTCGAGGCGCAGCAGTTGCTGAAGGGCGGGAATTGCATCCTCGAACTCATAATTGAGGTAGTGGGCGTGGCCCAGCCCGCGCCGGCACTCCGCGTCCTCGGGCGCGAGCTGCGCGCAGCGTCGGTAGGCCGCCACGGCCTTGTCGTACTGTTCCAGCGCGAGGTAGGAGGCGCCGAGGGTTCGCTGAGCCGGAGTCAGATCGGGCCCGAGACGCAGTGCCTCGGTGCACGCGGTGACGGCCTGCTCGTACTCGGATGTCGCGAACCGGAGATCGCACAGGTGCGCCCGGTACGACGCATCCTCGGGCGCGAGCCGGATCGCGGCCTCGGCCGCTGCGACGGCGTCGGGATACTGTTTCAGCTTGCCGAGCGACACGGCGAGCGCGTCGCTGGCCGGATGGTTGTCGGGTTTGAGCCGCAGCGACTCACGGAACGCGCTTGCCGCCTCGTCGTGCCGGCCGAGGTCCTGGCAGGCGAGACCCAGGTTGTAGTGCACGGCGGATTCGTTGGGACGCAGCGCGAGCGCCTGCTGAAAGGATCGAACGGCGTCGTCGTGCCGGCCCATCGCGTAATAGGTGATGCCGAGCCCGTTGTGGCCGCGCACCGTGGGCTGGACCGCAATCGACCGCTGGAAGATCTCGATGGCGCGGCGGTAATCCTTGGCCGCCCGGAACTTTTCCGCTAGCGCAGCCTGCTGGAGCGCGACGGTGAGCGCGCCCTGGGGATCCTGCGCCTGGGCCTCGGCCGCTGCCGGTGGACTGGTCGGGGACGCCTCCGTCGCTGCGGGTGGGTTCGCTTGCGGTGGCTCGGCCGCCCATGGCGATGCGGCCAGGCACAACAATCCCACGATCACTGGTCCGCGAAGGCGCGGTTCGGGCTTCATGCGTCCGCCATGAGCCCGTCGCAACCGCGGGCCGTGCAGGCATGGTACGCCAACGACAAAACGCCGCGGGCGACCGGCGGGTTCCCTCCCACCGGCCGCCTGCGAAGAGGTTTTTCAGCCGACCGCCCGCTCGCGCGGTGCCAGCGGAATCGCCCGTTGCACGGTGGCCTTGATCTCGGCGTTTGCCAGGGCCTGCCGGGCCTCGTCGTCGAGACCCTGCGCCTTCAGCGCCCGTGCCATCACGCGCCAGTTGAAGGGGCTGGTGCGCTTGAACTCGGTCCGCTCCGAGGCGAGTGCGCGCGCTAGCGAACCCCGGCCGCCGCGCAGCGCCGCCTCGAGCATCGTGAGTTGCAGCAGGTCGCGCTGCGCATGGCTGCCACCGAAGAGATTCGCGCGCGGGCGGATCGGCGTCAGGAACTCGATGACCGCGTCATAGTCCTGCCGGCCGAACGCCGCGAGCCCACGCGCGAGCGGCAGACCGACCTCGCGAGACATCATCCCGTTGGTGCCGGACTCCTGCGCGGCCCGCTCGAGGTTCGCGATGGTGGTGTCGACGCGCGACCAGTCCGCGGCGCCCACGAAAGCCATCACCGCATGAGCATCGTTGAAGGCATAGAAACGGTCGTCGGCGACCGGTTGCCAGGACGCCGCCAGCGACTTCCAGCGTGCGCCGACGTCGACACCGCGAAGCGTCAGCCGCCAGAGGAGCGCCGATGCGTCGAGCATCTCGAGCGCGACGGACGTCTCGGCAGGACGGATGCGCGTGTCGAAGATCTCGAGCGCGCGGTCGTGCTCGGCGAGCTCGAGGTGATGCAAGGCGAGGTGCCACCAGTTGTGGTACGCGAGACCGTTGTTGACCGACCAGTCGGGTGCGCGCGTGCTCAGGAACTCCATGCCGTCGCGGATGCGACCCTGCATCTCCATCACGTGCGCCACCGCATGCACCGCCCACGGGTCGCGGCGGTTAGCGTCCAGCGCCTTGCGGCCGGCGTCCTCGGCGCGGTCATAGAGACCCGTTTCCTCCAGGCCGAAGGCATACATGCCGAGGACGTAGCCGTAACCGGGCACGCTCGCGCTCCAATGCGGCAGCACCTGCGCCACGCGATCGCGGAGCATGGTGGACTGCCCGAGGAAGAAGTCGCCCACGTGCGCCACCTGCACCGCAAGCAGGTCGCGCGGGTAGTCGACGGCGATCTCGCCATAGGCGCGGATGCCGCCGGCCAGGTCGCCTTCCATCCAGCGTCGCGCCGCGGCGGCGTGGGCGCGCTCGCGGTCGTTGGCGCTGCCGCCGAGCGCCTCGACCGCCTCAACGCTCTCGCGCACCATCGGCAGGGCCCCACGCTCGGTGGACATCACACCCAGCGCCGCCCGCAGGCAATGACCGGTTGCAAAGTCCGGCTCCTGCTCGAGCGCCCCGTTGATCGCCGCGAGCGGATCCAGGAAATAGGAGGCGGTCAGGTCGAGGGCTTCCTCCAAGCGGTCGATGGACTCCGGGTTGCGGCTCGAGACCTCGAGGCCGCGGCGATCCTTCAGTTTCATGCTCTCCTCCAGCGTTCGATCGTTGGTTCGCCAGGGTCGGACTCTCCGGCCCTGCCAGCCGCCCTGGCCGACCCTTCGGTCCCGAGGCTCTGCTGCGGGGAGAAAGCTACGCGTGCCGCGTCAACGGCCCGTCTCGACAGGCGTGAAAAAATCGTGAAAATCCCCCATCCGGTCCCTCGGGTCGGAAACGGGGGCCTGGTCCCAAGTGGCGGAACTGCAGATCGACCTGCTGGGCGGATTGAGGCTGCGAACGGGCCCGGGCCGTGAGATTCGTATTCCGTCGCGCAAGGCGCAGGCCCTGCTCGGCTGCCTCGCGCTCGAGCCGGGCGTCGCGCAGACGAGGGACGTCCTGGCGGGATTGCTCTGGGAGGACTCCGATCCCGAACTCGCCCGTGCCAGCCTGTGCCAGGCGCTGGCAAGCCTGAGGCGCAGCCTGCCCGAGACCTGCGCCGCGGCGCTGAAGGGCGACGCCGGCACCGTAATGCTCGATGCGACGCTCGCGAGCAGCGACGTCGCACAGTTTCGCGCGCTGCTGCGCGACGGGTCGCCCGGGGCACTGGCGCAGGCAGTCGAGCGCTACTCGGGCGTGCTGCTCGACGGGCTCGAGGCCCGCTCGCCGGCCTTTGAGCAATGGCTGCTCGAGCGTCGCAGCGAGCTGCGACGCCTGCTGCTCGGCGCGGCGGAGCGCATGGCTGCCCAGTGCGCGGCGGTCGGCGACGACACGGGCGTTATCGCAGCGCTCGAGCGCCTGGTGGCGATTGAGCCGTCGAACGAGCGCGCGCACCGCCACCTGATGGAAGCTCTCGCGCGGCAGGGCCGGTACACCGATGCGCTGCGTCAATACCGCGCGTGTCGCGAGGCGCTGCGCCGTGATCTCGATGTCGCACCGGAGGCGGCCACGGAGACCATGCACCGTGAGCTGCTGCGGCGGCGCCGCGCCGCGCCTGGTGACGACGCGGATCTCGATGCCAGGTCCGCAGCTGCTGCGGACGTCGCTCCGGCACGCGACCGAGTCGACGCCACGGCGTCGATGGCGCGAG
>Ga0075421_100010001_pt1 | contig 11699 bp, 9 predicted proteins | sample SoiMetdeltSBSDD5_FD_75292 | JGI IMG/M metagenome (GOLD analysis project Ga0075421, IMG submission 75292) | Bulk soil microbial communities from a Populus tree surrounding site in Tennessee, USA - Soil MetaG P. deltoides SBSDD5 | ecosystem: Environmental > Terrestrial > Soil > Tree plantation...
AATGCGCTACTTCCTGTTCGACCTGGACGTGGATGCGGTCTTCACCGACAACCCCGACCAGTTTCCGCGGCGCTAGCCACGCGCAAACGACTCGTTCCTCGTTCTGACGAGAAACCGTCGATCGACGAGAGTGGAGAGAACCGCGGTGCACAATGCCGAGTCGAAGCTCCACAGGCGTGCGGCTTGCGCCACCGTGAGCTTCAGGCCCGGCATCTCCAAGAAATCTGCCTGAGCGCGCCGCAGCGCGTCGGCGAATGCGTCCGGTGCCTTGATGTCGTCCATAAGCGAAAGCTACCGCTCATAGGTGACCCGCGGGTGACGTGCGAATGAAGTCGTGGTCACCGTTGCGGCTCAGGCGGCCCACGACCCGTTGCGGATGAGCCTGCGCTCTACGCGCGCGCGAACGCTTGGCTGCGTGTCTGCACGAGGAAGCGCTGCTCGACCAGCGTCGAGAGAACCGCGGTGCAGAGCGCGGAGTCGAACGCCCAGAGGCGTGCTGCCTGCGCCACGGTCAGCTGCAAGCCTGGCATCTCATTGAACTCGGCCTGCGCGCGGCGAAGCGCGACGGAGAACCGTTCCTGAGCCGTCTGATCATCGATCCTATCGGGCCTCATCGTCGTACTCCCTTGCCTCAGAAATTCATCTTCAGGCCCAACTGGACCTGTCGCGGATCGTAGGTCTGCGTGATGGTGCCGAAGGCTCCCGTGCTGCGATTGCCGTTCGGCGCACGGAAGTTCGAGCGATTGAGCAGATTGAAGAACTCCGCTCGCAGTTCCACTCCGCCCGACGGCCACGGCATCGCCACCAGGCGCGACACGGCCAGGTCGATCTGCCAGAACGCCGGACCGCGCACGCTGTTGCGCGGCGCGTTGCCAAACGGCTGGCTCGGATCCGTCGGTACGAGGACGGCGTCGCGGTTGAACCAGTTCTGGATCGTGCGCTGGTTCTCCGGGGCGTAGGGATCACCGATGACGTTCGGACGATAGTTGTTGGCGCCACGGAAATCCTGCTGGATACCCGAAACCTGAAACGACGTGAGCGGCGTGTAGGTGAACGTGACCGGCTCGCCGGAGGTGATCGTGTTGATCGCCGCGAGCTGCCACCCCGTGACGAGTGGATGACGATACGGCGAGCTCCAGATCACGCTCGTCGTGCTGTTGTACGGCTGGTGATAGTTGGACAGACCGAAGTCGGCCTCCATGTTGTGGAAATCCTGCGGTGCCGGCGCGTTGCCGTTCTGGTTCTCGAGAGAGCCCGCGCCGTTGTCTTTCGTTTGCGACAGCGTCAACGAGCTGAGCAGCGAGAAGTCGTCGTGCAGCCGCCAGTCCAACTTGGCCTGGAGGGCGTGATACCGCGACTTGCCGCCGTTGAAGGCGGAGGTGATATCGGCGAACTCGGGAATCGGCCGGCGCGCCTGCAGCGGAATCGTCCCGGCGCTGTTGTTCGGCGCGGCCTGATTGAGATTGGCGAACAGCAACAGATCGTCGGCGCGATTCCCCACGTACGCGAGGTCGAGAATCATGCGCTGGCCGAGCTCGCGCTGGACCGAGGCGAACCAGCTCTGGACCTGACTGGCGTGGTAGTCGCGTGGCATGTAAGTGATGTTCGCGGCCAGCGGATTGAACTGTGACGGGTCGGTCAACCCGACGGGAAACCCCTGCTCCGTTCGTCGGAACGTCGGGTCGAGCGGGTTGGTCTGCACGACGACCGCGTTGATGACCTGTGGACCGTTGATCGGCAGCACGTTCGCGCCGCCGGCGCGATGGAAGTGCACGTAGCTGATACCGTAGCCGCCGCGCAGGACCGTGCGCTCCGTCAGCGTGTAGGCGAGGCCGAGGCGCGGCGCGATGTTGTTGGTATCGGGCTTCACGGTGGCGCGATCCTCGAGCGAACCGTCGCGCGCGAACACCATCGTGCGCGTCGCCGGATCGAAATTCGAGAGCACGTTGTCCTTCTCGACCCACGGCGTCGCGAACTCGTAGCGGGCGCCGAAATTGAGCGTCAGCCGCTCGTTCACGCGAATGTCGTCCTGGACGTAGGCGAAATGCATCTGCTGCCGCAGATTCGCCACGAGGATGTTGCTCAGGGCGTAGGTGGTGCGCAGCCCGAGCATGAAGTCGGCAAGGTTGTAGAGGTTATTCGTCGCAGCGCCGGCCGGTCGCGTGAACTGCCCTGCGTATTGATCGCGACCGTAGAGAGGATTCACGTCCTGCACTTCGGTTTGGATGTACTGGAACTCGTAACCGCTCTTGAGCGAGTGCCGGTTCATGATGCGGGTGTAGTTCAACTTCGGGTTGAACACCGTCGGGTACTGCCACTGTGGGTTGGTCGGCTGGCGACCGAGATCCGTCAAGCCCGTGATCAACTGGGTCGGGAGCCCGCCCGCAACGCGGGCGTCCGTCGGCAGGCCGCTGATGCCGTAGGCCTCGAGCGCGGACGTGCTGCCAAGCGCGAGCGGATCCTTGCCGGCCTGGGTCTTCGACCAGCCAAAGCGGATTTCGACCAGCGAGACCGGCGACGGGACGTACGTCGCGCCCGCGGCGATTTGCTTGTTGGTCACGTAGGTGTGGCCGTTGCTGTTGCCGCCTGACGGCAGCGGAATCGGCGCCTGGTCTTCGATATCGACGTCGCGGTAGCCGAACCGCCCGAACAGCGTCAACGCCGGGCTGACGGTCACGTCGACTTTGCCACCGAGCTTGTCGGTGACGTTCCTGAACTGCTGCATGACGGTGAGGTTGTTGGCGGCGAGCTCGTTGGTCGGCGCCGGCAACTCGCTCAACACCTTTCGGGCGAACGCAGTCATCGGAATAGAGGTCCCGGCGGCGTAGGTCTCACCGGTCAACGGGTTCACCACCGGCACGCTGAGGATGCCCTGCCGCTGCGACATCGTCGCGATCGTCGAAGCGGTCACCAGGCCACGGGTCTGACGAAAGCCCTCGTAGTCGGCGAAGAAGAACGCGCGGTTGCGAAGAATCGGTCCGCCCAGCACGCCACCGAATTGGTTGCGCTCGAGCGGCGGCTTTCCCGTCGCCGGTTTGAAGAATCCGGTTGCGTTGAGCGAGGTGTCGCGCAGGAACTCCCAGGCGCTGCCATGAAACCGGTTGGTGCCGCTCGCGTACGCGACGTTGATCGTGGCGCCACCCGAACGCCCGTACTCGGCGCTCATGTTGTTGGTCACGACCTTGAACTCCGCCACGGCGTCGGGCGGCGGCTGCATCACCTGGTTCGAAAAGCCCTGATTGCTCGTGCCGTAGGCGTTGTTGTCGACACCGTCGATCATGAAGTTGTTGAACGTGCTGCGCAGGCCGTTGACGTTGAACGACCCCTCTCGCGGCGTGTTGCCGCCGGTGTTGAGCGCCGACAGCCGAACGCCGGTGGTGAGCAGCGCCAGCGTCGAATACTCGCGTCCGTTGAGCGGCAGGGCGCGCGTCTGCTCCCCCGTGATGATCTGCCCGCGCTGACTCGAGTCGGTCTCCAGGGCCGACGCCGCCGCCGTAACCTCGATCCGCTCACTGACTTGACCCACCTGCAGCGCCAGATCGACCCGCTGGCGCGCGCCGACCGTCAGGCGAATGTCCTCCGCGAGCGCCACCGCGAAGCCCGGCTTCTCCGCCATCACGATGTAGAGCCCGATTCGCAGCGTCGTGAATTCGAAATGACCGTTGCTATCGGTCTTTCGAGTTTGCGTCACGCCGGTTTCGGTGTTGGTGACGGTAATTTGCGCGTCATCGACGACTCCGCCGGAGCCGTCAGTGACGGTGCCAATCAACGTGGCCGTCTCGAATTGCGCGACGGCCGCCGACGCAACGCAGACAACGAGCAAGCATGCAGCAAGAACCGATCGGGTCAGAGGCATGCGCCGACGGTAGCGAGCGGCAATGACCCGTCGATGACGGAGGCGTCACAGGTGCGTAACCTGTACGACTTTTACGATGACGTGGCGGCTCCGTCGCGCGAAGGACACAGCACACCTGCATCGTGTGGCCCATGAGCAGGTCCACGCTGGCGATTGGGGTGATCCTCGCCGGCCTTCTTTCGACATCGATCGCCGCCTCATCCGCAGATTCGGCACCGACACCTGTCAGCGCGCGATTCCTCGAACGGCCTCCTGAAACGCTGCGCAGGTTCCGCGCGGCACGCCACCTCGAAGCGGAGAACACACGGTTCAACAAGCGTGGCTGGGTGGACGTCTGCACGGAGCTCGCCGCGGACGGGGGGTTCAGCGTCGACGTCCTGGCCGAAGGCGGGTCGGCTTATATCAGACGCAAGGTCCTCCGCCCTGTACTCGACGGCGAGCGCGACCTCATCGGGCGTGGCGGCGCGTCGCAATCGGCGCTGACCACGCTGAACTACACATTCACCGATGAAGCGCCGGTCGAAACGGGGCTGGTCCGCCTCGAATCAAGCCACTTCGGCGCGAGGTGACCCTGGTCGATGGCGCGGTGTTCGTGAGCGAGACCGATGCCGATCTCGTCCGCGTCGAGGGCCGGGTCGCGCGCAACCCATCGTTCTGGACGACCCGCATCGACGTGGTGCGCCGATACGGCGCGTCGCCGGCGTGCGCGTCCCGCTCAGCATGGAATCGGTCGCGCACGTGCGCATCGCGGGGAAGTCGACCATGACGATGACCTACCAGTATCGGATGGTGAACGGACTGAACGTGGACAGCGCAGGTGAATCGATCATCGGTGAAGGGCGGTCTTGTGACTAACAGCGACATCACACTGTATGGCGTCACGCTCGTCGTCGGTCTGGGTGTGCTGTGGTTTGCCGTCAGACGTCTGTCGGTTGCCGCGGCGACGCTTCGCGCACGTGCATGGACGCCGGTCGTCTCGCGCTGGCTGGCGCCGTGGGTGACCGGATTCGACTATGGGGCCGATCGGTTCTTCACCGCCGACGGCGCCGACGAGATCGTGGCGCAGCGACGATCCGCGGCCCTCGATCGCCTGGCGCGGCTGTGCCGCGCCCGGCATGCGCGATCGGCGGAGTGGGGCGACTCGATGCGCGACGGTTTCTCCGACATCCGCTTCGCCGACGCCAACCGGGTGCCCTTCCCGTTCGCACGGCTGATGCGCGAGCGATTCGATCTCACCACTGTCGTCACCGCGTCAGACGGTCCACGCCTGTGCGATCTGGACGGCGAATGGAACCTTGACGTCAGCGGCTCGTACGGGCTGAACGTGGCCGGCTTCGAGCGCTACAAGGAGTGGATCGAGCGCGGCTGGGAGCACGTCCGCAGGCTCGGCCCCGTACTGGGCCCCGTCCACCCCATCGTCAGGGACAACATCGCGATGCTCAGGGACATCTCGGGGCTGGACGACGTGTCGTTCCACATGAGCGGGACCGAGGCGGTCATGGCCGCCGTGCGGCTGCTTCGCTTCAACACGGGGAGACGGCTGATCGTGTGCTTCGCCGGCGCCTATCACGGCTGGTGGGACGGCACGATGCCCGGCCTCGGCAGCGAACGGCCACTGGACGACTGTCTAGTGCTGAAGGATCTCGACGCGGCATCGCTGAACCTGATCGCCCGACGCGCGCACGAGATCGCCGGCGTCCTGGTCAGCCCGATTCAATCGTTCCACCCCAACTCCCCGCCGCCCAACGATGCGGTACTGCTGACGAGCGAGGCGAGGAGCGCCGAAGGATCGGCGGAGCGCTACGGCCAGTGGCTGCGGCAACTGCGGCGTCTCTGCACCGCGGCGGACGTGCCGCTGATCTTCGACGAAGTCTATTCGGGCTTCCGGCTCGCGGCCGGCGGCGCGCAGGAATACTTCGGCGCCTCTGCCGACATGGTGGTCTACGGCAAGACCATCGCGGGAGGACTGCCGATCGGAGTGGTCTGCGGACGACGCGACTTGATGCGACGGTTCGATCCTGCTCACCCGATGCGCCTGGCGTATGTCGTCGGCACGTTCTCGGCCCATCCCGGCGTGATGGGGGCGATGCACGAGTTCCTGAAATGGGCGACGGCGCCAACGACTGAGCCGCTCTACGAAGAGATGAACGCTCGATGCGCCGCGTGGGTGCAATCGACGAATCGCGCGCTGAGAGATCGCGGCCTGGCGGTGCGCGTCGCTCACCTCGGAACGATCTGGACGGTTCTGTTCTCGGAGCCGGGACGTTACAACTGGCTGCTCCAGTACTACCTTCGGGCGGAAGGCATCATTCTGAGCTGGGTCGGCACGGGCCGCTGTCTCTGCAGCATGGACTTCTCCCCCGCCGACTACACGACACTGCAGACTGCGCTCGTCAACGCGGTCACGCAGATGCAGCACGACGGCTGGTGGCTCGACCCAGCCGGTCATCCAGAAAGGAAACGACAGATGCGAATGCGCGTGATGCGAGAGATGATCGGCAGTCTCCTGCCGACCGGATTGAAGGCGTTCACCTCTGAAGTGATGCGGCGCAAGGAAGACGACCACCACGCCTCACATAACGACTTCGGTAATCAGATGCTGCATCTGGTCAGCTCGAGCGTGTTTCTCTACTGCTATGCGATTCTCGCCTTCGACCTGACCACGACGATGTGCCTGGGATTGGGTGCGCTGTTCCTGCGGCAGTTCGGGCACGCCGTGCTGGAGCCCGATGCGCACGAGCGTGAGATGACGCTGCTCGGCTACACGACGCGCAACAAGACGATGATCGTGCTCGGGTACGTCGCGATTCCGTTCGCCCACTTGATCGAGGCACACGCGTTCAGCGTCGGCGCGTTCATGAATCGCCTGCCGGCAATCGCCGAGCACTGGTGGTACTGGACCCTGTTCGTGATCGGCTGCCGCATCGCCTACTTGATCTGGACGTTCAGTTTCCGCACGTCGATGATCTGGTACGTCAAGCTGGTCACCGATCCGCTGACCGACGTGATCGCCTACTTCCCGCGGCGCCAGCGCGCGTAACCGGCTTCATCGTCGCGTCATCGAGTGAACGGCTCGCTGCTCGCGTGGGCCGCCGCGCTCCTCGGCATCGAGCGGGTCGCCTACGCCGTGATCTGGCGCAACCCGCTTGCCTTTCGACGATGGGCGTTGCGATCGCTATTCTCGACGCTCGGCGGGCCGGTCGACGCGCTGATGCTCCTCTGCCTGATATTCAAGCTGATCCAGCTCGGAGTGTTTCTGAGCTGGATCGCCACCTACGGCGGCGGCCGGCTGTGGCCCTATTCACCCGAGTGGCGCATCGCGTCGGTCGGCATCGTCCTCGTCGCGACGGGACAGGCGTTGAACCTGCTGGTGTTCCGCCGTTTGGGTACCGTCGGAGTCTTCTACGGCAATCGCTTCGGACATGACATTCCCTGGTGTCGACGCTTCCCGTTCACCTGGTTCGCCCATCCTCAGTATGTTGGAACGGTCGTCGCGATTTGGGGCTTCTTCGTGCTGATGCGCTACCCAGCTCCGGACTGGCCGATCCTTCCGCTCCTCGAGACCGCCTACTACGCCGCCGGCGCCCACTTCGAACGCGAGCGCACGTGAGCGGCGCTCACGCGCGCCTCACGCGAACGTCTGATCGGGGCTGAAACGGCTGACCGTCACGCTGGCTGCGCGCCGGGCCGACCGTCCTCGACGACCCATGATGCCTGTGTGTACCCGGTGCCGTTCGGGTCCTCGACGCTCGTCACGAAACGCAGGTCGAGGCGCGTCCGTTCCGGGGTGACGGATGCCTTGAAGTAGCCTCGCTTGTCGCCCTCGTAGAACTTGATGTGCGGGTTGTACGGGATCATCGGCGCATAGTACGGACCGTACGGCGTACCGTCGCCGCCAGTGGTGATGGCGGGCGTGACGAACTCGGTGGCGACCACCGGTGCCGACTCACGGGCGAAGTCAAGCTTCAGGTCGTTCACGAAGGTCGAATGCCAGTCGCCGGTCAGAAACATAGGGTTGCGGAGACTGGTCGCGACCACGTCATTCAGCATGCGTTCGCGTGCGAGCGGATATCCGTCCCACGCGTCGTTCCAGAACCATTGAGGCTGAATGGTGGCGTGTTCCAGCTGCGCGATCAGCAGTTGCTGAGCGACGATGTTCCATCGCGTGGTCGATGTGGCAAAGCCCTCGGCGAGCCATCGCTCCTGGTCCAGCCCGAGCATCGTGTAGTCGCCCGTCCGGGCGGCCTCGCACCGCAGCGATTCGCCATCGCCGCACGGGTTGTCGGAACGATACTGCCGGTCGTCCAGCATGCTGAACTCGGCCAGCCTGCCGTACCGCAGTCGGCGGTAGATTCGCAGTCCCTGCTGTGGATTCAACGCGGTGAAGAGCCTGATCGGCATGTGTTCGTAGTACGCCTGGTAGGCAGCGGCGCGACGCGCATTGAACGCCGACGACGGATCTCCCCCCTCGGGGGCGAGGCCCGAGTAGTCGTTGGCCACTTCGTGATCGTCCCAGATCACGACGAAGGGGAACTTCGCGTGAACCGCCTGCAGGTCGGGGTCGAGCTTGTAGAGCGTGTGCCGCAAACGATACGTCTCGAGACGCTCGCACGCTCGCTTGAATGCGCCGGGCAGCGGCGCGCCACGATTCGAGCCATGAATGGCGTACTCATAGGTGTAATCGCCAAGGTGAAGGACGAGGTCGAGATCGTGCTGCAGCATGTCGCGATAGGCGGTGTAATACCCGCTCGGCCAATCCTGACATGTGGCAAACGCGAACCGGACCTCGTCGACAAGGACATTCCCTGCCGGTGCCGTCCGGAAGTGGCCCACTGGACTCTCTTCGCTCCCGACGTTGAACTGATAGAAGTAGTCCGCGCGCGGCTTCAGGCCGTTCACCTCGACGTGCACCGAGTGAGCCAGCTGAGACGAGGCACGGGCGATGCCTTGCGCAACGACGGTGTGCATGGCCTCATCCGTCGCGACGCGCCACCCAACCGGAATGGCGCTATTGCCCAGGCTTTCCGGGCTGACGGGATTCGGGGCGAGCCGAGTCCACAACACGATCCCGTCCGGAGTGGGATCGCCGGACGCCACGCCAAGTGTAAAGGGCGTATCACCGAACGCCGGCGCGGCGAACAGGTCACGTCCCGACAGCAGCGCCAATGACAGACTCGCGCTGACTGTTCTCCACGTGTGTTGAAGGAAACGGCGACGGTCGAGAGCAGACGCCTGTGCCTTGCGATTCATCTGGTGTGATCCTCGTATTCGGGGGAAGGACGTGCGCGAGGATCGCAGAACGACATCACGAGCCGGTGACCGTCTCGTGTCGGCGGTTTGTCGATGGGTGGAAGAGCGCTGTCGCCTCGACGACCGACGCGGAACGCTCAGGCTGTTACGAGCACGGATCACGATTGACTCGAGGGTGTCATGCGGATGGGCGACGCTGGCTTCCGCCATGCGCCCCGCCCACGAATGTCATGCGTCATGCCGGTGGTTGTTCGTGCGACGGTCGCAATTCATTCAAGTGATCAGGCTGCGCCACCTGTCACTGGCGATCGGCGATCCGCGTCAATCGTTCGGCAGCTATCGATTCGAGAACGAGCAGCAGCTCGAGACCTTTGAAGTGGCGCTCGCCGAGCAGTTGACGGAACGCGGGTGGCGTCTCTTCCTGTCTACCTCGCGTTGAGCGCTGTCGGTCGCGTCGTCCCACGTGGTGTCACACCACCTCGGCCTGCGGCGCCGCGCCGGCATGGGCGGGTGCCGACGTCGACCCCGTGTGGGTAAAACGTCGATAGATTTCGTCATAGGCGGCAAGGTAGCGCCGGGTCGCCTCCTGCCATCGAAAGCGGCTGGCCGTTTCCGCGGCGGCTGCGATACGGGCAGGATCGCCGCGACGAGCCGCGCGAATCGCCGCCGCGAAGGCGACCGTCGTCGGTTCGGCAAGCCAGGCATTCGCCGAGCTGGCGTGCTCGAGGACGCCGCCGGTGTCGGGCACCACCACGGGGACACCAGACGCCATCGCCTCGAGCGAGTGGGCCTCCACCGGCAGCACGATCATCGCCGCCACGTGCCAGCGGCCGAGGGCTCGACGCGACGAACGTTCTGCGTCATGGCGCCGTAGAAGCCCGGACGTCGCGAACCGGAAGCAGAACTCCGTCGTCATCGCCGCCAGAGCCGCGTCACGTCCGGCGCGATCGTTGACGGCAGAGAACAACAGCGCACGCACGACCGAGCTGAGGACGGCCGACTTGTAATTCCACCGCTTGCCCAGCGCGTCCCACGGGTGAAGGACGGTCCACCGGATCACTCCCGACACTGTGCGTGGCTCGATGGGCGCACTGGTCAACGGGCGATCGGGCACCTCAAGCCCCCTGCACCGCCGCCTGGATGACTCGAGGTGTTGCGGGCGCCGCACCTTCCAACACCTCGCGATAGGCGCGAAACAATGGCTCGAGCGCGAGTGGCCAGGTCCGCGTCAACGCATACTCGCGCGCCGCGACTCTCGTGGCGGCAAACGCTGGGTCCCGCAGCTGCGCGACGATCGCACGTGCCCACTCGTCTGGATCGAGTGTGTGACAGACACGACCGGTTCGTCCGGCCCGCATGTTCTCTCGCGGACCGCCGGACCGAGAGATGATGACGGGCACGCCGCTGGCCTGTGCCTCGAGCACGACATTTCCGGCCGTGTCCGTCGGGCTTGGGAACACGAATAGATCCGAAGCGGCGTAGGCGTCCGCGACCGCGTCGCGTCCGAGCGGACCGGTGAAGACGGCGTCCGACATTCGGCTGCGAAGCGTCGACAGCAGCGGGCCTTCGCCGACGATGATGAAGCGATGTTCGAGGCCGAGCGCATGCAGCCGTTCCGCGAGCGCCGGCAGGATGTCGAGCCCTTTCTCGCGCGACACCCGACCGACATACAGCAGGGCGGCGCGGCGATCCGAGACATGCCAGGCCTCCCGCCGCAGGGCCGACCGCTTCACGGGTGAGAACAGCGTCGTATCCACTCCGCGCGGCCAGAGATCGATCTTCTCGGGATTGGCCTTGGCTTCGATGAGCAGCTGCTTGGTGTGCTCGGACGGAACGAGGATGCGCGAGCACTTGCCATAGGGCCAGCGCATGTATTCGCGCATCAGGGCGCCGAGGCGTGGCGAACCGCTCAATGTCGCGGCGTAGGCCGCCAGGTCGGTATGAAAGCTGCCGACGAGCGGCAGCTGCAGCCGCCACGCGACGAAGAGCGCGGCGAGCCCGATCGGACCCGGTGTGGTCAGGTGAATCAAGTCGATGCGATCGGCACGAGCGCGCTTCAAGAATGCCCGCAGCCTGGGCAGGTACATCCGCATCTGGCCGTAGAACGGGATCGGCACGCCGACGGAGCGCACCGCGAGGTAGTCGTGGTCGTCGACCGCAAGCGTCGCCGACGTGTAGATCCGCAGCCGCATGCCGGCCGGCACGTGACGCAGCGCCGCGGCGAACGTCGTCGTCACGCCGTTGATCTTCTCGAAGTCGTTGTCGGTGAAGATGGCGACGTTCATCTCAAGCCACCCCAGGGATCCGGAGCTTCACGAACCCTCCTCTCGAGCGGTGCGTCGGTGTCGCGACACACGACGCGTGGTCGATCCATCCACAGAATGTTGTAGGGTGATCACGGCAGGGTCTCAGCGCTGCAAACAGATGGCGGCCGGAGCCGCAATTCGGTGTGTCGGCCTAAGCCGCCCACGATCCGTTGCGGAAGAGCGTCAAGGCGATGTCGACGTTGGCGCGAAGCGCCTCTTTGATCGCCGGCCAGTTCTTCTCGGCGCGCACCAGCGTCTTCCACGAGTAGAGGTGCTTCGGCTTGTGG
>Ga0075421_100010004_pt1 | contig 11697 bp, 11 predicted proteins | sample SoiMetdeltSBSDD5_FD_75292 | JGI IMG/M metagenome (GOLD analysis project Ga0075421, IMG submission 75292) | Bulk soil microbial communities from a Populus tree surrounding site in Tennessee, USA - Soil MetaG P. deltoides SBSDD5 | ecosystem: Environmental > Terrestrial > Soil > Tree plantation...
TCGTGCGTGACCATGCAGATCGTCGCGCCACCGCGGTGCAGCTCGCGAAGCAGCTCCATCACCGCTTCGCCGTTCGTCGAGTCGAGGTTACCGGTCGGCTCATCCGCGAGGAGGATCACCGGGTCGCCGGCAACGGCGCGTGCGACGGCTACGCGCTGCTGCTGACCGCCGGAAAGCTGCGACGGGTAGTGCTTCATGCGATGCGACATCCCCACGCGCTCGAGCGCGTTCTGCACGCGCGTCTTGCGCTCCGAGGACGACATCCCGCGATACGTGAGCGGAAGCTCGACGTTCTCGTACACCGTGAGGTCGCCGATCAGGTTGAACGCCTGGAAGATGAACCCGATCTGGCGGTTTCGGATGCGCGCGCGATCGGCTGCCGAGAGCTTCGCGACGGGCTCGCCGCTCAGGATGTAGGTGCCATCCGTTGGGGTGTCGAGCAGTCCCAGTATGGACAGAAGGGTCGTCTTCCCACACCCGGACGGGCCGGCAATCGCGATGTACTCGCCAGGCCGAATCTCGAGATGAATATCCGAGAGCGCGTGCGTCTCGACCTCATCGGTGTAGAAGATCTTCTTGATCCCTTCCATCTTGATCAGCGCTTCGCCGGAGGCGCCGGGCATCGAGCCGAGGGACGAGGGCGACGTTGCGGACTGAGTGGCCATGGACGGAGAGGTGAGGGTGAGCTGGGGGTCGTTTCGGGTTCGTGGCGTTCCAACCATTACCGCGCCGTCGCGTTCACGGTTTCGCGCCCGAGGGATCAGGTCTTGAGTGAGGGTGCGCTACTGGAGCCGGACCTTGGCGACATTGTCCCACTGCGACATGTCTGACACGATGACCTTGTCTTTGGGTTGCAGACCGCTCACGATCTCGATCGTGCTCACCGAGCTGCGACCGAGCTTCACGTTCGTGCGCGTGGCCGTCTTGCCATCGGGGTCGAGCTTGAACAGGCCGACGGTGCTCTCCGCCTGACCGTACGCCGGGCGCTGGACGAACATGACATTGTCCAGCCGCTCGATCTCGATGACGCCGTCCACACTGAGATCGGCGCGCGCACCGGGCGGGAGCTTCTGGTCGTCGAACACGACCTCGACTGTCACGGTCCCGTTCACCGAGGTCGGGTCGACACGACTCACGCGCCCTTTCACGAAGCCGCTGTTCGCGCTGCCGCCGCCCGCGCGCGTGTCGACGTCCACCCGCTGGCCGAGGGCAACGTCCTTCGCCTGAGTCTCGGGAACGCGCAGCACCGCTTTCAGCTTGCCCGGCTGGGCGACGGTCGCGAGCGTCTGCCCGGCGAGGATCCACTGACCGAGCTGGAGTTCCTGCTGGCCCGTGCCGAGTGACAGAAGCTGACCGGAGTCACCAGCCAGCACTTTCATTGAAGCCACTCGCTCCTGCTGGAATCGGAGAATGGCGTTCAGCCGGTCAATGTTCGCGCGAGCGAGACGAAGCTGGTCAGCGATCGCGTCCGTGCTGACCTTCAATCGGCCCTCCTCGGCGGCGAGCTGCTTCTCGGCTGCGTCCTTCACGTCCTTTGCGCGTTCGACCTCCTGCGAAGACGCCAGCTTCTTCTCGGCAAGCGCCTGGAACGTGATGTCCTCGCGCTTCGCGTTCGCGTAGAGCGAGCGTGCGTTCGCGACCGCGCTTTCCTGGGCGAGGCGCTGAGACTCCAGGTTCGTCTTGAGCGTGACGTAGTTCTGCTCCGCGCTGGTGACGCTGCTCTGCGCGTTGAGCATCTCGAGCTGCACGTCGGGGTTGCTGAGTTCGAGGATAAGCGTTGCTGGAGTGACGGTGACGCCCGGGCGAACCGGTAGCGCTTCGACACGACCTGAAGTCACGGCTACGACGTAGCGGATACGCTCCGGTGTGAGCGTGCCCGGCGCTCGGACCTGACGTACCATCGTCCCGCGCTGCACGGAGTCGATCCAGAGTGTCGCGCGGTCAACAGACGGTGGGCGTGCCTCGAGGTTGCTCAGCATCACGGTCGTGACGGCGAGGACCGCCACGCCGGCGCCGATCATGATGTATTTGCCGCGTTTCTTTTGCGGCTCGCGCTTGATGTCCAAGTTGCGTCCCGAGAAGGCGTAGTTATGACAAGAAAAAGGCCTGAACAGTTCGAATAGTCCCAAAGGAAGGACCGTGCCATCCAACGAGTACCATAAGTCGTTGCAAGAAAGCGGCTTGTGCAGGTCAGATATGCACCGTCAGGCCCGCGCGCGCCCAGATGTGGGAAGCGACGTCCCAAAACCGGACGGTCCAGCAGGGGTCGGCACGGTGCCCTGACGCACGAAAGGCCGGTGCGTCGCCGCACCGGCCTCACGGAATCGCCTGAACCTTTGTTTCAGGAGGGATCGCCGGGGAGCGCGAGGTCGCCGCCTCATCCTCTCCGCGATAAACGCACCCCGTAGTGCAGGTCTCACGCACTTCCACCTCGACCAACCACGGCAACCGCGGCCGCAACTCCCGCCAGATCCACCGCGCGATGTGCTCGCTCGTCGGGTTCGCGAGCCCCGGAATCTCGTTCAGGTATCGGTGATCGAGGCGGTCGTGTAGCGGCTCGAACGCCGACTTGAGGTCGGCGAAATCCATCACCCAGCCGCTCGATTCGCCCACCGGTCCTTCGACGGTCACCCGTGTGTGGAACGAGTGACCATGAAGCCTTGCGCACTTGTGCCCTTCCGGCACGTTCGGAAGCAGGTGCGCCGCCTCGAACGAAAACTCCTTGAACAGCCGCATCAGCGGATCCCCAGCGCCTTGTGCGTCTGGACACTCAACCGCCACCGAGGATGCGCGAGGCAGTAGGCGACCGCCGCCTGCGTGTTCTCCGCCACGTGCGGCCCGTCCATCGGTTGGAGGAAGAAGTGACGGAACTCGAGCGACTCGAATCGTTCGGGCGGCGCGTCGGATTGTGGATAGACGAGCTTGAGCTCATCCCCATGCGTAAGCTTGAGCGGCGCCGTCGATTTTGGGCTCACGCAGATCCAATCGATGCCAGCAGGCGCGCTCTGTGTGCCGTTGGTCTCGACGGCTACGTCGAAGCCGGCCCAGTGAAGCGCGTCGATCGCGGGCGCGTCGAGCTGCAGGAGCGGCTCACCTCCCGTGCAGACCACGAGCGGACGCGCGCCTTCACTCGATTGCCACGGCCAGCGTTCGCTTATCGCGGCGGCCAAGGCGGCTGCAGTGGCGAACTTCCCACCATCGGGCCCCGTCCCGACGAAGTCCGTATCGCAGAACGTGCACACCGCATCTGCGCGGTCGGCCTCGCGGCCAGTCCACAGGTTACACCCGCTGAATCGGCAAAACACCGCCGGGCGGCCGCTGTTCGCGCCTTCGCCCTGGAGCGTGTAAAAAATCTCTTTGACCGTGTACGTCACGTGCTCTCGCCCCTCGCGTCGGCCGCGAGCGACTCGGACTCCTGTGGCACGTAGAGTCCTGGGTCGGACGTCCCCGCCTCACGAAAGCCGCGAAGCCGAAGCTGGCACGCATCGCAGTGCCCGCATGCGGCGCCGTCGGCGGTGGGATCGTAGCAGCTCGTCGTGAGCGAGTAATCGACGCCGAGTCGCTGACCCAGCTCGATGATCTCGCGCTTCGACAGGTCGATGAGCGGTGTGCGAATCGTGATGGGCGCTGTGCCTTCCACTCCCGTACGGGTGGCGAGGTTCGCCATCCGCTCGTACGCGCGAATGTACTCGGGTCGGCAGTCGGGATAGCCGCTGTAATCGAGCGCGTTCACGCCGATGAAGATGTCGTGCGCCGAGAGCACCTCCGCCCACGCCAGCGCGAAGGAGAGAAAGATCGTATTCCGCGCGGGCACATACGTGACCGGGATTCCATGCTCCGGAGTGGTCCCGTCTCGAATGCGGTCCTTTGGAACCGGAGTGTCCGTCGTCAGCGCGGATCCGCCGAACATCCGCAGGTCGATGTCGGCCACCACGTGCTCGCGGGCCCCATACCGTTCGGCGACTTGACGTGCGGCGGCGACTTCGTGGCCGTGTCGCTGCCCGTAGCGGAACGTGAGGGCGTGAACCAGGTAGCCCTCGGCGGAAGCGAGTGCGAGCAGCGTCGTGGAGTCGAGTCCTCCGCTGAGGAGGAGAACGGCCGGGCGATCGGGCAAGGGGAACGAGGACGGAGTGGGCCCTTCGAGAAGCTAGCCGCCGCGCGATTCGAGTGGTACGTATTACGCCTCCGATCCTTGTCGAACGTCCGTACCCGCAGACGCAAGGCTTCCACAATGACGCGCGCTGGCCTCTGGATTACGCTCCTGGCAGTGGTCGTAGTCGGTGGTACGAGCTGTTCGAAGCGTACGGTCACGCCGGCAGCGCCGCCCGCGGCGGCTGCTCCCGCGATTACCGACGGCCGCTCGCTGCTCGCTGCGATGCAGCGACGGTATGGCGGGAAGTGGTTCACGACGCTGTCCTTCACCCAGAACAACACCCTGTACACGACGCGCGGCGAGTCGAAGAGTCAGTGGCGTCAGCAGATTGCCGTGCCCGGGAAGCAGCGCATCGACTACCTGCCGCTCACCCAACGGGGCGGTGTGCTGTTCGATGGCTCGCGCATTCACACGTTCGACAACGGCCGCTCGATCGACGTGCAGCCGGGTATCAACCCGGTCCTGCTCATCACGTCGGACATCTACGTGCTGCCGCTCGAGCGATCCGCGCGTATGCTCGACTCGCTCGGCTTCGATCTGTCGAAGCTCCGCCGAGACACTCTGGAGGGGCGGTCAGCGTACGTGGTGGGCGCCCCGGCGGGAGACTCGACGACGAGTCAGTTCTGGATCGACGCCGATCGGCTCGTCGCGCTGCGCGTCGTCCAGAAAGAGCGAAGCGGACCTCGCACTATCGTGACAGACGCGCGCTTCTCGAAGTTCGTGGACCACGGCGGGTTCCCGGTGGCCACAGAAGTGGTTCGCTACCGCGACGGCCGACTCGTGTTTCGCGAGCAGTACGTGGATGTCCGCGTGAACGAGCCGATTGCAGACGCGATCTTCGATCCGGCGAAGTGGTCCGGCGCGCCGCGGCCGTAGGGGCGCTACCGACCAACGACTGTCCACCACTCCGATCCGTGGTGTGCCAAAGCCAGTGGCGACCGCGTCAGCGAACCGCCTGACGCCAGCGGGCAGCCGCAGCACCAGCGGGCGCCGCCAGCTGCTACGCTGCCTGGGTTTTCAATCCGCCAACGAGCTCCTTGAGCTGCGTGGACCCCGCGAGCAGCTGCGTCGATGCGGAGCTCATCTGCTCGCACGCGGCGCTCTGCTCCTGGGTCGACGCGCTGACCTCCTGAGCTGCCGCGGCGTGCCCCTCTGCCGTTCGAGCGATCGACTCCACGCCGCGAGCGGCCGTCGCCACCACATCGACGTTGCGCTCCGCCGCTTCGGTCACGCTCGCTGCCGCGGAGCGGGTCCGTTCGGCCGCCGCCGTGATCGTCCGCAGGGCGCCATCGATGTCGCGCGACACGCGCTCGATCTCGCCGACGCGTGAGGCGCCAGCCTCCATGGCGCGCGTGGTAGTCGCCACCCGCGACGTCACCACGCTCGTTAGGCGCACGACGTCGTCCGCCGCGGCCTGCGCCTGCTCGGCCAACTTGCGGACCTCGTCGGCCACGACCGCGAACCCGCGACCAGCCTGACCGGCGCGCGCGGCTTCGATTGCCGCGTTCAGAGCGAGCAGGTCGGTCTGCTCGGCGATGCGGCTCACCGATGCGACGAACTTGTTGATGTCCTCGGCCGTGCGGTTCAGCAGCACGACCTCGGAGGCCGCCTCGTGGACCGACGTCCGGACGGCTCCCAGGATGTCCATGGCGCGCTCGATCTCCGCGCGCTTCGCGCGTGCGGACTCCTCGATCGAGCCCGCAAGCGTGTTGACGACACCGGCGCCCGAGAGAACGCCCGCCGCACTGTCGCGGATGGTGCGCAGCGCCTCATCGATCGACCGAAGTTGGTGTACCTGGCCCTCGGCCCCGGTCGTGATGTCAGTCATCGACGTCGCCATCTGACTGGCCGACGCCGAGATCTGGCGTGACACCTCGGACAGGTCGTGCGCCGATGTGGCAACGTCTTCCGCCGTCATCGACGCGATCGAGACGACGCGCGACAGCGATTCCGCCGTCGAGTTCATGGCGGACGCGAGGTCGCGGAACTCGCCGGGAAACTGCTCGGTCGTCCGCACCGCGAGGTTGCCATTGCTCAGCTCGCGGGCGTGCGCAACGAGCTGTGCGAGCGGGCCGGTGATCGAGCGTACCGTGCTCACCACGATGCCGAGCGCAAGCACCACGGCCAAGGAAATCGCCACGACAAGGAGGCGGGCGCGGCGATCGCTTTCCTCGCGCAACTGTGCCGACGCTGCCGCCACCTTCGCCGCCTCGAGGGTGGTCAGGTTCTCGAGGTCGGACAGGAGCGTAGCGATGACGCGTCGACCACGCTCTGCGAGATCGCGCGCGGCGGCGTCGCGCTCGAGATCGGCCAGACGGTGGGCGGTGGCGTACCGGATCTCGATCTCCGAGAGCTTCGCCTCGACGCTCGCGATGAGCGTCACTTCCTGCGCGATCTGTCCCGGTCGCTTGTTCATCTCGCGCTGAACGCGATGGGTGTCCCACATCAGTCGCTGAAACTCGGCACCCGCCGCAGGATCTCGTCGCTCGAGATACGCGGTAGCGGCGGAGAGCTCCCGCATCACGGCGGCCGACAGGCGAGCGGAGAGCAGTCCTTCCTCCTGCACTTCGCCCAGCGTCCCGGCGATCACCGACGACATGTTCGAGAGCGCGGAGTATCCAATGACGCCGCCTGTGAGGAGCAGCGCAATCAGGACACCGAACCCGAGGCGAAGCCGCTGGCGGATGCTGTCCAGTCGAATGCGCGCGACCCGGATCACTGACTTCCCCGGTTATGCACGATCAGCGCGCCACGCCTGACGCGTGTCATGGCCATCGGTTTCGCCGTGACGTTTCCGGTCCCGTCGAAGGAGATCCTGCCGGTGATGCCGTCGTAGCCCCGATCCGAGCCCATCGACGCGAGGTAGTTGCGGATCTGCTCGCGGTCGCCACCGGCCTCCTGGATCGCCAGCGCAACGACCATCGTGGCGTCGTATGCGAGCGCCGCGAAACTGTTCGGATCGTGACCGAACTTCGCGCGGAAGGCACGCACGAACGCCTGGACGTCGCGCCTCGAATCCTCGGCAGTGAACGGTGTAGCGACGAAGACCCCTTCCGATGCGGCCGTATCCGTCGTGACGCCAGCCCAACCATCGCCCCCGAGGAAATCTGCCGTGAGACCCTGGCGCCGTGCCTCGCGAAGGATACCAAGGCCCGATGCTTCACTGCCGGCGGCGAAGACCAGGTCAGGGTTGCGGAGGCGAAGGTACGCGAGATACGGCTCGACCTCCTTTCCGTCGACGGACACCGGGTCCAGCGCGATGATCTCGCCACGAAACGCTCGACGGAACGCGTCGGCGAGCCCACGGCCGTAGCTGTTGTTCTCGTACAGGATCGCGACCTTCGTGTGACCAAGCGACGCCGCGAACCGCGCGAGGTCCTGCCCGTTCGCCGAATCGCTTGGGATCACACGAAAGACCCACGGTGATATTCCGGTCAGCTCGGGCGAGCTCGCACTCGGAGAGACCATCGGAAGCCGCCCATCGTAGACGCGAGCAGCCGCCACCGTAGCGCTCGAGTTCGCGTGACCCACGACCGCCAGGATGCTGTCGGCGCTGACGAGGTCTTGCGCGACTGCGGCCGCCTTGGCGCCGGTGCCTTCGTCGTCGAGACCGACGAGCGTGAGACGACGTGACCGTATTCCCCCGAGCCGGTTGATCTGCTCCACGGCGAGCTCGGCGCCCTGCCGACTCATCAGCCCATACGCCTCGTTCCACGGTGAGACCGTCGCGATGGCGAATGACTCACCACCATCGTCGCACGCCAAGACCGAAGCGACCAGGGCGCAGACGATGAGACGCTTTCCGAAGGGATTCACACGCGGTCGGGTCAGAGGGAGATGGTGATTGAAAGACGAGGTCGCTCGTTACACCGTCACCGTGGCCTGACGTGTGCCACACGAGCGGACACGACATCGGCGGAGAGACTCGGGTGAAGGTTCTTGTGACTGGCGGCACAGGGGTTGTGGGACGCGCGACGGTAGACGCCTTGCTCACGCGTGGCCACGAGGTGCGCCTGTTCAGCCGCCACGCGGCGGACGACGTGAAGGAGTGGCCGCACCGCGTGGAGCCGTTCCCCGGCGATGTCGCCAGCGAGGTGGAAGTGCGCGGGGCCGCCGAGGGGTGCGAGGCCGTCATTCATCTCACCGCCATCGTTGTCGAGTCCCCACCGGAAGTGACGTTCGAGAACGTGAACGTCCGTGGAGCGGAACACGTCGTTCGCGAGGCCGAGCGTGCCGGAGCGAAGCGGTTCGTCTACGTGTCGTCGCTCGGCGCCGACCGCGGTGAATCGGCGTACCACCGATCGAAGCTGCGAGGCGAAGCGATCGCGCGTTCGTTCCGCGGTGCGTGGATCATCGTGCGTCCCGGGAACGTCTACGGCACCGGTGATGAGCAGCTGTCCCTCATCCTCCGGATGGTTCGGACCCTGCCGGCGGTGCCAGTTATCGCCGGGGGGGACAAGCCGTTTCAGCCCATCTGGTCCGAGGACGCCGGTGCCGCGCTCGCGATGGCTGCGGAACGCGACAACCTCGCGGGACGCGTGCTCGAGCTGGCGGGACCCGAGCAAACCACCTACGACGACATCGTCGCGCATCTCGCGCGCATCACCGAGCGTGACCCGCTACGCGTACCGGTTCCCATGTCGCTCGCGTCACTCGCGCTTCGCGCCGCCGACGCGCTTGGGGCGAACGTTCCGGTGGACGCCGGACAGCTCACCATGCTCAGCGAGGGCAACGTCATTCAGTCGCCCGAAGGCAATGCGCTGTCGGCGGTGTTCGGGCTGCGCGGCACGCCATTGGACAAGGGACTCCGGCTTCTCGCCGACGCGCAGGAAGAATCGCTGCCCGAGGAGGGGGTCGGCGCGCTCGTGCGCAAACGGTTCTGGGCGGACATCGCCGGAAGCCGGCTCGGTCCCGAGGACCTCTTTGCGCACTTCGTGTCGCACTTTGCCGAATGCACGCCTTGGCACGTGGACGTCGGGGCCGAGCCCGGGACGCCACGCGTGCCGGAGCTCGGGACGGTGCTCACGCTCGCACTCCCGCTCCGCGGCAACGTACAGATCCGCATCGTCGAGTTGGAGGAACGGCGGATGACCGTCTGCACGCTGTCCGGCCATCCGCTCGCGGGCGCGGTACGGTTCCTGGCCGAGGAGCGCGGCGCGACGGTCCGGTTCGAGGTACAGGTGTACGATCGCGCGGCGAACGCAGTGGACTGGCTCGTGATGAATCCGATCGGGGCGCGCCTGCAGAACACGACATGGCGAGAGACGGTCAGTCGCGTCGTCGAGGAAAGCGGCGGCAACGCGCCGAAGGGCGTGGAGCACTACTCGGAGAAGCTCGATGCAGAACAAGCGCGCGAGGTCAACGAGTGGCTGGAACGTCTCGTGGTCGCGCAGCGTCAGATGGACCACGAGGTCCGACGCGACGCGCGCCCGCCCGACACGGTGCCTAACGTGTTGCACGCCGGCGAGCCGTCGTATGTAGAAAGCCGGGAAGAGATACGTGGAGGCTAGCGCTGTTCCTCGTACTGAAGGTCAAGCGGCCGGAACTGACAATGTTCGCCGCAGCCAAGCCGGTAGCGATTCCGTGCGAACCAGCGATACAGTCGCTCCGCGAGCGGGCGCACGAACGGAATGGAGAAAACCCATGTGATCAGCTTTCCCTTCGGAAGCTGATCGATGATCTGCTCGAGCGCAGCGGCGCCCTGCCAGGTCCGACCGTCGCGGCGAATGAGCTGCACGGACTCCGTGTACGCGCGCGCGGGAATCCAGGGAAAGCGCGCGTGCACGCCGGCGAGCTGCGACGGCACGATCTCGAACACGTGGTGTCGATCCCACTTCTGCAGCCGTCGGACGAGTCCCTGGCAAACCTTGCACGCACCGTCATACACGATCGTGTATGGGCGATGCGGATCGACGGTCCGGGGCGCGGCCGTTTGCCCCTTCATCGTGAAGCGAACCACCGGCACCGTGCGCGGCGGTGATGCCGTTGCCGGGTGCTCGTGCGTGACCGTGGTCGTCATGCGGCAGCGCGAATGGTCATGCTCGGCGCCTGCATGAACGTCTTGTGCACCGGGCACAGTTCCGCCACCCGATCTGCCGTTGCGCGACGCTCGGGCGGCAGCGACGGCCAGTGATAGCTCAGCTCCATCGCCCCAACGCGGTGCGGCTTCTCGGCGAACGACCACGACACGTCGATCACCAGGTCATCGGCACCGATGCCGATGTTCGACGCCCACGACTGAAGCACGCCAAAAGTGCACGTCGCCAGTCCGCTCGCGAGCATCTGATAGGGTGAGTATTCCTGGTCGGCCGACTCCGCCTCAATGGTGAGCTGGCCGGCCATGGGCTCGAGGCGAATCGACTCTTCGGACAGCAGGGTGATCTTCACGTGGCGCCTCCTTGGTGCGGAGGAAATGCAAGCCACCGGCCAACAAAGAGGGAACGGGTCTCAAACCTCACTCGCCCCCTTCGTACACCTGCAATCCCCCGCCAACCCGACGTATCAGTCGACGAGAGGACGCAGGAGTTCCAGGTCCCGGTCGATCTCCCTTAGATCTCGGCGCAGCGAGTCGTACTTCGCGGCGTCGGCCTCCTCGGACGTCGGCTGTTTCTTCATCGCCTTCACCACCTCGGCGCGGCGCTGCTCCAGCTCCCTGATCTTCTTCTGAAGCTTCGTCATCACCCCTCCAAGGGCCTTTGATCCACCGCCCTCCTCGCGACGATCCAGTTCTCCGGATCGTCGATCGTACCGATCTCGGGCGCTGGTCTGACTTCGCATCCGATCATCCACTCTCATGCCGTGAGCTGCTGCACGATCCGATGGTCGAAGTCGGGAGGCACTAGCGGCCAAAAAATGCAGGACTCGCAGCCGCCTACGATTCGGGACTTCCGACTATCGACCACCGACCGCTGCAGGCTGTTGTTGCGTCAGGCAATGCAGCGTGCCCAGCCCCCACACGAGGTCCACGGCATGGATGCCAATGACCTCGCGGTCCGGCATGAGCGCGGCAAGCGTGTTGAGCGCGATTCGGTCGTGCCGGTCGTTGAAGGTCGGGACGATGACGACGCCGTTTGCAATGTAGAAGTTCGCATAGCTCGCGGGCAGGCGTTCGCCGTTCATGACGACGGGCCGGGGATAGGGGATCGTCACGATGCGGATCGCGTCGCCCACGGCGTGCTCGAGCCGACGACGGTTGTCCACCGAGCGCCGGTGGTTCTCGTCGGCGGGATCCTCCTCGTGCGCGAGGACGATCACGTCGGGCGCAACGAAGCGGGCGATGTCATCGATGTGGCCGTGCGTGTCGTCCCCCACGCAGCCCTCGCCGAGCCAGATCGTCTGCCTAACGCCGAGGTAGTCGCGGAAGATCTGCTCGTATTGTTCGCGGCCGAGTCCGGGGTTCCGGACCTGCACATCCGAGAGCAGCCACTCTTCCGTCACGAGCAGCAGCCCCTGGCCATTCGTCTCGATCCCGCCGCCCTCGAGCACGACCGGCTCGCCGGTGTCGGGCCGGCTCGGAGTGATGCGTGGGAGGCCGGTCACGCTCG
>Ga0075421_100010005_pt1 | contig 11695 bp, 6 predicted proteins | sample SoiMetdeltSBSDD5_FD_75292 | JGI IMG/M metagenome (GOLD analysis project Ga0075421, IMG submission 75292) | Bulk soil microbial communities from a Populus tree surrounding site in Tennessee, USA - Soil MetaG P. deltoides SBSDD5 | ecosystem: Environmental > Terrestrial > Soil > Tree plantation...
CCGTGCGCGCCGCGGCCGTCGCGCCGGTTACGGTTGCGGGACCGAGCTCGCCGCTCAGAACCGCCGGGTCGTCGAGCGCGGCGAGGATCTGCCCGGCGTTCTGCGGTCGCCTGTCGGGGTCCTTCTCGAGGCACCGCATGACCAGCGTCGCGAGCGCGGCCGGAATGTCAGTGCGCAGCTGCGCGACGGGCGTCGGTGATTCCGAGAGGTGGGCCGCGAGCAACGCGTGAGGCGCGCGGTTGTGGAACGGGATCTTCCCCGTGAGCATCTCGTACGCGGTCACGCCGAATGCGTAGATGTCCACGCGGTAGTCGGCGTTCGGGTCCGCCGCAATCTGCTCTGGGGCCATGTACCCCGGTGTTCCGAGCGACGCGCCGGCCGCCGTCAGCGTGCCCTGTGAAGCCATCCCCGGCGTGCGGCGGGCGACATCGAGTGCCTTCGCCACGCCGAAGTCGGCGACGACGGCGGAACCGGCGTGCAGCAGGACGTTGTCCGGCTTGATGTCACGATGGACGATGCCCCGCTCGTGGGCGTAGGCGAGCGCTCGCGCGATGTCGCGAAGCACGCCGACGGTGTCGACGATGCGCATCGGCCCGCCTCGCGCGATCCGGGCGCGGAGCGATTCGCCATCGACGTACGGCATGACGAGATACGGTCGCCCGCCCATCTCGCCCGCTGACAGCACAGGCACGATGTGTGGATGCTGCAGGCCGGCTATGACGAGAATCTCACGCCGGAACCGCTCGGCGTTGACGTCCGCCATGAGCTCGGGCGCGAGGACCTTCACCACGACGCGCCGCTCGAGCGTCTGGTCGTAGGCCACGAAGACGCGCGACATCCCCCCACCGCCGAGCTCCCGCTCGACGGTGAATGTGGGACCGAGGGTTTCGCGGATCTGCTCCTGCAGAGACAACTGGGAACCGGGAACGGGGAACAGGGAACCGTTTCGACTGTTTGTTCGACAACCCCCGTGCCGGCTTGGTTTCGGCTAGCCTCAGCGGCGCGCGGAGTCGTCCGTAGCCGGAGTGGCACGCTGCTTCTCGACCATCCGGGCTACGTCCTCCAATAGTTGTTTCGCGTCGTAAAGGATCCCGTCCTTGATGGTGTACTTCACCCCGCCGACGAACTCGGGCTTGCCGGTCTGATCGTTGAGCTTGAGCGCCCCCGTGCCGTAGAGCGCCTTGAGGTTGGCGATCGGGTTCTGATCCACGACCAACAGGTCAGCCACCGCGCCCGCGCGGGCGACGCCGAACTCGAGCTCCTTCCCCTTCGGCTTGAGCAGCGTCTCCGCACCGTGCATGGTCGCGCTTCGAATCACCTCGAGCGGATGAAATCCAGCTTCCTGAAGCAGCTCCATCTCCTGAATGGTCGAGAATCCAGGGGTGTTGTAGATGAAACCCGCGTCGGAGCTCGCGGTCACGCGACCGCCCATGTTCTTGTAATCGTTGAGGAACTGCATCCACACGCGGTAGAAGTTGCGCCACGCCACTTCGTCCCACGTCGTCCAGTAATACCAGTACGAGCCGTGGTTCGTCCGACTCGGCTGGTAGTACGCCCAGAGAGAGGGCAGGGTGTACTTCTGGTGCCACGGCGCATACATGTGGTGGAAGAGGTCGCGGCTCGTGAGATACGCGACCATGGTGGGGTCGAGCGTGACATCGCGCTCCTTGAGTCGTTGCAGGAAGGCATTCCACTTCTCCCCACCTGGCTTCACGAGCGACCACTGACGCGCGACCTGACCGAAGCGGTCCTGCTCGTTGTTGTAGTTCATGTCCACGGGCCACGGCTGCACGGAGTTGCTTTCGTACATGCTCTCGAACAGCCCGTAGAAATGCGTCACGGTCTCGAGCCCAAGTCGGGTAGCCTCGTCGGCGTTCATCTGGGCAACGCCAATTTGCGCGAGGTGTGCAGTCGAGCCGAGGCCGAGCTTCTTCGCTTCATCGAGCAGCGCGGCCATGATGTCGGGTCGCTCAGCGCCGAGCTTCAGACCGTCGCCGCCATTCTGCGCGAGCCAGCGAACCCACTCGCGCGCCTGTTGCGGCGTGCGCACCGGGCCGCGTCCCCATCCGGAACCGGGCCGCTGGTACACCCAGTAGCGCGGCGCGGTAATCTCGTTCTTCTCACTCCGCCGCTTCTCACCGATCGAGTAGCCGAAGCTCGCAAACGGAACGCCGCGCACCGTGGTAATCCCGTGGCCGAGCCAGAGCTTGTTGTAGTACTCGGAATCGGGCGCCTTCTGCTTCGTGCCCTGATGGACGTGCAGGTCCACGAGCCCGGGCATCACGTACAACCCGGTGCCGTCGATCTCACGCGTAGCATTCCGCGGGCGGCCACTCGTGTCGATCGGGGCCCCGGGGTAGCCGACGCTCACGACGCTCGCGATTCGGCTGTTCTCGATGACGATGTCCATCGGGCCGCGCGGGGGCGCACCGGTGCCGTCGATCAGGGTGGCGCCGCGAATAATCAGGCGCGCGAAAGGCCCCTCGCCCTCGCGGCGATTCGGCGCGACGCGCGGATCGTCTCGTCCCTCGCGCTGCGCGGTACTGTCCTGTGCCGCCGGTTGCGCGGCTCCCTGGGCACGAGTCGGTTGCTGGGCGTCCGCCTGACGAGCGAGGGCGAGAAGTCCCACGACCGTGGCGAGGGCCCGACCGCGCCAGGCCGATTGGAATCGCGTGCTCATAGTGCGCGTGTGGTGAAGGATGGGTACGTCATACGTCAGGGCCGAACGAAGCGCAACTACCGGATCGCGCGTCACGTGCCTCGATTCGCGAATCCTCGCGCGCGCTCGCCGTTGACATGGGTTGGCGCCGGCGTCAGCCTTCTCGCTCCCATCGCTCTACTCTGACCTCATGCGCTTGCGCTGCCAACCGTTTGTTCGCGCCGTCGCACTGCTTCCGGCGCTGTGCTGGTCCGGCGCGGCGTTAGGTCAGACCGCGCCGGGTGCTTCGATCATTCACCGCGTGGAGATCGATCGCGGCGCGGTGTTCGACTCGGCCGAGGCGCGGCGGTTCTGGGGGTTCCGCGTCGTGAACGCGCTGCACGCGGAAACGCGACCGTATGTCATCCGGCGCGAGCTCCTCTTCGGGCCAGGGGAACGGTACGACTCGGCGCGTGTGCACGAGTCCGAGCGCAATCTCCGCGGGCTCGGCGTGTTCCGCGATGTCGTGATCGACACGGTGCGATCGGACTCTGGGCTCATCGTCCGCGTGCGGACGGCGGATGGTTGGACGACGAACCTGGGGTTCGGCATCCGGACGAGCGGGTCGGAGGTCGTGATCAACGCGTTCATCCAGGAGCTCAACCTGCTGGGGACGCGGACGATCGCGACGTTAGGCTACGAGAATGACCCGGATCGCAGCACGGTGCTCGTGGGGTTCGATACGCCTCGACTCATCGCGAATCGCGTAGGCGTCGGGGCCTCGTACTCACGTCGGTCGGACGGCCATGCGGCTGGTGCATCGATTCGCTATCCGTTCCTCAACCTGTCGTCGCGACAAGGCGCGATACTCAGCGGGTCGTTGTTCGACGGTCGCGTGCTGCACTACGAGCGCGGGTTCCTCGCAGACTCCGCGCACCGGAAGATCGAGGCGCTGCGCGGTGACGCTGCGATCGCGCTTCGGGCGAGCCCGCGCGGGTACGTGCACCTCGGGGTGGTGGCGAACCTTCGGCGCGACGACTTCGGTGAGCAAGGCGGTACCGAGGAGATCCCGCGCACGATCTTCCTGTCTGCCGGTCCGTACGTTGCGCTACGCCGGCCGCATTACATCCAGGTGCAGAACTATCAGGCGATGGGCCGCATCGAGGACGTCGACCTGGGGCCGACGATTCGCGCGGACCTCGCCGCGGCGCCCGAAGCGTGGGGGTACGAACGGGATGGCATCGGAGGGCGGATCGCGGCGAATGCGGGGATCAAGGTACCGCGCGGCTTCCTTCAGTTCGGCGGGTCAGGCGGAGGGCTTCGCACCTCCGCGGGGACGGACTCGTCCAGCGTCGAGCTGTACACGCTTGCCGTCGTGCAACCGAGCAGCCCGCACCTGCTCGTGGCATACGCGTCGGCGGGCCGGCTGAACAATCCTCCCTTCGGCGTCGAATACGACATCGGTCTCGGCTACGGTGTGCGAGCGTTTCCGTCGCACGCGTTCACTGGCGACCGCTACTACCTGACGAACGCGGAGTACCGGTGGCTGGTGATGCCGCGATTTCTGGGGCTGGTCGGGATCGGTGTGGCCGGATTCGTGGATCACGGTGGCGCGTGGTTCGCGGGCGACGAGCGCCGAACGGGGACCAACGCCGGGTTCGGTCTGCGGATCGGCTCGATCCGCTCCGCGGCGTCCCTCGTGGGTCGGCTGGATCTCGCGTACCGCTGGGAAACCGATCGCAATCCCGCGGGGTGGGTCGTCTCGTTAGGCCGCGGGTTCGGCTGGCAACGCTTCTGACGATGATCAACGCCGGGACCCCAATGCTCGTCGGACGCGTCTCGACCCAGGCAGTGTGAAGGGTGGTTACAACGATTGGAACGGAAACAGCAACCCCTTGAACCTTCATTGATCGGGGACGGTTCGCCGGGGCGTCATGGTTGTGACAGGTCGGACCGACGATCAAGACCGAACCCCCGGAAACGGCCGGATACTGCTGTTGTTGCTGGATCCCGGCCGTTTCCTGCTGTTTCCGTTAGATCGTTGTTCTGACCCCTTCACCACTGTATAGCCCACCGAAGTGTCCTCGCCACGCGGACCCAGATGCAACAAACCGATGCGTTACGACTCCGACCCCCCCCCAGCGGCTACGGCACCAGCGCCATTCAGGTGATGACCGTGGGTGCGTCACGCCCCGTATGCGCGCGAAGGTCGCATAACGATGCCGCCGCCTCGATCAGCGGACGCAGAGCGTCCTGCGCGTCGAGGTTCTGCCGCGCGGGGTCGGGCTCGTACGACTCGATGTAGATCCGCAGCGTCGCGCCGCTTGTGCCGGTGCCGGAGAGTCGATACACGATCCGCGCGCCATCCTCGAAGAGGATACGCAGCCCCTGGCGCTCACTCACGCTGCCATCCACCGGGTCGCGGTAGGCAAAATCGTCGGCGCTCGCGACGCGCCGGCCGGCCACTGTCGATCCGGGGAGCGTCCTGAACTGCTCCTGCACGCGGACCATCGCGGCCCGCGCACCGTCCGCTGGTACCTCCTCGTAATCGTGCCGCGTGTAATAATTGCGGCCGAAGCGGCGCCAGTGCGAGCGCACGATCTGCTCCACTGATTCAGCGCGACGCGCGAGAATGTTGAGCCAGAATAGCACTGCCCAGAGCCCGTCTTTCTCGCGCACGTGGTCGGAGCCGGTGCCGAAGCTCTCTTCGCCGCAGAGCGTGATGCGTCCCGCATCGAGAAGGTTGCCGAAGAATTTCCACCCTGTCGGCGTTTCGTAGCATGAGATCCCCAGCTCGCGCGCGACGCGATCAGCGGCGGCACTCGTGGGCATCGAGCGGGCGATCCCGGCCAGGCCGCGCGCGTAGCCCGGCGCGAGCGTGGCGTTCGCCGCGAGCACCGCGAGGCTGTCGGACGGCGTCACGAAGAAGTCGCGCCCCAGAACCATGTTGCGATCGCCGTCACCGTCGGACGCCGCGCCGAAATCGGGGGCGTCCGGGCGGCGCATGACTTCGACCAGGTCATGCGCGTACGTGAGGTTCGGGTCGGGGTGGCCACCGCCGAAATCCGGCAGCGGCGTTCCATTCATGACCGTCCCGTTAGGCGCACCGAGGCGGCGCTCGAGGATCTCGCGCGCGTAGGGGCCCGTGACCGCGTGCATCGCGTCGAAGCGCAGGCGGAAGCGTCCGCCAGACAGGAGCGCCCGAATGGCGTCGAAGTCGAACAGCCGCTCCATGAGCGCGGCGTAGTCACGGACCGGGTCGATCACCTGCACGAGCATGTTGCCCAGGCGGTAGTCGGCGACGGCGTCGAGCGGGAGGTCGGGTGCCTGGAGCGTTCGATACTCGGTGATCTCCCGCGTGCGCTTCGCGATGGCTGTGGTCACCTGCTCGGGCGCCGGGCCACCGTTCGCGAGGTTGTACTTCACGCCGAAATCCCCGGCGGGGCCGCCAGGGTTGTGGCTCGCGGAGAGGATGATGCCGCCGTCCGCCTTCCGCTCGCGGATCACGCACGACGCCGCCGGGGTAGAGAAGATGCCCCCGCTCCCCACGAACACGCGGCCGATCGAATTCGCCGCCGCCATCCGCAGGACGATCTGGATGGCTTCGCGGTTGAAGTAGCGGCCATCGCCGCCGACGACGAGCGTCGAGCCGGGCGGGAGCGCGGCCGCATCGAGAATCGCCTGAATGAAGTTCTCGAGGTAATGCGGCTGCTGATACACCGACACGCGCTTGCGCAGCCCGGAAGTACCTGGCGTCTGATCCGGGAAGGGCTGCGTGCGGACGGTGTTGGTAGTCATTGGCGATGCGGGCACGGAGGGCCGGAAGCTATCCGCGGCTGCCGACGTCCGCGACCTCGGCCTCGATGGGGTCTGACCCGATGCTCCCGTGGCCCGCAATTCGCCTAATGGCCCATTATCACCGGACCCAACCGTCAGCGCGCCGCGACGCCGCGACATAGACGAGACCGACATGCCGATTCACCGATACATCTCACGCACCGCCTTCGCCCTGGGGTTTCTCTCCGTATTCGCCACGGGGTGCGATCGATTCTCCAAGGAGCCGCAGCGAAGCGAGACCGGCGGCGAAATCGACGACTCGTTCGAGCCCGCGAAGATCGAGCGGGTGAAAGGAGTTCCCGCCGCCGAGGTCCACGCCGCGATCGACAAGCGGCTCGACGGCAAGCGTCCGAAACCGATCAACGAGTCGCAGTGGAGTCACGCCAAGAAGCTGTACAAGGAGTACGACGGCCACCCGCTCTGGCTCGACAACGATGGCCTTCGCGAGCGGCGCACGAAGACCCTGATGACCGCCCTTCTCAACGCGGACGCGGACGCGCTCGCCCTCGATGCGTATCCGCTCGACGAGCTTCATCGTGTACTCTCGGCGCTGCTCGAGGCCAAACAGCCGGACGCAAAGCTGCTCGCGGACGTCGATGTCACGCTGACAGCGACATACGTCGCCCTTGCCGAGCACTTGCTGACCGGACAGGTGGACCCGAGCGCCGTCTCGCAGGACTGGCACATCGAGCCGACGCCCGCGCAGGTGGACTCCGCGCTCGCGCGATTCCTCAAGGATCGACAGTTCGACGTCTCGATGACGCAGATGCGCCCGGAGTACGAGGAGTACAAGGCGCTCCAGCGACAGCTCGGACGCTATCGCCAGATCATCGCGCGCGGTGGGTGGCAGCCCGTTCCGGACGGTAAGGCGGTGAAGCCCGGCGATCGCTCGAGCGTGGAGCGCCTAACGGCGCTTCGCGAGCGACTGCGCGTCGAGGGCTACCTTGGCGGCGATTCGGCGAAGGCGGACACGAGCGCCGCCACCGCGGAGTACACCCGCGAGCTCGCGGGCGCGGTCGCGCAATTCCAGCGCGAGCACGGTATCGGCGTCGACAGCGCGCTCGGAAAGGAAACCGTCCAGGCGCTCAACGTCCCGGCGACGTATCGTCTCGGCCAGATCGCCGCCAACATGGAGCGCTACCGGTGGATGCCACGTACCCTTGGCGACAAGTACGTGTTCGTGAACGTGCCAGCCTTCCGGCTCGAGGCGTTCGAGGATGCGAAGAAGGTGATGGAGATGAAGGTCATCGTCGGCGCCGAGTTCGAGGACCGAAACACGCCGGCATTTGCCGACTCGATGACGTACGTCGTCTTCCGCCCGTACTGGAACGCAACGGACGACATCATGGAGAAGGAGCTCTGGCCGAAGGTCGAGACCGACCCGACGTTCCTCGAGCGCAACGACTATGAGATCGTCACGGAAGGTGGCAAGCAGCGCATTCGCCAGCGCCCGGGCGACAAGAACGCGCTCGGACTCGTGAAGTTCATGTTCCCGAACACGTTCTCGATCTACATGCACGACACGCCGGAGCACGAGCTTTTCCAGAAGGATGTCCGTGCATTCAGCCACGGCTGCATCCGGCTCGAGCAGCCGGAGAAGCTCGCGGAATGGGTCCTTGGCTGGACGCCCGAGCAGGTGCGCGACGCGATGCAGAACGGTCGCGACGACCGGCACGTGAACTTGAAGCAGAAGGTGCCGGTGTACATCGGGTACTTCACGACCTTCATCCGCGATGGACGGCTCTACTTCGGCAATGACCTGTACTACCGTGATCGGCCGCTGGTCGAGGCGGTGAAGAACGGCGCCCAGCCGACGGTCAGCGCCGTGCAGGCGGTTCGGCTGCTTCGAGAGCTCGCCGAGGACTAGGTAGTCGGGGAATTGGGGTCAGACTCGACTTAGCGTTTCGTTGCCGGCGGCAACGAAACGCTAAGTCGAGTCTGACCCCAATTCTCGTGGCGAGATGATGCCCCGTTCGATGTAGATCGGCCGGACGTGCGCCCGGAACTTCGGCAGCCCGAGGGCGAACCACACGCCACCCGCGATGCAGGCCACGCCGCCGAGGATGATGGTATTCGTGGGCCCGATCCGGTCCGCGACGACGCCCGCGAGCAGGCTCCCAATCGGCGTCGTGCCGAGGAACGCCATCGCGTAGTAGGCCATCACTCGCCCCCGGAACCGCTCCTCGACGATCGTCTGCAGAATCGTGTTCGTGGACGCCATCGTCACCATCATGCCACCGCCCACCACGGGCGCCACCAGCAGCGAGAGGATGACGTTTCGCGAAAACCCAAAGAGAACCAGCCCGCCCCCGAACGTGCACGCCGCGATCGCGATGACGCCGCCGAGCCCGATCACACTGTGCCGCGACGCGAGGTAGAACGCGCCACCGAGCGCACCAATGCCCGCGGCCGTCATGAGGAACCCGAGTGTGTGCGAGTCGCCGTTGAGCGTACCGCGCGCGACCGCCGGCAGCAGCACCGAATACGGCATGCCCAACGTGCTCACGAGCGCGAGCAGGATCAGCGCCGAGCGAACCGGCGGAAAGTCCTTCACGTATCGGAAGCCGGCCCGGAGTTCCTCAATGAGCGGCGTGTTCGTCGTCGGGAGCGCGCGCGGCGTCACCCGCATCGCCAGGAGCGACGCGATGACCGCGATGTACGAAGCCCCATCCAATAAGAAGCACCACGCTTCACCCACGGCCGCAATGATGATCCCTCCAATCGACGGACCGATCACGCGGCTCGCGTTCACCATCGATGAGTTGAGGGCGATCGCGTTAGGGAGATCACCCCGATCCGTCACCATCTCCACCACGAACGCCTGACGCGCCGGCGTGTCGAAGGCGTTGATGATCCCCTGCAGGAGCTGCAGCAGGATGACGTCGCGCACGGTGATGATCCCCGCGAAGGCGAGCCCGGCCAGCGCGAACGACTGCAGCATCGACAGCACCTGCGTGACCACCATGATGCGATGCCGGTTCCACCGGTCCACGAGCACGCCCGAGAACGGCGTGAGGAGGAGCGTCGGGATCTGGCTCGCGAAGCCGACGACGCCGAGCAGGAGCACCGAGCCGGTGAGCCGGTACACGAGCCAGCTCGTCGCGACGCGCGTGATCCATGTGCCAATGAGCGATACCGTCTGGCCGGCGAAGAAGAGCCGGTAGTTGCGATGCCGCAGCGAGCGGAAGACACCAAACCGCCGCGGGGGCGCCGACGGTGGCGGTGACGGCGCGACGGACTCCGGCGTCGGCATCGGCGTACCGGAATCGGTCATGCTTCGCATACCACGGTACGCCCCCCGATGCGAAGATTCACTGACCGTCCTACGTCGCCCCAAACCGATTTCGCATGACCGAGACCCCAACCGCCGCGGGCTCGCATCAGCCGCACCTCGCGTCCCCGGACGTCAATCCGTCGTTCACGAAGAGCGTCTTCCTTGGCGAGGTCCGCGAAGATCTCGTCTTCCCGTACCCTGTGCTCTCGGCCGAGGAGCGCGAGTCGCTGGGGATGATCCTCGACTCGATGCACGACTGGGCGGCCGCCTCGGTGAACTCCTCGAAGTTCGACCACGACGGCCGGTTCCCCGATGACGTGCGCGAGGGAATGCACGCGCTCGGTCTCATGGGGCTCAGCATTCCGGAAGCGTACGGCGGGTTTGGCGCGTCGGCGAAGGTGTACAATCGAGTGTTCGGCGAGCTCGGGTCCATCGATCCTGCGTTGACCGTGTACTTCGGGGCGCATCAGTCGATCGGATGCAAAGGTATCGTGCTGTTCGGCAACGAGGAGCAGAAGCAGCGCTACCTCCCGAAGTGTGCCACGGGCGAATCGATCGCCGCGTTCTGCCTCACCGAGCCGGGGTCGGGCTCCGACGCGCAGGCGATGCGCGCAACGGCCGTCCCGAGCAACGACGGCACGCATTACGTGCTCAACGGGACGAAGATCTGGATCTCGAACGCCGGGTACGCCGACATCCTCACCGTGTTCGCGAAGGTGCCGGTCGAGGTCGACGGCGTACGGAAGGCGCGTGTCACCGCCTTCGTCGTGGACGCGCACGCGCCGGGCGTCAGCCTCGGGAAACTCGAGGAGAAGATGGGGATCAAGGCGTCCGACACGCGCGCGATCGCGTTCGAGAACGTCCGCGTTCCCGTCGAGGACCGCCTGGGCGACGTGGGGCAGGGCTTTCGGATCGCGCTCGAGATTCTGAACTCCGGGCGGCTCGGCCTTGCCGCGGGGTCGGCGCGTGGCACGCGTCGCATCATGCGCGAGGCGATCGCATACGCGAAGCAGCGCGAGCAGTTCGGTCGCCCCATCGGCTCGTTCGAGATCATCCAGCGCAAGATCGCGACGCTGGCGGCGGAGTGTTACGCGCTGGACTCGGCGGTGATGCTGACGGGCGGGATGGTCGATCGCGGCGGAATCGACTTCTCGCTGGAGACGGCGGCGTGTAAGGTCTTCGGGTCGGAGCTAGCGTTCCGGGCGTCGAACGAGGCGCTGCAGATCGCGGGGGGGATCGGGTACTCCAAGGAGTATCCGTACGAGCAGGCCGTTCGCGATTCGCGCATCAACCTGATCTTCGAGGGCACCAACGAGATTCTGCGGGCGCTGATCGCACTGATGGGCCTGCAGCAGCCGGGCGAGCGGCTCAAGGCGTTAGGTAACGCCTTCAAGGCCCCGATCCGGTCGTTGGGCGCGATTGGGGAGTATCTCGCGGGCCGGGCGCGTCGTCAGATCACCAAGCAGCGATTCACCCTGGTGCACGAAGCGCTGGAGCGGGAGGCCGGGTTGGTGGAGACGTTGATCCACAATCTCGCGCTCGGCGTGGAGGACGTAATCCTGCGCCACGGCAAGGGCATCATCGACCGGCAGTTTCTTCAGGAGCGCATGGCGAACGCGGCCATCGACATCTACCTCTGCACGGCCGTGCTCTCGCGCACGACGTGGGAGATCGAGCGGCTTGGCGGCGAGGACGCGGCCAAGGCGCAGCTCGACTGTGCCCGCATCTTCATTCCGATGGCCGCCCGCCGAGCCCGTCGCAGCATCCGCGGACTCAGAAAGCATCAGGACGCGCGTCTCAAGGCGATCGCGGAGACCGCACTGGAGAGCGGGAACCTGAGCCCGGACCTCGGTTGACGGCTGCGTGCTGCGTGCTGCGTGCTGCTGGCTGCGTTGGCCTGAGTATCATACCGCCGCTCGCGCGGGCACTCGGCTCCGTCGGCTGGG
>Ga0075421_100010008_pt1 | contig 11693 bp, 6 predicted proteins | sample SoiMetdeltSBSDD5_FD_75292 | JGI IMG/M metagenome (GOLD analysis project Ga0075421, IMG submission 75292) | Bulk soil microbial communities from a Populus tree surrounding site in Tennessee, USA - Soil MetaG P. deltoides SBSDD5 | ecosystem: Environmental > Terrestrial > Soil > Tree plantation...
ATCCAGCCCCCGGAGTACCTACACCAAGGAACGATGCAGAGGCACCCGAGACGCCGTACCCCCAGATCCTCGCGCGGCGACGGAATCGCGCTCCTCGTGGTCCTCGTCGTCTTCGTGATCCTCTACCTGGTCGTCTACCAGCTCCACTTCTCGACGACCATGGAGGCGAAGATCGCCCAGGTCCGCTACGGGGAGGCCGAGTCATCTTCGGCCCTCCACTCGGTGGCGCTCTACGTCATGACGATCCTCGTCGAGGACCTGAAGGAGGACGCCGGCGGCCAGTCCGCGACCGGCGCGGGCGCCGCGGGGGAGGGTCCCCGCCCCGTCGGAAAGGAAGCCGGAAAGGCAGGCGGGAAGGAAGCGGGGATGGCGGGCCCCGAAGGCGACACCGGCACCTTCACGCCCCTCGCCGCTTCATCGGGCAGCTCGCAGTGGGTCGACTACCTGAACGAGAACATCTTCAAGGACAACCGCCAGCAGGTCGGCGACATCACCGTGAAGATCCGCCTCGTCGACGGGGAGCGCGCCTTCGACCTGAACCAGCTCTTCGACTATCCGAGGCTCGAGGGAGACGCCGTGGATGAGTCCGGGGTCGCGAGCGTCTCGGACGACGATCTCCGAAGCGCGGTGGAGGGCAAGTCCGACGAGGCGGCCGCGCTGAGCCTGCGGGACAAGGTGGTGGAGAAGAGCCGCCAGAGACGGGCCGCCGGCAAGGACAAGGAAGGGGCCGCGGGATCGAAGGGCGGCGATGCGGCCGCGGCAACCGGGGCCGAAGGGGAGGATCCCGCCCTGGGGACAGCGGCGAGCACGGTTGTCGGCGAGTACGAGATCGACGAACCGTTCGTGATGCCCGTTCCGGAGCGGATCGAGGCCACGCGCACGATGGTCGAGCGGGCGGTCGAGGGCATGTTCAGCGTCAACGAGCTGAACGGATTCCTCTTCCCGTCGGGGATCAAGTACAGCGCGAGCGAGATCGCATCGAGCATCATCCAGTACGTGCTCGAGCGCCGCCAGCAGCCCTTCCAGAACCGGATCTACCTGGTCACGGAGCTCCTCAACATCCCGGGGATCACCCCGGAGGTCTTCTACGGCCCCATCCCCTTCGTGCCCGAGGGCGAGGAGTTCGACACGGGAACCGGCTTCGTCCTCCGACGCGACGACTTCGGAGAGCTGATGCCGGAGTACCTGTACGGGACGGATGACGCGCAGCTCCGCGAGGAGGAGAACCTGCGACTCCGGGAGCTCGAGTCGCAACTCGGACAGTTCGCCGATCTGGCGGAGTTCGGCTTCGATCCCATGAAGGCCAACCCGCTCACGCGCGGGATGTCCGAGCAGGTCATCGACATGGACCAGGATGGGAACGAGTACGTGCTCGAGAAGCCCTTCCCCATCGGTCTCAGGGACCTGTTCACGACTTGGTCTTCGGGGAAGATCAACCTGAACACGGCGCCCTATCCCGTGATCTACGGGCTCCTCGTATCCCTGAGCATCGATGAGGCGAACCTCGTCGCCCTCGACATCAAGGACTACAGGAACCGCTTCCAGCAGGAGGCCGAGGAGGAAGGCGTGGAGAAGGTGGGGGGCTCCGACGAGAAGAGCTCTCCGGACCTGGGGCAGCCGAAGAGGCAGAAGAAGGACGAGACGAAAGCGTCCTCGAAGGACGCAATGGCCTCTTCCTCTCTGGGCTCGCTGGCCGGCATGGACCCGGCCGCCCTGGATGAGCTCGCGGCGTACGAGGACGTGGAGACGAACTACTTCACGAGCCTCGAGCAGCTCGAGCTCGTGGATGGGACGGAAGGCGATGCCTCGGACCGCCTCCGGAAGGACGAGGCCGTCGAGAGGGTGGACGTGGAGCAGGACACCCTCCTCAGGCGGGTGCAGCACGACCTCGGCGGCTGCGTCTTCGGGAGCTCCTACTTCAACGCGGAGCTCCGTGCGAAGCCCAAGCAGGGGGGGGCCGTGAAGGTGGGGCACCTCAGCGTGCGCAGGGATACGAAGAGGAAGATGGTCGAGGTCCTCATGTGGAAGAACTTCCAGAAGTGATGGTCGCGCCATGAGACTCAAGGTCCACCAGCTCCGCATAGCCCTCATTGCCGTGAACCTCATCCTCGCGGGCAGCGCGGCGGCCTACGCGTTCACGAAGTACAACGACTTGAGGCAGAAGCGGGAGTCCGTGAAGATCATCGACCCGAAGACTCTCGTCGTGCGGGAGGGTGAGATCACGGGTCGAACGAGGGTTCCGGAACTCACGATCGTCGCGGAGAGACTGATCCCGAGGAAGCCTCCGGAGATCCCCGAGCCCGGGGACAAGGACGGAGCCACGGACACTCCGAGCGTCGACGTGGAAAAGATCGAGGAACTGGGCCCGGGACCCCTCGGCGATCACTGGGAGTACGTCTTCTTCATCCTCATGCCCGATGATCCGATGAACAACCTCGTCATCCTGAGGAAGAAGGAAGCCTCCGGGGCGCAGCCCGGCCCTGCGGCGGCCGCGAGCAAGCAGGCGGGACCGCGCCCGCGCGCGACCCTCCGCCCCCAGCGCGTGAACTTGGCCCAGCGCAAGGGCGCGGGGGCCATGCAGGCCGCCGGGGACAGCCTGACCTTCACCGTGGGGCAACGCTGGTACAAGAACGACGCCGTGGACCCCGTCGTCGACATCTATGTCCACAGCGCGGACGCGAAGCAGCTCGTGTACTGGGCCCCGGACGCGCCCCAGAAGATGTACGCGCTCCCGCGGGCCACCCACAGCTGGTACTACGATGAGCCCGAGAAGGGGCTGCGGCCTCCGCCCAAGCCCGAGGGCGAAGAGGAGGAGAAGACGAAGGGGCACTTCGTCCATCGTCCGGCCGGTTGGGAGGACATGAAGGAGGAGGAGTACCAGGCCATGTTGAAAGGCAAGCCGGCGGGGCCCAACATGAAGCTCACGGGACCGCAGGAGCTCGAGAAGGACGGAAAGGACGGGAAGGCGGGCAGCGCCCCGTCGAAGAAGCCCGTCCCAAGCTTCGGCAAGGGCCAGGAGCCGAGGAAGACCTTCACCGATGAGGAGAAGGATCAGCTCCGGGAAGTCATGAAGAGCCCCAAGATGTCGGACAAGGACAAGGCGGAGCTCAGGAAAGCCCTGATGGGGGGAAAGAAGTGACCGCGGCCCCAGGCATCCGGCATCCCCTGCTTTAGATTCCCGGCCGTCCCGCCCGAAAAACACATCATGCAGCAGATCGTCGGCCTCGATATCGGAACCAGGACCGTCACCGGAGCGGTGTTCTCCGGGTCCGCGAAGAAGTACCGCCTCGTGGACTTCTTCATGGATGAGGTCCATGCCATGGAGGACGCGTCCCAGGCCCTCTCGGGCGAGTTCGTCCCCATCCTGAGCCTCGACGAGATCGTCCAGAAGCTCGCGGCCGAGAAGAACCTGAAGGACGCGATCGTGGTCGCGAACGTGGACACGAAGGACTGCATCATTCGCGAGTTCTCGGTCCCCTTCACGAAGGACGAGCAGATCCGGAAGATGATCGCCTTCGAGGCCGAGGAGCACTTCCACACCCTCGATGTGGATAACGTGGTCCTCGAGTACTTGAAGGTCGGAGAAGCGAACGGGAAGAGCCACATCATCGTCGCCGCGGTGCGGAACGACGTCGTGGAATCCCGCCTGGATCTCCTCAAGAAGGCCGAGATCGATCCGATCGCCCTCGACCTCGATGCGGCGGCTCTCGTGAGCTCGTTCGCGCTCACGCCCCATTACGATCGGGAGAAGAGCGCTCTCATCATCGACATGGGCGCGACCTCGGCGAAGATCATCCTCGTCGAGGAGGGGAAGCTCCGGAAGATGCGCTCCCTGCGCACGGGCCGCTCGGTGCTGAGCCCGGACCGCATGATCGCCGAGCCGGCCCTCGCGGGCGCGGGCGCCGCCGGTGTCGAGTCTCCGAAGGGGGCCGGCCTCGAGCTCCCGGAGTACTCCATCGAGGCGCGCTTCCGGGAGATCGAGAACGCTCTCCGCCAGCTCGATGAGGGGGTCGAGGAGGAGCCCGAGATCCCCCTCACCTTCAGCGAGACTCCCATCGCCATTCTCTCGGACGAGGACTTCGAGAAGGTCGGGCTGGAGGAGGATCTCCGCGGCGCGCGGAAGGACGAGAAGCTCCGGACTCCACCCCAGAACGGCTCGGGGGGGACCTACACGGCCTATCTCGAGAGGATCGGCGCCGAGATCCAGCGTACCTTCGCCACCACGCGGTCCCCCGTCGAGGTCATCTGCCTCACGGGAGGCATGAGCGCTCCGGAGGAGGCGAGGAGGTACTTCACGGAGCAGTTCGAGGTGGAGACGGTCGTCCTCGATTTCGGGGGCAGACTCCAGGCCGATATCGCCCCGGAGACCCTGGAGAAGGTGAACCGTCACGGGGCGGTCGCCGTCGGGCTCGGTCTCAAGATGCTGGGGGCCGACAAGCTCGGGCTCGACTTTCGGAAGGGCAAGTTCCGCTACGAGCATCGCTTCACGCGGCTCCGCCTGCCTCTCCTCGCCGCCTCCGTCCTTCTCGTCGCGATCTTCTTCCAGACCGCTCTCTGGTCCTATCACGAGTACCTCTATCTGACCGAGCGCTCCGCGGCTTTCCAGGCCGAGATGGAGAAGCAGCACGAGGCCTTCTTCGGAACCAAGCTCGTGACGGGGAGGAGCGCCTTCTCGGCCGCCCAGGAACAGAAGAAGAAGTGGCAGGGAAAGGGGGTCGGCAACGTGGGGAGGGTCATCGACTGCGTCGATGCCATCCGGAACTTCTCCGATGTCATGGGCGCGACGGGGCTCATGTTTTCCATCCAGAGCATGAACTTCGATTTCAAGGTGAAGGAGGGAGTCGCGACCGGAGCCAAGAAGTCGGCCGCCAAGGCAAGCGCGGACTCGAGCGCCGAACTCCACACGGAATCCGGGGATGCGGTCGTCGTCTTCGAGAACAAGTTCAACAAGGACCCGGTGTCTACGGTCTTCGACTGCAGGGCGAGCCCCACGGCGCAGCCAGGGGGCGGCTACAAGATCAGCTTGAAGCTGACGCCCAAGGCGTCGTACATGGCCAAGCTCGAGTAACCCATCCCATGCCCACCGCCACCAAGGACTCCAGCGAGGCCTTCCAGATCGCGATCTTCACCTGCGCCTTCGTTGCCGGGGGGCTGGCGCTGATCACGCTCGTCCTCGCCTTCTTCATGAGGCCTTCGGCGGCCGGGGAGGTCGCCACCGCGGAGGACGAATACAAGAAGCTCTCCGCCCTCCTCCAGAACCAGGACATGAAGGTGCTCCGTGACCAGGCGAAGCTCACCGAGGGGAAGGAGCTGAATCTCACCCTGAAGGACATTCTCTACGAGAAGAAGAAGGACATTCCGGGCATCGACTTCAAATCGCTTCCGGATACGAAGCCCGTGATGGCACCGGGCATCGAGATCGTGCGCCTGAGGGTGGAGCTGCTGCCCGCGGCCATGACGCCGATCCTCCACTTCATGGCGACGGTCAAGGAAGCGAAGAAGACCATCCAGGTGGAGCAGGTCCGATTCGAGAAGGACCGCCGCTCGAAGAACGACGACTCCTGGGTGGGCACGATCCACTTCGTCGACTACGTGACGAAGTAGGGGGGAAGAGAAGAATCGGGAGGGGGAGCGGGAGAGGGGTGGAGTCAACCCGGCGGAGCGAAGTCATTTACGCCGCACCGGGATCTCCTCCACCGCGCTGAACGAGCCGCGGTCATCCGCGTTGGTGATCCCGCCGAGGAGAAATATGGCGACGGCTCCGTTCCGGACCGACGCGTAGGCCTGGTGGCGGGCGCGTCCCGCGGTGAGGCGGACCGCGAGCTCCGAGAGCCGCTCATCGAGAGGCAGGTAGACTTCCGCCCCGCCGAGGCACTGTAGCCTGGGCGCTCCCGGCTGCTCTCCACCCGCGAGAACGATCCCGAGCCCGGGCACCTCGACGGCCGCGAAGGAGAGCCGCTCCGTGGTCTGCCCGGGATCGGGCGAGGGATGCGGGATAACCGAGAGCCTGCTCCTCGAGGGGTCCCCGGGATCGAAGTGAAAGAGAATGGCGCCGGAAGCCTCGTGGCCCTGCGGCAGTGGCCCCAGGCCTGCGGTCCCGATCTCCGGGAGGAGGGGAATCTCCCAGAGGGCTGCTCCGCCATCGAAGCCCCGCATCGGATGACGGATGCCCCCGCCGACGAGGACCACCACGGGGTCGCTCCCCGCTCCCTCGAGAGCGAAGGCGGACTGGCCCCACCGGAGGAGCCCGAAATGAAAGTCGTAGCGGAGGTCCCCGATGGATGCTTCCGGCCGCCGGGTGTCGAGGAGGATCGGCGAGACGAGCACGGAGGACTCGTCCGCCGGGAAGAAGACGTCATCGGGGATGGCGCCCTCGATCGGCTGGCCGATGGGCGCCGCCTCCACGGACCTCCTCCTGTTCTTCCCGAACCCGCCGTAGGCAAGGGCATAGGTCCTTCCGTCTTCCGCCGGAGGGAGCGCCGATACCGTGTGAGCCGTCCGGGCAAGGCTCCGGAAGACCTGGTGCTCCGCGATCCGGCATTTCTCGCCCTCGAAGACGAGGCTCAGGACTTCGGCGGCCCCCACGAGCCCGGGGAAGCGGCCCGCGCTGCCCCTTCCCCCGTCGATGAGGAGGCGTGTGCCCGACAGCGCCGCAGCCGCATGCTCGCTCCGGGGGATCCTGAGCCCCCCGGTCAGGGGCTGCGCCTCGACCGTGCCATCGTTCAGGGTCCGCAGCACGGTCACGTCGGAAAGGAAGCGCGCCCCGTCGGAGCCTCCCGCGACCACGACGACGTCATCCGCCGTGCCTTGGACCTCGTCCGGCCCCGCGAGCGCGGTCGCGGTGACCATCCTGGCCGGGGCGGGAAGCCGCGCCGCGAGCGTGAGAGCATCCACACCGGCCGATGCATCGTGGATGAGCACCTGATCGAGGGCTTCGCGGCCGGCCACGGACTCGCCTCCAATGACGAGGGCCCGCCCCCCGGACACGGGCACCACCGCATGGTGGATCCTGTTCCCCGGCGGAGGGAACTGCTGGGCCTCCTGCCTCGATGGGAGGGGGAAGCCCGGCGCGTAGGCGATGTCCACCTCCTCGAGCGAGATGGCCCCCGGGCCTCCGCGGGCGTCCCGGATCGCGGCCATGGGGATGACCGCAGTGCCGTTCAGGGCGATTCCCGACGGGGCCGAGTAGCTGAACCTCTCGATCTCGGGGCCGCGCCCGAGGACCCCGCTCACCGTGAGGACAGGCCTCGACCCCAGCACGATCCTGACCTCCCTGGGCTCGCTTTCCTTCTCGAGGACGGAGTGGACGACGCCGTCATCGAGGCGGTCCATGGCCTTCGAGAGGAGCACGTCCTGGGGCGACCGCACCCGGGCTCCTTTCTCGGCGACGTCCACGGGCTTGTCGAAGATGAGCCGGATCCAGTCGCCCCTGTCCACGACCAGGTTTCCGCCCGGCGGGGAGCGATCCTCCCAGAGGGCCGCCGTGAGCACCGGGAGGGACGGCGCCGGCCGCAGGTCCACGCGCTCCTCGGGTCCGGCTCCGAAGGAGATCCCGAGGCCCGTGGCTCCCGGGTCGCGCCCGTGCGTGCCCTGGGAGTTCAGGCCGGGCCTGCCGCCCGTCCTCGCGGTCAGCACGCGAGGTCCCGAGCGATCCAGGCTCGGTGTCCACGAGACGGGGGGATCGAATCGGATCCGGACCGATGCGGGATCGAAGGAGGCCGGGAGCTTCCGGTCGAGGACGATGCGGATGGCCGCATCCTCGCCCTCGCCCAGGAGCTCGGCGGACACCACGCGCGGCCGATCTCCGCCGCCGCAGCCGCAGAGGATCGCGGCGAGCACGGCCGGTAAGGCCACAGTGGCCGCCGCCGCCCGCCGCGCTACTGGCGGGTCGATTCCTCCGCCCACTTCTCGAAGCGCTGCCGCACTTCGGGGTCCGGCTCGTTCCGCGCGAGGTCGCGCAGCGCGGTCGAGGCCACCGAGGGCCCCAGGCGGCGGAGGGCGCCGCCGGCGCTGAGCCGCACCGCGGGCTCCCTCGCGTTCCTCGCCTTGTCCTCGAGGAAGGAGTAGGAGCTCATGTCGCCGATCTTTCCGATCGTGCCGAGGATCGTCTGCTTGTTGACCCAGTAGTGTTCCTTGTCGAAAGCTTGGTAGAGGTCCCCCAGGGTATCCTCGCTGCGGATCTTTCCGAGCGCCTGCGCCGCCTTGTTCCTGGCGAGGATGACGGGGTCATCGTGCATGATGCCGATGAGAGTGCCCACGGTCTCCTCCCGTCTGGGATGCTCCCCGAGAGCTTCCACGAGCTTGGGTCGGTAGCTGTGGAGGTCATCGCGCTTCGCGAAATCGGTGAGCGTCTGGAGAGAGGTCTCGTTCTGGAGCTTCCCCATGGCGTCGATCACGTGGAGGAGCTCGGAGCGGTTCTCCTCGTTTTGCCGGCGGGCGAGGAAGAAGTCGCGGAGCGCGTAGGTCGCCTCCTCGGTGCGGGGGCCGAGGCCGCCGAGGGCCTTGATGAGGAACCTCCGGTCGACGAAGTCGCCTTCCGCGTTCAGTATGGCCACGAGCGTGGGCACCGCCTCGGGGCCGAGTCCTTCCAGGAACTCCTCGAACTGTTTCCGGGTCTCGTGGAGCGAGGCGAGCTTCTCCTCGTTCCTGAGATCGACCTCCATCGCATCGAAGTAATCGTGGATGGAGTGCGCTGTGCGCGCGTCCCAGCCCTCGGGGAACTCCTTCAGGTCCCACCTTGCGAACTCGGCCCCGGGCCGGGCTGCAGGCTTTGCGGGCCAGCGGAACGGGTCCTTCTCGGTGGGGGTGCCGTACGGCATTTGCTGCGCGAGGCTCGGGAGATCGGCGGGAGCCGCCGCCTCTTCCTGCGCCGGCTGCTCCCGGCCTCCCCGGACCGCCAGGAAGACGGCAACGGAGGCAAGCAGCATCCCGAGCGCGAGGGGCGCGACGACGCGCCACACGGCCCCGCGGGCCCGGAGGCCAGAACGGTTCATCGGCTTCACCGTATTCCTGCAATCACGATTCATGGAATCTCGGAAGGCGCGGATCGGGCTAGGGGGTGGGGGTCTTCGTATTCGCGCCGGGGATGACGAGGAGCTCGGCCGATGGAGCCGTGGGCTCGCCTCCGATCTGGAAGTAGTCGAGGCCCCCTCCGGTGAGGAGCAAGCGGTCGTCGGGCGTGTCGATGACCCCGTCCTCACCGGCGACCCTCATGTTGTGGCAGAAGATGCGGGTCGACGCGACGTTCTTGGCCCATCGTGCCGGCGTGCGGAGGTCACCGAAGCCGTCCAGGAACGTGTCCGGTGTCAGGCCCGGAGTGGGAATCTTGCCGTCCAGAGTCACCCAGCAGCCGATGATCCCGAGTGGGTTCGTGTCGCTTCTCTGACTCACCAGGTCTCGCGGCGAGAATCCCACGGCGACCGCCGGAAGGCTGTAGTAGGGATCGAACATGCAGCCCGACCGCATGGTGGGGGACTGCGTGTTGAAGAAGCAGCCCTGAGGCGTCTCGAAGATGTCGATGCCGCCCGAGGATGCGATCCAGGTCTGCTCGCTCGTCTGGCCCGTGACGTTCACCATCCTTCTCGGGAAGGCCACGGGGTTCGTGCCGCTCCGTGCAATGAAGATTCGGGGGTCGATGGGCGGGGGCGGCGGCGGTGGGTACTCCACGCCCTGGGCATGGCTCCCGGTCTGACGATCGGAGATTGCCGCGAACTGGAGTCCCTGAGCAGGGCCGAAGCCCGTGTAGTTCGCGACGAAGACCTCATCCTGAAGCGGGGTTTCGGGACAGGCAGCGTCCGAGTCACCGTGAGTTATGAGGATGGCGTTGCCCATGCCCTTCGTCCCGTCGATGGTGAAGTCGTTGAAGGTCCCGAGGTTCATGATGTGGGGATCGTTCATGCGGGGATTCGGGACGGAGACGTTACTCACCTGGGTGAAGACCCTCGTGGTCGGGTCGAAGAACTCGATCGACGAGAGCCCCGCCGCCTGTTGCCGGGCGACGGCGCCGATGAACTTCGAGCGCGGGGCGAACTGGCCGCTCAGGGTCTGGTAGCCACCCGCGATCACGAAGAGGTCGTCCGCCGTGTTGAGCCCCCGGTCCGGACCGGCGATCCGCACCATGGCATGATTCGAGCGGCCTCGAGGGGTATTGAGTCTCGATGGGGTGGTGGTCTCCGGCAGCGTCAGGGTCTCGAAGGCGACCTCCGTCGGAACGAAGAGCTCTGCATCGGGGATGCTCGCGAACACGGTCACCTGGAACTGGACCGGCTGCCCTCCGGGGATCACGGCCTGCTGATCGAAGACGGTGACCGAGGAGCGTATCTGCCCGCCGACGATGAGGAGCGAGCCGTCGTTGAGCTGGATGGAGGTGTGGCGGTAGCGCGGATCGACCATGTCCGACTCCACCGTCTCGAACGTCCGGGTCTCCGGATCGAAGATCTCCGCCTTCGCGTAGACCTCCGTGGGCAGGAAGTCGGGCGCGCCGCCGATGACGATGATCCTGCCGTCTGCGAGGCGGTTCAGCGTCGCGAACACCCTGGGACCGAGCCCGAAAGCGATGGGATCGCCCTCGAAGTCGGTATCGATCCAGAGTCCCGCGCCGCTCTCGGGCTTCGGACGGTTCGGATCGAATGAGGACTGCTCGTAGATCTCGACGGTATCGATCCCGGAGAGGCCGCGCTCGTCGGTCCCGCCGAAGATCATGGGCCTTCCATTCTTCGCGTTGATACCCATGTGGAAGTACCGGGGCCTCTGGAGGTCGCCGGTGGCGCGGTAGGGACGGTACTGGTTCTGATCGTCGACCTCGGAGATCGGAGGCGCAGACTCGCTGCGACCCGTCAAGGCTCCGCTGCCCCCCGACCCCATGTCGCACCCCGTGCAGAGCTGTATTCCCGCGAAGACGACGAGGGTCTGCGCGATGGATGCCCTCCGCAGAAGCCGCGGAACCCATCGAGACTGGGCCTGCGCGCGGCCCTGCGCTCCATCACTCTGCTTCATGGACACCTTGCCTTGCATCTCTACCCTGTTTCCCTTTACCTGGGCCTCGGAAGAATCCATTCGCCGTGCGATGACATCGACATCACTGGGGCGGACATCACTGGGGAGACATCTACGAGACATCGTGTGAGGCGGAACCGAAACATCGCTCGAGGCGCTTCAGGATCACTGACGAGCACTCACTTACGAGGACGGTGTGCTCGCGATCCGCGAGGATTCCTCGAGGCCCTCTGAGGAACTGCTATTGTAGCAATCGTCATTCCGCCCCGCTATGGGGCCGGGCGCGAAGACGGCCCGTCGACCCGGAGTCCTAACTGCGGGTGGGCGCTCGTCTTGATGCGGCGGCTCCAACGGGTGGTTCGAGGACGCCCGAAGCGAGCTTTACAGGAGGCCGTGAGAAGGCCTCCAGGGGTGGGCGTTCGGGAAACAGTGGGCCTGCGGGGTTTACAGCTCTCGCTGCCGCGTGGCGGCACCCTGAAACGCTGAAGAACCTGCATCTCGGGCCTTCCTCTGCCCGCTCCCGCTCCCTCTCCAGGTCCGTAGCGACCCAACCGCGGCGCCTGGGTTACCTCCCGCCGCCGATCCTCGGTGCTATGCGGCCCCCTCCCTGGTTGCCCTCGCCTCCGGGCTGTCCTCCCCCGGGTGCGCCGCGACCCCCCCGTCCACCTGGCCCGCCTCCGCCACGGCCGCCGCCACCC
>Ga0075421_100010009_pt1 | contig 11692 bp, 8 predicted proteins | sample SoiMetdeltSBSDD5_FD_75292 | JGI IMG/M metagenome (GOLD analysis project Ga0075421, IMG submission 75292) | Bulk soil microbial communities from a Populus tree surrounding site in Tennessee, USA - Soil MetaG P. deltoides SBSDD5 | ecosystem: Environmental > Terrestrial > Soil > Tree plantation...
GGAGAGGATCGCCCCGGAGGAGTCGCCGGCCGCCGGTAAGGGCTCCGCGGAGGAACCCGGAACTCCACCGGTCGTTCCGGCGGAGGTGAAGAGCTCCGTCTCCGCGCCGCCGCCGAAGGCGCCCGATCGGGAGCGGGAGCCGGATGCGGGAGCCGAGGGGCGGGAGAGCCGCGTGGATGAAGGCATCCTTCTCGGAGAAGCCGTCGAGGAGGAGCCGTGGCCATCGCCACCCTGGCGCGAGCGCGGTTCCGCGCCCGAGGCGCCGCGAGCGTCCGTGGAGGCCATCCGCTCCCCGGTCGAGGAGGAGGCTCTCGTCCGTCTCCGCATGCTCGAGCTGGGCCGCGACGATCCCCTGGTCGCCGCCGGCTTCCTCCTCGACCCGGACCCGAGGCTCCGGATGCTCGCCGCAGACTCTCTCCTCGCGAGGCCGGATACGGGCGCCGTCCCGGCGATGCCCCGGACGCTCGCGAGCGCCGCGCTCCCGGAGCTCGAGGGCGGGACGGCGGAGAAGCTCCGGTCCGCGCTCGATCTCGGGTCCGGCGAGAGCACGGAAGATGCGGCCATCCGCGAGGCGCTCCAGGCATTCGAGCGGAGCCTGGAGGGACCTCGGCAGGCTCCCGATGTCGGCGCGCTTCGAGGCGCGGTTCGGGAGTCCCGCGCGCGCGGCGTGGACATCGTCCTCTGCATCGACGCCACGCGCAGCATGGAGGGCCTCTACCACGCTCTCGATGATGACATCGCGTGGCTTTTCCCCGCGATCGAGTGGGGCATCCCCGACGCCCAGGTGGGCCTCGTCATCTTCAGGGATGACGTCGAGGGGTCGAGGGGATTCTCGCGCCCGGGCGACGTGGAGAGCGCGGCGCTCCTCCGGACATCGCGGGCCGAAGGGGGAGGTGACGTGCCCGAGGGCGTGCACCACGCCCTTCGCCACGCGCTCTCGCTCGGCAAGTTCGCATGGCGAAAGGGATCCGAGAAGCACGTCATTGTGATCGGCGACGCGCCGCCCCCGTACAGGGAGCAGCGCTCCACCCTCTGGCTCGCGGGCCGCGCCCGCGAGGAGGCAGGGTACCGCGTCCATGTCCTCGCCCCGAAGCTCGAGGACGGCAAGCCCGAGCCCTTCCTCGCGGAGCTCGCGAAGCGGGGAGGCGGCACGTACACGACCATCGCCGAGGGTGGTTCCCCCGGCGAGGAAGTCCTCGCATGCCTCCTCCGCGGCGGCTCCGGTCCTCCTCTCCGCCCGATTGCGGCTTCTCTCCGGGGGCTCTTCCGCCTCGAACCGTCCCGCACCCGAAAGGAAGGGTAACGGCGCCGCGCGACCCATTGAAAAAGCGGAATGCGGGTGATAACGTTGTGCTTATTCCCGCATAGAGTGCCCTTCCGGGCTCCACACTTACCGACCTCAAGTATCAAGACAACCGGGGACCGAGGGTCTTCTCCTCTGGACATTCACCTCCCCGGTACGCGCCAAGGAGGAAATGAATGTCCATTCGCCGTGCGCGGCTCCGCGCGCCCCTGTGGCTTCCCTGCACGCTGTGCATGCTCGCCGGTTGCGCCGGCACCGAGTACAGGCTCACCCCTGCTCTCGCGCAGGGCTCGCGGGGACTCGCGATGCAGGCAGCAGACGACGAGATCGACAACGCCCTCGGCGAGCCGGCCATCACGGAGAGCACGGTCCGGGCAGGCGCCATGCTGCACCGCCGAGCGCAGGTGGAGCTCAAGGTGGGGGCGAGCGTCCCCGTGGGACTCTTCGAGGACAACGAGTTCGAGCCGGGTATCTTCCTCGGAGCGAAGGCCAGCGTGGAGGGAGCGAAGAACGTCTTCTTCGGGGTCTCCTTCGACTACTCGCGCAACACGGTCGACGAGGGCGTGTCGGCGCTCGCCAACGATCCGGCCAGTCTTCCGGGAGTGACGCCCGATCAGCTCTACGAGTCCATCAACCGGTACAACACCCTCGTGATGTTCGATCACGACATCGTCCTCGTGGAGGACACGATCGCCGAGAATCGACCGCTCATCTTCCGCTGGGGCGCCGGAGTCGGCGTCAGCGTGATCGACGGCCAGGAAGACCCCGACGTGGGCTTCGAGATCAAGCCGTTCGTGGGCTTCCTCTTCCGTCCCGCGCTCGGACTTCGCTGGCAGATCCACGATGGGGGGCTCATCTTTGCGGAGACGAGCATCGACTTCATATTCCCGAACGAGATCCGGGCCGATCCCGCCGGGCCCGATGATAGCGCGACGATCGACGGAGACATCGATTTCAGCGCCGTCAACATCGCCTTCGGCTACGCGTTCGAGTTCTGAGCTCCGCCGGAGGATTGCTTTCTAAAAGCCCTCCCTCCTGTGCTACCATCCGGGCAGGAAGGAAGGCGCCATGAGACGAGAGAGCTCCGATGTCGAGGCCCGGCGCGAGGATGAGGAGAGGAACCGCCGGAGGGAGGCGCTGGATGTCCTCCTCGAGGCGAGGGACCGCCTCCTCGCCCAGATGACGGACGATGTTCTGTCGAACCGGGACACGATCCTCGACGGTTCCGGGACGGAAGGCCTCTTCCGCTTCGACCTCGAGGAGATCGAGGACCGCTACAGCGCCCGCCTGAACGCGCTCAACTCTCTCCTCGAGAACCTCGAGTACCGGAACCCCCGGATCCGGCACCGAATCGAGACGCTCACGACCACGAGCCGCGCGCTCAAGAAGGACGTCTCGGCGTTCCTCGGGAAGCTCGACCAGTGGGACCTCGTCGACATCGACGTCTCGAAGCTCGAGGGCGAGGAGATGCTCGTGGTCCTCGCGCTGACGGCGGATGAGTATCCGGAGTAGGTCGGCTCGTTCTTTTCTGCCCGCTCCCCCTCGCGCTCCCGCTTGGCCTGCGGTAAGACGGAATCTCAGCGAGTCAGCATGGCCCTGCAAGGCGGTCGGGCACGGACCTCGAAGCGAGGCGCAGTGCGGTCGCGACTACGTTTGTCCTTCCGGCCGAACTCCCCGGCGTATTCGGAGTCAACTCCTCGCAGGTCGGGAGAGGGAGCGGGAGGGGGAGCGGGAGAGGGTCAGGAATCAAAACTTGCCTCTGGAGCGTTCCCTGCTTGGCAGGATCTCCAGGCACGTCGTCCACCATCCCGTCTCGATCGTCTCCACGAACTCCGCCGGTAGCGACTCTTCCCGCATCTCGCGCGCCAGCTCGCGGAAGTCGTAGCTCACCCTCTCGAAGCGCGCGCGGATTCCGGGAGCCGCCGTGGCGTCCTCCTCGAGGATCGCGTACCCGACCTCCGGCGTGCCGTCGTTCTCGGGGCGGCCGAGCACGCCCACGTTGACGAAGAGGTTCCCCGAGGGGAGCTCGCGCGCCCAGCGGATGCCGGTGTGCGTCGTGCAGATGACGTCCGCGTCGGCTTCCCGGAAGAGCTTCTCGAGGAAGGCGTCCGGAGTCGTGGACTCCCAGAGGAACTCGTTCATCCTCCGGGGAGACCCGTGGCAGAGAAGGACCCGCTTCCCGCCGATCCGGAGGCGGATCTCCCCGGGAAGGCTGCCGAGCCACTCCTTGTTCCGGGGCGAAGTCTTCTCGAACGTGTAGCGGTAGCTCAGGCGCGCGAAGTGGTTGTCCCGCGGGTCCGTGTACCCGCACTGGCAGTCGTCGAGCCCCTTCGCCAGCGAGTCGTCGTAGTTCCCCCGGAGCGTCCGTACGCCCGCATCGCGGAGCAGCGGGAACACGAGGTCCGGGTGCGGCCCGAACGCGCCGAGGTCGCCGAGCGAGTACACGGCATCCACTCCCTGGGCCCTCGCATCCGCGAGCGCCTGCGCGAGCGCGATGTGGTTCGAGTAGATGCCGCCGAGGAGCGCGACCCTCATCGATCTCCGCGTCCTAATACCTCGGCACGATTCGGGGTGGTCGAGTGCTTAGAAGAACCTGAAACCTCCGTTTCCGGCATGGCCGAGCGGTTTTCGTTTCCTGCGAGGCGCGCGTACGCAGGCGATCATGGAGTGATCGTCGAGGGAGCGCAACGAAGCAGGGAGCGAAAAGCGCCGGCCAGGCGGCCACTCAGAATTGTGCCGAGGTATTAAAAGAGCCCGCGTTCGAGCAGATCGCCCCGTGCACCCAGCAGGTCCAGCACGCGTCGTGGCCGATCGCGAAGGGCCTGTCCGCCTCCGCGAGCGTCCTTCCGAGGTGCGCGCCGGGGGTCTCGATGAGGATGGGGCAGACAGCGACGCCCCGGTCCGTCACCATCCGGGCCCGGCTACAGAGGAGCCGTCCGGCGTCGTACCCATCCATCATCTCGGGGGTGACGCGCTCCTCCGGCAGGTAGCCCCGCGTCCGGAGGGCCTCCATGCCGATCCGCAGCGTGGGCATCAGCTTGATCCGGGGGCGCGAGCAGCCGGCGGAGCGGAGGAGGTCCTCGAGCGCGCGGAGGACAGAAGGGGTCTCGGCATCCTCCCAGGTCTGGACGGCGGTGAGGATGGGAAGGAATCCCGCACGCGCGAGGAGGCGGAGGCCCCGCACGGCCCCGTCGAAGGCGCCCTGTCCCCGGATCGGATCGTTCATCTCGCGCGAGTACCCGTCGATGCTGACCCGGATCTCGAAGCTGTACCGCGTCCCGGCCGCAATGTCTCGCAGATCGTCGACGAGGGCCTCGCGGAGCACCGTGCCGTTCGTGAGCACGGTCGCCGGGCCCTGCCGCAGCGTCTCCTCGAGGATCGCGGGCATCTCCGGGTTCAAGAAGGGCTCGCCGCCCGTGAAGTAGTACTCCTTCACCCCGGCCGCGCGCGCCTCGGCGAGCCGCTGCCGGACCGTTTCCAGTCCGAGGAACCCGAACTCATCGTTCCGCGGACTGCAGGAGATGAAGCAGTGGGAGCACGCCAGGTTGCAGAGCGTGCCCGCGACCTGGAACCAGAGCTCGTCGAGGCTCTCGAGGGCGACCTCCGGCGGCGGGCCGCCGCTCACGGCGCGGCCTTCGAGGCTGCGCCCGCGTAGAGGTCGAGGTCCGGATCGTCCTCGACGATCCGGAAGAGGTCGCGGATCTGGTCCTGGGCCGCCCGGAGCAGGAAGTCGGTTCGCCTGCCGTAGCTCTTGTGGCCGATGATGAAGAAGCGCGGCTCGGGATTGCGGATGATGTCGACCCCGGAGGGCGCGGCCGCGAGACAGTCCCCGCCGCCGCCCCTCGCGAGGAGCGCCGCGGCGAGGTTCATGGGGCCCTCCGACGCGTAGCACTGGTGGACCTGCAGCTCGCGGTGAATGCCGCACGATGGGCGGTAGCCGACGAGCGAGAGGATCCTGTCGGCGACGACCTCCTCGGCCGTCGCGCCGCCGTCGACCGGCCGGAAGCCGACGCAGAGCCGGCTCCCCTCCGGGGCGATCCGGCTCACGGTCACGCCGGAGAGCACCGTGAGCCCTTCCGGAGGGTCGGCTGCAGCGCGGTTCGCAGCCTCGCCCAGCCGGGACCTGCCGGGCAGGGGATCGGGTCTGTGAACCGGGAGCGGGTCCGGCCCGCTTCGCCGGCGCGCCCACACGACCCGGGTCCCCGGCGCCATCTTCATGAGCTCGATCAGGTCGAGTACCGCCGTGGCGGCCGAGTGCCCGCACCCCACGACGAGCACGGTCCTCCCCTCGAGGTCGAGCCTGTCCGCTCCGAGCGCGTCGGGGACGTGACGGCGTATGGAGGCGTCCGACGCCTCCTCGCCCAGCGCCGGGATCCCCCCGTCTCCGAGCCGGCAGGGATCGCCGAGGACTCCGGTGGCATCGATGACGACGTCCGCGTGCTCCTCGTCCTCGGCGGCGCCGCTCCCGAGGAGGATGCGAAACGGAGAGCGGGCTCGGAGCCTTCCCGCGATGTTGTCGCCCTTGAGGAGGCCCCTCTTCGAGACGGCGCGGACCTCGACGCCCGACCTCACCGATCCGCCCAGGGATCGGGCGAGCGGCTCGATGTAGCGGCTCACGAGCTCCGCGCCCGTCGGGCACTCCTCGAGATCGAGCTGCGCGACGCCCTGCTCCGCGAGGCAGGCCCTGCCGAGCGGCGACGTGTGGAGCTTCCAGGGCGAGAAGAGCCTCACGAAGCCCCATCGCTTCACGTGCGCCCCGGGACCTTCCTTCTCGTAGACCGTGACCTCGTGGCCGAGCGCTCTCGCGTAGAGGGCCGCCTCGACCCCCGCGGGACCCGCCCCGATGACGGCGACGGAGCTCAAGGGGACTCCGGGGCATCCCGCCGGCGGGCGCGGTATGCCGCGCCGGGCTCTCCGGGATCCACGCCCGCGATGGGCTCGTGCCCGTCGAGCTGGATCGCGTACACCCTTCCCACGACCCCGAAGGGCTTCGGGCTCTGGATGACATCCCACCCCCGGCGCCGCAGCTCGCGGACGAGCGGCTGCGGGAACCGCGACTCGAGGACGAGCTTCCGGTCTCCGTAGGCGTCGAACCGGGGCTGGACGACCGCCTCGCCCGCGGTCATGCCGAAGTCGACCATGTTCACGATGGCCTGGACGAGCCCCGCGGTGATGCGCGCCGCGCCCGGAGAGCCGAGCACCGCGAAGACGCCGCCGCTTCCGAGGAGCACCGTCTCCGCGACGGCCGTGGACCGGGCCTTGCCCGGCTCGATGGAGTTCCTGCGGCCCGGGCGCGGATCGAAGGCGCTCATGCAGTTGTTGTACATGAAGCCGAGGTTCGGGGAGAAGACGCCCGAGCCGTAGCCGAGGGAGTGGCTGAATGCCACCGAGTTCCCCTGGCCGTCGGCGATGGTGAGCTGGGTCGTGCTCTCCGAGTCCGCGCCCGCCTCGACGCGCGGCCGGGCCGCGAGCCGGGAGAGGTACTCGCTCGAGAGGAGATCCTTCTCCGCGAGGCCCCCGAATCGCGGGTCCCCGTGGTTCGTCAGCCTGTCGTGCCACACGGCCTGGAGGACGGGCGCCACGCGGTCGATGTAGTCGGGCGAGTTGTGGCCCAGCGAGCGGAGGTCGCCCTCGGCGAGGAGGGAGAGAGCCTGGAGGAGGGCGACGCCTCCGCCCGGAAGCGGCGTCGTGAGCACCTCGAGCCTCCGGTAGGCGCCCCGGAGCGGAGGGCGGACCGAGCAGTGGTAGTCCTCGAGGTCCTTCCGGGTGGCGAGCGCGCCGTTCTCCTCCCAGTCCCGCGCGATATCGGCCGCGATGCTCCCGCGATAGAAGCCCGCGGGGCCCTCGTCCGCGAGGCGGCGATACGTCCTCGCGAGGAGCGGCTGCACGAACGTCTCTCCGGCCCGGTAGGTGGAGCCATCGGGCTTGAGGCAGATCAGCCGCCCCGTGTCGGTGCGCGAGAGCCGGTCACGCGTGGAGACGCGCCCGTGGAGTCCGGGGCGGATCCAGAACTCCGCGAGGTCGGGGGTCACGAGGAAGCCCTCCTCGGCGTACACCACGGCCCGCAGGACGAGGTCGCGCCAGGGGAGCGATCCGAAGCGTCCGTGGATCTCGCCGAGGCCGGCCACCATGCCCGGCACCGCGATGGACTCGTGCCCGACGTCGTTCCTCTTCCCCGCGATCACGTAGCCGAAGCCGTCGGGCGCGGCGGACTCGAAGATGGACTCCCACTGATCGCTCCGGCAGAGGCTGCCCGCGCGCGCGTGGAAATCGATGGCGAGCGCGGCATCCCTCGACGGGAAGTGGAGGGTGGCGCATCCGAACCCTCCGAGCCCGGAGCGGTGCGGGTCGACGATGCCCTGGACGAGGGCCGCCGTGACCAGGGCGTCGGCGGCGTTGCCCCCGTCCTCGAGGACGCGGGCGCCTTCCCAGGCGGCCTCCGCCTGGGGAGCCGCCACGAGTCCCTGGGAGTTCAAGCCTCGTGACATGGCTCGAAGTGTATAGCGGCGCGCGCGGGCGGTGAAGACTCGCGCGCTCGCGCGGAGCCTGCGCCTCCCCCGTCACGTCGAAGTTTCGTGCGGGGGAGAGCGCGGCGCGCGGTTACCCAAGCGGACACCCAGGAGGAGGTCCACCCAGGACATCCCTCGAGGCTGCCAACCCCGGAAGATCGGACACTCAGGCAAAGCAGTGCAAACCACCAGCGCGCACGACCCTACCTTGCTCTCTCGAGTCCAACCTTCTCGAAGCGTTTGCGGATTATAGGGACGCGAAAGAGGACGTCAACACCCAACCTTGCGAGCCCCGAGGCCGAGTCTTTGCAAGCGTCACATCCAGGCTGACACGATTCCGAGAGGCCCCTACAATGCGAGGATGGATGCTCTCCTCGACATCCTCGGCCGCTACAAGTATGCCGCGATGTTCGGCATCCTCTTCCTGTGCGGGCTGGGGCTTCCCATTCCGGAGGAGGTCACTCTCCTCGGGAGCGGGCTCGCGGTGGGCTGGAAGCAGGCGGACTTCTGGCTCGCATCGCTCGCGTGCGTCCTCGGGATCCTCGCCGGCGACGGGCTCATCTTCCTTCTCGGCCGCACGTACGGGCGGAGGTTCCTCGGGACCCCGCTGATGCGCTGGATCCTCACCGAGAAGCGCCAGGCGAAGATCCACGGTCTCTTCGCGAAGCACGGCGCGAAGGCGGTCTTCTTCGCGAGGTTCTTCGCCGGGGTGAGGATCGGCGTCTACGCCTATGCGGGGCAGCATGGCATGAGCCTCGTCCGCTTCCTCTTCCTCGACCTCCTCGGCGCGCTGATCTCCGGCCCCACCTCGATCTTCATCGGAAAGTTCGCGGCCGAGAAGCTGGCCGAGCCCGAGGAAGCGAAGGCGTTCGCGCGAAAGGTCATCCACGAGGGCCACACCGTCATCTACATCGTCGCCGTCGTCCTCGTGCTCTCGATCGTTATCCACTGGGCGTGGCAGCGGCGCGGTCGCCGGCGGGACAAGGATGACCACGGACCGACGGGGGGGGCGCCGGGGATCCAGGACGAGGCGGGGATGGTGGTCACGGTTCAGGACCGGGAGTGAGGGAAGGCAGGGGAAAAGGCAGGGAATAACCACGGAGGCACGGAGACACGGAGAGTCTCGTGACCAGTCCAGGCCGTTCCCTCAGTCGGTGCCTCTGAAAAGAAGGAAGGAGGAAAAGAGCGAAAGGCCCTCCTCTTTCCGGTTCCTTTTCCTCCCTGCGAGGATCGTCGTCATCCCCGGATCCTCGTTCGATGCTCCGTGCCTCCGTGTCTCCGTGGTGAATTCTTCTTCCTTTCCGGTGTCCGGAAGAATCGGGAGCGGGAGCGGGAGCGGTAGGGGAAGAGGGTAAAGAGGGTCAGGCTTCGCCGTACGCCGCACCCAGCAGGTCGATGGGGTGGGCGACCTCGATCCCCTTCCCGGCGAGCCCGGAGCGGATCTGCATGGCGCACCCCGGATTCCCGGTCGCGACGACCTCGGCCCCGCTCTCGACGATCGCCTTCACCTTCTCCTCGAGGAGCGGCAACGCGATCTCGGGGTGGAGGAGGTTGTAGATCCCGCCGCTCCCGCAGCAGCGGTCGCTGTCCACGAGAGGGACGAGCTCGAGCCCCGGAATGGCCCGCAGGACGCCCTCCACCGCGGCGGGGCCGACTCCCTGGCCGTGGACGAGGTGGCAGGGCTGGTGGTAGGCGACCTTCTTCCGGAGGGGGCGCTCTGGCGGAGCGATGCCGATCTCGTCGAGGAACTCGCAGATGTCGCGGACCGGCGCCCCGAGCCCTCGAGGCATCGAGTGCGGCGGCTCCTTGAGCGCGGCGCCGCACCCCGCGGCGTTCACGAGGATCACGTCCACCTTCGCTCGCGAGAACGCCTCGGCGTTCTTTCCGTAGAGCACCTCGGCGTCGTCGAGGAAGCCGGCGTGGCGGTGGAGGGCCCCGCAGCAGGTCTGCGCGTCGGGAACGATGACGTCGCAGCCGTTCTTCCGGAGCGCGAGGATCGTCGCGCGGTGTGTCGGCGCGAACCACTCGGCGCCTATGCAGCCGAGGAAGAGCCCGGCGCGTATGCGGGCCTTACCCTCGGCGGGGTAGCCCTCCGGGCGCGCCCTGTCGGTCTCGATCCGCCGGGCTGACGGCGGCGGGACCTGCGGCTGGAGCGGATCGAGCTCCGCCATCCGGGCCGAGAGCTTCCCGAGGATGGCTCCGGCGATCCGGCGCAGCCCGCTCGCCTGGTAGAAGTAAAGGAGGTCCGTGAGCGCGGCGATGCGCTCGCGGTGGGGGAGCACGTGGCGGAGGAGGAAGCGGCCCGTGTAGTAGCCGAGCCCCTTTCTGCCGGGGGAGGCGTTCCGGGCCCCGCGGAACGACTCCATCATCTCTCCCATCCGGATCCCGGAGGGGCAGACGGTCTCGCACGCCCGGCAGACGATGCACTGGTCGAGGTGCTTCTCCGCCTCGGGGCTCAGATCGAACTCGCCCTCCGCGTAGCCGCGCATGAGGTAGATCCGCCCCCGGGGCGAATCCGCCTCGCGCCCGGTGATGCCGTGCGTGGGGCAGTAGGGGATGCAGAGCCCGCAGTGGACGCAGTCGAGGGACCGCGTGTACTCGGGGAACCGCGCCCGGAAGCGGACCTCCTGGTCGGGTGCGAGGCTCACGTCGCCCTCCCGGTGTAGAAGATCCCCGCGGGGTCGAAGGCGCGGAGGACCCTGCGCGCGAGCTCGCGGTTCGGGTCGGGGACGAGGAGATACGCGCGGGAGCGCCGCTCGGCCGGAGGGAGATAGACGAGGACCCCGGCGGCCCCGGCCTGCCTCGCCACGGCCTCGAGCCGGGGCACGGGCCTGGCCACCGCGCCCGGCGATGCGCTCCAGCGGATCGTGATGAGCCCCGCCATCGCATCCGTCGCGATCGAGGGCTCGGGGTCTTCCGCCTGCGCCGCGTCGCGCGCGGCCTTCTCGACGCCCTCCGCCTCGGAGGGAAGCGCGGAGAGGCGCGCGATGCCGAGGTCGGCGGGCGCATCGCTCCCCGGCGATGCGACATCGCAGAGGAAATCCATCACACGCACGACGCGCTCGGGAGGCACCCGGACATCCGCCCGGGCGCCCGCCCCGGCGAAGAGGGAGGCGATCTCGTTCTCCTGCCAGCTCACCGAGCCGGTGTTCCCTTCGACGATGCACGCCGCCCAGACGCTCCGTCTCGACCCCGGAGCCCCCGCGCCGGCGCGCTCGAGCGCCTGCGCCGCGATCCCTCCCTGGAGGAGGACGAGACCGGCCAGCTCGAGGCGTTTTGTCCTCACGGACCGCGCGAGGCTCCAGGCCCGGCTCCCGTCGTCGAACTCCGCGAGGATGACCGAGCGCACGGCGGGGAGCGGCTTCAGCCTGAAGTTCACCTCGAGGATGATGCCCGCGCAGCCCAGGGACCCCGCAAGCAGCTTCATCACCTCGTAGCCCGCGACGTTCTTCACGACCATCCCACCGGCCCTGTACAGGGCGCCGTCTCCGCGCAGACCGGCGATGCCGATGACGTGCGACCTCGGGGCGCCGTGGCGCGCCCTCCGCGGCCCGGAGCGGGCCGCGGCCACGAGACCGCCCACGGTGCCGCCCGAGGTCGAGGAGACGTCGATGGCGATCTCCTGCCCGTTCGAGGCGAGCGTCTCCCTGAGCGCGTCGAGGCGGATACCGGCCTCGACGCCGATCGTGAAGTCGCCGGGCTCGTAGCGCAGGACGCGGTCGAGGCGGCGCAGGCTCACCACCCACGCGCCGCGGGGCGGCGGGTTGCCGAGATGGGCATGGGCGCCGCGGCCGGCGGGGATGAGCGGAGCCTTCCTCGCCTCGGCCTCGCGGACGATCTCGGCGAGCTCCTCGTACGAGCCGGGCGCGAAGCAGCGGGC
>Ga0075421_100010010_pt1 | contig 11692 bp, 8 predicted proteins | sample SoiMetdeltSBSDD5_FD_75292 | JGI IMG/M metagenome (GOLD analysis project Ga0075421, IMG submission 75292) | Bulk soil microbial communities from a Populus tree surrounding site in Tennessee, USA - Soil MetaG P. deltoides SBSDD5 | ecosystem: Environmental > Terrestrial > Soil > Tree plantation...
GTCTACGTCAACAGGCCCGGCATGCCAACAAGGTCGGCGCAGCAGCAAGTCGTCATCAACGACGACCAGGTAACCGAAGTAACGCTGACGCTGGACCTCAAGGCCAGTCCGACTCCGGATAGACCTTAGTTCGTCGAATCGGATGAAATCAAAAAAGGGGCGGCTGCTACAGCCACCCCCCTTTTTTATGTTGCCACTTACCGAAGCACTACTTTCGCCGCCGCTGATTGGCGCGCAATTGGCGAACCTGGCGCTTGAGTTCCGTGATCTCCTTCTGCTGTTCCTTGATCGCGTTCAGCATGGTCCAGAGGATCGGATCGTTATTGACCATCAGGTAGCCGCTACTGTTTGACGTCACGGCTTCCGGAATCACTTTCTGAACTTCCTGCGCCGCAAAACCAACATGCTCGCCTTCGTTCGGCAGGCCCAGCACATTATTGGATTTGTATTCATAACGCACTGGCTGCAATTTCATCACTGCGCTCAATCCTGTCGTGAATGGCGACTTAACGTTCTTGAGTCGCCGATCTGAAAACGACTGCCATGAACCGCCGCCGACCTTGCTCGCGTCGCCGTTGACCGACAATAACTGATCGGGCGAGGTAGTTCCGATGCCGACACGGCCGATGGACGTGATGCGCATACGCTCCGTACCGGTGTCGGTGTTGTTGTTGCCGGCAGTACTGAACAGGACCGACGTAGCAGCGGAGAATCCGGAAGCGCCGCCTCCGATTGCGACAAGATTTTCGGTGCTCGTCGTAGCTGCATTGAGCACGCCGAAACTCAGGTTGCCGGTGGTGAACGCCGGAAGCGCGATGCGATTCAGCTTCGTGGTCGCGTTGGTGCGGGTCGTAGCGCCGCTGTCGGAGCCCAACGTTAGAGTGTTTCCGGAGACGTCGAGAGTCGTCGACGGCGAGCCATTGGCGATACCGACGTTTCCGTTCGCGGCGATATCAATTGAGCTCGTCGGTGCGCCGGGACGGATGCGCAGAGACAGACGCGAGCCGCCCGTAACGTCGCGGATGAAGAAGTTTGCTTCGTTAGCGCCGATGTCCCACGTTTGCGCCGTGAAGCCGCCGGTGTTGTTTTGTTCGAGACGAATCGCCGGCGTGTCAGTGGTGTTTACGTGAAAATCAAGCGCAGCCGTGGCCGTGCCGAGGCCGACGTTGCTCGACGAGTTGACGCGAAGTGCATTCGCCCGCGCGCCTGCATCTACCGCAAACACGATCGTTCCGGTTTCGGAGTTTCCAGTCGCACCCTGATCGACGAAGGCGAGATGACTGGTGCCGCCGCCGGCTGAGTCGTTAGCACGGATCTGCCAGTTATTGGTGGGGAAACCGGCGGTGGTGCTGGTGTCGTCAAACTGAAGGCGTGTGTTGTTTTCCTTCATGCGGATGGTGTCGAAACCAAAGTTCTCGTTGTTCACGCAGTCGAGACCAGCGCAGATGCTTCCCTGAACAATGAGGTCGTCCGGAATCACCTGATCGAAAAACATGAAGCGCGGGTGATGCCGGTTAATCTTGTAGTTCACGCGTCCTGACGGCCTCGCTGAAGAAACGGCCGCGGGAACGGAGGCGGGAACTGACGGTCGTTCGACCTTGGCGTTGCGGCGACCGGGTCCCGGTTCTTCCGTTCCGCCCACCACGACGATTCCATTGACGACGGAGAAGCCTCCGGACTGGACCAAAGGCTCCGGCAAGGCGCCGCGTCTTTTGAGCTCGCGCTGGACCTCTTCGGATTTGCCCTTCTCGCGCGCGGCCTTCAACTGCTCCTTCACGCCGGCGGCGAAGTTCGGCGTTAACCGCAGTTCGTAGATGTACTGGCCATCGACTCTTTTATCGCTGAGTTGGAACTCGGGGGATTGGCCGCTTTGAAACTCCTTCACAAACACTTCGCCTTCCGGACTGATGACAGTCAGCGTCGAAGCAGCGTGACTCGCTCTAATGTCCCACCTGACGCCCGAGCCGGAGCCGTTCAAACTGGCAAACTGGTCATTTGCCTGGCCCATGGCAGAAACACTCAGACAGGCGATAACAAACACAATACCCAACATGGGGGTTACATATTTTCGGTTCTGCATGTGATAAGCCTTCCTTTTTAGTCGGCAAAACTCTGCCGAGATGATTGGCGAGTGGAATAAGGGTCCTCCGGGAGAGAGAACAACCTTAAAGCGGTGCGAGGTAAAAACTGGTCACATGCGTATACCAGCGGACGCGAACACGTGTCAAGAGTTTCATTCATAAAAATGGATGGCGATCGCGAGATTAGTTGAATACCGAACACAACTGGCGCATACTCTCGCCATCGCGGGCTCGAGCCCTCATAAACTGATCAGCGGAGGCGAAACAGCGTGCAGGAGCCGCGCGCGCCCCATGGCTTCCCGGCACCTGCAAGGAACTGTAAACACGAACGAATGCCACTGCTTCAGCCTCAGCGACCATCTCTCCTCATCATCGACGATGAATGGCAGATCCGAAGTCTGCTCATCGATCTGCTCGGAAGCGTCTATCGTTGCTCGGAAGCCGCTTCCGCTGAAGAAGCACTGACTGCACTCTCACACGAAAGCTTCGATCTAGTTATCAGCGACATCGACATGGGCGGAATGAGCGGGCTCGAGCTCGTTCCACGCGTTCATTCACTGGCGCCGGACACGGTCGTCGTGATGATCAGCGGCAATCAGGACATCGAGTTTGCGATAAAAGCGTTGCGCGCCGGCGCGTTCGACTACATCACCAAGCCAATCGATATTCGTCACGTCGAAGCCTCTGTCGAGCGCGCGTTGAAGCATGCGGCCCTCCTCAAAGAGAAACGACTCTACAAGGAACAGATCGAGAACCTGTTGCAACAGCGCACTGCCGAGGTCGACTGGCTCGCGTACTACGACACCGTCACCCAACTTCCGAACCGCGCGTTGTTTGAAGACCGGCTCGCGCAGGCGGTCGCGATCGCGCGAGCGAAAGACCAGTCGCTGGCCGTGTTGTTTATCTCTCTCGACCAGTTCAAGAAAGTGAACGACTCGCTCGGTCACGGTCCGGGCGACAGTTTGTTGCGCGAATTTGGCGAGCGTTTGAAGAGCTGCATCAACAAGTCTGACACTGTTGCGCGTTTTGGCGGCGATGAGTTTGCTCTGCTGCGAACTCAAATCGAAGGCACAAAGGACGTGATGGAAACGATCGGCTTGTTGTCGAACGTGTTGAAGTTCTCGTTCGATCTTCCCGGCCAGGAACTTTTCGGCACGGCGAGCGTCGGCATCAGCATGTTTCCTTTTGACGGCGACGACAGTCAAACGCTTCTGAAAAACGCCGGCGCCGCGCTTTATAAGGCGAAGCGATCGGGCGGCGCGAATTATCAGTTCTTCACGTCGGACATGCACGAGCTCGCGACGCGGCGTCTGGCGCTGGAAACCAATTTGCGGCGGGCGATTCAAAACGAGGAGTTTCTGATTCACTACCAGCCGCGCGTGTCCGTTGATTCACTGGCGATCACGGGTGTTGAAGCGCTGGCGCGTTGGCAACATCCGCAGCTTGGCCTGGTTTCGCCGTCGGAGTTTATTCCGCTTGCTGAAGACACGGGTTTGATCGTGCCGATAGGCGAGTGGGTGTTACGCAACGCGTGCCGCCAGAGCCGCGAGTGGCAGGATCATGGTTTTGCGCCGATTCAGATGTCCGTAAATATTTCGGCGCGCCAGTTTCACGATCGCGATTTGTCAGAGAACGTGATCAGGATTCTCGACGAGACCGGCCTCGATGCTAAGTATCTCGACCTGGAATTAACGGAAAGCTCGATCATGCAGAGCGAGGAGTTTGCGTCGAGCGTGCTGAACCGTTTGAAGAGTATGGGGATTCATATCTCGATCGACGATTTCGGCACCGGGTTTTCGTCGCTGGCGTCGTTGAAACGTTTGCCGATCGACGTGCTCAAGATCGATCAATCGTTTGTGAGAGACGCGACGACGGATCCTGACGATGCAGCGCTCGTGATGGCGATCATCACGCTGGCTCACAATCTGCGCTTGCGAGTGATTGCGGAAGGCGTGGAAACAGCGGAGCAACTTCGTTTCCTACAGTTACTCCGCTGCGATGAGATTCAGGGTGACTTCTTCAGCCGCCCTCAACCGGCCGATAAGCTGGTGGCGTTGTTCGACACCAGTTTCAGTAAATTAGTCAGTTAGCGTGAAACTCGAAACGAGCGACGTCCGATTCACCTAAGATTACCGTGTCGCCGGCATTCAATTGAATTTCGCCCACGCGTGCCGATCTCGGATCGTTGACGAACGTGCCGTTGCGCGAGTTCTGGTCCTCGATCACGACGCGCCCGCCTCTAACGCCGATCCACAAGTGCTTCTTCGAGATCCGCGGATCACCGATGACGATCTGTGCCGAGCCGCCATCGCGGCCAATGAACTCGCCGTCGTGCTTGATCTTGAACTGTTGGCCCAACAAGGGTCCCGACACGAATTTGATCGACCCATAGTTCGCGTTGAAGGCGTCGCCGTCCTGCGTGATTGCGACCGTGCGCGACAGGTCTACAGTCATGCCCTGATCGCCGGCGGCGACGTGCGGCATCGGCTGCGGCGCAGCATGAGCAGGGGACGGGCTCGGCGGGGGCGACGGCGGTGAATACGGCGCAGGCGAGGAGGCAGGCGCAGGATGCGCTTTTCCACCCGACGCGGGCGCCGGACCGGCCTGCTTCGCGCCCTTCTTACGACGCCGCATCAATATGATCGCGATCACGACGATGATCAGGATCAATCCGATGACAAACAGCACACCCAGAATTACGCCAACCAGCCACAGCGGAAAGCCCGACTTCTCGCGTCCTTCGGCTTTCGCCTGCTGGCTGCTCTGCACCAGCCGATCAACTTCCGAGTGCTGCGGAAACAGCCTCTTTACTTCTTCAAACTTCGGAATAGCGGACGAGTACTGGTCGGCCCAGTAATACTCGAGCCCTTCGCGGAACAGCTTGTCGGTCGGCCCGTCGGTATTGGCCGCTCCGGCGCTCTTCACGTACTCCATTACAGTGTTGGACGGAACGACGAACGCGAAACCCGACACTTCCTGCCCGTTAACAGTATCGCCGCGGAAGGTCAGCAACCCGATCACTTCATTCTGATCGTTTACAACGGGCCCGCCGGAGTTGCCGTGCGTCGCGGGCGCGCTCGTTTGCAGGATCGGCGCGCCGCTGGCTGCCTGTTTCCGCGCGGAGATCTTGCCGTCGTTGATGGTTGCTTCGAGTGCTGACTTGCTGCTCAGTAGCCCCGAGCTGAACGTATCGGCGGCGCCGGGATAGCCGATGACGGTGACGTGATCCTGAAGCTGGACCTTTTCGGAGTCGGCGAGTTTCAGGATCGGAGCGTTCTTGACCTCGATTTTTATGATGGCGACGTCCTTCCCCTGGTCGGCGCTTTCACCGGTCGGCGCGCCATATTGTTTTATCTCGAAAGGGAAGTTGCTGCCGTCAGGAATGATGACGTGATGTAGCTTTTGAAAACTCTGAAACTGGCTGTGCTGGTTGATGAAGCCAGCGTTCAAGCTTCGCGGGTCCTTGCCCAACTGCTGGCCGATCTGTTGGACCATCTGCCAGAAGAGAGCTTCCTTGGCTTTCTCTTCGCCCTCGCGAGTGGTCGAGACGACGTGCGCGTTGGTGGCGATGTAGCCGTTAGAGCTGATGAAGAAACCCGAGCCCAGCGCAATAGACGAGACGTTGAAAGTCGTCCCCTGATAACCGGGCGGCTGAAAGAGGATCTGACCTATCGCACCGTCGATGATGCGTACGACAGCCGGCTTGCTGAACATCGCCAGGCGTTCGCCGTCCGACACTGCGTGAACGACGAACCGCGGTTGCATCGGAAGCAGCGTCACCGCGAGAAAAAACGCACCTATCGCAATAAAAAGCAGTCTGCGCATGAGAAGGGCTCCTTGGGGATAATGATTATTTCGTCTCAAAGATTGAAAGCCTTGATGAAGATGACCGGCAGCTTGTGAGCTTCTAAAGTAATTCCGAAGGAAAGTCAATGAAAAATCAGGCAGTTTTGCCACAGATTCAGGACAGATCTGTGTGACAAATCCCGATAGAGGAGGATAGAAGCGTGACTAAGACGATTTGCTTGCTGACAATATTATTGCTGGTGGCGCTCGCCGCCGGCTGTGCGACTAACGAATCCGCTGATCAAAACGCCGCAAACCAGACCCCAACGACGACACAAGCGCCGGACGACTCCGAGATCACCACCTCAGTCGACGCCAGCGGAACCAGGACGGAAACCAGGACCTTCCGAAATAACCCGCATATATCGAAAGTCGTAGTCACAACGCGCGACGGCAAGAGAACCGTCAAAGCCTATTCACCGAGCGGTGAAGAGCGCGTAGTGGAAACCACCGAGAACGCACTCGAAGCGACTGGCGAAGCCATCGCGAAATCCGCCGGTTTCGTCGCTGACAAGGGCGAAGACGCCATTGGCGAAGCCGGTGACAAAGCCGAGGACGTCAAAGACAAGGCCCAAACCGTAGGCGAGAAGACCGTCGATGCGAGTAAGGAAATCGGCGAAAAAACGGTTGACGTAAGCAAGAAAGCCGGTGAAAAGACGGTCGAAGGCGCTAAGAAGGTCGGCGATAAGACAGTCGAGGGCGCTAAGAAAGCCGGAAGCGCTGTGAAGAAGGTGATTCCGTAACCACGGATTGAAGCCGAAACGACGGACGGAAAGGGTGGTTGAGGTCGGCCGCCCTTTTTGTTTGCTATACTACCTGCCTCGCAAGGAGGAGGTTCAATGGCAGACAAGTCGAGGTTCACAATCATTTGTCCGTGCTGCGAAGCCAACCTGACAATCGACGCGCAGACCGGCGCGATCCTATCGCACGAAGAAAAAGCCAAGCCGCTTGCGTCGTTCGACGAGATGGTCAAAGGACTCGACAAGCAGAAACAGATGCGTGAACAGATTTTCGCGCAGGAGCTGAGTTCGATGAAGGACCGCGATCGCATTCTCGAAGAGAAGTTTCAGGAGGCGATGAAGCGGGCCGAAAAGGACAAAGACAAGCCGTACCGCAATCCGATGGATATCGATTAGATCCGGGCGAGATTCTCCCTAATTAAACTGGAGCACAACTTAATGGTTCGTATTTCAAAGCGTTTCCTCGCTCTCTTTGTGGCCGTCGGGGCGCTTGCCGGCGCCCTCGTCGTCGCGCCTGCGCAAACGCGAATGCCGCAAATGAAGTTTACCGACCGCACGCTGCCGAACGGCATGCGCGTGTTGAGCGCGCCCGACTCGTCGAGCCCGACGGTCGCGATCCAGGTCTGGTATCACGTCGGCTCGAAAGACGACCCGCAGAGCCGCAGCGGCTTTGCGCACCTCTTCGAGCACATCATGTTCAAGAGCACGAAGAACATGAAATCGGAGATGATGGACCGGTTGACCGAAGACGTCGGCGGTTTCAACAACGCCTTTACGGCTGACGACGTGACGGTCTACTTCGAAGTAGTTCCCTCGAACTATCTCGAAACGCTGCTCTGGGCCGAAGCCGATCGACTGTCGGGACTGAACGTCGACGATCCGAACTTCAAATCGGAACGCGACGTGGTGAAGGAAGAGTTCAGGCAAGGCGTGCTGGCGCCGCCGTACGGCCGGTTCGAATACTTGCTCCAGCAAAAGTCGTTTGCCGAACATCCTTACAAACGTCCGGGCATCGGCAGCATCGAGGATCTCGACGCCGCATCGCTCAAGGACGTTCAGGAGTTTCATACCACTTATTACCGTCCGGACAATGCGACGCTCGTCGTCGTCGGCGACTTTGATCCGAAACAACTCGACGCGTGGGTCGACAAGTACTTCGCTCCGATTGCGAAACCGAATCGTCCGCTGCCGCGCGTGCAGGTGAAAGAGCCGGAGCGAAAAGCAGAGATGCGGTTTACTGAATACGGACGCAACGATCTGCCGGCTGTCGGACTGACCTATTTGACTCCGCGACAGGCCGACGCCGATTCGGACGCGCTGCGTGTTGCCGATGCGATTCTATCGGCTGGTGAGTCGTCGCGGCTGTATAACTCGCTCGTGTATCAGCAGCAACTGGCGGCGGAAGTTAATTCGGCCGCCGAAATGCGAGAAGATGCGAGCCTGTTTGTTCTGACGGCGATCTTGTCGGAAGGGAAGAAGCCGGAAGACGCGGAGAAGTCGCTACTCGCCGAGATCAGGAAGTTGCAAGACGCGCCGGTTTCAGCGGCTGAGCTCGAGAAAGCCAAGAACCAGATCATCACCGACCAACTGCGTCAACGTGAGACGAGCAACGGCAAGGCGCTGGCGCTCGGAGAGGCTGCGGTGCTGTTGGGTGATCCAGCGAGAGTGAATACCGATCTGGCGCGGTTGCAAGCCGTGACCGCCGCGGACATCCAGCGAGTGATGAAGAAGTACTTCGCGGATACGAATCGAATGGTCCTGCACTACTTGCCTGAAGCTTCGAAACCTGCTGAAAAGAAAGTTGGGGAGGGCAAGTAAATGAGAACGATGAAACATTTATCGCTATTGTTTGTACTGCTCTCGCTCTCCTTCGTTGGCAATGTTACGAGGGCGCAGACTCCGCAAGCGACGCCTCCGCCGCCCGCGCCGCCGCGTTCAGGAACATTTCCCAAGCCGGTCGAAGAGACGTTGCCGAACGGATTGCGCGTGATTGTGGTCCAGCGAAGCGAGACGCCGCTGGTGTCGGCGCAGTTGCTGATCAAGAACGGCGGCGAGGTCGATCCGCCGGAGCTGGCGGGATTGGCGGACATGACCGCCGGCCTGCTGACGAAAGGAACACAGACGCGCGACGCTACGCGCATCGCGCAGGAGGTTGAGAGTCTCGGCGGTTCGCTCGACTCCGTCGCCCGTTGGGATTCGTCTTTCGCAAACGTCAGCGTGATGTCGTCGAAGATCGCGCCGGCGATGGAGATCCTGGCGGACGTCGTGCGGCGTCCGACGTTCAAGAGTGAAGAAGTTGAACGGCTGAGGCAGCAGTATCTCGACAACTTCACGCTATATTTGGGTGAGCCCGGAAGCATCGCGCGTTTTGTGGCGGCGCGAGTCGTGTTTGGCGACAGTCCGTACGGACATCCGCTCGCCGGCACGGCCGAATCGCTGACACGCATTACCGCGGCCGACATCACGAAACTACACAGCCGCTACTATCGGCCCGACAACGCGATCCTCGTGATTGGCGGCGACATCACAGCGAAAGACGGAATCGCGCTGGCGACGAAGTATTTCGGCGACTGGCAGAAACCCAGCACGCCGTTGCCGGAGATCAGCGCCGCGAAAGAGACCGCCGCGAGCAAGACGGGCCGCATCGTCGTCATCGACAAGCCGGACGCTGGACAAGCCGCCGTCTACCTTGCGAGAAGCGGCATCAATCGTAAAGATCCGGACTACTTCCGCGGCATCGTCTCCAACTCGGTGTTGAGCGGATATTCGGGCCGCCTGAATCAGGAGATTCGCATCAAGCGCGGCTTGAGTTATGGCGCGGGGTCGTCGTTGGACGCGCGTCGCGACGTTGGTCCATTCGTCGCCTCTGCGCAGACGAAGAATGAATCGGGCGCGGTAGTTGCGGATCTGCTGTTGAGTGAGATCGCGCGTTTGTCGTCGGCGCCTCCGGCGGATCCCGAGTTGACGCCGCGCAAGGCTGTCTTGATCGGCGGTTTCTCGCGTAATCTGGAGACGGCAGGTGGGCTCGTCGGACAGGTTGGTTCGCTCGCGCTTCACGGGATGAGCCTCGACGAGATTAATCGTTACATCAACAACGTGCAGGCGATCACGACCGCCGACGTACAGAAGTTCGCGGGCACGCGGCTCGATGCGAAAACGAGTAACATCATCATCGTCGGCAACGCGAAGGCGTTTCTTCCCGAACTGCAAAAGAAGTATCCGAACGTGGAGGTGATTCCTGTTTCGGAGTTGGATCTAAACACCGCGCTCTTGCGCAAAAAACAGCAGGCCGGACAATGAGAATATTTAGAAGTCTCTGTGTGATCTGTGTTGTGAGCTGTGTTTTGTTGGTTGGTGTGTCGCGTGGGCAGGAGCCACTTGACGGAGTGGATGCCCGTTCAGATGCGGCTGAGTTTGCGAAGCAACTCGGCAGCACAGATCCACTGCTGCGGCAGCGCAGTGCTGAAGCGCTGGCCCGTCTCGCCGCCGTCAAACAACGCAAGCTGGTCGAGGGTTATCAACTCCAGGAGAAGAACAAGGAAGTGCGGCTCGCGCTCGACTGGGCGTTGTACCGCATGGGCCGATCGGAAGCGCTGTATCGCATCGTCGATGATTTGGATTCCGGACGGCAGGAGCAGGCGATCGGTTACCTTTCGCAGTTGGAAGGACCGGACGTGCTGTATCCGTTTCTGAACAAAGAAAAGAACCATGCGCGAATCACGGCCGGGTTGTTGAAAGCTCTCGCACGAATCGGCGACGACCATACCCTCGAGGTCGTAAAGCCGTATCGTGAGTCGACCGAGCCCTTCGTCGCCGAAGCCGCGGAGATCGCGCACGACGAGATCGAAAAGCGTTTGAGTGAACCCGTAGCACCCACAAAGTTGCGCGCGCGCACAGTTGGGAAGCCGTAGACACGAATGCACCCGAGTCTCCGCACCTTTCTCGATCTACTCGCCAGAGAAAACGAAATCATCACTATCAAAGCTGAGGTCGATCCGTACCTCGAGCTCGCTGAAGTCCATCGACGCGTGATCGCCGAAGGTGGGCCGGCGCTGTTGTTCGAGCGGGTGAAGGGAAGCCGGTATCCCGTCGTCACGAACTTGTTCGGCACGGATCGCCGTCTCGATCTCGCGTTCGGTCCCAAGCCGGAAGCGATGGTGCGGGACATGGTCCACATTGCCGAATCAATACTGCCGCCGCGTCCTGGCGAGCTTTGGAAACATCGTTCGGTCGCGTTCGATTTCCTGAAACTGGGCACGACGAACACGAGCCGCTCGCCGGTCACGCAAGTGGTCGATCGGCCGGCGCGCCTCGACCAGTTGCCGGTGCTGACGACTTGGCAGGAAGACGGCGGACGGTTCATCACGCTGCCGCTCGTCTACACCGAGAACCCGATCACGCGAAAGCACAATCTCGGCATCTACCGAATGCAGATCCACGACGCGCACACCGCCGGTCTGCACTGGCAGATTCAAAAGGGCGGCGGGTTTCATTACGCGGAAGCCGAACGACTCAACCAGCCGCTGCCGGTGACCGTGTTTCTGGGCGGACCGCCCGCGCTGATTCTCGCCGCGATTGCGCCGCTGCCTGAAGACGTTCCGGAACTGGTGCTCGCTTCGCTGCTCGCCGGCCAGAAGTTGAAGATGACGAAGCTGCCGTTAGATAAAGCGCCAGGCGTTGGGCTTGGGGGTCATCGGCTCGCAGCCGAAGCAGAGTTTGCTTTGGTGGGACACGCGCCGCCGCACGAACGAAGACCGGAAGGACCATTTGGCGATCACTACGGTTACTACTCGCTCCTTCACGACTATCCGGTGTTTCAGGTTGACGCCGTTTGTCACCGGCGCAACGCGATCTATCCGGCGACGGTTGTCGGCAAACCGCGGCAGGAAGACTTTTTCATCGGCGACTACTTGCAGAGACTGCTCTCGCCGCTCTTTCCGTTGGTGATGCCGTCAGTGCGCGATCTATGGACGTACGGCGAAACGGGCTTTCATTCGCTTTGCGCGGCGGTGGTGCGCGAGCGTT
>Ga0075421_100010012_pt1 | contig 11691 bp, 11 predicted proteins | sample SoiMetdeltSBSDD5_FD_75292 | JGI IMG/M metagenome (GOLD analysis project Ga0075421, IMG submission 75292) | Bulk soil microbial communities from a Populus tree surrounding site in Tennessee, USA - Soil MetaG P. deltoides SBSDD5 | ecosystem: Environmental > Terrestrial > Soil > Tree plantation...
TAATGCTTTTCGTTGTGAAATGTATTTCGGGATACAAATAATTCCGGTAATATAACCCAACAACAATCCATATCCGGTGTAGGATGCAAAAGTAGAGGCCTTCTCTAACGGGAAACCAAGTGCCTCACCAAAACCGGCAAAAGTATCATAACTGATAACCTCCGCTCCTACATAAAAGAAAATCGCAATTGCCCCGAGTACAAGATGGGGAAATTGGAACACGCTTGTTTTATCTTTTCGATGAAAAGTATCTTCTTCCTCTTCCTCATTTATTTCAGGCAGGTGTAAAAAATAAATGATAACAGCAAGTATTGTTAGCACCACAGCAATGGTGATGTAGGGGTTCACTACGCGTGATGCCAAAAGATCCAATTCGGCATTTTTTTCCGCTGCCGGTAAAGTTAGCAGCTTTGCTTTCAAGGCATCCACATCTTTTAGGACAATGCCGCCGAGAATAAACACAGCAAGAATGCCTGCCGTTTTATTGCAAATGCCCATAATACTTATGCGTTGTGCAGCGCTTTCAATCGGACCAAGTACCGTGACATAAGGATTGGAAGCGGTTTGCAATAAAGCAAGCCCGGTGCCGATTATAAAGAGACCCGTTAAGAATAAAGAATAGCTTCGGGAACTTGCCGCAGGTATAAAGAGCAATGCTCCTGCAGCCATTACCAGAAGTCCTAATGACATCCCTTTTTTAAATCCCGTCTTTTTTAAAATTGCTGACGACGGAACAGCCATTATAAAGTAGGCCGCAAAAAATGCAGTCGCGACAAGAAAAGATTGTGTGTCGGTGAGTTCACAGGCAATTTTCAGGTAAGGTATCAGTTGGCTGTTAGCCCATGTTACAAAGCCAAAAATAAAGAACAGAGCACCAATAATGATCAGGGGAAAAACATTACTTCTTTGCGCAGAGCCAGCGGCTGTTTGAATCGTCATTGATCTGAATTTTAATTAAACATACCTGAATTTTTTCAAATCTATGTTTCCTAAACAAATTTTTTAAGTCATTAAGATTAAGAACTACCACTAATAAAAATTGTTTATTTTCATCACCTGATTAAATCACCTAAACGATTGCAATTATGGCAACAGCAATGGGAACATCGAAACCTTTAGTTACTTCTACTACGGGTTTTATTCCTACCAACTATGGCGCTTTAAGTACGCTGGTTCTTGTTTTCTTTTTCTGGGGGTTTATTGCATCAGGCAATAGCGTTTTCATCCCTTTTTGTAAACATTATTTTAGTCTCGACCAGTTCCAAAGCCAGTTGGTTGACTTTGCTTTTTATACTGCTTATTATATTGGCGCACTATTGCTTTTTATGTATGGTGCGTTTGGTGGAAAGGATCTTGTTGCCAAATGGGGTTATAAAAAAAGTATTGTGTATGGCTTGCTGTTCTCTGCATTGGGAGCCGCTGCAATGATCTTTGCAGTAAATGCAAACACATTTGCCGGTATGCTCGCGGGCTTGTTCATCGTTGCACTTGGTTTTTCATTGCAGCAAACTGCGGCGCAGCCATTCGCTATCAACCTGGGTGATCCTTCAACAGGTATGAGCCGTGTGAATCTTGGTGGTGGTGTAAACTCTTTTGGAACTACTATTGGTCCGATCGTGGTTGCTTTTGCTTTATTTGGAACCACGGCCGCCATCACTGACGAAAAGATCGCTGCATTAAGTCTTAGCAAGGTTATTATCTTATACAGTTGTGTTGGTTTATTGTTTATCGGCGCGGCCGCGCTTTTTTACTTTTCTAAAAAAGTACCCCCTGGTATTTCAACAGAAAAAACTGAGAATGCTAATAAAGCATTGTATTCACTTTTGATCATGACAGGCTTGCTCATCGTTATGTTTGTTCCTGTTTTTAATAGTTATAAAACTGATCCGGCGACCTTAAGCGTTATTGAAAAGCATGATCTTGAAACGTACAGGATGAAATGGCTCCTGGGTGCATTAGCCGTTGTTGTTGTCGGCTTACTGGTTTCAAATCTTAGTGCAAGAAAAAAACCTGAAGGTTGGGGTGCTATGCGTTATCCTCAACTGGTATTAGGTATGCTTGGGATCTTCGTGTACGTTGGCGTCGAAGTAACGATTGTAAGTAATCTTAGTGAACTATTAAAACAACCTGATTTTGGCGGCTATCAGTCATCGGAAGTAGCGCCTTTCATTTCCATGTATTGGGGCAGTTTAATGATCGGAAGATGGACTGGCGCCATCTCTGTTTTCAATCTTAAAAAATCCACGCAGCAGATCATGATGTTCGTTGTTCCGCTGGTTGCTTTTGGAGTTGTTTTGGCTGTAAGTGCCATATCGCAATATGATGTAAGCCCTTTATATTATTATATTCTTTGTGTGTTTATCCAAATGGGTGCATTCTATTTTAGTAAAAACAAGCCTGCAAGAACATTGCTGATCTTTTCATTGTTGGGTGTAGCCGCCATGTTGCTTGGCATTTTTACAACAGGTAAAATCGCTATCTATGCATTCTTAAGCGGCGGTTTGTTTTGTTCAATCATGTGGCCTGCAATCTTTAACCTGGCCATTCTGGGCCTGGGAAAATATACAACCCAGGGTTCGGCATTTCTGATCATGATGATCCTTGGGGGCGGTATCATTCCACCTATCCAGGGTAAAATGGCAGATTATATCCAACAGACGAACCCGGATAATATTGGGTATGGGATTCATCAATCTTACTGGATAGCTGTACTTTGTTTTGCCTATCTCGCATTCTTTGGATTTGCTGTAAAAGGCATTTTAAGAAAACAGGGAATAGATTATGAAGCCAGGGCTGATGAGGACCTTGTTCCATTGGAAACTTTCCCGGAAGGGCCGTTAGACGTTACAAAAAATAAATAGCGCAAGTCGAAAAATATTATTTGAATGGCAAAGAAAAAAACTCATACACCTCCTACTGTAACTCCACTGGCAATTGGCATTGATATAGGCGGCACAGGTACAAAATACGGGATTGTAGATCGTGATGGCAATGTGTTATTCTCCGGTGAAATGTCGACCAAAAAGCATAAAACCGTTAACACATTTATAGACGAGCTTCATAAGGTTGTATCAGAAGCGATCGATAATGCCGGTGGTGTTGGAAGAATGAAGGGAATTGGTGTAGGGGCCCCTAACGGAAATTATTATACCGGTACGATTGAATATGCTCCCAATCTTCCATGGGAAGGAATTATTCCGCTTGCAAAACTTGTATCAGATAAATTTTTGTTACCGGTTACCCTTACCAATGATGCAAACGCGGCTGCTATTGGCGAAATGATGTATGGCGCTGCAAAGGGCATGAAAGATTTCATTATGATCACACTCGGTACAGGTGTTGGGAGTGGTATTGTTGCAAATGGTCACCTGATCTACGGGCATGATGGCTTTGCTGGCGAATTAGGACACACTATTGTAATTCCTGACGGCCGCGTACATGCAGGTACCGGTAAGAAGGGGTCATTAGAAAGTTATGCTTCTGCTACAGGTCTTCGCCTTACTGCAATTGAATTACTTGAAAAAAATAAAGAGAAAAGTTTATTAAGAAAGATACCGCATGATAAGCTGGATTCAAAAGCAGTTTATGATGCAGCAATTGAAGGTGATGAACTGGCAAAAGAGATCTTCGATTATACAGGTAAAATATTAGGCATCGCCCTTGCCAATGCAGTGATGACGACAAGCCCTGAAGCGATCATCTTATTTGGTGGTCTTGCAAAATCCGGTGAACTGATATTAAAACCAACCCGGGATAGTATGGAAGAAAACCTGATCAAGGTTTTCCAGCACAAAATCAAGATCCTGATCAGCCATTTGAAAGAGGCACATGCTGCCATTCTCGGCGCCAGCGCATTGGTATGGGAAAAAGAAACTTCCTGAACGACGCATACATTGCCCGGGCTTTCCGCCTATCAAGAATATCTTTTTGCTTAACCCCGAAATTTTACATTTATTCTCAAATTGAATTTTATGATGAGACACGTTCTCACTTGCCTGTTGCTCGCGGTCATAATCATTTCATGCAATGACAAAAATGAAACCGCGACAACCAAAGAAGATATATTATTCACCAATCTTGATACAACAGTAAAACCTGCTGAAGATTTCTTTGAATATGCCAATGGTGGCTGGATAAAAAAGAATCCTATTCCCGGCGAACAATCTTCCTGGGGCATCGGCAATCTTGTATTTGAAGAGAATTTGGCCCGTACCCGGGAAATCAGTGAAGTAGCTGCGCGGTCGAATGCAGCAAAGGGAAGTAATGAACAAAAGATCGGCGATTTTTGGAGCAGCGGCATGGATAGTGCAAATATTGAAGAGGATGGTTTAAAACACTTACAACCTTATCTTGATAAAATAAATTCAATTAAAGATGTACCCTCGTTAGTAGCCGTGGTATCGGAATTTAAAAAGCTCGGCTCTCATACGCTGTTCTCTGATTTTATAACACAGGATGATAAGAACAGCGAAGTAATGACTTATAAACTTTGGCAGGGCGGTATTGGATTACCGGAACGGGAATACTATTTCAAGGTAGATACTGCTACAAAGAATATCCGCGACGAATATGTGAAATATATTACTACCATGCTTACCATGGCGGGCGATGACAGCACAGCTGCAAAAAAAACTGCTTCCGATATTTTGGCAATGGAAACAAAACTTGCACAAGCCAGTCGCAAGCTTGCGGACCTCCGTGACCCTTATGCCAATTATAATAAAATGGCGATTGCAGATCTTGGGAAGATGAATGCCTCTATCGACTGGAATTCCTTTCTGTCGTCATCAGGAGTAAAAAGTATCGATTCAATAATTGTTGGTCAACCTGAATTCTTCAAAGCACTTGACGCAACGCTGAAGTCAACACCTATCGATGTTTGGAAGAATTATGTACGATTTAATTTGATCAGTGATTTTGCCGGCGCTTTGCCAGACCGGTTTGGTATTGCCGCATTTAATTTCAACAAACTTTTCAGCGGTGCCAAGGAAAGAAGACCAAGATGGAAACGTGTCATGCAGGCTGAAGAAAATGCCATGGGTGAATTGCTTGGCCAGTTATATGTAAAAAAATATTTTGATGAAAATGCGAAGAAACGTTACATAGATCTCGTGGAAGCCATACGTGAAGCATTAAGAGAAAGGATCGCAAAGCTTACCTGGATGAGTGATAGCACCAAACAAAAAGCGTATGCAAAGCTTGCTGCCATCACAAAAAAGGTTGGCTATCCTGATAAATGGAAAGATTATTCTGCTATGACGATAAGCCGTGACAGCTATTTGCAGAATATTATGAACGCAAATCTCTGGCAGCATAATTATGAATTCAACAAGCTGGGCAAACCCGTTGACAGAACGGAATGGGGAATGACACCGCAAACATGGAATGCCTATTACAATCCAAGCAATAACGAGATCGTTTTGCCTGCAGGCATTTTTACAGTTCCGGGTTTTAAAGATGAAGAATTGGATGACGCACTTGTTTATGGCTATGCAGGCGCCTCCACTATCGGCCATGAGATCACGCATGGTTTTGATGATGAGGGAAGACAATATGATGCGAAGGGAAATTTAGTGAGCTGGTGGACTGCAAAAGATGAAGAAGAATTTAAGAAACGGGCTGAAGTCATCATCAAACAGTTTGATGAATATGAACCATTGCCTGGTTATCATATTAACGGAAGAGCCACCACTGGTGAGAACATCGCTGATCTTGGCGGAGTATTGATAGGCTTAGACGCCTTTAAAAAGACGCAGACCTATAAAGAAGGTAAAATAATAAATGGACTCACTCCCCTTCAACGTTACTTTCTTGGTTATGCTTTAAGTTGGATGTTTAATTACCGCGAGGAAAACTTGCGAAATCGATTATTGACTGATGTTCACTCTCCTGCTAAATACAGGGTGAATGGACCCTTTGTGGATGTAGACGAGTTTTATGATGCATTCAATGTAAAGCCGGGTGATAAAATGTATCGGCCGGATAGTTTACGAGCAAGGATCTGGTAGGATCCATAATTGAACGCTACTCAATCAATAATTATTAATTAATAATTATTAATTATTTTGGTTTCTTTCTTATTAAAAACACTGCGGGCACAGCTCGCTGCCCTTCTTTATCCGAGGGCTTGATGGTTTCTTTCCCATTTACCAACATACAACTACTCCCACCACCATCAAGATTCAATGCTTCCCAGCAACCCAGTTCCTGTAAAATCTTTGCTTCTTGTGTAAGTGTAGCACCTTCGGCAATACCGGGAAATCTTCCCTGGACAACTAGAATGATGATCTTGTTATCTTTTGTATAACCCATCGCGGTACGGGGATGTTTATCATCGATCGCTTTCCCTGCAAATTTCAATTCCTCGTTATTTGAGATCTCTATCCGGCCAAATTGCAATAAAACCGGTCCTCCGCCCACTCCTGTCTGCATTTTCCATTTGTGAAAGGTTCTTTCCCAGCCTTTGTTGCTATGCAATCGAAATGTATGTTTCATTGATCTCATCGTTTGAAAACTAACGGTAGCAAAGGAATCGGGTAAGAGTTTTGAATTATGCTGCCTTGCATATGGAAACTTTACCAAAGAATCGGTGAATAACCATGCAATGTCAGCTTCTCTCCTGCTTGAAATCCCTATGGCACTTCCAAATGGATGACGATAAGTAAGCGTATCCTTTCCTCTTCCGGGAATTGAATGAATATTATAACCAACCAACTTGCCATCTTTTATCACCACATTCAAATTCTGGTTAGTTTGAAATGAAAAGAATGTAGTATTCACTACGACTAGCGGCTGATTATTTTTTTGGTAGAATTGAGACGGTGTGAATCGGCGGTTCAGGGTGGTATCCGTTTCAAACATTATCTTTTTATCTTTCAGATCAGCGATGACATAATAAGCAATATTCGGTTTGCCATCCAAACTATCTGTTGTTTTATACACATGAACTGACATGGGTAACGGCTGATACAATGAATCAACATTTATCCATTTGATCTGTGAATTAGCGCTGCAACAATTAATAATTAATAATGAATAATTAATAATTCTCTTAACCATTTGCATTGACAGGTTATCGTATCAAAGTTGAAATCCCTTTCATTTCATAAATTTTTCCCGCAAGATCTTCCGCTTTCAGCATCCATACGTAAGTACCCGTCGGTTGTTTGACTCCTTTTATTGTTCCATCCCATCCTTCCGTCAAACTATTTGTAGAAAATATCAATTGCCCCCAGCGGTTGTATATTCTCAGGTAATGAACTTTCTTGATACCAATATATAATCCCCTGAGAAAATCATTTCTTCCATCACCATTTGGCGTAAACCCGGTTGGCACATACACAGCAGAACCTTTAAATACTTTAATATTTACCGTATCGGATGCCTCACATCCTTCAGAGGATATAGCCTTAATAATGTATGTCGCATCATCTGAAATACTCACTTCCGGTTTTAAGATAAAAGGATCACTTAATCCTATAGTTGGCGTCCATAAAAAATTGGGAATGCCCGATGTGACACCCGACCATGAACTGTTAAGTAAAAATGGGATAACAGGTAAAATCGTAGTGTCTGCAATAGTTGATACATCGACAGAGCCCACAGAAATTTCTTTGGTTATATTACCGGAAGCGCATCCATTACTTGCCACTGCATTCAGGCTTACAGTAAACTTTCCTGCCGTTGAAAAGCTATGCGTGGCACCTTGTTGATTGGTGGTGCTGCCATCACCAAAATTCCACGTCCATTGAGAGATTGTTGTCTGGTTATCATTTTGAATCCCTAAAAAATTTATCGGAACATTCAAGCAACCATTTTCTGCTGTAATGTCTATGATGGGTGCCGGGTCCACGACAAAAGTCTTTGTGATCGTATCGGATTCGCAAGCGATAGCAGATTTAACGACCAGTTTTATTATATGTGAACCAGGTGTTGATATGTTAATCACTGGTTGCTGGCCAGTAGCCGCAACAAGACCATCAACAACCCATGTCCATTGATTGATCGCTCCTACCTGGTTTGTCGACTGATTTATTATTCTTAAAGGTTTACCAACACAGGTATCAAACACCTGGAAATTTGCTATTGGCTTACTTCCTATAGTAATTGTCTTTCGCAGCGTATCACTTAAACACCCATCAAGACCTCTTATCACAAGTTTTACATCATATATTCCCGGTGCAGCATAGGCATGAGATGGCGGATTTTGTTGCGTGCTATTGGTTGCATCGCCAAAATCCCAGTACCAGGATTGTATCGGTGCAAATGAAACAGAATTATCCGTGAAACTTACCGGTGTACCAAAACAAACAGCATCGTTTGGTGCAATACTAAATGCCGGATCTAATGCTGTGCAAAATTGCTGCAGATTATGAGCACCGCCCGTTGCGCCTGTAAACCCCCAATATACATTCGGATCGCCATTGAAATAAGTGCTTACCAGGTTGCCGGTAAAACTCAGTCGGAGAACACCATCAAAGAAAATTTCAAGAGATAAAGCATTTGCGTTCCATTTGATCCTGAAATTATGCCAGGCGCAGTCTTCAATATTAGTATTGGTTTCCGATGCCTGTACCGGCCCCGCGAGATCGGTGCCATGAGTTACCACGCCGTTTGCCTGGATGCTTATATGATCAAAAACCGGATCATTATTATTTAGATTTTGCCAGGTGTCAAGCGCAATACCAATCGACGGAGAAATTCCCTGGAAACCCATTCCTTCGCCACTACTGCCAAGGCTTGTACTTATCGGTTGCAGAATAAATACGATTCCGTCCGCACCGTTCGCATCCTGGCAGCCAAGAAATACATTGAAGTTAAAATCAAAAGAGTTATTCAGGTTGATCTTGTTGCTATTCCAGACACTTCCGCTTTGTGTAAACTGTGCAGGTGTTAATGTATAGCAATTACACGAATTCTGTGTTGCTGAACCATTCAAAATATATTGAGCAGCTGAACGAAACGGAATACTTGCAACTAAGACGTAAAGAGCCGCTGTAATGATTCCATTCCGAAATTTCAAGCTTATCATGGGTGTTCAAAGATAATGCTTGTTCCCTGACGGGGGAAAGATTCGCTCACACGGTACCCGGTAACGATCAGGATGTTTTGCCAGTTGGCGTAAATTACTCCGCTCATAACGACACTTCTTTACTTAGGTTAACAACATAGTTTTCCATCCTGTCAACATTTTGTCTCATTCCTTCATCTGCTTTGAACACTTTAATAACTTCCTGTAACTGTTCTGCTGATTCAAAGATAGAATGTATGTTAACCAGCGTCTGATCACCCTGCGCTTCAAAGGTTACCGTCATCAGGAACTTCGGGCCGCTTACATGTTCCAGTACCAGCTTCGCTGGTTTCACCACTTCCTTATAGATATGTTTGTTTTTGTAATCAGTGCCATCAGGTCCATGCATAATAAATTCCCATTCTCCACCGGGCTTTACATCCATTTTAAAAATCGTATTTGTAAAACCGCTTGGCCCCCACCAATGTTTTATATGATCCGGTTCCGTCCATGCTTTCCAAACCAGCTCTCTTGGCGCTCTTACAAGTCTTGATATCGACAATTCCCTGTTGCCTTCAGGTTTATTTTTTCCGTTTTGCATTTTTTGTTGTTTTAGTTGTTGTTTGAATTTCTTCCAGGTAATTTTCTAATGCATCGAGTTTCTGTGTCCAGAATTCCTTGTATTGCTCAACCCATTCAGATACTTCATTAAGTTTTCTGAGATTAGCTTCGCAATGACGCTCTCTTCCTTTCTGATTAATGGTAATGAGGCCGCATTCAGTAAGAATTTTGATGTGCTTTGAGATAGCAGGACGGCTGATATCAAATTTTTCAGCTACCGAATTAAGGTTTAGCGTTTGTGTGGCAATCATACGAATGATCTCCCTTCTGGTAGGATCAGCGATTGCCTGGAACACGTCTCGTCTCATATAAAGATATTTTGCGTAACCGATTGGTTACACAAAAGTATATGAAACCGTTTGGTTACGCAAAGTTTTTTTTTGAGTTTTTTTTATCGGGGAGAATAATGTAGTCAAAAAAATCTATCCAAATGGGTGGATCCGGAGGGAGAAATGAAGACTAGATCATTTTACTTGCCAATAAGTTGAATTGATTTTTTGATGATCATTTCCAATTCTTTCCTGGCATCCTTTATTTCTTTCATTGAATTCAGGTAGACAAGCCTCCTATCCTTATAATCACCTTGCAATAATTCGGACCTGATCTTTACAATTGAGGGATGGTGAAATACTAAAATTATTTGATCCTTAGCCCGGATCGGACCAAAGGTTACGATATCTTCTTTATAATAAAAGCTGGGGGCATTCCATTTTATCCTTTCAGTTAATTCCGGTCCTGCCGCCTTAATGATCTTTCTTACTGCTTCTAAAGCAGGTCTACATTCAGCTGTAAGTTTACTCATCCAGTCCTTGACTTGTTCAGCTTCATTTGGCTTCGTGGCCCTCGCTCTTACCGTCATTTTTTTATTGCTTTCTTTAACCCTGCCTTCATTTCATTTTCTTTCATACGATACTTTACCATTTTCTTAATTAGTGTTAGAGGTATCGGTTTATCTAATGGAAATTTTATCGTTCCTTTCGAGCCCTCATATGCTGACATTTCTTTTTTCAATGCCTCCGCACCCCAGGGCGCCGGGTAAAGACTGATATGATTTTTCCAAACCGCAAAGAACACCAGCGTACCATGATATTTATAACCAGGAATCTGGTAACTGATGACTTCCTCTGCTTTTGGAGCAGCAGATTTTATCGTTTTACGGATATCCCGCAACGCTTTTTTTGTTTTGGGTTCGGCGGAAGCGATGTAGTCATCGACCGAGGCCGCGGTTTTCATTTTACCCATGAGAAATCTTTAAAGTACTCTCTGTTTTTAATTTTTTCTTCCAGAAAATATAAGAAAGTATGCCCGGCACAATCCAAATAAGCATAAAGGCCAATGCAGGATTTACAGCTCCTTTTGCAATTGCTATGCTGGAATAAATTACAGCAATCAAATCAAAAAATAAGCCTGCATAAGCCCATTCTTTGATTGTCTTATTCAATCCGGGAATCAGAATGGCAATGGAGCCCAGCATTTTGACCCATCCATTGAAAGGAACAAAATATTCAGGATACTGCAGGTCGGTATGTATTAATTTAACTGCAGCTGGATCCATCGTTATACTGCCGATAGACGAGAAGATCATCAACCCTGCAAAAATGATCGTAAAAATCCAATAAAGAATGTTGGTTGTTTTGGTAGTCATATGTGTTGGTTTCAGTTATCTATAGATTTATTTTGCCGAACAATTGAACATCCATTGCACGCCATATTTATCCTTACAGCTTCCGAAATAATCGCCCCAAAACATATCCTGCAATTCCATTTCAACTTTACCGCCATCGGATAGCGCATTGAACAATCTCCTTGTTTCGTCGCGACTATCGGGCTCGAGGTTGATGTAAACGTTATTGCCAAAGTTCACATGGAAACCCATTTGTTCAGGTGCATCAGTTCCCATCAATACATGACCGCCAATAGTTGGTAACTCAACATGCATCACCAGGTCTTTTACATCATCACCCATTGGAGGCTGACCTTCTTGTGGAGGTATATCCTTGAAACGCATAATTCCTTTTCCATTGAATTCTGTTTTAAATACAGATTTATAAAAATTGAAT
>Ga0075421_100010014_pt1 | contig 11691 bp, 10 predicted proteins | sample SoiMetdeltSBSDD5_FD_75292 | JGI IMG/M metagenome (GOLD analysis project Ga0075421, IMG submission 75292) | Bulk soil microbial communities from a Populus tree surrounding site in Tennessee, USA - Soil MetaG P. deltoides SBSDD5 | ecosystem: Environmental > Terrestrial > Soil > Tree plantation...
GGGTGATAGGGACCTGCCCGCATATGTGAGCAATGGCCTTGTCGGACTCCGGGTCCGGGATGTGCCACTTGCGGCAGGAATGGCTCTCGTGAGCGGCTTTGCGGGAGAACATCCCGAACGGCGTATCGAAGCTGCCGCGGCTGCGCCCTACCCGCTGGCGGGGGATATTGCCATCAACGGCGTATGGCTGTCGGATGCGCCGCACCAGGTCCGAGATCTCGAACAGTCTTATGATTTTTCAAATGGGGAACTCACGAGCGTTTTCAACTTTACCGCAACGGGCACGTCACTGCGCTGCGAGGTCCTGACGTTCGCCAGCCGCGAGGATCCGACGCTGGTCTGCCAGGAGGTCTCGTTCATCTTCGGGAGCACCTGTGACGTCAATGTGAAATCAATGTTGGATGCGACGAACGTGCCAGGCAGGGCGCTCCGCCAGATGCGCGACACGCCTGGCGAAGACAAACCCGCCTGCGACGGCGCGCTCCTGTGGGAAAGCGCTGGAGGGTTGGGCAAGGTGGGTCTTGCTCACGTCAGCGAAATGCTGGGCGGGGCGGCAGCTGAAGCCGAGCCCAGGCGCGCGCCACTCGAGGACAACCGCCTTACGACCACCTATGGGTTCCGTGTCCGCGCGGGTCAGCGCTATCGCCTCCGGCAAATCACCAGCGTGGTCTGCGGCACCATGCACCATCAGCCGGACCAGCACGCGGCCCGGATGGCGGCCAAAGCGCGCGTCGATGGCTTTGATGCCATTCGCGCGGAAAACGAGGCCATCTGGGCCGAACTCTGGAAGGGCCGCATCGTCCTTGTGGGCGCGGAAAAGCGTTGGCAGGCCCTGGCCGACGCAGCGTTTTTCTATCTCAACAGCTCAGTGCACGCGTCCTCGCCAGCCTCGACGTCGATCTTCGGTTTGGCCACCTGGCACGACTACCACTACTACTACGGCCACGTGATGTGGGACATCGAGGCCTTCGCCGTCCCTTTGCTGAGCGTCCTGCAGCCGGAGGCCGCAGGGAGCATCCTCGATTACCGGTTTCGCACCTTGCAGGCGGCGCACAACAATGCCCGCCTGATGGGTCGCCGTGGCGCTCAGTTTGCGTGGGAGAGCGCCCCATCTACGGGTGACGAGGCGGCACCGCTCCCGGGCACCGCGGCGTGGCACGAGGACCACGTGTCGCTCGATGTCGCGCGCGCTTTTGCGTTTCATGCTGACGTGAGCGGAGCAGAAGAATTCCTCCGGCAGAAAGCTTGGCCGGTCCTGTCGGGTGTCGCCGAGTGGATCACCACGCGGGCCGCGAAGACACGCCGCGGTTACGAGGTGCGTGCCTCCATGGGCATTGCCGAGCGGAAGCAGACCGTGAAAAATGCCGCCTTCACCAACATGGCCAGCGTGGTGGTCCTGCGCGATGCCATGGCGGCGGCAGGGCGGCTGGGACGCGAGGCGGATCCGGCCTGGGGAAAAATCGCGAACGCGATGGTGGTCCCGCGTCGTGGCAAGGCGGTCATCTCTCACGACGACTATCGCCGGGACGAAGAAAAGGGCGCGACCCCCGACCCCTTGATGGGCCTTTGGCCGTTTGGCTTCCCCCTGGACGAGGCAGAGGAGCAGGCCACGCTGAAGTTCTATCTCGAGCAAGCCGACAACTACGTCGGCAGCCCGATGCTATCCGCGCTGTACGGGGCCTGGGCCGCCCGCACGGGAAACCGACGACTGGCGCTCACAATGCTTGATGAAGGGTATGCCCAGTTCACCAGCGGGCGCTTCCTGCAAACGCTTGAATATCGGCGGGACAAATTTCCCGACCAACCGGTTGCCGGGCCGTTCTTTGCCAACATGGGGGGCTTCCTGATGGCCCTCTTGTTCGGGTTCACCGGCATTCAGCCAAGTCCGGCCAGCGTCAAAGAGTGGAGCGTGCGCAAGGCGGTCCTGCCCGATGGATGGAAGGCGATCGAGGTGAAGCGGGTTTGGGTCCATGGAAAGCCCATGACCTTGAACGCCCGGCACGGGGAATACGCGACACTTGGCGAACGCAGATAAGGGCGCTCATGGACGAAGGCACAAGCAACGAAGCCTGGTGGAAAAAGGCCGTTATCTATCAGATCTACCCGCGATCCTTTTATGACGGCAATGGAGACGGCGTCGGCGACCTTCGTGGCATTCTTGAGAAGCTATCCTATCTCACCGACCTCGGCGTCGACGCCATATGGCTTTCCCCGGTCTTCAAATCGCCAATGGTCGATTTCGGCTATGACATCTCCGACTACTGCGCGATCGACCCACTGTTTGGGACGATGGGTGATTTTGATGCCGTGCTCGGTGCAGCCCATCGTCACGGTTTGAAAGTCATCCTGGACCTCGTCCCGAACCACACGTCGTCGGAGCATCCCTGGTTTCTCTCCAGTCGCGCCTCTCGGACATCCGAATTCCGGGATTGGTACATCTGGCACGACCCAGCACCGGGCGGCGGTCCGCCGAACAACTGGCTCTCGGCGTTCGGCGGCAGCGGCTGGGAGTTCGATCCGACGACCCGGCAATACTATTATCACACGTTTCTGTCCTGCCAACCGGACCTGAACTGGCGTAACGCCAAAGTGCGAGAAGCGATTAAAGACGTGATGCGCTTCTGGTTCGCCAAAGGCGTCGAAGGCCTTCGCATGGATGCGCTGTGGTATCTCCTCAAGGACGAACGCTTCCGCGACAATCCCCCAAATCCCGATTACAGCGTAGGTGAACCTCCAGACCATCAACTGCTTCCGCTCTACACAACCGATCTCCCAGAGGTGCATGAGGCCATTGCCGACCTGCGCCGGGTGGCGGATGCCTACGACGACCGCCTGTTGATCGGTGAAATCTATCTTCCTCCCGAAAAGCTGGTTGCCTACTACGGCACGAATCTCGAAGGCGTGCACCTGCCATTCAATTTTTCCCTGCTTGAGACCCGCTGGCACGCGCGCACGCTTGCAGCCCTCATCGATGAATATGAGGGAGCGCTGCCTCCCGGCAGCTGGCCCAACTGGGTGTTGGGCAACCACGATCGGCCGCGCATCGCGTCACGAGTGGGACCCTCGCAGGCACGGGTTGCAGCGATGTTGCTCCTCACGCTTCGGGGCACCCCAACGCTTTACAACGGCGACGAGCTCGGCATGCCGATGGCGCACATACCAGCCGACCGCGTCCTTGATCCGTTGGAGGTGAATGTTCCGGGGCTCGGCCTCGGCCGGGACGGTGCGCGCTCGCCGATTCCGTGGAGCGACAGTGCCTATGCAGGATTCAGCCCTTCCGAGCCGTGGTGCCCGCTGATCGAGGATTGGAAGAGTACCAATGTGGCGGTTCTCGAAAAGGATCCCGCCTCTATGCTTACGCTGCACCGGAAGCTCCTCGGCCTAAGGAAGCAATACCCGGCCCTGATGAGCGGCTCCTATCTTCCTCTCCTTGCGACGGGTGACATCCTGCTTTTCAGGCGGAAGCACGGGGCAACATCTATCTTGGTGGCGCTCAATCTCGGGTCGCAGCCAGGGGCAATCGAGGTGGAGAACTGCGCAGGTACGGCGCTGCTCTCCACCTACTGCGATCGGGCCGATGAATATTGCGGGGGCAGGATCGACTTGCGCCCGCACGAAGGTCTGATGATTTTAGAGCTCGGCACCGCTAACCATCCGTGACGCCTTCGATTGTTTAAGCGGCCCTGCTGACCTCGTTTCGCTGCGGCAGGCTCTGGCGGTCCGAGAAACCGCTCTGCCTGCGCTCGAACGAAGCCGGCGCTGGAGCGTAACAGCGGTCGCCGCAAGGCCGCACGGCAATGGCATCGATGCCGCCGTTTCGAAATCTGATGTTCGCTTACCTGCATGCTTGTCTCGAGCAGGTCATGGTGGCAGTAGCTTGCAACGGTGCGCACAGCCTCAAGCAACGACTGGCCCGCTGGCTGCTCATAGTGCGTGACCGCAGCGACGGTGGACGCACTTCCCCGTTACTCAAGATTTGCTCGCCAGCATGCTCGGTGTGCAAAGGCCAACCATCACAAACACTGCCCGTGAGCTGGAGCGTTCAGGTTTGATCGAGCGGGGCCGACGGCAGGTAACGATACGACCAGGACTAAAGAGTCAAGACATACCCCAGGATCGATGATCGAGCCCGCGCCCAAGGATCACCGCGCTTGATCCCAGCAAAGGATAGGGTGCGAAGAGAAAGCCCACTCCGGCGAGACAAGTTTAAGGATCGCTGGAACTTCGGGTTCAATGGTGAGGTTCCCAATGAAGGTGTTCCGCTAACCAGCGAGGATAGCGTGCGTATCTCCCTCCTGATTGTATTGGTGATAAGCGTAGGCGTTGGTGAAGCGTTGGCGCAGACGGCCGCTCCTCCATCCGCCGCGCCCGCTCCCTCTCCATCGAGCGCCGCTCCGGCAGCGCCGCCAACAGGTGCTCCCGCGCTTTCACCCAGTCCAGGCGTACCGAACCCCACCGGTGTAGTTGCCCCTCGCACGCCGACCATCAACAGCACACCGTCGCAATCGAACGTTGATTTGCATCCTCCGTCACGTCTGACAAATCCGGGAGGGCCAGCGGGACCGCCAGGTGCAGAACGGGTTACCCCGGCAACGCCCCCGCAGGGACAAGCGCCACAAGGTTCTGGTCGGCCACAGCCCGGGGGCGCCAATACGTCCGCGCCCGCGAAGGAACCGAAAAAGACTGGTGCCGATTATAGCAACCTAACGGAGTGCATGAACATTTGGGACGCCGAGACTCACATGACAAAAGGCCAGTGGCGAGGGGCGTGCGCGCGTGTACAGAACCGCCTCAAAAACCTTGAGGCAACAGCCGAGGAAGCAGGGACCAAAAAGCCAGAGAGCAAACGACAAAGTGGCATGGGTGGCCGGCGGTCAGCAAAGGCAGAACCCGAAAAAGAAAACGCCCGGTGACGAAGGGGAATGTCGCCGGGCGTAGGTGCGCGTCGAACCTTGGGGGGACATCGACGCTGGCTGGGCTACGAGGGACATGGCCCAGAATTTGAGCCTACCCTGACAGTTTGGGGCCCGAAAGGGCTGTGGACAAGACGGTGGATAGCCTTTGGATGGAGTTGGTGCTCCATCTTGACCCAAGGTGAGAACGGGGTTAGCGGCGGATTGCCCGGCCTCGCATCCCATTCGCCGGCCGCGACAACCTCCCCGGCGTCCACCACCAACATCCCCGGCCGTGGGCGCCACCGCGACCAGCGAGGCTGGTGCTCTGCACGGGGTTTCCTGGCGGCGCCAGCTAAGGCGCAATCACTAAGGCCGTGGTAGCCCTCAAAAGGGCCATCAAGGTCCCAAGCCGTCGATCAATCCCAGCGGGCACGCAACCATTGATCGACTGTCATGAGGTCCCGTCCGCTGAGCTAGGACGGCCGGGATGCTGCGTGATCGGCGTAACAATACCTGTGCAAAAACTGGCCCGCCCTTACCTGAGTTAAGTGGCATCAGTTTTTGTCTCTCGCCGCGCACGCCGTTCTTTTCATCATCGAGATGGCAACCATCGGGAGGGAGGGCTGCGCAGGCGTGCAAGCCGTCTTTGGTGCCAAGACTTCCTCGTCCCGTTTTTTCGTGCAAATCCCGGGCAGCGCAGCAAAGATTTCACGCGTCAAGTTCACACGCGCCATAGAGTTGATGCCGTCGTTCCAACGTCTGACGTTCGCGTACGTGCGGGCCTTCCTCGGACAAGTGATGGTGTCGGCGGCATGCAACGGTGCGCACAATCTGAAGCAACGCTTAGCACGCTGGCTGTTGATGATGCGAGACCGCGACGACGATGACACGTGCGGATCTCGCAAAATTTGCTCGCTGAAATGCTCGGGGTACAGAGGCCTTCGATCACGAACGCTGCTCGGGAGGTGGAACAGGCAGGGCTGATTGAGCGTGGCCGGCAGCAAGTGACCATCCTCGATCGCCAGGGCCTCATGGCGGCTTCTTGTGAGTGTTACCAGCTCATCCGATCTCGCTTCGCGCATCATCTTCCAAAGACCTACGTCTAGCGAAGAGTGGGATTCCTCTTACTAAGGTAATGTGCATTACCGATAGCGTTTTTGCGTTGCGGCACAATCGTTTGGCAGCACCGCTGCGTTATCTGAGCGCGGCCTTCGCCGTTGCTCGGAGGATCAGGCGTTTATCCGCAATCGGCAACGACCGACCGAAGCCGGCCAGACGTGCTGCATTGGCTCGAGGTTGAGTGACTGAGTTCGATGATCAGCCGACTCTCGTCGTCAGCATTGGCGCCTCCGCCAGCGACTTCGCTGGCTTCAAGTGCTTTCTGGCCCGCGCGTCAGGTACCGGCTTGGAGGGTCTGGCGCCGCCGCACCCGATCGCGCTGACCGGGGTCTTGCCGCGTACGACGCAATTGCGGAATAGATCCGTTCACGATGAGCCGAACTAGGCTATGCTACGGAATGACGGACGGGCCATCCGCATCGATGCGAGGCTTGGCGCGGCGATTGCTGGCTGTGGAGGCCGCCAGCGAGAGCGCCGCAGGTTCGCACGTGCATGAAGGGGTGCGGGTTTGCGAAAAGCTGAAAATCTCCGTAGCCCGATTCGCGGGTTCCGACAGCTTCGCGTCGCTCCTGCGGCGCGCGCTGGCTCTAGCCCGCACGGAAAACGCTACGCTGCAAACCGTAAAGGTCAAGGCTGACGGCTCCCTGAATGGTTGTGAGGCACTTGCAGTTGATGGACCCGAGGGGGCTATCGCGCTCATTGCCCATCTGCTCGGGCTGCTGGAGACTTTCGTCGGCGAACCCTCCACGCGCCGATTAGTGCGCCAAGCTTGGCCCGACGCATCTTTAGACAGTTAGCATTCAGGACTCGAGACAGCTCATGAGCGCGCCAGGAAAAGATCACCGAGAAGGTCGCGTGCCCATTCGGCAGCTGCCCACTGGCGTGCCGGGCCTCGATGAAATCCTCGGTGGCGGATTGCCCGAATACTCCTTCAACATCATCGCCGGCGCCCCCGGGAGCGGCAAGACCACGCTGGCGCACCAGCTCATGTTTGCCAACGCCACCCCAGAGCGTCCCGCGCTCTACTTCACGGTGCTGGGCGAGCCAGCCATCAAGATGCTGCGCTACCAGCAGCAGTTCACGTTCTTCGACCAATCCAAACTGGACGGCGCAATCCGCTCCATCAACCTCAGCCAGCTCGTTCTGGAGAAAGACCTCGGCGCAGTCCTGGATGCGATCATCAAGGAGGTGGAGGCGTCCAACGCCAAGATAGTTGTGGTGGACTCCTTCCGCACCGTGGTGCGCAAGGCGCTGTCGAGCGCCAGCGAAATGGAACTGCAGGGATTCGTTCAGCGTTTGGCGCTGCACCTGACCAGTTGGCAGGCCACCACGTTCCTGATCGGTGAATACGTTGAAAGTGAGCTGCGCGACAACCCGGTGTTCACCGTGGCCGATGGATTGTTCTGGCTCTTCCAGAGCGTCGAACGCAACTCGATCGTGCGCAAGCTGCAGGTCATGAAACTGCGCGGCCAGGAGTCGGTGCCCGGCCTGCACACCTTCCGCATCACCGAGCAGGGCCTGCAAACCTTCCCACGAACCTTTGGCCTCACCGCTCATAAATCAGAACACGTCAAAGGCCGGCGGCGTCTCTCCGCCGGCGTTCCTGAACTCGACTCGCTCATGGGCGGCGGTATCCCCGAGGGCGACAGCCTGCTTATCGCCGGACCCTCTGGAGCGGGCAAAACCGTGCTCGGCATCCAGTTCATCGCCGAGGGGCTGGGGCGGGGCGAGCCGGGTATCGTCGCCATGTTCGAGGAACTTCCCGACGAGTACATGCAGCGGGCAGCCTCGTTCGGCTTCGACCTCCGCAAACACACAGAGGACGGCTCGCTCAAACTCATTTACCTGAGGCCGCTGGACCTCTCGGTGGACGAGACGGTGCATGAAATCGTCAATGCGGTCAAAGAAATCAACTGCAAGCGCCTGGTCATCGACTCGCTGGTCGGCTTCGAGATGGCGCTGGCCCCCGACTTCCGCGCGGATTTTCGAGAGTCCCTTTACAGGATGATCGGAGCGCTCACGCGGCTCGGCGTGACCATCATCAGCACTGTCGAGGTCGAGGAGAACTTCATCTCAATGGGCCTGAGCAACTTTACCATCTCGTTCCTGGCCGACGACATCGTGCGCCTGCGCTACGCCTCCATCAACGGGCAATTGCGCAAAATCCTGATGGTGGTGAAGATGCGCCGCAGCCAGCATTCGATCGACATGTGCGCCTACGATGTCACCTCCAAAGGCTTGGTGGTTGGCGAGCCAATGCGGGGCTACCGCGCCCTGACCAGCGGCATCCCCGGGCCGTGGTCGTTGGAGTCAGGGCAGAATGAGCCCGAATTGAGCCGACCACTTGAGTCCCACGCCGAGAAGGCCCGAAAGCGGCGCGGAAGGAGCGCTAAATGACGAGCACCGCCGCCCCCGATGCGACGATTGAGCAGCAACTGCGCGAGATGAACGATGCGCTGCTGGTGTCCTCGGTTCGCCAGCATGAGATGGCCGAGCAGGCCCAGGAAAGCGCAGAACACTATCGCATTTTGTTCGACCTGGTTCCCGTGGCCGTCTACTCCTGCGACGCCTCGGGTCGGATTCACCAATTCAACCGCCGCGCCGCGGAATTGTGGGGCCGTGAGCCGGCGCCAGGGGACACCGACGAACGATTTTGTGGCTCCTTCAAGATGTTCCGACCCGACGGCAGTTTTATGCCCCACGATCAGTGTCCAATGGCCGAGGTTTTGAGCGACAAAATAACGGAGTTGCGCGATGCGGAAGTAGTCATCGAGCGGCCCGACGGCTCGCGAATTACCGTCCTGGTGAATATCCGTCCGCTCAGGAATCAGCGCGGAGAACTCACGGGAGCAATCAATTGCTTTGTCGACATCACCGAGCGGAAGCAAACGGAGGCGCGCCACGCCCTGCTCGCTCGCGAGCTGCAACATCGCACCAAGAATATGCTCTCCGTGATCCAGTCAATCACGGAACGCACCATGGCCAACGGCCGCAATCTCGACGACGCGCGCACGGCACTGATCGCCAGGTTGCACGCACTGGCCGATGCGACTGAATTGTTGTCGGTTGGTGACTTTCAAGGGGCGTCCATAAACGACGTGCTTGGGCGCGCGTTGGAAACCTTCGCGGGGCGCTACTCGCTCGAAGGCGAGCCTGTCCTGCTGAGCCCTGCTGCGACGCAGAGCTTGACGCTCATCGTCCACGAGCTCTGCACTAATGCCACCAAATACGGCGCGTATTCTACGCCGGGCGGTCGGGTCGCAATTCGCTGGTTGATCGAGGACGTCGCCAATGAGCCTAAGTTGGCGTTCCGTTGGCAGGAGCGGGGTGGCCCGCGAGTGGTCCCGCCCAAGTACACAAGCTTCGGCACCACGTTACTCCAGCTCGCGATCAGCGGTGCTGAAACTCCGCCGGACATCCACTTCGCGCCCGAAGGCTTTACTTACACGTTCGAGGCCCCGCTTGCCGCCGTCGCTGCGATCAGCAATTGACCGCGAAGCGTTCTGGTCGGCGGGTGATCACGGCTGGATAGAAAAGGCCTGGTGGTCGTCTAATGGCGCGTATGCCGCGCGAGATGATCGCTGACTCGTCGAAATATGCGTCATTTCACCAATCTGGATCAGTACACGGCAACGCAATGCGCACTACATGTAGGTCGAAAGGACCACCAATGACCAAACATGTACGCTTTCCGGATGCCGACGGCCTAGCTGCGCTCGGCATTTGCGAGTCGCTCCTTCTCGCCTTGACGGATTCCAAGATCATCAGCGAACAGGGCGCCCGCGACATACTCATCGATGTCGCCACCACCCACCAAGATGCTGTTGCCACATCTGACAACCCCGACGAACATCGTGCCGTCATCGCCATTGTGCAACGCATCCTCGCGGGCAAGAACGGCGTGCGGCACTAGGCCAATGAATCGCGCCAGCGGCTAATGCGGGGCTCCCGGAGCGGTGACTGGTTTTCAACCTCGAGAGATTCTCTCCTCCACCGCGTTAATGTCCCCTCAGGGCCCAAATCTGGCGAGCGGCCAGCCACGGGCCGTGCCGGAGGCGATCCGGTGTCTTGCGCCATTCTGCGACCCATCATCCTGAATCTGCTCCCCGAGGCCAAAGTCGCTCCATTTCGGTCAGAACCGCGCGCTAAGAACGACTAAGCGTCACCGCCACCGGATCGGCTCCTGTAAGGCATCGAACTCACCGGATCTCATTTGGGGGTCAGCGACCTCGAAACCATCTGCGCTTAGGCCCAGCCGCATGAGTGCTCGAACGGCCGCCGCGCGGCTCGGCATTCGCATCCTAAAGCGCCAATCTTCGACTGCCCGAAGCACTTCGGCCGTGAGCATGATCTGCAGGCGTTCCTGCCTTGTCGGTCCGGTAGACATGACTCCTCATGCGCACAGATCACCTATGGTCAAGACCTTCGAGTTTCGGTAAGCGACGCACCAACCGCAAGAACCAGCGGTCCTTAAGCGGGAACGCGGATTGGCGGGGCTCCGTTCCTAACCTGGATTAATGTAAAGACCTTCGGCTTGGCCGCAATCATTAACGCGAGTTCAAGCCCTGAGCATTGGGCGCTCGCGAAACTGGCGCATGAGATGAGTCGACGTGATCGCCGTCAGGCCCCAATCGGCGAGTGCGAATTGGCTAGTGCTACTGGCTCACGAGCGGCGATCGGGAACTTGTCCGCGCGATTACGTAAGGGCAAGACTGACTAATCTTATAAAGTCTGATGTCAGCGTGTCGGTAAGTTGGGTTACCAAGTCCTATCATGTTTGATTTATAGAAAATCGGGAACCGGTGACTTCAGAAGCCGTTGTGTTTCCCGCAAAGGAGTCACCACATGTATCTCCCCAAGCTAGTGGCGCTCACCGCTGCTGTAAGCTTCGCTTGCCTTTGCAGTGCTGCCGCCCAAACCAGTCCGACTGCGCCGCCGGCGTCAACGATGTCGAAAGCAACCGAAACCCCGCCCTTGCCCGGAGCCAACAGCTTTACCGAAGGCCAGGCCAAGGACCGCATGGAGGAGGCCGGGTTCACCCAAGTGAGCAATCTAAAGAAGGATGACAACGGTATTTGGCGGGCGAGCGCGATGAAGGACGGCAAGCAGGTCAGTGTCGCTCTCGACTTCCGCGGCAATGTCGTCGCAACGCAGTAGGAGAGTGAAGCTCGAACAAATGGGTTACAGTTCGTGTCATCTATCGGCTCGCACCGAAACCAACGAGCCCCCACGGCGGACCGCCTCGGAGTAAACTTGGGCATCGTCCTCACTGACGCCGTAGTCCACGAGAGCGCCGATGAGACCGCCCGTGAGCGTGCCCGCAGCGGCGCCGGCCAGCGTCGTGGCCAACACTCCAGCCGCAACCAAGGGTCCGATCCCAGGGATAGCAATCATGCCGAGCGCCGCGAGAAGGCCGGTGCCGGCGCCTGCCAGGCCGCCGACCGTGGCACCAGTAGCTGCGCCGGAGGCATCATCAGCCAAGCTTCCGTCATGGCGGTACCGACTAACGAGGCTGACCTCCGAGGAGGAAAACCCGGCCTGCTCGAGGGCCGTCACAGCCCTCTGCGCTTGCGCGTAGTCGTCGAACAAATGGGTTACAGTTCGTGTCATCTTCACTCTCCTACTGCGTTGCGACGACATTGCCGCGGAAGTCGAGAGCGACACTGACCTGCTTGCC
>Ga0075421_100010017_pt1 | contig 11690 bp, 13 predicted proteins | sample SoiMetdeltSBSDD5_FD_75292 | JGI IMG/M metagenome (GOLD analysis project Ga0075421, IMG submission 75292) | Bulk soil microbial communities from a Populus tree surrounding site in Tennessee, USA - Soil MetaG P. deltoides SBSDD5 | ecosystem: Environmental > Terrestrial > Soil > Tree plantation...
ACCACATGTTGGAGAAGGTCCACATGAATCGATACCCCTCGTTGCTGATCGCGTTGTCGAGGCGCATGACCACCGCGTCTCGCAGCGTGAAGCGAAACCCGATGCCAGCCGAATATTTCGCCTTGGCCAGATTGAGCTGCGTGGCCTTGGGAGCCACTTTCCCTGCTTCAGCGAAGATAGCCGCGTGCCCAGCAGAAAACAGGTGCCAGCGGTGTTCCGCCGTCAGCAGCAGCGAACTCTGGTCATAAAACCGGTAGCGTTCAAACCCTCGCAGGAAGTCGTTTCCGCCAAGCGTCGGTTCCAAGTAAAAGGGAACGGTCTGACCCTCTCCGGCTTGCGTGGCTACCATGGCCAGACGCAAAGCCACCACCCGCGTCTTGTTCCAGTACGGGAAATATTGTTCCACCGCCGTATCCCAACTGTTGAACGTGTGCCGGCCGAGACCTTGATCCCAGTAGCGCCTGAAGTGAAGGTAATAGTTGCCCCCGGCGCGCGGTCCGGTGGGTAGGTCACGGTAGTCGTACTGCACTGTAAAACCGGTCCGCAGAAAGTTTGGCTGCTGGTCGATACCGGGTGTCTGGTCAGGAGTGAACTTCTCTTCCGTCGAGGGGAAACCCTCTCGTTTTCCGGGGCCCGTGTTCGGCAAGTAGAAACCGCCGGTGAAGCCCAACCAAAGTGCTTTCCATACTCGGTACCGGCCCTGCAAGTCGATGCTGGCATCTTCCAGCCGGTAGCTGGTGCGGTCTTCTTGGCGGGAGTCCTGTCCGGGACCGTAGTAGTCCATTTGCGGCGAGTTTTCGTACCTCGCATAGACACGCAGCTCACCGCGGCGCTGGTTGGCAAGTCGGGAGAAGTCCAGGTCCAAGTCGAACATGTAGGCTCCCCTCGGCGTTGCACGAGCCGTGGCGCGGAATGCAACTTTCTCGTCCCATAAGTCAACACGCCGGTAGCCCACACCAAACGTCGTGCCGTTGCCCGACCGCATGCCACCGAGCACAAATTGGATTCCGTTCTTACCTTTCTTCGATCGAGCGCCGTCAAGGAAACCAGTGTCCGTAAAGTTGTCGAACTTGTTGATAAGGCCGGAAGTCCGCTCCGGCCACAGGCGTGCCCGCTTATCGGTTCGCTGCTGTCGTATCTCCTCCTCTCGAGACGTGGCCTGCGCATGAAGCTGAGTTACGAGCGACAGGAGACAGGCTGCAATGACGAGTAAACGTTGTGCCCGCGTAACAAGACTGTTGACCATAGCTTCCTCCCTACAATTCTGGCAACCCGTCTTGGGTGTTCTAACCACGGGAGAGTTCTCTGACCGCCTACTCTCCTTCGGCACGATATGAGTCAAGTCATGGCCGATGAAGCCTCCAGCCCGGGCTCTCGCCTACTCGAGCCCCTCCATAGTTCAAGACCCGCCTGGACCAGTGCCAACCGAGACCACAATCAGCGACGATGGTTTTTTTCGCGATCACTCTAAGACTCGCTCCGGTACGGCTAAGAGTGCCCGCGAGAATAACATCCAAGCTTCAGGCCGGTCTATTGCATTTTGGTGCAATGTTGCGGGGATTGGAATGAAGTCGCAGATTCTCAACATCGGAATTCAGGCTCAAACCTCTACCCCAAGTCTCAAGTCAATGCCGGAAGATCACCGCCAGCGGTGCCAGAATTCCCAGAACTGAGATCAACCCGCCACAAGTGCGGAGAGAGCTTGTGCGATGAGTACGCTCCTGTCCCTGCGATGTTGTATGGTAGCCGGCGATGCGTACATAAAACGTATCTCCGATGCCGACGTCGAAGATGATCTCGGCCGGCGCACGCGAGTCGATGCATCCAAGCACGACGGCCGCCGTAAGGAGATCCTCGACGGCACTTACAAGTTCCCCGAGGCGCAACCTTTTTTAGTTGTGTACGTCAAGTTCTGCAAATAGCGAGTGGGCATGTTGCCTTTTCCGGTGAGGGTTTGCGGCGAAGGGCAAAGCCCGTAGCCACAAGGCCCTCACGCCGCCGTGTGGATTTGTCGGAGTTTCTCCGTTTTCTGTTCGCTGAGTAGGTCCATGGTCAAGTATCGGGTTGCTTCGATCCAGTTCTCGTGGATCTCCACCGCTAAGGCACGAATCAATCGCTGACAACTAGCCGTGTTAGGAAAGATCCGCACCACCAGCGTGCGGCGCTTCAGTTCTTCGTTGAGTCGTTCCAGTAGATTGGTCGATTTCAGATGCTTGTGATGGGCCTAGGGCAAACGGTAAAAGGTCGCGCTTGTTCAATGTTGGCTTCCACCCAATCACACAGCTTCGGATAACGGCTGCTCCATTTCATCAGCCAGGCGGCCAGGTCATGGCGTGCTTCCTGCAAGTTGCGCCGGTCATAGAGCCAGCGCAGTTCGGTCAGACAATCATCGTCGCCTTTACGAGGCAGGTGATCCAGCGCATTACGAAGAAAATGCACATAGCAGCGTTGCCAGGCCGCTTCGGCTAGCACCTCTTCGATCGCACTGCGTAGTCCAGCATGATCATCGCTGATAACCAGTTCCACCGATCGCAAACCCCGCTGTCGCAGGTCCAGCAGAAACTCCCCCAGCTGGACTGGCTTTCCCGATTGGCCACTTCCATTTCCAGCACGCAGCGCCGGCCTTCCCAGTTTGATCCCAATCGCGACCAGCACCGCCGCCCGGCTCCGAATTACCCCTTCTTCTCGAATCTTCTCGTAGCGAGCGTCCAACACCAATTAGGGGTAGGCTTCCTCCAAGCGCCGCCGTGCAAACTTCTCCAGTTCCTCATCCAGCCCCTGGTTGATCCGGCTAATGGTCGAAGCGGAAAACTCATGCCCACACAACTCTTCAGTCACTGCCTTCACCTTCCGCGTCGATACCCCTTTGCACATACATCTGGGCCAAGGCCGCCACCAATGCCTTCTCACTCCGCTGATAGCGCTCAAAGACTCTGTGCAAAACCGTCCCTGTCGGTCTTGCGGCCCGTAACTCCAGTTTCCCCACTCGGGTCACCAGCGTTCGCCCATAATAGCCGGCACGGTAGCCCACCCGCTCTGTCGTTCGTTCTCCCTTGCTTGCCCCCATGGCTTCTTCCATCTCTGCTTCTAAAACCTGCTCGAGCACCTCCCGAACCAACGGCCTGAGAAAATCTTCCTGATTCCCAATCAGCTCTTTCCAGTTGGTTCTATCTGCCTTATTCTTTCTTTGGGTCATCGGTCCTTTTCCTTTCTTCATCACCCAATGAATTCCGGATAAGGATTAGCATGATCCACCCTCTTTTTTGCAGAACCTTCGGTATTTAATCCCTTTTCTGCCAATTCGCCCGATATGACGAGGGGACGGCATGCCCTTCTTACCTTTCCTACGGGTGGTGATAACGTGCGCTGATCAAACCGCCTTCATACCACTGGAATGAGTAATTCACATCACGGGCCCGATTGGACTGCGATGGGAAGTAAGGCGACGCGTGCCAAAGCAGTGAATGCATCCAGCGGCCCATAGTCTGGTGGAGGTCGGAACAAATGCCTCTCAGCGTAATGAGTTGGAACGTTGAAAATCTCTTTCCGCCGGGTAGCTTCACGTCTCCGAGCGCCAATGATCCTGTGTCTCAACAGGAGTTTGACGACAAGATCGAGTTTCTGTCCGGCACCATCTCGAACATTCAACCGGATGTTATAGCCCTCCAGGAGATCGGAGGAAGCAATGAAAACGATACTACCGGCATCCAGGGACTGCAGGATGCGCTGCAAGGCAACTATCCCTTCCGAGCCGTTGGCACAGCGGATAATCGACGTATCAAAGTGGCGTTCCTCTCCCGGCTTGAACTTGCGAATGAACAGGGTTTCACGGACTTCCCGCAGGGTCCCTTTGACGTTGTCCCGAACCACGAGGGACGACGCCCGTTCACTGAAATGGGGCGAGGAGCCCTAAAGGTGGAGGTCCAGGTGGGTCCCGGAATACGGGTGCGTCTTGTCGTCGTCCACCTCAAGTCAAAGCTACTCACGTTTCCACGCGCGGGAGGCGGGGATAGCTTCTCCACGAGTGACGAGAACCTTCGGGCTGAAGCAGCGGGTATCGCACTCCTGCGACGAACCGTGGAAGCGATAACCGTGCGGAGGTTTGTCAACGCAGAGATGGAAGCGAACCAGGACCTTCACACGATCGTTCTAGGTGATCTCAACGACGACCCCAAGGCCGCCACATCCCAGATCTTCCTGGGCCCAACGGATAAAGACATTACCACTCCGGACGGAAAAGGCCACGTGCGACTCTACAATCTCACTGATGCTGTTCCCCTGCGCGGCACGGATATTCGGGAGTTCCTGCCAACGGAAGAGCGGTTCACCCGAGTGCATGAAGGACGCGGCGAGATACTGGATCAGATCATGGCATCCCGAGGTCTGGTCTTTCGCAACGGAGATTTTCAGGTCCAGGAAGTTCGCAGCTTTGTGGATCTGATCGAGGGGCAGAGCATCACCGACGATCCGAATGACAGAGTGGGGGTGGCGGTATCGGATCACGCGCCCGTACTGGCGCGCTTCGTGCTGTAATCCGTCTGGGCGTTCGGCGACTTCCCAGGTTATAGCTCGATTAGAAGAGGATTTCGTCGAAGGTGTGGATAACAGGATACCGCGAAGAGTTTGGCTGCGAGCAGCCCGGACGGACACAAAGCATGGGCTGTAGCCCGGCGGATTCAGACGCGTCCAACTCGGCAGTGATGTCAGAAACAAAGAGAATCTCTGAAGGAACGACCTGCAGCCTCACGGCGATTTGGGCATAGCTGGAGGCTGCGGTCTTTGGACCAGACTCGGTGTCAAAGTAGCCGCCGATAAACGTCGTCAGATCACCTTCAGTGGTATGGCCAAACAGGAGTTTCTGAGCCAGAACACTTCCTGAAGAAAAGATGGCAATCTGCTTTCCCTGCCTCCGCCATCGGGCAAGAGCGGATGGGACGTCCGGGTAAACCTGGCTACGCAACGCTCCCGTTCGATATCCCAGTTCCCAGATTTTTCCTTGAAGAGACTTGAGGGCCGTGGATTTTCTGTCGCGATCGATCAGCCAGTGCACGTAGGCGACAACTGAGGTCAGGCTTGAACCGGGTGGTTCCTCGCTCCAGTCGGGCGGGTTGAGGTTCTGGTCCCGCTCTGCGGCATGGTCTTCCTTCAGTCGCTCCACGTCCAGCCGAGCCGCCTCAGGATTGCTCAGAAGAAATTCCCGCACATGATCGCGGGCATAAGGAAAGAGCACCTCGTAGACGAATTGCACCGGCGTGGTCGTTCCTTCGACGTCCAGAAGAACGACCTTCGTGGCCAGGCGATTCCCGAGCGGAGCCAAGTTTCACCTCGGCGCGGCCCCAAGCGGAAGGTACTGAGGCCCCCAACAAACGGGCTGGTAGTTCTGGTCGATTTTGCTATCGGTATAGTGGGGCGTCCAGCCAGAAGCATCTTGAAAGAGGCGAATCGCGCGAATCTGACGGTCCGAGCAGAGATCGAACCAGTGCCATGTTCCTCGCGGCACACGAATCAGGTCGCCCGCTTCAACCTCAATGGCAATCACCGATCCCTGACGCGGGCGCACGTGAAACAGCCCACGACCCTGCAGGATGAAGCGGACTTCGTCTTCGTCGTGCCAGTGCTCACGATTGAACTTAGCCAGCATCGCTTCCAGGCCGGGCGTTTGCGGGTTCACGCTGATGACATCCGCTGTCACGTAGCCGCCTTGAGCTTTGAGCTTGTCAATCTCAGGGGCGTATGCAGCCAGGATTTCGTCGGACGAAGCGTCCGCAGCCACTGGCTGTGCGGGATTCCAGCGTTCGTAGTCAATCCCGATCGTGGCCAGATATTGGGTGACCTCGGTTTGATCCGAAAGGGTCCGGTTTTCGTCCGGAATTCTGATGTAGGCCATGGTTCCTTGCCTCCTTTCTCCGGAGAAGCTCACTCACTATAGTCATCACTTATCACCGGCTTTTGCCAACGCCCTCTGTTCTGCCGGTTACTTCCAGAAGAAACTCCAGAATCTCGACATGGCGTTTGGCCTGAGCGAGATCCTCGCCCCAAGTATACAGGCCGTGGCCACGAAGCAGGAACCCGTGGATGTCGACACGTCGCAATAGCGTTGCTTCTGCTGACAGGGCCAATGCTGCCATATCCTGCGAGTTTTCAAGAATGGGGATCCATTCGCTGTGCTGGTGGGTTCGGACACGTTCCAGCCCTTTGAGCATCTCATAGCCTTCGATCGTGATACCCCCTTCGCCGGCGTATGCTTCCGAAAGCATGGTGCCCCAGATGGAATGGGTATGCAGGACAGCGGCAGCTCCGCGTAGCCGGACAATCACAAGGTGCAGTGCTGTTTCGCTGGAAGCTCGGCCCGAGCCTTGAATCACAGCCCCACTACCATCGATCTGTAGAACCTGATCGGCAGCGAGCATTCCCTTGTCGACGCCGCTTGGGGTAATTGCCAGGCGCAACGGCTCGCGGCTGATGACGGCACTGAAATTCCCGCTCGTGCCCAGCAACCAGCCCCGGCCATAGAGATTCCGCCCGACTTCCGCTAAACACGCGGCCGCTTCGGAAAATGTTGCGGCTTGTGGTGAGTCTGTCCCGCGGGTTGCTGCGACTGGTCCTGGCGCTGTCATCACCTTAAACTCGAGTCAGTGTAACCCAATCTGTCTACCAACTCAGTGGATTCCTCCTCACCCACTCACTTCAGAGTATTGACGCATTATACCGAACTGATGCTCATCGCGACAAAAAGGTTCGGCGCTGCCGAAGTGCTGAAGGACAGGCGTTGCCTCGGGAAATTTCCGAGGATATCGTCCTGGGCACCGAAGCCAAGCGACTTCTCGTCTTCCCCATCAGGACTGGGAACTTTCAGTTATCAGCTTGTACTCTGAAATCAGATGAAGCGGAAACAGGGTGTCCCTGTAAATCGGGTCTTGCGGAAATGCACGCTTACGTTCCGTTATGCATTCCAGTCGGAGGGTTTGTACTTTTCGACTTTCTCGAAAGCGTCGGCAATGAGGCGGGTGTCGACGTCGTCCACGGCCAAGGCACCTGCCTGTGACAGATACTTCCAGGTGAGAGAGAAATCCTCGGAACCTAAGACCGGGTAGCTCCGCTCCAGGCCGTCGAAGAAGGCAGTCAGGCCCACGCTGATAAAGAAGTCCACGGCAGCGCCCCGGCTGCGTTCCAGTTTGACTAGGTCCCAAAGGTATTCTCCGGCACTAGCCGATTCGAAATCGTCGACAACGCGTTCGAGGTCCTCGGCTCGCACCGCCAATCCGTCAAGTTTGGCCCCCGGTTTCAGCGCGAAGATCTGCCAGCAGTTGGAGCAGGTCGACCATCCCTTGCGTAGCACGAAATCCCACACCGGCGCTTGTTTGAACGGTGAGCCGCATTCCGGGCACTTCACTTCCAGCAGGAAATCAGCGATCTCTGAGTAGACACCATCGCCACGGTCAGGCATCGTTACGCCTTTCTACGAGCAGTTGTCGTAAGGACCGCGAACGAACCAGCAAGGCGACAATGGGAGAGTCATTACACCAAATCGTGCCCTGTGCGATTCCCTGTTCTCTGTCTATCCGATTCGCCCTATGGCCTTCGAGTCGATGCATCGAATACATTTCGGCAACTAGACGCGCTGCAGCAGGAGATGTTGGATCCCGATAATCGTCTTGGCGTCATGAATCCTGCGTTGTTGGATCAAATCGCGAAGTTCGTCCATCGAGAATCGCACGATTTCCAGTTCTTCATCCTCGTCAGCCGCTGTCGGAACGGGCCTGAGTTCCTCAGCCAGATACACGTGGAGTTTCTCATCGCAAAAACCCGGCGTCGTGTAACACTCCGCGATTTTCGTGAGCCGTCCCGCAGCGTAACCCACCTCCTCGGCAAGTTCGCGGGCCGCCGTCACCTCTGGCAACTCGTCGCCGTCAATCTTACCGGCCGGCAGCTCCAAGAGATACTCCTGCATCGGGTAGCGGAACTGCCGCACCAGCAGCACGTCTCCGCCTGGCAGCAGCGGAACAACGGCAGCCCCTCCCGGATGCTGGAACACTTCGCGAATTGTCTCAATCCCCTGCTGAGTTGTGATCTGGTCCACAATCAGGTTGACGATTCGTCCGCGGTAGACTTGTTTGCGGTGATTGAGCCTATGAGGAACGTTCACGAGGGCGTCCGTGCGAAACTTCGTCCGGAAGAATCTCCCGCACGACTGGGGGCAGTAAGATGTCTTGAAACCCAGCTAACGGATACAGGCTGAGAGTGGCAGGACCTCTGGGTCATTTTCGGCCAAGCGCAGCACCAGCGCACAAAGCCAGGCTTGATTCCCGCTTTCCCAAGAATAGCGAACCAAGGCACACCGGGTGAGGTTCCTGAGGTTTTCAGACACGTTCTATGAAGCAACCTATTTTGTGAGATCAACCCTCCGCACGTAGGGACCATCCGACGAACCGGGCGCTCCACCAGGAAAACTCTCCTGGCGGCGAGTCCTCAGACGATAGACAAAATCATCACCTTGTCTATCCCAACGCGGCCTTAGCGCAGCCTGAAGCACCTTGGGATGATCGGGCCGTTCGCTTTAGTCTTCTGCCTTCTCGTCCTTCTCTACCTTGGCCTTTGACTTTCCGGCCTTGGCTTTCTCGGCTGCAACCTTGGCGGCTTTCTCAGCCTTCTTTACTGAAAGTTCGCTTCCTAGGAGCTCGATGATGGCCAGATCGGCGCCATCGCCCTCACGATGTCCCAGCTTGATGATTCGGGTATAGCCGCCGCCACGATCGGCGAAGCGGCCGGCGATTGTGTCGAACAGCTTCCGGACCACTGCGGCTTTGAGCAGCATCCCGGCCGCCTGGCGCCGGGCGTGCAAGCTGCCCTTCTTGCCGAGAGTGATGAGTTTCTCCGCCACAGGGCGGACCTCCTTGGCTTTCTGAACCGTTGTGGTGATGCGTTCGTGTTCGAACAGCGAGGTACACAAGTTCCTCAGCAAAGCGCGGCGATGGGGAGTCGGTCTTCCCAGCTTCCGACCGTGGACTCTGTGTCGCATGTGAATCGATCCTTACTCAACCTCAAGGCCATTCCTGGAGAGATCTCCCAGCGTAAAATGGCCAGGGATTGGATTCAGTTGGCACTGCTGGAAGCTGGCATTACAGGCTGGCCTCTTTCGTCCAGGGTCATTCCGAGACCCAATCCCATGTTTGCCAGAATCTCTTTGATCTCATTCAGAGACTTACGGCCAAAATTTTTGGTTTTCAACATCTCCGACTCGGTTTTCTGGACAAGCTCGCCGATCGTCTTGATATTGGCATTTTTCAGGCAATTGTAGGAGCGCACCGACAGTTCCAGCTCTTCCACCGATTTGGAAAGATTCTCGTTGGCGACCTCGGTAGTCTTTTCTGCCTTCTCTTCCCTCACTTCGGGCTGCTCCTCGAAGTTGATGAAAATAGCCATGTGGTCCTTGAGCAGCTTTGCCGCATAGCCGACGGCGTCCTGCGGATTGATGCAGCCATTCGTCCAAACATCGAGAGTCAGCTTGTCGTAATCGGTCATCTGGCCGAGTCTGGCTGGCTCGACGGTGTAGTTGACTTTCCTCACTGGAGAATGCACCGAGTCAACCGGGATGTACCCGATCGACAGGTCGTCATCAAAGTTCTTGTCAGCAGAAACGTAACCGCGGCCAGTCTTTAACCGCATCTCAACGTGTAGCTTGCCGCCCTCACTGACCGTGGCTAGGTACACATTCTTGTCAAGGATCTCCACATCTGCATCTGCCTTGATATTGGCGGAGGTCAGAACGCCCGGCGCCTCTGACTCGAGATAGATTGTCTTCGGTCCTTCGCTGTTCACCCTGAACGGAACTTGTTTCATGTTGAGGATGATATCCGTGGCATCTTCGACCACGCCGGGGATCGGCGAAAACTCATGAAGGATGCCCTCAATTTTGACGGCCGTGACGGCAGCGCCTTCAATTGACGACAGCAGAACCCGTCTCAGCGCATTGCCGATCGTTGTCCCGAACCCTCGCTCGAAAGGTTGGGCGGAGAATTGACCATATTTGCGATTCGTCTCGTCGGTATTAACCGATAACCGTTTGGGTTTCTGAAAACCTTTCCATAACATAAGCTGCCCAGGCCTCCAAGTTCGTGTCGAAGCGTTCAAGCAAGACCGAACCTAAATTGATTGGTTTTGTTTTAGGGGATTTGAGAGTTTAGTCTTTATTTGGAATACAACTCGACGATCAGACGTTCCTGCACTGGCAGGTTGCTGTCTTCCCGTTTCGGCAACGTAAGTACCTTGCCCGAGAACTGCGTGCCGTCCAACTCGAGCCAGCTCGGCACACCACGGCTCCCCACCGTTTCTAAAGAATTGACAATTCCTGGGACTTTTCGGCTCTTTTCGCTGATCGAGATCACGTCACCCGGTTTCACCTGATAGGAAGGAATGTTGACCTTGGAATTGTTGACGCGAACATGACCATGACCAACCAGCTGCCGGCCCTGTGCCCGCGAAGAAGCAAAACCCAGCCGATACACGGCATTGTCTAACCTGCGCTCCAGCATCTGAAGCAAAGTTTCACCGGTAACGCCTTTACGGCGTTCTGCTTTTTCAAAGTAGTTCCGAAATTGACCTTCCACCAGTCCGTAGATCCGCTTCACCTTCTGCTTCTCGCGAAGTTGCAAGCCGTACCCTACAACTTTCGACTTTCGATCCTTACCATGTTGTCCGGGAGCGAAGTTTCTTTTCTCGATGGCGCATGAGTCCTTAAAGCATCGGTCCCCTTTTAGGAACAGCTTCATGCCTTCGCGGCGGCACAACCGGCAAACTGATTCTCGATACCTTGCCAAATTCGTAGTCCTCCGTTATCCGTAAGACATAGGGAATGCTGCCCAGGTACTGCCGCTTTCCGCCTGCGCTCTCACTTCTGACCCTCCTTACTTCGAGGAGCCTCACCACAGGTGAAGTCTTGATAAACCTTCACGCGGTCGCAGAGGGCAGGTGGGTGCAGCAAAAATTCATGACCCTTCGCCTAGCGGCGCATTCGCATTACACTCGCCGTCGCTTTGGCGGGCGGCAACCGTTATGCGGTATGGGCGTCACGTCTTTGATTGACTTCACTTCCAGGCCGACGGTCTGCAGGGCTCGAATGGCCGACTCGCGTCCCGAGCCGGGCCCCCTTACCACGACATCTACAGTCTTCATGCCATGTTCGCGCGCTACGTTCGCGGCCGCTTGAGAAGCTTGCTGCGCGGCGAACGGGGTTCCCTTCCGAGAGCCTTTGAACCCCAGCGAACCGGCACTCGACCAACACACCAGATTTCCCTGGACATCGCTGATACTTACGATGGTGTTGTTGAAAGTGGCCTGCACGTGAACAATGCCATTCAGGACCGTCTTTTTCTCCTTCTTTTTGAAGACCTTCTTTTTTCCCGTCTTGGCTGCGGGTGCTTTCGCCATCGATGTTCAACTCCTTGACAATGTGCCGACGCCGCTCATTAGGTCTTGCCCGTCGGCTTCTTCTTGGCCGCAATCGCGCCCTTTCGCGGACCTTTCCGAGTGCGGGCGTTCGTGTGCGTGCGCTGGCCACGGACAGGCAACGACCTGCGATGCCGCATACCGCGGTAGGACCCGATCTCCATGAGTCGCTTGATATTCATAGAAACTTCTTTGCGCAGGTCACCTTCGACGTCAGCTTCTTCCTCAATGATCTGTCGCAAACG
>Ga0075421_100010019_pt1 | contig 11689 bp, 12 predicted proteins | sample SoiMetdeltSBSDD5_FD_75292 | JGI IMG/M metagenome (GOLD analysis project Ga0075421, IMG submission 75292) | Bulk soil microbial communities from a Populus tree surrounding site in Tennessee, USA - Soil MetaG P. deltoides SBSDD5 | ecosystem: Environmental > Terrestrial > Soil > Tree plantation...
CACGGGTGAGGAGTGGAACACGTGGTACACGCATCGGACGCACTTCGCGTCGGGCGACCACATGTCGTTCTCCGTCCGCACGCCGGACACGGGCCCGGGACGCATCACCCGCACGCAGATGGCGGCCGCGCGTGAAGAGGGGTGGTGGGGCAAGCCGGTCACCGTCAACCAGGCCGAGATCCTCGACCGCTGATCGACCTTCAACCGACGAACCAGGAGGATCACGATGCTTGACGCCCGACGCCTCATCGTTTTCGTAGCCATCGCGGCTGCGCTGTTTGCCGGCTGTGCCAAGCGCCCGGCGATGTCCGCCGCCTCGGCGCCCGCCCCCACGGGCGGCGCGGAAGTGCAGGCCGCCCCGGCCGCTCAGCCCGCTCCCGCTCCAGCCCCGGCGGCGGTCGCCGCTGCTCCGCCTGCCGCACCCGCCCCCGCACCCGTGACCGCCGCACCGGCGCCGGCTCGCCCCGCGCCACGGGACTTCGCCGCCGTCGATGCGCTGAAGCACATCCACTTCGACTTCGATCGCGCCGATATCCGGCCGGGCGACCGGCGCATCCTCGACGCGAACGCCGAGTGGCTCAAGCAGAACGGCAACCAGATCGTGCTGATCGAGGGCCACTGCGACGAGCGCGGCACCAACGAGTACAACCTCGGCCTCGGTGACCGGCGTGCTCGCTCCACGATGAACTATCTGGTTCAGCGGGGCGTGCAGGCGAGCCGGATCACGATCGTCAGCTACGGCGAGGAGCGGCCGGCCTGCTCCGAGAAGACCGAGAGCTGCTGGGCGCAGAATCGGCGCGCAGCGTTCCTCGTCAAGGAGCAATAGCCCCCCTATCGCTCTCCCGGCCGGGACTGGCGTCCCGGCCGGGACTCCGTTCTCCCCCTCCAGATTCACCGGTCAACGGGTGCTCAATGCTCAACGATTGACCGGTGAGTTTAGTTCGTAAGTAGCCGTTTCTATTTAGTTTTTAGTTTGGTATCTGCGTTGCGTTAAAGCCTCCTCATCTGGCGACCACTCCGGGAGCCAAGAAGGGGGAGGCCGATGACACGCAACCGTCGATGGACCATCCTTGGCGTCCTCACCGGGCTCTATCTGGTCGGCCTCGGCGTGCTGGGCGGCATGGTGAGCGAGCGACTCCGGTTCGACGCCGCGCGCACCCGCATCGTGAGCGAGCTCCAGGAGGCCACCCGTCGGGTCCACGCCCACGCCATGGCCAGGGAGCACGAGCTCCGCCCCGCAGCCGAGCTGGCCGCAAGCCCCGCCACGGACACGGAGCGGAGGCCGTCGGTCTGGCGCGGCTATCTCGAGATGGTCGACGCCGCCGTCGCCCGGCGGGACGTCACCACGGCCGTGCGCGCGTGGCGCGAAGCGCATGCCGCGGCGCTGCGAACGCGCACGTGGCGCCCGCTCGTCGAGACGGGCGACGCGCTGATGCGGATCGCGCACGTGGACGGCCGCCACGCGGGCTACGCGGCGCAGGCCCGGAAGGACTACCTGGCGGCCCTGACCCGCGCGCGCGCCGAGCACTCTGCCGACGGCGTACTGCGCGTGGCGGAGGCCTTCTCGGCCCTCGGAGATCACCGCGTCGTCGAGGACTGCCTGGTCGTCGCGGAACGACTCGGCGCCTCGCCGGACCACGAGGTGATCGTGCGCCTGCGGGCGCTCCCGCGCGCGGTGGACGCGCGCGGGACGCCACGGTTCGAGCCATGACCGACCTCAGACGGCTCGCCATCGCGCTCACCAGCGCGACGCTCGGCGTGCCGCCGGACAGCCTCGGGGTCGACGCCGTGGCGGTGCACGCGCGCGCTCTCACCGCGTCCCTCGCCGCGTGGCGACTCGATCGCCGCGCGATCTCGATGAGAGACCGAACGTCCGCGATGTTCAAACGCTTTCGACGGGAGGTGGCGCCGTGAACGACTACTGGATCGATCCGGGGACGCGCGAGGCGTATCCGCTCGCGTATGGCGCATATCGCCGGAAACGTGAAGCGCAGGAGAAGCGGCCGCCGCGACACCGCCAGCTCGGCCCCGACATCGACTACTTTCTCTGGCGGCGGTGGCAGACGATGGCGTCGGACGTCGAGATCGTGCTCGCCGTCCGGCCCGACGCACCCCCGCGCGTCCAGCGTCTCGTCGCGCACGTGCTCGTCGCGATCCGCCGCGGGCGATCCGCGAGCGAGGCGATTCGCCGCGTCGCGCGACAGTTCGGGCTTCGACACGGCCGCGCCTGTGCCTTCATCACCGCGGGGATCACCTTCGAGCGGCAGTCTCACTGACGTTCCCCCTCGGCGCGCGCTCCTCGCGCGCGTCGGGGTGGATTTGTAGCGCTCATGAGACGATAATTTCGTGCCCATGGGCCTCGAAGATCTGATCGGCCGCAGCCCGAAGATGGTCGCGCTTCGCGACCAGATCCGCGCGCTCGTCGCGCAAGGCGCGAAGCTGTCGCGCTTGCCTCCGGTGCTGATCACCGGAGAGACGGGCACCGGCAAGGGTCTCGTCGCCCGCATCCTCCACGACACCAGCCCGCGCGCGAAGGCCGAGTTCGTCGCCGTCAACGGTGCTGCCATCCCCGAACATCTCCTCGAGTCCGAGCTCTTCGGATACGAGCGCGGCGCGTTCACCGACGCCAGACAGTCGAAGGCGGGCCTCTTCCAGGTTGCCCATCGCGGCACCCTCTTTCTCGACGAGGTCGGCCTCCTCCCGCTCTCGCTCCAGGCGAAGCTCCTGAAGGTTCTGGAAGATCAGAGCGTGCGGCGCCTGGGCGGGACGCGCAACGAGGCGATCGACGTGTGGATCGTCAGCGCCACCAACGAAGACCCGGCCGCGGCCGTGCGCGGCGGACGCTTCAGGGAAGATCTCTACCATCGCCTCGCGGTCATCGAGCTGCGCTTGCCGCCTCTCCGCGAGCGCGGCGAGGACATCGACGCGCTCGTGGAGGCCGCGCTGGCGCGCGCCTGCGCGCAGTATGGCGGCGACAAGCGCCTCGCCCCCGACGCCGTCGCGATGCTGCGGACGTATCGATGGCCGGGCAACGTGCGCGAGCTCAACAGCGTGGTCGAGCGCGCGGTGCTCCTGTGTCCGGAGCCCGTCATCCCGGCGAGCGCGCTCAAGCTGGAGACGGTGGCCGAGGAGGGCGTGGACGAAGCGCCCGGAGCGCTCCGGCTGGACATCGCCGAGCTCGAGCGCCGGCGACTGGCGGACGCGCTCGCGCGGACGGGCTGGAACATCTCCCGGACGGCGGCAGACCTCGGGATCGCCCGCAACACGCTCCGCGCCCGAATCGCTCGTTATGGGCTGCGCGCAGACGTGCCAACGGATCCCCTGCCGCGACCGCGTGTGTCGTCCTCGAGGCCGCTCGGCGATGACGCGCCGGTCGTGAGCGTGGACCGAGAGGTGGCGGTCACGCAGCCCATGCAGCGTCCTTCGCAGCGACGCCCCTCGATCGCCGTGCTGCCCTTCCAGGTCGAGGACGAGGCGAACAGCTACTTCGGTGACGGGATCGTCGAGGACGTCATCGGCGCGCTCGCGTCGCTGCACGAGCTGCTCGTGATCTCGCGCAGCTCGACGCTGCGCTACCGCGGCAGTGGCGTCGACGTGCGCGAGGTCGGACGTGAGGTCGGCGTCGGGTACGCGCTGTCCGGGAGCGTGCGGCGGGCCGGGCCGCGCATGCGCGCGTCCGTGGAGCTGTCGGAGACCACGAGCGGCGGCGTGATCTGGGCCAGTCAGTTCGACGGCGTTTCGGACGACCTCTTCGCGCTCCAGGACCAGATCGCGAGCCGGGTGGTGGCCACCCTCGCGCCGCAGGTCCGCGAAGCCGAGCTGAGGCGAGCGCTCCGCAAGCATCCGGACAGTCTGGAGGCATACGACTGCATGCTTCGCGGGCTGGCCCAGCTCTATCGCCTCAATCCCGAGGACTTCGCGGAGGCGCGCACCTGGCTGGAAAAGGCGATCGAGCTGGATCCCGCCTACGCCACGCCCTACGCGCTCCTCGCCACGTGGCACAACCTCCGCGTACAGCAGGGATGGTCGGCGGATCGGCTGGTGGACAACACCGAGGTCATGCGCATGGCCACCGCCGCGCTCGAGCGCGACAGCTTCGACGCGACCGCGCTCGCGCTGTGCGGCCACACGAAATCACTGCTGCGCTTCGAATTCGAGGAGGCGATCGCGATGTTCGATCGCGCGATCGAGTCGAGCCCGAGCAGCTACATCGCGTGGACGCGGAGCAGTCCCACCTTCAGCTACATCGGCGACGCGCGCGAGGCGATCCGTCGCGCGGAGCACGGCCTCAGCCTGTCACCGCTCGACCCCGGCGTCTTCTACTCCCACACGAGCCTCGCCATGGCGTTCTACGTGGCCGGCGAGCACGCGGAAGGGGCGCGCTGGGGGAGAAAGGCGTGCGAGGAGAACCCGCGCTACACCGCGGCCCTGCGGTTCCTCGCCGCCAACCTGGGGGCGCTGGGACAGGCGGAGGAAGCGCGCGAGATCGGCCTGCGCCTGCTCGCCGTCGAGCCGACCTTCCGCGTGGGCCACTTCGTCGACCGCTACGCGATCCGCGAGCCAGGGCGGCAGGAGCGGCTCGCGCGCCATCTCCGGCTGGCCGGGCTCCCCGGCTAGCCCTTCGCCGCGGCGGGCGCGCAGGCCGCGGCCGCCGCGCAGGCCAGTGCGGCAGCGACGTTCAGTCGGCCGCCGCTGACGCATTTCAGATCCGGCAGCACGTCCACCGAGCGCAGGAGGCAGCGCTTGATCGCCGCGAGCCCGAGCCCGGGATACCGGGACATGAGCAGGGCGGCAGCGCCGCCGACGATGGCGGCCGCCGCCGACGTCCCGCCATGGGTGCCGTACGCCTGGGGCGTGAGGGCGGTCGCCTTCGACAGGTGGTGGCGCGTGCTGGTGATGTCGCGCCCCGGGGCGCCGAGGTCCACGCTCCTGCGGCCGTAGTTCGAAAACCACGCCTTCGCGCCGTCGTCGGTGGCCATGACCGTGATCGTGTGGTCCGGACTGTCCTTCGTATAGCGGACGGGCGCGCGCGCCCACGTCTGGTCGCCGTACCAATCGTTGTCCGCCCCGTAGTTGCCGGCCGCGATCACGACGAGCGCGTTCTTGCAGGCGGCGTGGAAGGCATGCTCCAGCTCCTTCGAGCCAATGCCGACGTCCCACGCGATGACGATGATCTGCGCGCGCATCTCCGTGGCGAATCTGAGCGCGGCCGCGGCGTTGCGCGGCCGCGGCGGATTCTCGGCGTCGAAGAACTTCGCCGCCATGAGCTTCACGGGGGCGTCGACGGCGGCCGTGAGAACCGTGCCCGCGAGGAGCGTCCCGTGCCCGTCCTGGTCCGTGATGTCGTCGTCGCGCTTGCCCTCGATGAACTGCTTGCCCGGGATCGCGCCCCCGTCCTCCCACAAGTGGCCGGCGAACGCGCGGTGCGTGAACATGAGTCCGGAATCGACGATGGCCACCTTCACGGGAGCGCTGCCCGGCGCGGGATCCACGAGGTCCGTGCCGATGATCGCGCTCACCCGCGGATCGGGATAGATCGGCTCCTTGCGCTTCCCGCGTCGGACGCGGACGACGTCATGGAGAATCCGCCCGCCTCGAACCATCGCCACGCGGTGCATGGCCGCGGACATTGCCACCGCGTCGCCCTGGAGGCGGACGTCGAGCAGCGGGGGACGCTCGACCCGCTCGATGGCGCGCGCCACCTCACCCGGGGTGTTCCCGTCCACCGCCTGTTCCACCGCGGCCTCCAGGTCGCCGAGGACGTCAGCGCTGGGACCGTGCACCTCGAAGCGCCGGACGACGAGCGCGGCCATGGTCACTTTTGCTCGCGCTCACGTTGGCGGCGCACCTGGAACGACGTGAGCTCCCTCTCGCTCTCCCGCCCCGCCTCCTTCACGAGCGCCTTGAACAGCTTGCCCTGGTTCATGAGTGTGAAGCAGGCCTCCGCGGCGAGGACACCGGCCTCGTTGTCGAGGGGGTAGTGCAGGCCCGCGATGATGCGGTTCTGCGCGACGCGGCGAGACAGATGGAAGAGCATCTCGGGCTGATTGCGCGCACGCCCCGCCGCCTCGAGGCACTTCGAGATGAGGTGACTCTGGAGCGCATGCCCGGCGGGGAACGTGGGATGCGAGGGCACCTCGATCATCGGCATGATCGCCGGACAGACCTGCGACGGCCGCGCCACGTGATAGTGGTACTTCAGGACCATCACCACGTGCTCGCCGAGCCGGCGCGCGATGCGGATGAGCTGGTTCGTGGCGACCGCTCCCGGCGTGATGTGGAGCATCCTGGTCCAGTGCTTGATCGCGCCTTCGGCTCCATGCTGATCGATAATCTCCGCGTAGCGCTTCTCGCGCTCGTCGGCTAGCTCCAGCACGTAGCGGAGCTGCTCGCCCTTCTTTTCCTCGAGCGCCTTGGGCAGCCCCGCGTCGTCGATGGCCTTCGTCAGCTGCTCCTGCCACTTCGGATAGTTGACGACGAACTCGTTGACGTAGAGGTAGGCGCGGAGCTCCGGGTTCCAGTACTCCGGGAACCTGACGTCGTTCGCCAGGTCCTGGGCGTTCTTGTAGTTCGGATCGTCCTCCGACGGAAAGACGCCCGGCTGGAGCTGCGTCGCGTACACGCTCGAATTCTGCAGCGTCGCCGCGCGCCCGTGACCCGGACCCTGGTCTTGATCCTGGTCTTGGTCTTGGTCCTGGTCCTGGTCTTGATCCTGGTCCTGGTCGTTCGTTCCGAGGCGACCCATTGGTTCCTCCCAACAGCGTGGAGGTCGAGGGGCTCCGATGATGACACTCGGGACAGCAGGCGCCCGGCCCCTTCCAGCGACGGGCTGTCCCGGCCGATGTCCGGCAAGACGTACGCTAGGGCGTGTCTCGACTACCGTCAACCAACCGCCCGTTGGATCGCCATCCTCCCGGAATCGCTCGGCAAATCGGGTCGCCGGGAATGGCCTGGCCCCGGCCGCGCCCTCCAAAGTCAAGCACCGTGCGCACTTGCAACGACAACCACGGTGAAAACGACGTGATTCAGGACCGACTGGCGAGCCGAATGGCTGCGGGAAACATTTCCACGGAGAAACCGTACATGTTGCATCTTGTCTTGCGCGACGGGTTTCGAGGACACGCGGTGGTCGTCACCATGAACGACCGCATCGTGTATCACGCGACGAGTGTCACGACCGACGGGCAGACCGCCAGGGCCGCTGCGGTCGATGTCCCGTCCATGGTCCCGATCGGGCGCCTCGCCGTCGCCGTGACGCCGGGAAGTCTGGCGTCCACCGTCGACATCGATCTCGCCAAGCACCCGCACATCGCCATCAGTCTCGTCGGTGCGGGCACGCTCGCGTTCGAGAGGTCGTCCGTCCCCTTCCGGTAGGCCGCGGTCGTCTCGGGCGCCGAGCGCGAATGGTAGACTCGCGCTCGATGGCCCTTCCCCTCGAAGGCGTCGTTGTCGCCGATCTCACCCAGAACGTGGCGGGCCCGTTCTGCGCGCAGATCCTCGGCGACATGGGCGCCGAAGTCATCAAGGTCGAGCGTCCCGGACGCGGCGACGACGCACGCGCGTGGGCGCCGCCGTGGTGGGGCGACGAGAGCGCCACGTTCCTCGCGTTCAACCGGAACAAGAAGAGCCTGGCCCTCGATCTGAAGCACGACGCCGGCCTCACGGTGTTGCGCCGGCTCGTCGCGCGCGCCGACGTCTTCGTCCAGAGCCTGCGCGCGGGCGTGGTTGGCGAGCTCGGCCTCGACTTCGCCGGCGCGACCGCGCTGAATCCGCGGATCGTCTACTGCAACATCACCGCGTTCGGCACGCGCGGCCCGCTCGCCGATCGTCCCGGCTACGATCCGCTCATGCAGGCCTATGGCGGGCTGATGTCGATCAACGGCCATCCCGGCGCCGAGCCCGCGCGCGTCGGCACCTCGCTCGTCGACATGGGCACCGGCATGTGGGCGGCGCTCGGCATCGTGGCGGCGCTGCGCCAGCGCGAGGCGACGGGCCGCGCGGTGGAAGTGACGACCGCGCTGTTCGAGACCGCGCTGATGTGGGTCGCGTACCAGGCGATGGGGTACCTCGCGTCCGGCGAGGTGCCGGAGGCGCAGGGCTCGGGCACCGCGATGATCGTGCCTTACCAGGCCTTCAAGACCGCGGACGGCTACGTGATGATCGCCGCCGGCTCCGATGCGCTGTTCGTGCGCCTCGTGAACGCGCTCGGCGCGCCCGAGCTCGCGAGCGATCCGCGCTTCGTCGACAATCCGTCGCGCGTCGCCAATCGCGCGGCGATCGTCGACGCCGTCACCGCGCTGACGTGCGACCGCAAGGCCGCCGACCTGCTCGAGCTCCTCCGAGTGGCCGGCGTGCCGAGCGCGCCCATCTTGAAGATGGATCAGGTGATGGCGGAGGCGCAGACGCGCGAGAGCGGCATCCTCGTCGGCGCCCCGCATCCGCGCCTGCCCGACTACCGCTCGATCGGCCTGCCGATCCAGTGGAACGGCGCGCGTCCCGGCGTGCGCCGCGTGCCGCCGAAGCTCGGCGAGCACGACGCCGACGTCCTGACGTGGCTCGGCTACACGCTCGACGACATCCGCGCGCTGCGGGAACGCAGAGTGTTGAGCGGAGCCCCGCGCGACAGAACGGATCCACCCACGCCATGAGCCGAGTAAGGGCTCCGATACAGTGACCAATTACCGCCATCTCCTCGTCGAGCGCTCGGCCGACGGCCACGTCGTCACCGTCACGCTCAATCGTCCGGAACAGATGAACGCGATGAACACGGCGATGGGCGAGGACCTGCTCGCCTGCTTCGACGCATTCCAGCGCGATCGCGACGCGCGCGCCGTGGTGTTCACCGGCGCCGGCGACCGCGCGTTCTGCGCGGGCGGCGATCTCAAAGAGCGCAACGAGATGACCGACGAGACGTGGCGCGCCCAGCACGTCATCTTCGAGCAGGCGGCCGCTCGCGTCCTGCGGTGCCCCGTCCCCGTCATCGCCGCCGTCGAAGGCTTCGCGCTCGCGGGCGGCTGCGAGCTCGCGGTGCTGTCCGACTTCATCGTGGCGAGCGAGACCGCGGTGTTCGGCGTGCCGGAAACGACGCTGGCGATCTTCCCCGGCATCGGCGGCACCCAGCTCCTTCCGCGAATCCTCGGCGCGCCGCTGGCGAAGGAGCTCATCTTCACGGGCCGGCGCATGAAAGCCGACGAGGCCAAAGCGGCGGGACTCGTCAACCATTTGGTCCCGAAGGGCGAAGCCCGGACGAAGGCCCTCGAGATCGCGCAGACCATCGCGCGTAACGGGCCGATCGCCGTCCGTCAGGCGAAGAAAGCGATCGCCTACGGACTCGAGACCGATCTCGAGACCGGGATGATCCTGGCGATCGAAGCCTACAACGCGACGGTGGTGACCGAAGACCGTCTCGAAGGCGTGCGCGCGTTCAACGAAAAGCGAAAGCCTCAGTTCAAAGGAAAGTAAGCATGACGACGCTCCGGCTGACCCTCACCGATGACCAGCGCGCGCTCAAGGCGGGCGTCGCGGAGATCTGCAAGCGCTATCCCGGCGAGTACTGGCGCGAGCTGGACGCCAAGCGCGAGTATCCCGAAGCATTCGTGAACGAGCTCACGCGCAACGGCTATCTCGGCGCGCTCATCCCGCAGGAGTACGGCGGGGCCGGGCTGCCGATCATGGACGGCGCGCTCATCTTGCAGACGATCCACGAGTACGGCGGCAACGCCGCCGCCTGTCACGCGCAGATGTACATCATGGGGACTCTCCTGCGGCACGGGAGCGAGGCGCAGAAGAAGCAGTACCTGCCGAAGATCGCCACGGGCGATCTTCGCCTGCAGGCTTTCGGCGTGACGGAGCCGAACGCGGGCTCCGACACGATGATGCTGCAGACCACCGCCATCCGTCAGGGCGACAAGTACATCGTCAACGGGCAGAAGATGTTCATCTCGCGCGCCATGCAATCGGATCTCATGCTGCTGCTCGCGCGTACCACGCCGCGCGACAAGGCGAAGAGGCGCGGCGAAGGCCTCTCCGTGTTCCTCTTCGACATCCGGAACCTGAAGGGGTTCGAGATCCGGCCCCTGCGCATGATGATGAATCACTCCACGAACGCGCTCTTCTTCGACAACGTCGAGATCCCCGCCGACAGCCTCATCGGCGACGAGGGCAAGGGCTTCCACTACATCCTCGACGGCATGAACGCCGAGCGCATCCTCGTCGCCTCCGAGTCGATCGGCGACGGGCACTGGTTCGTGGAGAAGGCCGTGGCGTACTCGAACCAGCGGGTGATCTTCGGCAAGCCGATCGGCGCCAACCAGGGCGTCCAGTTCCCCGTCGCGAAGGCCCACATGGCGGTGGAGACCGCGCAGCTCATGCGTGACAAGGCGGCCGCGCTGTTCGACGCGGGTGAGCCGTGCGGCGCCGAAGCCAACATGGCGAAGTACCTCGCGGCGGAAGCCGCGTGGGAGGCGGGGAACGCCTGCATCGACTGTCACGGCGGCTACGGCTACGCAGAGGAGTACGACATCGAGCGAAAGTTCCGCGAGTGTCGGCTCTACAAGACGGCGCCGATCAACAACAACCTGGTCCTGGCCTACGTCGGGCAGCACGTCCTCGGCATGCCCCGGTCGTATTAGACTGCGGCCATGAACCTGCCGGCGCGCGTGACCTTCTGTGAAGTCGGAACCCGGGACGGATTCCAGATCGAGCCCGAGTTCATCGCCACCGAGGACAAGATCGCGGTCGTCGATCTCCTCTCCGAGGCCGGGGTGCCGCGGATCGAGGTGACCTCGTTCGTCTCACCCAAAGCGATTCCGCAGCTCCGCGACGCGGCCGAGGTGATGGCCGCCATCCGGCGCCGGCCCGGCACGCGGTACGCCGCACTCGTTCCGAACGACAAGGGAGCGTCGCGCGCGGTCGACGCGGGGGTCGACGCGATCCACACCGTGCTGTCCGCGAGCGAGAGCCACAACCTCGCCAACGTCAACATGACGGTCGCGGAATCGCTCGCGAAGCTGCGCGGGGTCATGGAGATTGCCAGCCGCGCGCGCGTCCCCGTGCAGGCCGGCATCTCCACGTCCTTCGGCTGTCCGTTCGAGGGCGACGTGCCCCTCGCCCGGCTCGAGTGGGTCGTGCGCGAGCTCGTCGACATGGGCGCCCGGGCGATCGGCGTCGCGGACACGACCGGGATGGCGAACCCGCGTCAGGTCGCGCGCACGCTCGAGCACCTGATGCCGCGCTTCCCCGGCGTCGAATGGACGCTCCACACGCACGACACGCGCGCGATGGCGATCCCGAACGTCCTCGCGGCGATGGAGCTGGGGGTCACGAACTTCGACGCGTCGATCGGCGGCCTGGGCGGCTGCCCGTTCGCGCCGGGCGCGTCCGGCAACGTGTGCAGCGAGGACCTCGTGCACTGTCTGCACGCGATGGGCATCGAGACCGGGATCGACCTCGACCGCCTCGTCGCGGTCTCGCGGCGCGTGCAGGAGATCGTCGGCCGCGCGCTTCCCGGTCAGATCGTGAAGGCCGGCAAGTCCGACCGTCGGTATCCTCTGCCCGACGGCGTGGCGGCGCGCATCCCGCAGCCGAGCGCGCGAGGGTGAGCCGAGCGAAGCGAGCCAGCAGAGCGGGCGGGCGCCGAGCGAAGCGAGCCACCCGAGCGGGCGGGCGTAAGCCCGGGAGCCCGCGAGTT
>Ga0075421_100010020_pt1 | contig 11688 bp, 8 predicted proteins | sample SoiMetdeltSBSDD5_FD_75292 | JGI IMG/M metagenome (GOLD analysis project Ga0075421, IMG submission 75292) | Bulk soil microbial communities from a Populus tree surrounding site in Tennessee, USA - Soil MetaG P. deltoides SBSDD5 | ecosystem: Environmental > Terrestrial > Soil > Tree plantation...
CCGGAAGAGGATCCCGTACATCGCGTCGTTGAGCAGCATGTCCAGCCGCTCCGCCGCCGCGCAGAAGGCGATCTCCGCCATGCACAGGCCCGAGGAGTAGTTGGTGAGCTGGACGTAGCGCTTGAGCTTCCTGGACTCCTCGTCCAGGGCCTCGCGCATGATCCGGAAGTTCTCCTGGGTGGCGTAGGTGCCGCCGTAGCCCTCGGTGGTGGCGCCGTGGGGGACGTAGTCCAGCAGCGACTGGGCGGTGGAGCGGATCACCGCGATCACGTCCGCGCCCGCCTGCGCCGCCGCGCGCGCCTGATCCACGTCGTCGTGGATGTTGCCGGTGGCCACGATCACGTACTTGTGCGGCGGCGGGGACATCCCCAGCTCCTTGCGGAGCCCGTCCCGCTGCGCCACCTTCGACCTCAGCTCGTCCAGCGCGGCGCGCGCCTCGCCGCGGACCTCGTCCCGGAGCTGCTGCTCCTCCGCCTGGGGCAGCGGCCCCAGCGCCTCCCTGGGCAGCGCGGCCAGCCGCTCCACCGCCTCCAGCGGGCTCTTCGCCCCCATCCTCAGCGCCCGGCCGTACCAGTAGGCAGCGCCGCGGTTGAGCACCCCGGCGCCGTGGAGCTTGTCCACCATCAGGTTGACCAGCGGCACGCCGCCCGCGCCCGCGCCGGAGAGGCCGAAGAGGCGGAGCGCGGTGCGCTCGGTGGAGACGGTGGTGTGGCGGCGGATGAGGTCGAAGATGGGGTCGGTGATCTCCCGCGCCAGCTCGCGCGCGCGGGCGATCTGCTCGTCGGTGATGAACGGCCCCGGCATGGACGCCGTTATATATACCTCTGCTCGAACAGGCGGCGCAGCGCGGGGGTGGACCGGAGCAGCTCCAGGGTGAGATCGGCGTGGCCGGGCGCGTACCCGTTGCCGACGATCATGGTGACGTCCTTCCCCACCCCTTCGGCCCCCAGCGCGGCGGCGCTGAAGCTGGTGGCCATGGAGAAGAAGACGGCGGTGCCGCCGTCGCGCACGGAGAGGATGGTGGCCATCTCCGTGCCGGGGACGGAGGCGCAGTTCACCACCAGGTCGCAGAGCGCGCCGGAGGTGGCCTCCCGCACCCGCTCCATCACCTCCACCGCGCGGGTGGCGTCCACCGCCAGCGTGGCGGCGCCCAGGCCCAGGCCCCGCAGCGCCTCCAGCGCCCGCTCCGACACGTCCAGGGCGATCAGCCGCCCCCCGGCGCCGAGCTGCCTGCGCGCCTGCGCCAGGCACAGCGCCCCGCTCTTCCCGGCGCCCAGCACCGCCACCGTCATCCCCGGCTTCACGAAGCGCGCCACCAGCGCCGGGGCGCCGCACACGTCCAGCGCCGCCAGCGCCAGCGTGTCCGGCATGTCCGGCGGCAGCCGGGCGTGGATGCCGCTGGCGAAGAGGATGGCGTGCCCGCGGACGTCGACCCGGTCGATGGCGGGGTGGACGGCCTTCACCTCGTCGATCTGCAGCGGCGTCAGGGTCAGGCTGACCAGGGTGGCGATGCGGTCGCCCGGCGCCAGCGTCCCCGCCGCCGGATGATCCGGGCCCACCTCCCGCACCCGCCCGATCAGCATCCCGCCCGACCCGGTGACCGGGTTCTGCATCTTCCCGCGCCGGCGGACGATGCCCAGGATGGTCTCCACCACCTTCGCCGGATCGCCCCCCGCCTGGTCCTTGATCTGCTTGAAGGAGGCGGCGTCCACGTTGAGCGAGTCCACGTCCACCAGCAGCTCGCCGGCGCGGATGGGGAGGGACGGGTCCAGCCGTTCGGCCTGCTGCGGCAGCACGCCCGGCTGGCCCACCACCCGCGAGAGGCCGTAAGGGTCCGAGGTCACGCTCGGCCGTCTACTTCATCCGCCGGCCCGGCGGTACTCTCGCCACTGCCCACCGAGCAGGCAGGCAACTGGAAGGCCCACGCCGGACTCTGATACTCAATCGTCAATGGTCAAGCTCGAGATCCGAAATCTGGAGTCCTCGAAGGCCCACCTGGTCGACCCCGCGGGCGCGGTGCTGGGGCGGGAGGGCGGAGACGCGCAGATCAAGCTCTCCGACCAGGGCGTGTCCAAGAAGCACGCGCGCATCTACGCCAAGCGGGGCACCTGGTACCTGGAGGACCTGGACTCGGCCAACGGCACCTACCTGGAGGACGAACGGATCACCTCCCCGGTGGTGCTCACCCCGGGCGCGGTGTTCACCATGTCCCGGCAGCAGTTCGAGGTGGTGCAGATCGTCACCGAGGAGCCGGAGCCCACCCGCAACCCCCGCGACGCCAACCCGGAGGACATGGACCACGCGGAGACCAACGCCATGGAGCCGGGGGACCTCCCGGACCGGCTGCGCGGCCAGAAGGGCAAGCGCCCCGCCGGGAAGTCCAAGGCGGACCTGCGCGGGGGCCGGGTCGAGGACGAGCCGCCGCCCACGGACCACTCCACCAGCGCGCGGCGCGACGAGGGGATGGACGACCGGGACGACGCGCCGGCGGCCCGCCGGGGCAAGGCCTCCGAGGCCGGCGGCGGCGGGCGCGGGGTGCAGTCGGCGGCCCGGGGCCAGTCGTCGGACGCGGACGTCCCCGCCCCCAGCTTCGCCTACTTCGCCACCGCGGTGCCGCGGGCGGTGGCCTACTACCTGAAGTCGGTGCCGCTGATGGCGGTGAACCCGCTGGGCACCATCCGCAAGGGCATCGCCGAACAGCCGCTCCCCGCGCTCTCCAACGTGGAGCTGATCGCCTACGCCTTCCCGGCGCTGCTGTTCTCCGGACTGGTGACCGCGGTGTGCACCGCCATCCTGGCCATCCGGACCGGCACCTTCACCATCGGGATGCTGTTCCCCATCGGGCCGCTGATCGGCGCGGTGGTGGGCGCCGTCGTCGGCGGGCTGATCGCGCACCCGGTCCTGACCTGGCTGGTGGACAAGCTGGAGGGCCAGTCGGACGCGCGCTCGCGCAGCAACATGTTCGTGATGCAGATGACCGCCACCGCGCTGCTGGCGCTCCCCGGCGGCCTGGCGGTGCTGTTCGGCCTCATCCCGCTGCCCTTCGTCAACCTGGTCCCGCTGGTGATCTCGGTGGTGGCGTCGCTGGTGGCGCTGTTCCTGCTCTTCAGCTGGTTCCGCTACTTCGGCGTGGTCCAGTGGTTCGAATACGTCATCCTCGGCCTGGGCGCGCTGCTGGTGCTGAACGCGGCGTACGGCCTGGTGACCACCACCATCGCCACCTTCCAGGGCGGCGGGGCGATGATGGCCGGCTCCGGCGGCACCGCGCCCATCCCGATGCCCGGCGACTCGCCCGCGATGGCCGCCGCCCGCCAGACGGCGAACGAGCTGATCAAGGCCGGCGACTCGGAGGGCGCCCGGCGGGTGCTGGACGCGGCCGAGAAGGCCGAGAAGGCGGCCGCCGCGGCCGGCGACTCCAACCCGTCCGCAGCGGCCGCGCCCGCCAACCCGCCGCCCACCGAGTCGCCGGCGCCCACCTCGCCCGCGGCCGCCGCCGCCACCCCGGCCTCGGGGACCGCGCCGGCCGCCGGCACCCCCGCCGCGGGATCCGGCACCCCGGAGCCCTCGCCGCCGCCGGCCGCCGCCGCGGCCGCCAACCCTCCGCCCTCCGCCCCGACCGCCGCCGCGGCCACGGAGACGCCCGCGCCGCCCGCGCCGGCGCCGGTGCCTTCCGGCAAGGGCAAGCCCTCCTACCCCGAGTACCGCGCCATGCGCACGGCGGTGGAGAAGGCGATCAACGACGACCCCACGCTGATCCGGCGCAAGGACGTGCTCAGCTCCTACCGGGAGCTGCTCACCCTCTCCAGGGCCGCCGAGGACAAGGTCAAGCTCGAGCGCGGGCCCGCCGCCGCCGTCATCGCCGCCCGGCAGCGGGAGGCGGACGTCTATGACGCGACGTGGAGGACCGTCATGGACCTACACCGGCAGATCTTCAAGTAGCCAGTAACTTCGACCGGTTCGCTTCCGTCGAGACTTCGGGCGGGGTGGGGCTGTCCGCTCTATGTTGCCCCCCAGCAGCCACCCCGGCAGCCCGAGGAGCGCCCTTGAAGATCCTCTTCATCGCGACGCGGAAGAACTGCGACCCCCAGGACCGCGAGCTGTACGAGATGGACCTGATGAACCGGGTCCTGGGCTTCAAGCGTTCGCTCTTCGACCTCGGCCTCTACACGGTGGCGGCCTGCACGCCGCCGGACGTGGAGGTGGAGCTGCACGACGAGTACCTGGCGCCGATCGACTACGGCACCGACGCGGACCTGATCGCGCTCTCGGCGAAGACCTCCGCCGTGGCCCGCGCGTACCAGGTGGCGGAGGAGTTCCGGCGGCGCGGCAAGAAGGTGGTCCTGGGGGGCATCCACGCCTCGCTGCGCCCGCAGGAGGCGCTGGAGCACGTGGACCACGTGGTGGTGGGTGAGGCGGAGCGGAGCTGGCCGCGCTTCGTGGAGCTGTTCCGCAAGGGCGAGGCCCCGCGCCTGATGCCGTCCGACGGCTTCATGGAGATGGCGGAGATCCCCGTCCCGCGCTGGGACCGCGCCAGCTACAAGCAGTTCCTCTTCCACCAGGTGCAGACCACCCGCGGCTGCCCCTTCACCTGCCGCTTCTGCTCGGTCCCGGACATCTCCGGCAACGCGTTCCGCTTCAAGCCGCCGGAGCGGGTGGTCGAGGAGATCCGCGCCTTCCCGCGCACCGGACCGGTGCGGGACAAGATCCGCGCGCTCTACTTCGTGGACGACAACTTCATCTCCCGCCCCAGCGCCACCCACGCCCTGCTGGACGCGCTGATCCCCCTCAGGAAGGGCGGCGAGCTGGGCGAGTGGTCCGCGGAGACCACCCTCAACGTGGCCGCGGACCAGAAGCTGCTGGACAAGTTCGCGGAGGCCGGCTGCTCCACGCTGGTGATCGGCTTCGAGTCGGTGAGCGAGGAGACCCTGCTGGAGATGGACAAGAAGGTGAACTTCGCCCTCACCTACCAGGAGGCCATCCGGCGCATCCACCAGCGCGGGATGTCCATCGTGGGGAACTTCATCGTCGGCTTCGACACCGACACCCTGCGCGTCTTCGACGACACCCTCCAGTTCATCGAGGACAACGTCATCCTCTACCCGTTCTTCAGCATCCTCACGCCCATGCCGGGCACCAGGCTGCACGACGACTACAAAGAGGCGGGCCGGCTGGACCACACCCAGTGGGGGCTCTACGACACCCGCCACGTGGTGTTCGAGCCGAAGCAGATGTCCCGCGATCAGCTGATGGACGGGTACATCTGGCTCTACGAGCAGTCCTACGCCTCGCCGCGCGCCCTGGACCGGCTGGAGCGCTACTGGGCCACCTTCAGGCGGCGGCGCTCCACCGCGCTGGAGAACGCCTTCATCCGCTTCAAGCTGCGCAAGGTGCGCGGGCAGTCGGCGCGGCTGGACGCGATGATTGACGACGGCCTGCGGCGGCTGGCCCGGCGCGACCACCGGTCGGACGTGGGGCAGCTGCTCTACTACCTCGACTCGGCGGACTTCGTGGACTACCTGGACCGCTTCCGGTCGCCCCGGTACGCCGAGCACGCCGGCCTCTTCCAGAGCGGCCGCGCCGCGCCGGAGGCGGCCAAGCAGTGGGAGCACGACCGGCGCCGCCGCATCCCCCCCACCACTCCCCGGCAGCCCGGACGCACGGACTCCCCGGTCGCATGAACCGCGCCGCCACGACCACGGCGGTGGCGGCGGCGTTGTTCGTCCCCGCCGCCGGCTCCATCGGCGTCGCCGCGCTGCTGTGGGCGGACGTACCGGGAGAGCTGTACCCGCCCATGGACCCGCTCCCCGCCGTGGGCTCGCTCTCGGCGAAGCGGTGCGGGAACTGCCACCCGGACCAGTACGCGGAGTGGGCGCAGAGCAACCACGCCAAGGCGATCGCGGACCCGATCTACCGCGCGGACCTCGCCGCCCAGCGGGAGCCGTTCTTCTGCGACCAGTGCCACGCCCCGCTGGTGGAGCAGCTCCCCCGGCGGACCCTGGCCCTGCTGGCGATCTGGCCGCGCCTGTACCCGCTGCAGCGGGAGAACCCGCGGTTCGATCCGGGGCTGCACGAGGAGGGCGTCACCTGCGTCACCTGCCACCAGGTGGACGGCTTCATCGAGGGGCCCCGCGGCGATCCCACCGCCCACCCCACCCGCCGCTCGGAGGGGCTGCTGTCCGAACAGGTCTGCGAGAAGTGCCACACCCTGGCCATGCAGCACCTGGGCTCGCTCCAGCGGCCCTTGATGGAGACGGTGACCGAGTGGCGGGAGTACCGCGCCCGCGGCGGGGACCAGGTGTGCCAGGAGTGCCACATGCCGGCGGTGGCGGACCGGCCCGCGGCGCCGGGCTCGGATCCCAAGCCTTCCCGCAGCCACGCGCTGCTCGGCCCGTTCGACCGGGAGTTCCTGGGCACCTCGCTGGCGGTGGCGGGCGCCCGCGTGGAGGCGGCGTCCGGGGCGGTGCGGGCCTCCGTGCAGGTGCGCAACCTGACCGGACACCGGCTGCCCACCGCGGAGCCGCACCGCGCGGTGGAGCTGGAGCTGGAGGCGCTGGACGCGGCGGGCCGCCGGGTGGGCGCGGCGCAGGCGCGGCTGGAGCGGGTGGTGGACCTGGCCTCGGTGAGGGAGCGGCCCGGGCAGGACTCCACGCTGCGGCCCCGGGAGGAGCGGACGGTGGAGCTCTCCGCCCCGGTGCCCACCGGCGCGGGCCCCCGCCTGGGGCGGCTCACGGTGCGCTTCCGGAGCTGGCCGCCGGAGGACGAGATCGCCCGCGCCGCCGGCCTGTCCCGCGACCAGCTGGTGCATCCGCTCTACACCCGTGAATTCCCCCTCCCCGCGCCGGAGGTGACGGCGCCGTGACGGACCCAAGTCCCCCTTCCCGCGCCGACTCGAAGAGCGGCGCGGCCTGTGACGGAGAACCCACGTGAAGATCCTGCTGGTCCAGCCATCCCCCTTCGAGCCCGGACGCCTGGGCCTGGAGAACGTCCTCTGGCTCTCCGAGCCGGTGGCGCTGACCTCGCTGGCGGCGATGGTGCCCGAGCACGAGGTGCGGCTGCTGGACATGCGCCTGGAGCCGGAGAGCGAGCTCAACCGCGTCCTGCTGGAGTTCAGGCCGGACCTGGTGGGCACCACGGCGATGACCACCGACTGCTACCAGTCCAAGGCGGTGCTGGCGATCGCCAGGGGCACGCTGGGCGCTTCGTGCTTCACCATCGTCGGCGGCCACCACCCCACCATGGCGGCGGCCGACTACGAGGAGCCCGACGTGGACGCGGTCTGCGTGGGCGAGGGCGAGGAGACGTTCCAGGAGCTGGTGACGCACCTCTCCTCGGGCGGCGACCCGCGGAAGCTGCACGCCATCCGGGGCCTGCGCTTCCGGGACGAGCGCGGCACCTGGGTGACCACCCTGAAGCGGCCGCAGGTCCGCGACCTGGACACCTTCCCCGCCCCGGCGCGCGCCCTCATCCCGGAGCGCTACCGCAAGCAGTACTTCTTCTCCGTCGCCTCGCCGATGGCGTCGATCTTCACCTCGCGCGGGTGCAGCTTCGACTGCAACTTCTGCGCGATCTGGGAGTTCTACGAACGGCGCACCCGCTACATGAGCGCCAGGGTGATCTGCGACCGGCTGGAGCAGATCGAGGAGGACTTCGTCTTCTTCCTCGACGACAACTTCCTCACCAACAAGAAGCGCCTGGAGCAGCTCTGCGACGAGATCGAGTCGCGGAAGATCCGCAAGTTCTTCGGCACCCAGGGGCGGACGGACTTCATCGCCGACAACCCGGAGCTGATGCGGCGGCTGCGCGACGCCGGGCTGTGCATGGTGCTCTCCGGCTACGAGTCCAACGACGACGACGCGCTGGCGGCGCTGCAGAAGAGCAGCACCCGGCAGCAGAACCTGCGCGCGGCGGAGGTGCTGCGCTCGCTGGGCATCGTCTCCACCGGGATCTTCATGGTGCGGCCGGACTTCGAGGAGAAGGACTTCGACGCGCTGTGGGCCACCATCAACGAGCTGGGGATCGGCATCCCGCTGGTGACCATCCTCACCCCGCTCCCCGGCACCCAGCTGTACCAGAAGCGCAAGGACGAGCTGCTCACCCGCGACGTGCGGCTGTTCGACCTGCTCCACGCCGTGCTCCCCACCCGGCTGCCGCGGCGGCGCTTCTACGAGAAGTACGCCGAGTGGAACGAGAAGACCTGGGCCGGGCTCTGGCGGGGGATCTGGCCCGCCTTCTACAAGCGGCCGCGCTTCGCCGCCAAGGCCCTCCCGGGCGCCATCCGCTGGCTCCAGAAGGCGCGCTGGTACACGCCGGTGCTGCGCAGCCCGGAGAGCCACCTGCGCGATGAGATCGGCATCATCCCCGCCGACGCGCAGGCCAGGGAGCCGCGGGCGGTCCCGGCGCCGGAGGTGGAGATGCTGCGGGAGGTGGGGTCATGAACGCCCGCGAGTTCTTGACCGGGCTGCGGCGGGAGGTGGAGTCCCACCCGGCGATCAACCACGCGCTGCTGGCGCGGGTGGCGCACGTGCCGTTCACCCGCGAGGACTACCGCGTCTTCGGCGCGCAGCACTACGCGCTGGTGGGGAGCTTCACCCGCTACCTGGAGATGCTGCTCCCGCGCGCGCCGGACTCCGAGGCGAAGAGCTGGATCGCCAAGGTGCTGGTGGACGAGTACGGCGAGGGCTCCAACGGCCAGGACCACGCGGAGCTCTACCGGGGCTTCCTCGCCGCCACCGGGGCCGAACCGGGCGAGGAGCGCCGGACGCCGCTGCACCCGGCGGTCACCGGCTTCATCGACGAGCACGACCGCCTCTGCCGGGAGGAGCCGTTCCTGGTGGGCCTGGGCGCGCTGGGGCCGGGCCACGAGTGGAGCATCCCCAGGATGTTCCCGCCCATCGTCCAGGGGCTGCGGCGGGCGCGCTTCACCGAGGACGAGATCGTCTACTTCACCCTCCACATGGCCCAGGACGTGGACCACGGGGCGTGGCTGGAGCAGGCGCTGGAGCGCTACGCGACCACCGAGACGGCCCAGGCGGAGATCCGGCGCGGCGCCAGGCTGTCGCTGGAGGCGCGGGCCCGCTTCTGGTCCGGGGTACAGGAGAAGATCGTCCGCTGGCGCCAGCCCAAGAACATGCACGTGCGGCTGCGGGCCCGGCGCGAGGCGCTCGAGGAGCTGCCGCTGGAGGAGTTCCACGCGCGGCGCGGGCGGACCACCCCGGGCGCGGCGGCGTAGGAAACTCTAATAATTTCAGATAGTTCAACCGTGCATTGCCAGGAGCGCTCGGGGATCGTATCTTTTCTTCGGAAAATTAAAGACGATGGCTTCCCCTGCGCAGCCCATCCTCGAGCTCGGCCGGGTGTACCGGACGCGAGAGTTTGCCCAGTGGGGTGAAAACCCGCCGAGGCTGGCAAAGCGTCTCGTCCGGGAGGGGCGCCTTGTCCATCTCGCGCACGGACTCTTCGCCGTCCCGAGGCCCAGTCGTTTCGGAGAGGTGCCGCCGACAGATGAAGCGCTCATGCGCGGATTTCTCGAGGATGGCCCCTTCGTTTTCACGGGCCCGGAGCGCTGGAACGCGCTCGGCCTCGGCACCACGACCGTGTTCGCCAAGGCGCTCGTCTACAATACGAAGCGGTCAGGGCTGTTCGACTTCGATGGCCGGCAGTTCCTGCTCCGACGCGTGGCCTTTCCCGAATCACCGCCACCGGAGTGGTTCGTCATCGATCTGTTCGAGAATGCGGCGCAAGCGGCGGCCGCTCCCGAGGATCTGGCGGTGGCGCTCGACGGTGCTGTGCAAGCAGGGAGATTCGGCCGCGAACAGCTCTTGGTGATGTCCCGCCGCTACGGCTCGCGACGCACGCACAAGTTGGTCAATGCCGCCCTCGAGAAAAGCGTGTCGTGATGTTCGTCCACGACGACGGCGACTTCGATGCGCTCTTGCAGATCGTCGCGGGCAGAGAGCGCCTCGGAATCGGGCTCGTCGAGAAAGATTACTGGGTGACCCACACGCTCTGGGCCTTGCACGCGCAGGGCTTCGAGGTGTGGTTCAAGGGCGGCACGTCGCTGTCGAAGGGGTTCGGGCTCATCCAGCGCTTCTCGGAAGACCTCGACCTGAAGATCGAGCCTGGTGGGGTCACTGCGCTTTCCGCCGTCACGAACTGGAAGAGCGAAGGCAAGAAGGCCGTCGCCGAACGGCGGGGGTACTTCGAGACGCTCGCGCGCACGCTTAGCGTACCGGGCGCGACGGTGATACCGAGCCCGGTCCAGGACCAGAGCCTTCGCAGCGCGAATCTCCAGGTAGACTATCCGGGCCGGCATCTCGCCTTGCTGTCGGCGATCATGCAGCCCTTCGTGCTCTTGGAGGTCGGGAGCGCTCGAGTCACACCGTTCATCGCACGCGACATGTCCTCGTTCGTGCACGACCACCTCGAGCGTGAAGGCCAGATCGCCGAGTACGCGGACAACCGGCCCAGGGGCGTGCGCTGCGTGCACCCGTTCGTGACGCTCCTCGAGAAGCTCGACGCGCTGATGAAGCGCCTTCCGCGTGAAGATGTTGGTCCCGCGACCTTCGTCCGCCACTTCGAGGACGCTGCACACATCATTCTGGCCGAAACCCGGTTTTCACTCCCCGAGACGTACGAGAACACGCGCGCGCTCGCCGAGGAGATGCTCGAGCAGAAGCAGATCGCGGTGTTGCCAGCGGTCTCTCACCAGGCGTTCGAGCCGAATGATGGCGAGCGCTGGGGTTCCGTGCGGAAGGCCCACGCAGCCATCGCCCCGATGTTCTGGGGGCCGAGGTTGTCCGTCGAGGAGTCCTGCGTCGAGATCCGTCGATGGATAAGTGCCGAGCTCGGCTGACGTTCGCTTCTTGCTCTCTTTCGCCATGCGGGGTCCAACGCGCGTCGTTCGACTTCTGACCGCCGGGGCGCGCACTCGTGCTATGCCTGAACCTCGTCTCCGGGAGGGGCCATGCCATCGGCTGGTCCTCGACGGAAGCGTTTCCGCATGTCACCTCTGGAGGACGGGCGGCGCCGCTTCCGGGACTCTGGACTTCTGGCCGATGGGTAGTATCGGAATCGACGTGGCCGTCTCATCGAACCTGTGGATGACCATCTGGATGGGCTTCGCGAGATGGGGGCCGGCGGGGCAGATCGGGCTCCTTCTCAAGCCATAGGCCGCTGGATCCGCGACGCCGTCAGCGCGCCAGGCGCGGGACGAGGTAGCCCAGGGACCGGTCGTACCGGTAGTTGATGCCCATGTGCCCGTCCTCGAACTCCTCGTGGACGTGGTTCACGCCCGCGCTCTGCAGCTCCCTGGCCACCATCCGCGCGCCCCAGCGGAGGTGGAACTCGTCGCGCGTGCCGCAGTCCAGGAAGAAGCTCTGGAGCGTCCGCACGGCGTCCATCTTCGCCGGGATGAAGCGCACCGGGTCCCGCTCCAGCCAGCGGGCCCAGACGTCCTCGCGCATCCGCCCCGTCTCCAGCTCGAACGGCAGCTCCAGCCCCAGCGGCTTCCCGGGCGCGGGCGAGTACGCCGCCGCCATGGCCACGGTGTTGATCACCGGGTGGTCCTCGGTGCGCATGCGGGTGGCGCGGGCGCGGGCCAGGAACTCGTTGAACCAGGGCTCCGCCCCGCCCGCCTTGAGCAGCGCGCCGGCCGCCTTGGGGAAGTCCGGGAGGTAGCAGTACTCGAAG
>Ga0075421_100010023_pt1 | contig 11688 bp, 11 predicted proteins | sample SoiMetdeltSBSDD5_FD_75292 | JGI IMG/M metagenome (GOLD analysis project Ga0075421, IMG submission 75292) | Bulk soil microbial communities from a Populus tree surrounding site in Tennessee, USA - Soil MetaG P. deltoides SBSDD5 | ecosystem: Environmental > Terrestrial > Soil > Tree plantation...
ATCTCGGAGGCCGACTACACCGGCGCCGAGGCCGCCTACCGCGAGGGCCTCGACCTCGCCACCGAGGTCGGCGACGTGCCCACCCAGGTCGAGCTGCACGCCGGGCTCGCGCAGCTCGCCGTCTACCGCGCCGACTGGGAGGGTGTGGAGCGCTCGTCCGACGCCAGCGCGCAGCTGTCCGAGCGCGAGGGCCTCGTGGGCAAGCTCTGCTTGCCCTCGGCGCTGCGCGGGCTGCTGCAGTGGCGCCAGGGCGACTGGGACGAGGCCGAGCGCCTGTACCGGCGCGCCCACGAGCTCGCCGTCCAGGTCGGCTGGTCCGAGGTCGCGTTTACCGCCCTGTTCGGGCTGTCGGCCGCGCTGCGCGACCGCGGCGACGCCGCGGGTGCGGCCGAAGCGCTGGCGCAGGCGCTCGACGTATGCGAGCGCGCCGGGCTCATCGGCCAGTCCATCCAGGCGATGTCGTCGCGGGCGATCGCCCTGGCCATGGGCGGCAAGGCCGACCCCGCGCGCGAGGCGGCCGAGGAGGCGGTCGAGCTCGCGGCCCGCCTGCACTACCCGGTGGGCGAAGCGGCCGCGGCGGAGGCCGACGGGGTCACCGCGGTCGACGTGGACAAGCTGCGTGGGGCGCGGACCCGCTGGCAGGCGCTTGGCCGGCCGCTCGACGCGGCACGCTGCGAGCTCGAGGCCGGACGCCTGTTGTCGGGCGCGGCCGCCGAGGATGCGCTCGAGCGGGCCGCCACGGAGTACGAGGCCCTCCGCATCCCCCACCAGGCGCGGGCGGCGCGCGCGGCAGCGACGGGCGCCTAGCCGGCGCCCGAGCCGACCTCGGCCAGCGCGTCCTCGCGGTGCTGGTGGAGCTGGAAGCGGACGATTCGGCCGTCGCGGTCGATCTCGAAGAGCTGGGCGACCTCCATGTCGATCTCGATCCCGCTGAGCGCCCCGCGCCCCACCTGCCGCGCGATGGCCAGGACATGTCGGTCGTCGAGGGTCTCGACGTCGACGAGGATGACGGTGAACTCGTCCCAGGCCTCGAGCCACTGCGTGGTCCACTGGACGAAGCCTCGGTGGCCGTGGAAACGGCCGGCGTTGGCCAGGTCCCGCGAGCTGTAGACCTCGATGTCCTCGGAGGCGACGGCGAGCACCGCCTCCACGTCGCCGCGATTGAAGGCCTCGACTGCGCTGCGGACGATGTCGACATTGCGATCCGCCACCCGCAGAGCACTGTACGCCCGACCCGCTAGATTCGAATCTGCCTGGTGGGCGTAGCTCAGCTGGTAGAGCTCCGGGTTGTGGTCCCGGCGGTCGCGGGTTCGAATCCCGTCGCTCACCCTCCAGAATACCCTGCAAGTTCGCGCTTTTGGTCGGACCGCGTTCAGCTCAATTAGTGCCGACGGGGTCCAAACCGGGTCCAATTGCTACGCGGAACTTGGAGGTTTAAAGCGGCGCGAGGCGGCCCGCCGCGAGGCGGAGGGCCCGAGCTGGTCAGGCCTGTTCGGCGTCAGTGCGCTCTCGCGTGTGAAGCAATCAGGCAGTCGGCGTGTGGTTTCTGACCACTTGATCCACATCGCGATGGTCGTCGCCGCCGCGCCCGCGGCGCCCGCATGCTCGGTGATAACCGTGCAGCGAACGCCGAGCGGGCCCGGCAGTCGTTCGCGGTGGATCAGCTCAACCTGTTCACGGGTCAGGCGCGTTGACGATCGCGTCGCGTAGCTCCTGGAGCTTGGCTCCTTTTGCACGTAGGCAGCGGCGCCGTCTTCGCGCCCACCCCGCGTCAGGCGCCCGGCGGCGCCGAGGCCTGAAGCGGCTCGAATGCGAACCGGTCGGTGGGGCAGACCGTCCCGGGGCGGGGCACGACCTCGGTGAGGTAGCGCGTTTCAGCTCCCAGGTGTAGGTGCTGGGGTCGACGTAGTGTCAGAGGCCGCGGGTGACCGTGCTGGCTCAGCGTCCGCTGATAGAGGCGTTACCTGAAGAAGCCCTCTGGCATCTTGGCGGGTTCGCGTCGCCGGTCGCCAACGACGGGGGTGGGTGGGGAGATGGCGTCTGAGGCGCGGCTGAATTGGCGACGCCATCGCGGTTGGCGGTCGCCGCGTGTCTCGGCTCGCCGTCGCAGCTCTTCTCGATCTGCTGGGAGCTGGCCGGCCTTCGGGGGGTCAGGGCTCGAGGTCGAAGATCAGGGGGTCAGGGCTCGAGGTCGAAGATCACGATTGCGTGGTCGGTCTCGAGGTCGAGCTCATGGCGGGTGGCGACCACGCTGCGATCGGTGAGCGCGCGGAGCTGGTCACGGACGGAGTCGGCTAAGAGCGAGTGGAGGCTCCGGCGCGATTCGACGACCAGCTCTTCGCGGCCCAACTTCAACAGGGTGCGCTCAGCCGGTGTCATCCAGTCATCTACGACCACGGCGACGACGTCGTCGCCGCGGTAATGGGTCTTGGCTCGGGTGGGTCCCTTGCCGGCGTGGACTCTGAGCGCGTTGACCACGGCGTTGGTCACGCCCATCAGCGCGGTACCCGCCGGCGGCTCGCGGTCGCCGGGCAGTGTGTGCCGGCCTGGATGGCCTGATTCGAGTACCGGCGTGTGGCTGTTGCCAACGATCCGGGGCGTCGCGCCGCCGTGCCACTTGACCAGGGTGACCGGCGCGTTGATCGCGGGAGGCTGATCGAGGAGCATCAACTCGCGGTCAAACCCGACTAGGGCGAGATACCAGTCGACCTCGTGCGGTCCGCGGACGACGACCAGGCGCCCGCCGGCGCGGCCCACGCGGCGTTGGGCCGCGAGGAGCAGTTGCGCTCCGCTTGAGTCGATGAACTCGAGTCCACGCAAGTCAACAACGATCAGCTCGGCGTCGGTCTCGGCCCGGCGGAGCGTCTCGTCGAGCTGCGGCAGGGCGAGCATGTCCAGCTCGCCGGTCAGCACCAGCCAAACCGTCCTCTCCGCGTCGGATTGAGCAAGATCCTGGGTCCGAGGGACGTCGATTATCGCGGCGGATTCAGCGGCTAGAGCGGCGGGCATGTGATGCTCCTCGTTCGCGACGGTTTCAGCGAAACAAGGAGGTCAAGCGGCGCTGCCCGAGCCGCCCCAAGCGGCGCAAGGACCCCGACGCAGATGCCCTCCGAGTCCCAGTTGTACCCCGTTCTCACCCAGGCCGCAACAATTGCTCGGTCGAGCGGTCGATCGAGCACCGCGGGCGATGGCCCTTGCCGCTATCAATGATGCGCGAGCGCTCGTAACCAGCTCTTGCCCGGTCACTGAACGGCATTGCGCGCGGCGTCGTCCATGAACTTAAGCCGTGGGTACTCCTATTGACACGGGTGCATGGCGGTCAGGCACAGCCGCTCTGAGGATTGCTCGTGCGTCTGCGCTTCTCTTAGACCCGCGCCGGGGGCGGTGGTGGTCAGCGGGGGCGGTCGGCTTGTATTTCGTCGCCGTCGACGAGGTCGGTGGGGGCGAGCACGAAGACCTCGCAGATCATGTCCGGGTCTTGCTGGTTGCCGCTCATGGAGCCGACCACTCGCCGGCCGGTGGCGTGCTCGATGACCGCTTCAAAGCGGTGGCGCATGACGTCTTGGAACTCCATTCGCTGCTGGATTACCGCCGCGGTTCGGCCGCGCTCGCGCAGCGTCTGTTCCACGCGCGTAAACCCGCCGCGCATCAGGCAGACCACGAGGTCGTCGTGGTAGTAGGTCTTGGTCTGCACCGGGCCGACGCCGTAGAAATCCTTGAGCAGCGCGACCATCCCGTCGGAGATGGCGGCGCGCGCAGCACCGTCGCGCTGGCGGGGCTCGGCGGCTCGGTCGGGCATCTCGTCTCCCGTTCTCGCTCGAACGCGGGGCCTCGAGCCGATGTTAGCCCTTCGCGCTAGCCTGAAGGACTCGATCGTTCGTCGGGACCTGGCCTCACCTCACGCGCGAGCAGTTTCCCAGGAGAGCCAGAGAGGACGGCCGCTATGCCGGCCCCCACCGCCCCCCTCACCGGCGACGAACTACTCGCAGCCGTCACCGAAGCGATGGTCGGTTTGCACGAGCGCTACTACCACCGTGCTCCCGCCACCGCCAAGACCCACCTCATGGGCGCCGAGCTGCTCGCGTGCGTGATGGGCGGGGTCTACACCAACGTTGAGAAAACGCTGATCGAGGTCGGACGCCACACGACCGTGAAAGAGACCCGAAGCGCGTTTCAGAACGCCATGCAGGACAGGTTCATCAGCGAGGTCCAGCGACTCTCCGGGCGCCGCGTCGCCAGCTTCAGCTCCTACAGCCACGTCGGCCCCGACGTCGAAGTCGAACTCTTCATGCTCGCCCCCGGCCCGTAGAGCGGCCCACCGCTCGGCCGTGGCGGGGCGTCGACCTCCATCCGCGCCTCGGGCGTCGCCACCGCCGGCGACGTCGTCCGCTGGCCGAAGACGTTGAGCAGGGCGGCGACGAGGCGGGCGAGGATGAGCGCCAGTAGGCCCCGGCGCAGCCATGCATGCCAGGCCCGCCCGCGCAGCTGGACGTAGCGGTCCTCGGCGAAGTCGGGATCGGCCCACACGCCCACGGATTCCGCGCCTCGCCGGCCCGTCCCTGCTCGAGCCCCAGCGCACATCAAACGTCGCGGCCCCCGCTGCAAACGCCGTAAGCTCGATCGCGCCCAAGAGTTCGTTCGCCTCTGGTGGGCGCGACCTCGGTCGGCAGCCGGCTCGCCGGTGTCGGTCTGATAATGGGGCCCGCGCGTCGGGCTCGATCGCCCGGACCGTGTCGCGGGTGGGCCTGTTTTGCGAGGTCAACAGCGGCGTGCTGGCTGTGACCTACGGGACGGTGGCGGTCCACGAGCTGACGGCGGTGTGGGACGTCACCTATGCCGATGGTCGACGCGAGGTCACGCCCGCCGAGCAGTATGTGCATGGCTTTCTGGGACGGGTGCCGCTCATGGCGACGGTCTTGTTGCGGTCCTGCATTGGGATCAGGCGCGGAGCCTGTTTGGTGTGGGCGGGGTCCCGGATTGGCGGCTCAAGCCCAAGCGTCGTCGCCTAACGCGGCGGTACCGAGCCGGAGTGCTTGCGGCGCTGGCGGTCGTAGCGGCTCCTTACGGCGAAGAACTCGTCCGCTGCGTGCGGGCGAAGCGGCCTGACGAATCAACCTAGTGGTCGCGGCTCATGAGTCCGGGAGGGTGTCGATCGGCGCCGCGCACCAGGGAGCGTCGGGTCCACTGATCCGCTCCAGCCAGCGCTCGGCGTCGAGGCGACCCAGGGCGATCGCCTGCTGGTGGAACTCGGGGTCGAAGAGCAGATAGCTGATCAGCTCGCCGTGCTGCTCGCTCTCACCGCCCAACAGGCGGCTGAGGATTGCCACATCGGGGGCTCGCAGTCCCCGGAGCCCGCCGTAGCGGCGGCGAAACACGGCGCTGGCGGCATCCCCCAGTGCGCTCCGGGTCGGCGGGGCGATGAACATGTAGGGCACCCGGCGGTAGGGCGCCTTGCCCTGGGCCTTGCGGTAGGCGGTCACGGCTGCCGGGGCGCCCCGGCGGCCGACCAGCAGGTTCGTCTTTCCCAGCATGCGCACGTCTTCGAGCATCGGGTCAACCAGCGTCGCCTGGAGTAACTGCAGCGCGCCGTCGGCGAAGTCCGGACGGGAGTCCGACCGGGCCCAGAACTCGCCGCGGCGGGGCGCGATCGAATGCGTGGCGATCACGATCAGGCGATCGGCTCCCAGGTCCAGCGCCGGTTTGATCGGCGTGTTCAGGCGCGTGCCGCCGTCGTAGTACCAGCCCCGGGCGCGGGCGGGAACCTCCACCCGCACGGCGGGAAACAGCACCGGGATCGCGCTTGATCCGCGCACGTGATCTCCCGAAAGCTCCGCGGTCACGTACTCGACCGCCCGCGCCGACGGCAGTTCGCGCTGACGACGGCCCTCGACAAACACCACGCTGCGCGGGACGGCAGCATCCGACGCCGTCACCGCCACGCAATCAAGCGCCCCCCGACGGACGTTGCGATGCATCGCCGACCAATCGATCAAACGGTCGAGCGACGCGCGCAGCGGCGCCGGGTCCAGCAAGCCCGGCAGGCCCACCCCCGGTACTCCGACCACCTCGCCGGCATAGCGCATGGCACTAACCGGCGCCTGGCGGCGCACGATCGGCCGAAACACGTCGTCGCGCTCGACCCCCAACCATCTCTCGACCAAGCGGGCGCTGGCACGCTCCGCATCCAGGTCAGCGTCGGCCGCCAGGCACACCACGTTGAGCGCACCCGCGCTGGTACCCACCAACACCGTCGGGCGCTGCCCCCAGCGCTCCAACTCGGGCAACAACAGCGACAGCGCCCCGGCCTCATAGGCGCCGCGCGCCCCGCCGCCCGCCAACACCAACCCCACCCGCTCGCCCACGACCCCTCTCAGCCGCGCCCCAGGACCGGCCGCCACCAGACGCCGCAAAACAGACGCCACCCAGCCCGACCGAACAGCACACCGCCGCGCCCCGGCGGCCCGGGCCGCTCTCCTCGCCGAGACACAGCAGCGCTCTGTTGACCCAAAGGCTCCACTAGATGAGCTCGGTCACGGGGGATCCCGCCCCAGACAGACGCAGTCCGAGGGCGCACAGAAACACTCCCATTCCAGCGTCCGAACGGTACTCCTCCCGGGGTTTGAGCGGCAGAGCCCGCCCCGTGATCACACCGCCTTGGCCCCCAGAGGGCGGGCCCGAGCCAACTCACCATCGACATCAGCCCCATGCTGGTCCTCACGGTCGCCGGGCTCCCGCTGCGACCGGAGTACCGAGCGGCGACGAGAACCCGATGTCACGCCGTGATTGACCTCGCCGCCGCCATGCCCCTCGACCATCGGCCCGACGCGCCGATCGCGGCCCGTCATCGAACGTTGGCGTTCCGCGATCGTCACTTCTAGCCGAATACCCTCGCGCTGGTCGGCATCTACAGCAAGGATCAGGTCAAGGACGTTCCTCAGATCAAGGCCGGCCAAACGCTCTCCCAGCGCGAGGAGGCCGAGCTCTACCGCCACTACGGCGTCGACTCTGCGAGTCGCGCTCGGGCAGCGGGCTGCCCGAGGGTGGCCCGACCCGAGGGGCAACGGCGAGCCGGGGATCACCGAGGGCCAGGGGCGGCTGGCTTCGGCCTCGACCTCGTGGCGCAGCTATCCAGCGCCTGGGGCGTCGAGCGCGACGCGTACGGAACCACGGTGTGGCTCGAGCTTGCGGCCGAAGCACTCGCCACTAGCTGATGCGGCCGTTGCCTGCGGTGGCGAGCGGCATCGGCTGTCACGCCTGCGCTGGCTTTTGCTTGCGCTTCGGCCGCGAGGTGGGCTTCTCGCCGCTCGCGGCCGGCTTCGTCGTCTGGGGCGACGACCCCGGCCGCGACTGAGCGAGCGCGACGAGCTGGCCGACGCCTTGCTGGATCCCGTCGCAGATGACGTCGATGTCCGGGGTCGTGTCGTAGTCACCGGTGACGCCGAAGCTGAGTCCGCCGTCATAGGAGAAGATGGCGACCCCGATCCGCACCTGCGCGAACAGCGGTATGTAGGGAAAGGACTCCAGCATGCGCCGGCCGGCGAGGTACAGCGGGAACTGCGGGCCGGGGACGTTGGTGGTGCCGGTGTTGAGCGTGCGTTGCGGCAGCCTGCTCCCAAGGCGGGCACCGAGCGCGAGCAGCATCGGGGGCGCGAAGCCGGACAGCGAGGCGAGCGTGTCGCCCGCGACGGCCTGCTTCGACTCCTTCAACCCTGCCATCTGCGTGCGGATCGAGTCCAGGCGCGCCACCGGATCCTCGATCCCGACCGGCAGCTCGGCGAACATCGCCGAGACGCGGTTGTTGTAGGTGCCGCGTTCGCCGGGTCGCCTGACCGACACGGGAACGAGCGTGCGCAGCACTCGGTCAACCGACTCGCCGCGCGACTCGAGCAACTCGCGGAAGCCGTGGGTGATCGCTGCCAGCACGACGTCGTTCACGGTGCCGCCGAACGCTTGGCGGACGAGCTTTACCTCCGATAGCCGCGAGCGCGCCCAGCCCCACCGGCGGTGGGGGCCGAGCGGGCCGTTGAGCGAGGAGGACTGGGTGCGCCCGGTGACGCCAGCGAATCCGACCAGCCCGCGTGACGTGTCGGCCACGACGGCCGCCAGCTGGCGGGGAGCGCGTAGCGTGGCGGCAAGCCGCTCTGCGACGACAAACGGGTTCGCGGTCCGCTCGACGACGGCGTCGGCCAGCAGTCGCACCGAACCCGGCGTCGGCTTGGGCGTCCACCGCGGCGCCGGCAAGCGCTCGGGATCGCGCTCCTTGTCGAGCAGCACCGTCATCAGGTCGGTGCTCGCGACCCCGTCGACCATCGCGTGATGGACTTTCGAAACAAGCGCCCAGCGACCCTCGCCGAGGCCCTCGACGACCCACATCTCCCACAGCGGCTTCGCACGGTCGAGGTTCTGTGACATCACCCGGCCGACCAGCGTCCGCAGCTCCTCGTCACCGCCGGGCTGCGGCAGCGCCGTGCGGCGGACGTGGTAGCCGAGGTTGAAGTGCGGATCGTCGACCCATACCGGGCGTGCGAGAGCCAACGGGACAAAGCGAACGACCTGGCGGTAGCGCGGCACCAGCGCCAGCTTGTCGCCGATCAACGCCAACACCTCAGCGTGTGGCGGCGGCGGACCCTCGAAGATGCTTACCCCGCCGACGTGCATCGGGCGGTCATCGCTCTCGATGTCCAGAAACGACGCGTCCTGCATGCTCATTCGATCCATCACGGTCTCCTGCTCGGAATCCGAAGGGCATTGATCCAAAGCTGGAGAAGCATCTCGGCCAGCGTGTCGAAGGACATGTCGAGGCCGTAGACGAAGACGAGGCTGGCCATGCGGCTCACCATGGCGTTCATGGCGTGAGCCGTGGCGAACGGGTCGAGGGTGGGGTCCGCGAGCCCTCGCGCCTGGAGTCGGGCGATCGCAGCAGCGTTGCGTTCGGCGAACGCGTGGGCGCGGTTCAGTCGCAGCTCGAGGAAGCGCTCATCGATCAGGGCGACCTGCTCGATCAGGGTCATCAGGCGGGCGTTTCGGCGGTAGGCCGCGAGGTAGGCCCGGTTTGCCGCGTCGATCGTGGCCCGCGGGTCGTCGGAGCCGGTGATCGCCGCGAGCCGCGGATGGAGCATCTCCTCGTGGACCTCGGCCATCACGGCGGCCAAGACGTCTTCCTTGGTCTTGAAGTACGTGTAGAAGGAGCCGATTGCGACGCCGGCGTGCGCGCAGATGTCGACGATGCGTGCTTCGAGGAACCCGTGGCGTTCGAACACCGCGCGCGCGGCTCGCACCAGCGCCGCCCGGCTCCGAATCCCGCGCGCGCTGACCGGCGGCTGGCCTGTCTGCGACGGCAGGTTGGCCGCCGCCGTGGTTTTTGCAATTGACGCCTGCGAGTGAGGCATCTCCCTGGCACGTTACTTGCAGTCGAATTCGGATTCAGATAGTTCCTGTGCTCTCAGTGGGCGGCGACGAGCACGAACGGGCGCGAGCTTCGTTGATGGACTCCGTCGGCTTGGTGGTTGGGACTCCGGGGCATCGCACGCTCGCGCGTACGCGGTCAGCGGGTCGTGCAGATCGGTCTCAAAGACTTCGAGCCATGCCGGCGGGTCGGGACTCCCCTCGATGATGCGAAATCGCGACGCGACGTAGAAGAGGCCGGTCTCGAGGAGCGCCGCCGCCCGCTGCTCGCGCAGCGTGTCAGTCCCACCGTCGGAGAGGATGATGTGTACCCCGGTGAGATCGCCGTGGTCGCTGTCGGTCTCCAGCGACCCAGCCAGCGCGTAGGAGGCGCGCAGCGCTGGAGCGAGGAGGCGGCTTCGCGGATCGTCGAAGAGGTATCTCGGGTAGCCGGGCGAGTTCTCGGTTCGTGGCTAGGCCGATGCCGGATCCGGGCTCACGATGTCGTAGATCGCCGCGTAGCGTGGGTCGGTCGGGGTCGCGGCTGCGTGCGGGTTCTCGAAGCGGAATGCGTTTGCGAGTAGGCCGGGGCGGATGATCGCGCTCTCGTAGTCGTCGTACCAAGCGCTGTAGTCGTCCCCGTGACCGGGATCGGTCGCGTTGGTGAGGACGAACCGGCCTCCTGTGCGCTTGCGAGGGTGCGTGCGGTTGATGCCGAGGTGCGTCATTGGTGGAACGGTTTGGTTTGGAAGCAGGTCGGCGTGTGCGGTGTTCGAACGTCGCCGCTCATCAGATCGTCGCGACGCGGGTGTCGTAGCGCGAGGTCGTCTCGTAGAGGTGGTCACACATCAGGGCTGGCGCTCAGCGAACCGTGAAGACGCCCCGCATCCCCGCGGCGGCATGTCCGGGCACGGTGCCGAGGTAGGAGAACTTGCCGGCCTTTTTGAACCGGACGACGAGCTTCGCCGTTTGGCCCGGTGCCACGAGCGGCGTGGTCTTGCCGGCGATCGAGAAGTCGTGGGCTATGGAGCCGACGTTCGTGAAGGTGAAGGTGACGGTTCCGGGCCGGGCGGCCGTCTTCGTCGCGAGCGTGAAGTGGAACTCGCGGCCCTTGACCTGAGTCGTGGCCGCGGCCGCATATGCCGGCTTCGCAGTGCTCACGAACGGGACCAGCAGGAGCGGCGTGAACGGTATTGCAATCCGCACGAGGAGGGGGGAGATCGAGAGGTGTCTCATTCCACCGGGTTCCTTCATTTGCTGTTTCGGTTACTGGAGCGAGTAGGCGATGAGCTGGAATTTCGGCTTCTTGAAGGTCCCGGCCGTGCCGGCGCCGACGAGGAGGGTGTCGCCGTCGATGGCTGGGAACGAGTTGATACCGGCGGTCGCCTTGGTCGTCCAGAGCGTTGCGCCGGTCTGGGTGTCGAAGGCGTAGATGGTGCCGTCGTAGGTGCTGGTGAAGACGACGTCGTTGGCGACGGTGGCCGCGCCGAGGTCCATCGAGGGCAGCTTGTGCTGCCAGAGCACGCTGCCGGTGGTGGCGTCCAGCGCGGTGAAGCCGCCCGTGCCGGCGCTGAAGTTCTGGCTGATCAGGCTGCCCGAGATGCCGGTCGCGCTGGCGTGGACCGGGAAGTCGTTCCAGGGCACGAAGAGGCTGCTGCCACCGAGTGCCATCGGCGTCTCGACGCCGCCGTAATCGCCGGGGAAGATCGTCGTGGCCTTGCGCGGCAGCGGCCCGGTGTCATTTTGGTGCTTGCCGACGGATTGGGTCCACAGCGGCGCCCCGTCGTCGGCGCGGTAGGCGAAGACCTTGCCCATCTTTCCGGCGACCAGCACGGCCTCGGTGGGCACGCCGCCGATCGGGACGGTGGTGAGGATGGCGGGGATCTGCAGGTCGTAGTCGCGCAGGTCGTGCGGGACCGCCTGGTGGAACCAGAGCCGTTGTCCGGTCTGCCCGTCGAGCGCGACGATCGAGTCGGTGTAGAGGTTGGGGCCGGGGCGGCTCGAGCCGTTGGGGAACTTGCGCGTGCCATACAGCGGCGCGGGATTGGCGACGGAGATAAAGACGCGGCCCTGGCTGTCGACGGAGGGCGGATACCACAGGCCGCCGCCGCTGTTGACCTTCGCGTTGCCGAACAGCTTGGCGCCGTCGGAGACGGTGTTGAACGTCCACTGGGTCTGGCCGGTGGCCGCGTCGAGCGCCCACACGATGCCGTCGCCGTTGCCCTTATAGAAGCTGTTCGTGTTGCCGGGGATGGTGGAGATCAGCACGGTGCCGTCGTAGAGCTGGGGCGTCATGTCGATGCC
>Ga0075421_100010027_pt1 | contig 11685 bp, 8 predicted proteins | sample SoiMetdeltSBSDD5_FD_75292 | JGI IMG/M metagenome (GOLD analysis project Ga0075421, IMG submission 75292) | Bulk soil microbial communities from a Populus tree surrounding site in Tennessee, USA - Soil MetaG P. deltoides SBSDD5 | ecosystem: Environmental > Terrestrial > Soil > Tree plantation...
AGCGCGCGCAGCGTCTTCAGCGGTCAGGTTCGTTCGGCACGGGGGACGTCCCGAGGGTGTTCTGCTTTTCACCCGGCAGCGACCAGCCCGCCCTGAGCGAAGTCGAAGGGTACCAGCTCACAGCAAACAGCGCTGGTTGCCATCCCTCTTGCCCTGGCTCGGTCTCAGAAGCATACTCCCCGGAGTTACTCCGGGGAGCCTGCTAGATGCCGACCGCCGCCGAACCGATGCTGCTGCAGGGGACGCTCGATCTGCTCGTCCTCCGCACTGTTGCGTGGGGGCCTCGGCACGGATACGCCGTCGCCCGCTGGATACGCGAGACCAGCAAGGACGTGATTCTCGTGGAGGATCGGGCCCTGTACCTCGCACTCCATCGCCTCGAAGAGGGCGGGCTCATCGAGAGCGAGTGGGGACTCTCCGAGAACAACCGCCGCGCCAAGTACTACCAGCTCACCGCCGCGGGTAAACGGCAGCTGCGCAGCAAGGAAGCGGACTGGACGCGCTACGTCGAGGCCGTCTTCCGCATCCTGCAATCTGCAGAAGGGAGTGCACGTCCATGAGCCGAGAGATCCGTGTGAGCGGCATCCGCCGTCTGCTCAACCTGCCGGCCTCCGGTCGCCGCGTTCAACGCGATGTTGATGACGAGATCCGTTTCCATATCGAAAGCCGCACGGCGGAGCTCGTCGCCGGAGGGATGCCGCTCGACGCCGCGCGAGAGACCGCCGCGCGTGAGTTCGGTGATGTCGCTGCGGCGCGCGACGAACTGAGTCGCGTCGACCTGCGGCGACTCTCCCGTCAGCGGCGTGCGACCTGGTGGGAGACCCTCGCGCAGGACCTTGCGTACTCGGCGCGCTCACTCCGACACCAGCCGACGTTCGCCGCGGTCATCGTGCTCGTGCTCGCGCTCGGAATCGGCGCAAACGTGACGATGTTCGGCATCGTGGACCGCCTCCTGCTCCGTCCACCCGCCCACGTCGCCGCACCAGAGCGGCTCATGCTGGTCGGCATGGCACGCACCGTCGAGGGTGCCGAGAGTGTGCAGCGCGTGCTGTCGTACCCGATCTACCGCGACATGCACGCGGCTGCGGGCGCCTTCGAGCAGGTCGCCGTATACGCGTCGGCCGACATGGTGTTCGGCCGAGGAAGTGAGGCGCGTGAGCTCCAGGCGATGCGTGTCACGGCGAGCTATTTCCCGGCGTTAGGCGTCCGGCCTCTGGTGGGCCGGTTCTTCTCGTCTGAGGAAGACGGCAATCCCACCGCCCCCGCGGTCGTGGTGCTCGGGTACGGTTTCTGGCAGCGCCAGTTCCAAGGCAATCGATCCATCGTGGGCCGGACGCTCACGATCGACCAGCGAGAGTACACGATCGTCGGCGTGGCGCCCGAGGGATTCACCGGCGTATCGAACAACGTGGCCGTCGATGCGTGGGTACCGTTGACGACTGCGGTCACGGCGCAGGAGTACCAGGGATGGTTGACGAGTCGCCAGGCGTACTGGATGCGCATCGTTGGTCGCCTCCGGCGCGGCGTCACGACCGAGCAGGCGTCAGGCATCGCCACGGCGGCGCTTCGTGCCGGTGCTATCCGGGACGGTGTGCCGGAGGCGTCGATCGCCGCCACGAGACCTACGGTTCGCCTCGTCTCCGTGTTGCCGCGCGAAGCGCGGGCGGACACCGCCGACGCGAAGGTCGCCGTACTCCTGGCAGCCGTCTCCGCGCTCGTGCTCCTCATCGCGTGCGCGAACGTGGCGAATCTCCAGCTGGCGCGTGGCATCGCACGGCAACGGGAGGTCGCCGTGCGCATCGCGCTGGGCATCGACCGCGCGAGACTCGTCAGGCAGCTCGTTTCCGAGACTGTGCTGCTCGCGCTTGCGTCGGGCGTGGCCGCCGTGCTCATCACGCTCTGGGGCGGCGGCATTGTGCGCCGCGTGATCTTCACGTCGGAGTTCGCGGCGTCGCACCCGATCGACTGGCGACTCGTCGGCTACACGGCGGTCGCCGCCGTGGTCGCCGGCCTCCTCAGCGGGATCATCCCCGCGGTACAGTCGAGTCGTCCTGCGGTGTCGGACGCTCTGCGCACGGGCGTCCGAGCGGGTGGACCGGCGCGGTCGCGCACGCGGAGTGCGCTCCTGATCGTCCAGGCCGCGCTCACGATCGTGTTCCTCGTGGGCGCGGCGCTGTTCGTCAACAGCCTGCGTCGCATCCAGGCGATGCCGCTCGGCATGGAGCCGGAGCGCGTGCTCTCGGTGAGCGCACGGACGTCGGGGATGCAGCTCACGTCGGATGAGCGGACGCGCCTCTATACCCGTCTTCACGAGGCGGCGCTCGCCTCCCCCGGTGTCGAGAATGCCGCGCTAGCCGTCGGATTGCCGTTCGCCACGGTGTGGTCCCTGGAGGTCGCCGTGCCGGGGCGCGACTCCGTGCCGCTCACACGCTCCGGCGGTCCGTACTTCAACGCCGTCACGAGCGAGTTCTTCGCGACGATGGGTATTCGCATCCTGCGCGGTCGTGCGCTCACGGCAGCGGATCGGGCAAACTCGGCACGCGTTGCCGTCGTCAACAAGACGCTGGCCGACCTCTGGTGGCCTAACGACGACCCTATTGGAAAGTGCATGAAGGTCGGCGGCGACACCATGCCGTGCGCACAGGTCGTGGGCGTCACGGCGGACGCTCGGCGACAGTTCATCATCGAGGAGCCGGCGGTCCAGTTCTACGTGCCGCTCGATCATGCTCCCGCGTGGGCGGACATGCGTGTGCTGTTCGTGCGACCGGCTGGCGACGCCGAGCAAGCGGTCGAGTCCCTGCGTCGCGAGCTTCAGGCACGGGTGGCGGACGCACCGTTCATCGTCGTGGAGCCGCTGGCGGATTACGTCAGCCCTCAGATGCGGTCGTGGCGCCTGGGAGCGACGGCGTTCGGCGTGTTCGGGCTCCTCGCGGTCGTCGTCGCGGCCCTCGGCCTCTACAGCGTGCTCGCGTACGATGTGTCGCGCCGCATCCGCGACCTGGGCGTGCGAGTCGCGCTCGGCGCACGCGCCGGGGACATTGCGCGGATGGTGATGGGGCGAGCGGTACGGGTTGCGGCCTGGGGCGCGCTACTCGGCTTCGCGATTGTCGTCTCGGCGGCGTCGGTCGTGACGCCGCTCCTCTTCGAGACATCGGCGCGGGAGCCGGTGGCATTCGCGTTCGCTGCGCTGGTTCTCTTCGCGGTCGCGCTGCTGGCCGCGGTCGTGCCGACTCGGCGGGCGGCACGGGTCGATCCCATCGTCGCGTTGCGAGCAGACTAGACTGGCGGTATCCATCGTGAGGGACGAGCCGGGCCCTCTCTCAGGAGGCCCCGGTGGTGAGTCATCAGTGTTCAGGCGATCAGTCATCAGTTGTGAGTGACTTAGTGATCAGTGACCAGTGATTTCGCGCGCGCGGAGCGCCGGTGTGCCGGTCTCTGACCACTGATGACTGATCAACTCACACCTGATGACTGTTCACCTGAACACTGATCACTCACGACTGGACGTCCCTAACGTGGGCTCGGCATCGGCGTCTAGCCCGTTGTCAGCCGAAGACGAAGTATGCCGCGAACGCAGCTGCAGCCGCGTACATGAGCGGGTGTACGTCGCGCCACTTCCCCGAGAGCAGCTTGATCGCGACGAACGTGATGAACCCGTAGCCGATGCCGTGTGAGATGGAGTACGTGAACGGGATCGTCGCGAGGAGCACGAACGCTGGAATCGCCGTGTCGAGCTCGCGGAAGTCGATGCGCCCGATCTGCTGGCACATGAGGAACCCTACCGCGATCAGCGCCGGCGCCGTGGCCGCTTGCGGCACGATGCTCAGCAGCGGTGTGAGGAAGATCGCGATGCCGAACAGGAGCCCGACGACCACGGAGTGCAGTCCCGTGCGCGCCCCTTCGGCGACCCCGGCGGCCGACTCAATGTAGCTCGTCACGGAGCTCGCGCCGAAGAAGCCGCCGACGGCCGCACTGAGCGAATCGACACCAAGAATGCGGCGAATGGCCGGAATGCGCCCCTCGTCGTCGTGGAGCTCGGCCTCGTCGGCGATCGCCGTCACCGTGCCAATCGTGTCGAAGAAGTCGACCAGCAGGATCGGCAGGAGGAGCGGCAGCACGGTCGCTGAGGTCAGCGCACCGAGCACGTCGGCCTCGCCGAGCGTCTCGAACGATGGCACCGACACCCACCCACCGGTCGGGAAGGTCGCCACGCCGAACGCGAGCGCCAGTACGGTGCTCGCTGCGATGCCAAGCACGATCGCGCCGGTGACGCGCCGGGCCATGAGGACGGCAATGATGAGCAGGCCGACGAGCGCGACCGTCGCCTCACTGGCCCTGAGCGAGCCATGCGTGACCGGCGGCATGACGGCGAGCGGATTCGCGCCCAGCACACTCACGGTTCCCGGCGGCACGACCACCAGGCGAGCGTTCACCAGGCCGATGAACGTGATGAACAGCCCGATCCCGATGCCGATCGCTCGACGGAGGTCGAGCGGGATCACGTTCATCACGGCTTCGCGGAGGCCGACGATCACCAGGAATAGCGCCACGAGGCCATCGAGGACCACCAGCCCCATCGCGACCTGCCAACTCCCCGCGACCACTGCCACCTGATACGCGATCACGGCGTTCAGCCCCATGCCCGAGGCCAGCGCGATGGGAAAGTTCGCGACGAGGCCCATCATGATCGAGCAGATTGCGGCGGCGGCGCCGGTTGCCGCGACCGCGGCAGCGGTCGGAACGCCTGCGGCCGACAGGATCGCCGGATTCGCGAACAGGATGTACGCCATGGTGAGGAACGTCGCGACGGCGCCGCGCACCTCGGCGGCGGGTGTCGATCCTCGAGACGCGAAGTCGAAGACCCGCATGGCGTTCCTGGCGCTCCGCGTTACAGCTGGGCCACGAGCTCCTTGATCGCCGTTAGGCGATGCTGCAGGGCGCCACGTCCTCCGGCCTTCTCCATCTCGGCCACAATGTGCGGCGGCAGAAACTCACGGTCCGTGCACTCGATGATGGCCGCCGTCTCCTGCAGCTCCTTCTCCAGCCCCTGCGTCGACGGCAGGAACTGCGCGATCACCTCGGCCAGCGACTCCCGCGTCACCGATGTCGCTCCCGAGAGCAGCGACCGCCGCCACGCCCGCGCCACCATTCCCTCGATGTCCGCGCCCGAGAGTAGCCCTTTGTGCTCCGCGGGAACCGGCGGCACGTCCTCCGACTTCAAGGTCGTCCCCAGCTTGCGCGCCAGCACCACGAACATCTGCCGCAGCTCCTCGTCGTCGGTCGGGTAGAAAAGCGGGATGTGCACTTCCGCGCGCCCCTGCCGTTTGATGTCGATGGGCAGAAGATCCGGCCGCGCCGTCAGGAGCATCCAGAGGATCTTCCCGCGGTAGCGCGTGTCGCCCATCTGCGTCGCGATCATACCGAACACCCGGCTCGACGTCCCCGAGTCGCCTTCCGTGTCGCGGTCGCCTAACGCCGCATCCGCTTCATCGATGATCACCATCACCGGGCCCATTGCTCGGAGCACCGACAGCACGCGCTCGAGGTTGCCCTCCGTCTCACCGACGTACTTCGAGCGGAAGTTCTTGAGCATCACGCACGGGATGCCGATCTCGCCGGCGGCACACATCGCGAGGAACGACTTTCCGGTCCCTACGGGGCCGCAGAGGAGGTAGCCCATCGGCACGCAATCGAGCGCGCCGCGTGCCAGCAGCGCCGCGTCGTCGCGCAGCCGCTGCTTCGCCGCCTCATGACCAATGACCGTGTCGAGCTTCCACTTCGGCTCGATGAACTCGAGCAACCCCTGTCCCTGGCGCTCCAGCAATCGCTTCTTGAGGTCGCGGAAGACCCGCGAATCGAGGCGCGGTCCGCCACGCGTCGCCGCGCGTACGAGCGTCCCGAGGTCGGTGAGTGACATCCCAGCACTCAACGTCGCCAGCTGCTCCACAGTGTAGTCTGATGCGCGCGCCCAATCCGCCGGCCCCGAGCCGTTCGCGCCACGCAGCGCTATCTCCCGCAGGTACGCGAGCCGCTCGGGCTCGTTCGGGAGCGGTACCTCGATCGTCGCCACATGGGGGTTGCCCGTCACGCGATCGCTCACGTCGCTCCGCCGCTCGTCCACCAGCACGCACGCCATCTCGAGATGCTTGACGTGTGTGCTCGTCGCCCAGTTGAGCAGTGTCACCAGCATGCCTGACGCGGCGAAGCTCGTCCGCCCCGGCTCACCTGCCGGGAAGAGGAACGACGCGTGGTTGATGAGCATCGCGACCCTGAGGCGCTTCTCGGGCGCGGCCATCACGTTCTCGCGGACGAGCAGGTCGAGCAGTCCGATGACGATGGCCGGGTCGTTCTTCACCGTCGACAGGTCACCGATGCGGCGCGTGGCGAGCGCCACCATTTCCTTCAGCCGCTTCTCGCTCCGGCCGGCGAACGACCGCAGCCCGCGACCGAGGTCGTAATGCAGCACGAGATCGAAGCGGCCGAAGAGCTGCTCGGCCAGGAAATCGGAGACCGAACCGTAATCCGCGACGCCGTCGGCCGAGGGATCGGTGAGCGGCACGAGGTCGTAGGTGTTCCCGTGCAGGACGAACACCGACGCCGTGCCGGAGAAGTACTGCTCGGCGAGCGAGCGTGCCCACGGCGGATACCATGCGGGCAGCTCGGTCACCGGACGCTCCGTCACGACCAGTTCAGCGGTCACGCATCACCATTCCGCCTATGTTGGCCTCGAGAATCGGTGGCGGCTCCTCGATCTGGTCGGCGAGCCCGGTAAGGTGCTGCAGCTGGTTCACCGCATCCTCGGTGTGCTGCATGCTCTCCGCCGCGGCGGTGACCTGATGGCTCAGGTAGTCCGGGTCCTGCCGGCTCACGCCCATCTCGATCAGCGCCTGAATCTTCGTCTCGATGCGATCGAGCTCGATGGCAACGAACTCGGCGTCCTTCGCCGCCTTGCGATAGTTGTCGAGTCTGAGCTCCGCGTCGGCGAGGCTGTCCTGGAGCGATCGCGTCACGCGCTCGTCACCGCCGGTCTTCGCGGCCTCGAAGCGGGTGCGCACGTCGTTGAGCCGCGCCTCGAGGTCCTTCTCACTCGTGCTGCGAAGAAAGCGATCAAGCCCGTGCTGCGACACGAGCAGTCGGAGAAAGAGATACAACAGCCGATCGAGCGCCGGCGTCCGAATCGACTCGGCGGAATCGTGTGCGCCGTCGGCTTGGCCGCGAACCCCGGACGCGATGGATCGCATCTCGAAGCACCGCTGCCGGAGAATCAGGAAGCGCCGCAGCGCCGGCGCGGGAAGGCTCTCGAGAATTCGCTCGAGGGTCTGCTGACTACCCGGCTGCTTGTCGTCGATCGGCTCGCCGCGGGCCTTCTTGGCGAGCCGCGCGTCGATGGCCGTGCGGAACCGCGGGATTGCCGTTAGGCCCGTGAGGTACGCGATCTCGAGTCCACCGACAATGGGTACCAGCGCGTCGGGATACGGAGACATCGCCGCGAGCCCGAGTCCTCCGAAGAACAGCAGCAGGTTCCACGGAAAGAGAAAGGCGTGCTTGAGATACTCGCGGATTCCGCCGCCGCCTGATGGGGAGGACGCCATCAGTCCCCCGCGCGGGTGGACGACTCGAGCGACTCGACGAGGTCACGGATCTCGTACACGATCTCCATGAACTCCGGTTGCCGCTGCATCTCCTTGGCCGGGAAGGTCGGGCCGGGGACCTTGATCTCCTTGAGGATGGTGCCTGGATGCGCGGAAAACACGTACACCCGGTCGCCGAGGTACACGGCTTCCTCGATCGAATGGGTCACGAAGAACACCGTGGCCTGCGCTTCGCGCGACAGCGACACGAGCATGTCCTGCATGCGGAGTCGTGTCGCCGGATCGAGCGCGCCGAACGGCTCGTCCATGAGGATGATGCGCGGCCCGAGAATGAGCGTGCGGGCAATGGCGACGCGCTGGCGCATCCCGCCGGAGAGCTGATGCGGATACTTGTGCGCATCGCGATCGACATTGAGTCCCACCTTGCCGATCCACTCGCGCGCTCGCGCGCGCCGCTCCTTCGTCGGTATCCCTCGGCACTCGAGGCCGAACGCGATGTTGTCCTCGACGCTGCGATTATCGAACGAGGAGTAATCCTGAAAGACCATCCCCCGATCGGCGCCGGGTCCCTCGACCTCACGGCCGCCGACCAGCGCGCTCCCGGACGTCGCCGGGTAATGCGGAGAAAGGCCGGCGATGATGCGGAGCACCGTGGATTTCCCGCATCCCGACGGCCCGAGGATCGAGACGATCTCCATCTTGTCCGGAATGTCTTCGACGACGAACGAGACGTCCTTGATGGCAGTGAAGCCGTTGTCGAAGGTCTTCGTGACCCGGTCGAAGACGACGACCGGCGGACGCTCCGTTGGCGCGGGCGGCGGCGCCGCGTGGGTTGACGACGGCGCGGCCGTGCCGTGCGCGGCGGGGGCGGGGACGGGGGGGGAGTCCGGTGTCGCGCGCTCGCTCACTCGTTGTCGTTCCGGTGTGGAAAGAGCCCGCGCTGGAACCAGAACAGCAACCGGTCGATCCCGTACGCCAGCAGGCCGATCACGATGAGGATCGCGAAGATGTGCTCGGTGAGTCCGCGTCGCTGGCTCGCCATGAGCAGGTAGCCAAGGCCGTGCTCGGCGTTCACGAGCTCGGCGAGCATGATATAGCCGAACGCGAGGCCAAAGAGGTTGCGCAGGCTGCTGTAGATGTCGGGGAGCGCCAGCGGGATCAGCACCTTCATCACCACCTGACGAGGCGTTGCCCCTAACGTCTGTGCGGTCTCGACATAGCGATCGTGGACGCCGGCGATCGCGCGCGCCGCGTCGAAGAACACGAACGGCACGGTCGCGATGAAGATGAACATCGTCTTCTGCGTCTCGTCGATCCCGAACCAGAGGATCGTGAGCGGGATCAGCACCGCGACGGGGATGTTGCGCAGGAACACCGACATCGGGCCTGTGAGCGCGTCGAAGATCCGATATGCCCCGGCGAGGATGCCTAACGGGACGCCGACGACGATCGCCAGCCCGAAGCCGGCGAGGACGCGCCGCAACGTGGCCGCCGTGCTCGCGATGAGGGCGCGTTCCGTGAACAGCGTCGGGATGCTCCGCAACACTTCACCCGGGCTCGGGAGTACGACCGGCGAAACGACGCGCGACTCGGGTGTGTCGCCGAGCGTGAGCAGCCACCAGACCAGGACCGCGATCGCGACGCCCAACAATCCGACACCGCGCTTCACCGCTGGCGGCGGTGACTCGCGAAGCGTGAACAACCGCCGCACGAGTGACGGCGACGCCGCGCGCGGCGGTGCGCCGGCGACTGGCACCGCCGTCGGCTCGCTGGTGACCGGCTGAGTCACGCCCGCTCCTACTTCGATTCGAGTGGGTAGATCTTGATCTCTACACGCCGGTTCTTCGCGTGGTTGTTCGGGTCCGAGGCGTCGGCGGGCCGATCCCAACCGCGCCCCGCCGTCGTGAACTGGTTCGGCTGCAGCGTCGGGAACTTGCGGACGAGCGCCTGCTTCACGGAGTTCGCCCGGCGGAGCGACAGCTCCTGCACGTCCGCCGCCGTGACGGTGCCCGAGTTGCGCATGGACCCGTCGGTGTGACCCTCGATCACGATTCGCGCCGCGCCGAACTGCCCCGCGAGCTTGCCCGCCTCCTCCAGCACGAACGGTGCGTTCGGATCGTAGCGCTCCTGCAACGTTTTCCCATCCACGGTCTTCGTGATCATCTTCTCGATCTCATCCGAGTTCGGATAGAACTGGATGACGATGCTCTTCGTCAGGATCTCGTCGCTCTCGGCCTGGACGGTCGAGGCGGACGTCGGCACGAACTGCACCTGGTACTCGTTCTTCTGGTTCGCGAAGAACGGCTCGCTCTGGAGCTTCTGCAGTACCGAGAAGTCCATCACCTGGTCGAACGCGACTGGGTTTCCCGACACACTCCCGATCTTCCGGTAGAGGAAGTACGCGGTGTTCCAGGTGCGCTCGAAGTTCGTCGGGTTGTTCTGGTTGAGGAAGAACTCGCGGTTCTCGGCGTAGTTCGTCGAGTGCGCGTCACCGAGCATCGAAAGCGCGTCCTTTTCCGGGATGGAGTACCCGGTGGCCATGAGCTTCGCGACCTGCGTCTTCGCGTCCTGCGCCTTGAGCGCTTCCATGGACTCGAAGATCCCCCGCACGAGCCCTTCAATGATCTGCGGGTTGTCCTTCGCGAAGTCGGCGCGCGCGAACCACACGTCGGCAATGAGCTTGTTTGCCGTCTGCGTGTTCACGAGCATCCGGTTCCCGCTCGCATCGGCGAGATTGTAGATGTCGGGGGCCCAGCTGACGGCGCACGCGATGGACTTCGTGCCATTGAACGCCGCGGCGGCCTGAAACGCGTCCTGTGTGAACTTGTACTGCACGTCCGCCGGCTGAAGGCCTCCGCTCACGAGCGTGTTCAGCAGGAAGAAGTGCGACGGCGAGTTCCCGGCGAGCACGACCGTCTTGCCTTTCATGTCGGCGACGGACTTGACCGTGTTGCGGCAAACGATGCCATCGCCGCCGTTCGACCAGTCGATCTGCTGGTACACGCGCGGCATCGTGCGCGAGTCCTTTTGCAGCTGCTCGACGAACAGCGGGATCATGTCGAGCGTGGCCCACCCGATGTGCACTTTGCCCGACGCGTACGCGTCGCGCATGGCGACCGGGTCGTCAATGAGGACGAGCTCGAGCTTGAAGGTCTTACCGCCCGGCGCACGCCACACCTTCGCGGCCTTGAAGCCATTGTTCGCGTGAATGACAGGTGCCCAGCCAGCCCAGACGTTGAGCGCCATGCGGACGGTGTTGTCGACGAGCGGCTCGTACGCCGAGGTGCCGCGGACTTCAGGGAGCTTGGCGCTCGCGACGTACGTGTATTCCTTGACGGTCGTTAGGCTCGCGTCGTCCGGCGCTTCGGGGCCCTTGGCGTTCGCGAGGTCCTGTGGCGAGATCGCGTCGCCGCTCCCCGCTCCGGCTTTCATACCGCCGAAGCGGTTCACGCCGAAGTAGATCAGACCCGCGACGATCGCGAACATCACTACGAAGAAAGCTGGTTTCGGTCGGCCGTTGGACATGGTCGGGAGTCGGGAATCGGGAATCGAGCTGACTGCTGCTAGCTCAGGCTGATGACTGACTGCTGGTGCTGACGGCTGAGGGCACCGGCTGAGTGTGTCACTGAGTGTGTGCTGCTCGCTCTCAGTCAGCCCTCAGCACTAGCCCTCAGCCCTCAGCCCGTCGTTCATTCGCGGGCTTTTTCGACGGCGGGCCCGAGACTCTTTACGGTCTCAGCCACCGGCGTCGTTTCAGGCGACTTGAGCCCGAGCTGCACCTCGAACTTCGAGAGGAGATCTTCGGCCATGGCCTTCTCGGCGGCTTCATCGGCCTTGATCTGATCGATGCCCTTCGACGACATGTCAGCAGCCACGCGCGCGCGGCCACGATTCGTGTCGATCTTCCGCTGGATCATCGACTCCACCTCGCCGAAGTCGGTCGTCACGTTCATATCGAACGACTCGGAGATCTGCGCGATCTCCGCTTCGGCGGCGCTCATCTTCAGTTCGGCGTTGTACTGCCGAATCTTCTCGCGAACCTTGACGATGTCTTTGTTCGCCTTCTGGATCTTGAGCAGATTGTTCTGATACG